>Ga0228628_1000875_pt1 | contig 13074 bp, 9 predicted proteins | sample 34DmetaG_FD_183172 | JGI IMG/M metagenome (GOLD analysis project Ga0228628, IMG submission 183172) | Seawater microbial communities from Monterey Bay, California, United States - 34D | ecosystem: Environmental > Aquatic > Marine > Coastal | place: USA: California | collected 2016-09-30
TAAAATGAATGGAATTGATATATCTCAATCTTTAGATACCTTAAAAGCTCTTTCCAGGGTTCGTTTTGAGGGAGTTGTAACTGATAATTCAAATAATATTTTATCAGATTTTAAGGGAAATTTATCGACTACAGTTTTTGATAAACCGATAGACAAGGTTACTCTAGATAATGATGGATTTGGTATAGTAAATACTTTTGACTCACAAGAAAGTAAACTATTTAGAGGATTAGCCAGCGTAGAAAATGGAAATTTCAACTTCGAATTTATAGTTCCTAGAGACGTAAAAGTAGCCTACGGAAAAGGTAAGTTGAGTTTTTATGCTTCTAATAATCTACAAGATAAAGCAGGTTTTAACAATGAAGTAGTTGTTGGCGGGATAAACGAAAACGCACCTGAAGATACCCAAGGACCAGAAATCCAATTATTTATGAATGATGAGTCATTTCTTGATGGTGCAAATACAAATGCTTCTCCAAATCTAATTGCTAAACTATCAGATTTAAGTGGTATTAATACATCTTTAACAGCCGTAGATCATGATATTGTTGGTATTTTGGATGGAGATGAATCTAATCCAATTATTATGAATGATTTTTATCAAACAGAACTGGATGATTTTACAAAAGGAAAAGTCATATACCGTTTAAGAGATTTATCGGTAGGACCACATACCCTAAAATTAAAGGCTTGGGATACGTACAATAATTCTTCAGAGACTCTTTTGAATTTTGTCGTAGTTAGTGATTCTAGCATAACATTAGATAATGTATTAAATTATCCTAACCCTTTCGTAAATTATACGGAATTTTGGTTTAATCATAACAAGCCTAATGAACCGTTAGAAGTTCAGGTTCAGATATTTACTGTATCTGGGAAATTAATAAAAACAATCAATCAACAAGTTCAAACAACAGGTAATTTAGTTCGAAATATTGTTTGGAATGGCTTAGATGATTATGGTAATAAACTAGGTAAAGGGGTTTATATTTACAAACTTAAAGTAACATCAACAATTAGTAATATATCGACAGAAAAGTATGAAAAACTTGTCATACTATAATAAATTACGATATTTACGTTAATAATAAAGAACAAAAAGACATTTATGAAGAAAATAGGAGTATTATTCATCATTTGCATGACAAGTATTCTAGGTTTGTCTGCACAAACTACTAATGGAATTACAACAGCTACACCGTTTTTATTAATCATACCAGATGCAAGAGCAGGTGCTATGGGAGATATTGGGGTTTCTACTTCAGCTGATGCGAGCTCTCTTTTTCATAATCCTTCTAAAATTGCTTTTAGCGGACAGCAAGTTCTCATAGGAATAAACTATTCACCATGGCTTAGAAATTTAACAGATGATATTTTTATTGGAAGTGCTTCTTACATAAACAGAATTAGTGAAAATTCTGCTTGGGGTGCTGAGTTTAGATATTTTTCGTTAGGTCAAATAGACTTAACCGATGGAGTTGGAAATCCAAATGGTACTATTAATCCTAATGAATTTGCCTTGTCAGGAACGTATGCATTAAAATTAAGTGAAACATTTTCAATGGGTGTTAGTGGTCGTTACTTTAGATCTAATTTAGCATTTACAGGAACAAATTCAACATTACAACCTATCAATTCTTTTGCAGTAGATGTTTCTGGTTATTATCAGTCTTATGAGGAGAATTACGGTGAGTTTAATGGCCGCTACAGAATAGGTTTTAATATTGCTAATATTGGTCCAAAAGTGTCTTATGTTCCAGGACAAGAAGATTTTATACCAACAAATTTGAAATTTGGTGGGGGATTTGACTTTATATTAGATGAATACAATATTGTAAGTATTAATACTGAATTCACAAAATTATTAGTCCCTACTCCACAAGAAGACGGTTCTGATCAAGACAAAGGATTTATATCAGGTATTTTTAGTTCATTTGGAGATGCAGAAGGAGGTTTTAGTGAAGAATTAGAGGAAGTTACTTATGCACTGGGTGCAGAATATCTTTATAATGATGCATTTGCATTACGACTAGGATATTTTCATGAAAGTGAAAATAAAGGGAATAGAAAATTTTTCACAATGGGTGCTGGATTTAAAACAAATGCATTGAATGTAGATTTATCATACCTAATTAATTCATCTGATGTTAACAATCCATTAGAGAACTCGTTACGATTTTCTTTATCTTTTGACTTAGGAGAAATTTACAATGATTATTAGTACCTTAGTTTTTTCAAAAGAATCCATTCTTAATGAAAAAAATTATTTTAGGTACCAACGCACTACTATTTGAAGATATCAATCAATTGTCTGATATTGACAAAAATCTCATGAAATTTGCTGTAAAAGCTACCAAAGATGCTTATGCCCCTTATTCTAAATTTAGTGTTGGAGCAGCTCTTTTAATGGAAGACGATACCATTATTACTGGAAATAATCAAGAAAATGCTGCCTATCCATCCGGTATGTGTGCAGAGCGAGTAGCAATTTGGAAGGCTAGCTCTTCATTTCCCAATAAAAAAGTAAAAAAAATAGCCATAGCTGCTATTTCCTCTAATAAAAAATTAGACAGACCTGTTGGGCCCTGTGGTGCTTGCAGACAAACATTGTTTGAATATGAGGTAAAACAAGGGAAAGATGTAGAGGTTATTTTTATGGGTGAAGTGGGTAACGTAATCAAAACTAATTCTATTGCTTCATTGCTTCCATTTTCTTTTGATAATACCTACCTGTAATTAAATCATTTTGTGAGTGATTTTGGTGATTTATAAAATTAACAAAATATTAGATAAATAAATATTTACCTTTAGATTGTTATTAAATTATAAAAATTTCTATTTTTTATTCTCACCAAACAAAAACACTTTATGAAAAATAAATACCTCTTCAAACTATTCTTGTTAGCTATCCCACTAGTCTCATTAGTATTTATGTCTACTTCTATTGGTGTATATGGTGCTTACAGCGGATCTCCTGGTGACGGAAATTCATGTGCCTTTTGTCATTCTGGTGGTAATTTTGATGCTTCTTTAGCTATAACAACAAACATTCCTGTAACAGGTTATGAATTTGACACCTTATATGATATTACTGTCACACTTAACGAAACTGGAGCTACAGATCACGGTTTCGCTCTTACAGCTGAGAGAGATGAAGATAATGCTAAAGTTGGAACTTTTACACCAGTTGAAGGTATCACAAAGATAAATAACGTGGGTAATATTACTCAAAGTTTTGACACGAATGGTAATACATGGTCATTCACCTGGACCTCCCCATCAACTAATTTAGGACCTATCACTTTTTACGCTGCAGGAAATGCAGCGAATGGAAACGCGCAAAGCACCGGTGATCAAATAGTTACAACTTCTCTTCCTACATCACCAACAACATTAGGGATTACAGAAACTGAAAAATTAGAATTTAAAATGTTTCCAAATCCATCTACAGATATTTTAAATATTCAATTGTCTGTAGAAACTCTGAAAGTTGAAGTTGGAGTGTATGATCACACGGGCAGAAAAATAATAGTTAAAAAACTCTCACCTGAAGACAGTAAGTTAAACGTCAGTAAATTAACAACAGGTATTTACATAATACGTGTATTATCTGATAATAAAGTTGGAGTACAAACACTTATTAAAAGTTAGAAAAATAAATTACAAACTTACTATGATAGTTAAGTATTACTCGGATATTTTATTGCTGGCTTTTTTACATATAACAACCCTTTCCTAAAGTAAATAAACATGAAGAAAAATATTATTTTTAGAGTTTTACTAGTGGTAATACCCGCAATATCTCTAATATTAATGTCATTATCTAATGGAGCTCCAGCTGGATGGTCTGGATCACCAGGTGATTTAGGTACATGTTATAATTGCCATGATGTTACTCCTGGGAATTTTAATGCCTCAATAGATATTTCAACAACCATTCCTGCATCCGGATACGAACTAAGTACTACATACGATTTTACAGTTACTTTAAGTGAATCAGGCGCATCCAAACATGGTTTTGCCCTCACTGCAGAGAGAGATATAGATAATACTAAAGTTGGAACTTTTACCCCTACAGATAGTAATACTAGATTGGTAAATGATGGAGGTAATATTGCACAATCTAATCCAAGTAGTGGAAATTCTTGGACTTTTACTTGGACTTCTCCATCTACAGACCCAGGTAGTATAACATTTTACGCTGCTGGAAATGCAGCGAATGGAGATGTAGGCCCAAGTGGAGACCATGTAGTAACTACCACTCTTTCTAACATACCTCTAGGAGTATCAGAGGCTAGAAGATTAGAATTTAAGCTGTTTCCAAATCCTTCAATAGATGTAGTAAATATTCAATTTCCTTCAGGAGTTTTAAAGGCTGAAGCTGAAATTTTTGATTACGCAGGTAGAAAACTAATTTCCAAGAAAATTTCATCCAACGATCATCAAATAGTAACACGTGATTTAGCTTCAGGAATCTATATTATTCGAGTTTTTTCTGGTAAAAAGATTGGTCTACAGACACTAATTAAGAACTAAATAAATTACTGAAAATTAGATCTAATTATTTTAATAATTGATTTTTGGATATTGGTATAATATTTTGACTGATTTTATTTTATTAAAAGATTAATTTAAAAATAAATTCAAAAGATTTCCTTTACCTTAGCATTGTTAAAAATTTTCACCATATATAAAATTATATGATATCCTCAGTTATTACCGGAACAGGCTCTTACATTCCAAAAATTAAAAAGGAAAACAAAAAATTTCTAGAAAATCATTTTTTAAACTCAGACGGTACAAAGATTAATGGTGAGAATGACGTCATCATTGAAAAATTTAAAGCCATTACTGGAATTGAGGAAAGAAGATATGCCGTATCTGAATACAATACATCAGATCTAGGATTTTTTGCAGCACAAAAAGCTATTGAAGACGCCGGTATTAATCCAGAAGAGTTAGATTACATAATATTGGCTCATAATTTTGGAGATGTTAAAACAAATGCCATTCAAAGCGATATGTTACCTAGCCTAGCAACTAGAGTGAAATATAGATTAGGAATTCAAAACCCTAATTGTGTAGCTTATGATATTTTATTTGGTTGTCCAGGATGGATAGAAGGAGTTATACAAGCACAGGCATTTATAAAATCTGGTATAGCTACAAAAGTATTGGTCATAGGAGCTGAAACATTATCTAGAGTTGTTGATAAATTTGATAGAGACTCTATGATCTATAGTGATGGAGCAGGAGCTTGTATTGTTGAAAAAAATGACGGTCAAGACTCAGGAATTTTAAGCCATGCTTCACAAACTTTTTCAAAAGATGAGGCCTACCATTTATTTTTCGGAAATTCCTTCAATACGAATGAAGATGAGAATGTGCGCTATATTAAAATGCACGGAAGAAAAATCTATGAGTTTGCTTTAAATAATGTGCCAAACGCAATGAAATCTGCCTTAGATAAAAGTGGGATTCCTATTGAACAGGTAAAAAAAGTTTTTATTCATCAAGCCAATGAAAAGATGGATGAAGCAATTATTAAACGCTTTTATAGGTTGTATAAATCTGTAATTCCAGAAGGTATAATGCCAATGAGTATTCATAAGTTAGGAAATAGTTCTGTAGCTACTGTACCTACTTTATTAGACTTAGTGATTAAAGGAAATTTAGAAAATCAATCAGTCAAAAGAGGAGATGTAATCATTTTAGCATCTGTTGGTGCTGGTATGAATATTAACGCAATAGTTTATAGATATTAAATTGTAAAATTTATAAACACAAAGTTTTCATTTCTAAATTGAAGTACTATTTTTGCACATGCAACAACACCAGGTACTTATTTTAGATTTTGGATCGCAATACACTCAATTAATTGCGAGAAGAGTAAGAGAGTTGAACATTTATTGTGAAATTCATCCTTACAACAAACAACCTACAAACACAAACGATTTTAAGGCAGTTATTTTGTCAGGAAGTCCTTCTTCTGTTAGAGCCGATGATGCCCCTCATCCAGATTTATCAGAAATTAGAGGTAAAAAACCCATATTAGCTGTTTGTTATGGAGCACAGTATTTAGCTCATTTTTCTGGGGGGAAAGTAGCTCCTTCAAATACCAGAGAATATGGACGAGCTAATTTATCTTTTATCAAAAACAACGAAATCTTTTTCTCTAATATTTCTGAAGGAAGTCAGGTTTGGATGAGCCATTCAGACACCATTAAAGAATTACCAACAAATGCAATTCATTTGGCTAGTACTGCGGATGTAGAGAATGCAGCTTTTAGAATTGAAGGTGAAAAAACCTATGCTATTCAGTTTCATCCAGAAGTTTATCATTCAACTGATGGTAAACAATTACTAGAAAATTTTTTAGTAAAAATTGCTGGTGTAGAACAAACATGGACTCCAAATTCATTTGTAGAAACAACCGTAGCTAATATCAAGCAAACAGTTGGTAATGATAAGGTTGTTTTAGGACTCTCTGGAGGTGTAGATTCCTCTGTTGCTGCAGTTTTATTACACAAGGCTATAGGTGAGAATCTCTATTGTATTTTTGTAAATAATGGATTGTTGCGTAAAGATGAGTTTGAAAGTGTGCTACATCAATACGAAGGCATGGGATTAAACGTTAAAGGAGTAGATGCATCGGCACGCTTTTTGAATGCCTTAAGAGGTCTATCTGACCCTGAGAAAAAAAGAAAAGCAATTGGAAATGCATTTATTGAAGTTTTTGATGATGAAGCTCACAAAATTGAAAATGTAAAATGGTTAGCTCAAGGAACCATATATCCGGATGTGATAGAATCAGTTTCTGTTAACGGAGGTCCGTCAGCAACTATAAAAAGTCATCATAATGTAGGAGGTTTGCCAGATTTTATGAAATTAAAAATTGTAGAGCCTTTGCGTATGATTTTTAAAGATGAAGTAAGAAGAGTTGGTGCCTCAATGGGAATAGATGCAGAACTATTAGGAAGACATCCATTTCCTGGACCAGGTTTAGCGATTAGAATATTAGGAGATATTACCGAAGAGAAAGTTTCAATCCTTCAGGAAGTTGATGCTATTTTTATAAATGGATTAAAAGAAAGTGGATTATATCACAAAGTTTGGCAGGCGGGTGCTATATTGTTGCCTGTTAATTCTGTTGGGGTAATGGGAGATGAAAGAACCTATGAAAAAGTAGTAGCTTTGAGAGCTGTTGAAAGCACTGATGGTATGACAGCAGATTGGGTTAATTTACCTTACGAATTTTTGCAAAAAACTTCAAATCAAATTATAAATAAAGTTAAAGGTGTGAACAGAGTAGTTTATGACATCAGTTCAAAACCTCCTGCAACTATAGAATGGGAATAAATATATGAGAGAATTTAAAATTATCATCATCTTATTTTTTGTTGTGATAGCCACATCATGTGCTCAACAAAAAAAATACATATCCTATACTGTTAAAAAAGGTGAAACCTTAAAAATAATTGCAAAGAGGATAGGGATTAAAACCAAAGAGTTGATGCGATTAAATCCTGACACTGGAAGAAAACCAGCACCTGAAACTCTTATAATTATACCTAATAATGGGTATAAGTCACCTATAGCTAACAATATTTTAGATAAATTAAATGATAGTATTACCACCGAAGCTAACATAGCTGTTAAAGATACGTTGGCAAATACTTTTGTACTACACAAAGTTTCAAAGGGAGATACATTTTACAACTTAACCCGTGCTTACAATGTTTCTGAGGAAGAATTAAAGATTTTAAACCCATTACTGGATGTCTCTGGATTGCAACTGGAAATGTTGTTAAAAATTAAACCAATAGAGGAAGAAAATAACATTTTAATATACAAAGACACCATTCAAGAAAACCCTAGCTTAAAACTCGCTATGATGCTTCCTTTCAGAGCCATTGAATATGATACTATTGAAGCTAAAGATATTTTTAAGAACAACAGATTAGTCAACATTACAACTGATATTTACTTAGGTGCCTCTATGGCAGTTGATTCTTTAATAAAATTAGGAATAGATATAGAGCTTTCTGTTTTTGATACAGGAAGAAAGGATACTAAATTAGATTCAATACTAACTGCAACAGATTTTAGTAATACAGATGTAATCATTGGTCCATTATACTCTGAAGAAGTTCCTAAAGTAGCCGTTAGGTCGGGTACTTCAGTTGTTTTCCCTGTATATTCTAAAAAACAAACTAGCTTTAAATCTTCAAAAATTATTAAAACCTTTGCAGATAGAGAAGTTCATCAAGAGGGGTTAATAAATTACATTTACAATAATTATGGTAATGAGAATATTTTAATTATTGGTGATAGTTCAACCACTTCCATAAGAAATAGTAATCTCATAAAATCAAAACTACTCCTGCACGACTCTATTAATGAGCCTCAAATAATTTATCCAAATTTAGGTTACATTAGAAAGGATTACGTTATCAATGCTTTAAAAGCTGAAGTTGGTAATTGGGTAATTTTAGCCACTGATAATAGAGTAATATCTTCAGATGTTATTAATAGCCTTATAAGTTTGCCTGTTGAAGAACCAGAAGAAGAGGAGGAGGAAGAAGATGATGAAGAAGAAGAAGAAAGTGATGAGCCAGAAATGCAAATTTTACCTGAAGATACTGTTATAAAGGTTTTTGGTATTTTCAAATCCTCTCAATTTGACAGAATAGATAATAATAAATTAGCAAAACTAGGTTTTACCTTTACTAGTGACACTTTTTACGAAGAAAGTTCTCCAGAAATCCAATTATTTAATCAACAATATTTTAATCAAAATCATGTGTATCCTTCCTATTACGCTACAAAAGGATTTGATATTGTATTTGATGTTGGGATGCGATTAGCATCAGGAAACAAGTTAAAACAAACATTTAAGAACGGAACCTCTTATAGACTGGAGAGCAAGTTTGACTACACAAAAGATTTATTTAAAACTACTTCAAATAAAGGGATATATATCTTAGAGTATAATTCAGATATGACAATCAGCAGATTAAAGTAGTTTTATTAAAAATACTTAGAATAAAAAAACTCCTGAGAATCAGGAGTTTTTTTTGTTGAATAATTAAATTTTCTTCATTTGCTGTTTCATCATTTGCATTTGTTCTTTCAGCATTCCATGTTTGTCAAGTTTTTTTGCTTCTGCCATTAAAGTTGTGGCTTCTCGCTTTCTTCTTTTTGTCATGGCGATACCAGCTAATTGAAGTTTTGCCATTGCTAAATCATGATCCATCGCTAATCCTAGTCTAACTGCTTTACGCAAAAATTTCTCTGCTTGTGTCATATTTGTTTGAGAAAGCATAATACCATGTAAATAATTATAATACCCTTCTTGTTTTTGAGTAAGTGCTGCACTTGGATTTTTAATATAGGACAGCCATTTTTGAGCAGCTGGGAAATTTTGTTTTCTCAATTGTAAAAATGACAATAAAATAAATTCATTTTTGAAATACAACAAGATAAACATTCCCGTTAGAAATAGTATCGCAATACCATTTCCAATATGACCTTGCCAAAATTCAAAGACAGACCAAACTATGGTTAAAAAGGCTAATACTAATTTTATATTTTTATGAAACATATTTTTTTTTTATGTGGTTGCTAAAGTACACTTTTCTTTTATTTTTTATAAAATTTTCGATGTTTAAACCATGCAGCTAAACCTAATATAGAGATAAACCCAATTGAATAAAACACTGAATTTGGGGTAATTACCTGATCTCCACTAGCATATGAATGTAGTCCAGATAAATAGAAATTTACTCCAAAATAAGTCATCATTATAGATCCATAAGCTACAATAGACCATAGATTAAAAGTGTACTTACCTCTTAAGCCAGGTATCAATCGCATATGCAATACAAATGCATAGATCATAATTGAGATGAGTGCCCAGGTTTCTTTTGGATCCCATCCCCAATATCGACCCCAACTTTCATTTGCCCACATACCTCCCAAGAAATTACCAATAGTTAACATTATCAATCCAATGGTTAAAGCCATTTCGTTAATAGTGGTAATTTCTTTAATATTTAAATCCATTTTTTTCTTATTTTTTTCTGTAGTAAAAACAGTTAAAAGTAGTGCTACAATTCCCAAAATCATTCCCAAAGAAAAAGGACCATAACTCGCAACAATAATTGATACATGAACTAGTAACCACCAAGAGTTTAATACTGGTTGTAGGTTTGCAATTTCTGGATCTAACCAATTTTGGTGAGCAAAAGCAAGAATTACAGCTGTTAAAAATGTTGTGGAAGCAATAGTTAATGATGATTTTCTTCCAAAGGCTAATCCAAACAGCATAGTTGCCCAAGCAACATAAATAATAGACTCATAAGCATTGCTCCATGGTGCATTACCACTGATATACCAACGACTCATTAACCCGAGTAAATGCATGGTAAATAAAAGAATTGTTATTCCAATCAAGACTTTTACGACAAGTCCTATCCACTTTTTGTTGTTAAATATTTGAAGGATTACAAAAAAGATTAGAAAAACACTTACGTATCCATAATACTTGGCTAAATTCTTAAAAATCTGTAATTTATTATAGGTTATTTCTAAATCTATTTTTTCTTTGTTTGGGTATACTTCTGCACCGTATTTCTGTTGAAATTTTTTTATTCCATCCAACATTTTTCCAGCTTCAGTATAATCACCATTTTCTTTTGCATACTGCAATAACTGGATATATACAGGTAATGATTGTCTAACAAACAAAGAATCATTTCCTATATAATTTGCTCTGGAACTTTCTGGAAAAGAAACCCATTTATTATTTTCATCATTTAATTTTGGAAAAATTCTTAGTATACTTAAGCTTAATGCTTGGGAAAATAAATAAATACGTCTTTCTATTTTAATGACATCTTTTTCAAATTTATTCTGAACATTTTTCTTTTCAGCATCTGCAGCGTATTTTCTAATTTTTGATGCTCCTTTTTCATCATAGAAGTTAGCTAAAGTAGCATGGGTAGCATTTTTATCAACACCTATAATTTCTCGAATTTCTGAGTTTCCTTTCTCTAAATAAATAAAAGGTACGTTAAACCAAAGTTTAGAATTCTCTATAATAGATAGAAAAACCTGACTTGGTTCCATTCCATTAAAATTATTATCGTGAAAAACTTTTCTAACCAATTCTGAGGCAAACGTATGGGCTGGTTTCATTCGCCCTCCAACATCTTGTATAACTAATTTATTAAATTCTTCAGCGTGTTTTAAGTCCACTAAATTAGCTCTCAGAATAGAGTCAATTTGATAATCAGATGGTTCATGTAAATGATTTTCTTGTGCTTGAGTAACTCCATTAATAGTAGAAAAAAGGATGATGAAAAGGGTTAGTGCAGCTTTCTTCTTTTTAATTTTTTTTAGTGTTTTCTTTAACGAATCGAAGCGAGTTCCAGGTGCAAACAAAATAGAAATCATTCCAAAATATAATAGAGAATACCCTATATAGGTAATGAGTGTACCCCAAAAATCATGATTTACAGACAAGTGGGTCTGTTCTACGTCACCAGAGAGATCATAACTTGCTTGAAAAAATTTATACCCTTTATGGTCTAAGATATGATTCATATATATTCTATAATCAAATATTTCTTCGGTATCAATTACAGTAATTTCACTTGCAAAAGCAGCAGCACTCTCTGATCCGGGATATTTTTCTAGTTGAAAATCATTTAATTTTACATTAAAAGGGGTTTCCAGTTCTTGTGGTCCATAATCTATTCTGAAATTTAATCCATTTAGAGAAAATTGAGTTGGTCTTTGTGGGGCATATTTACCTCCATAAACTTCAATTTGCTTTGTTTCTTGGTCTACGGTAACATCTAATAATAATGCGTCTAGTTTTGAAGCATCTTTAGTATCACCTTTAGTTGTTTTTATGTTCCCTCTTTTTACAGGTTCTGGAATAACAAATGGAAGATCACCAATTCTATACAATGATCTCAGTTGAAATTCTTGAACACTGTCCTTGATGATAGAGCCTTCAACTCTGTCAGCCATTCGCATCCAAGTTCCATTATTTCTTGCTTGGATTTTAAGAGTTCCATCTTTTCTGAAGATATTGATAGTACCTGTATTATTTTTGGTTTCAAAACCAACAAGAACCCCATGAATATTTTGTAATGTTCCTTTTTTAAGATAATGTTCATGCCTAGAACCACTACTTGATTCAACTATAAATAAGTACTCTTCCCCGTTTTTGTCCTCAAAAAATTGTTCTTTAGCCCATGGAAGATATTCTTTAAGTTTTACTGAAAACTCACTTTTTTTAAATTTTTGTTCAAAGGTCCAACTATTTCCTCCTTTAGCAGAGAATAAGGTAGGTTTGTGATATGTTTTTTGAACTTCATTGTTATCTACTACTAAATTTATATAGGTGGTCTCTGATAAGAATTTATTTGTTGTCTCACCTTCATTTATTAACATCAATCCTTCATAGCCAACATATCTAGTAATACCAGCTCCAATTAAAATCATAAGAAAAGAAATATGAAACAATAAAACAGGCCATTTTTCTTTTTTCAATAATCGGTACCGAAAAATGTTTCCAAAGAAATTTATTACAAAAAATACCATGATAGCTTCAAACCACCATGCATTGTATACTAATGCTTTTGCAGTTTGTGTTCCATAGTCATTTTCAATGAAAGTAGCAACTCCCATCGCAGTAGAATAGATTATAAAAAGTACAGCAGTCAGACGGGTTGAGTAGAAAATATCAAATATTTTTTTCATTCTAAATTAGCTTAAAAAAGATATGCAAATTTAAGAATTAAACATCGATAAATTCATTGATTTACCTCTTTTTTAAAACCAAAAAAACCTTGTTAACTTAAGTTTAACAAGATTTTTTAATTCTGTCTAATTATTTAATAGAATCAATTAAAATAGCAATCATGTCTATGGCGGCTTGAGCAATTTTTGTTCCAGGGCCAAATACACCCACGGCTCCACAATCAAAAAGAAATTGATAATCTTGAGCAGGTATTACACCTCCAACAATAACCATAATATCCTCTCTTTCATATTTTTTTA
>Ga0228628_1000927_pt1 | contig 12652 bp, 10 predicted proteins | sample 34DmetaG_FD_183172 | JGI IMG/M metagenome (GOLD analysis project Ga0228628, IMG submission 183172) | Seawater microbial communities from Monterey Bay, California, United States - 34D | ecosystem: Environmental > Aquatic > Marine > Coastal | place: USA: California | collected 2016-09-30
CCAGAGCTATTGCATTACAACCAAAATTAATTATTTGTGATGAGTCAGTTTCTGCTCTAGATGTATCTGTTCAAGCACAAGTTCTCAATCTCCTCAACGAATTAAAAAAAGTATTTAATTTCTCCTATATTTTTATTTCTCATGATTTGTCTGTAGTTAAGTTCATGTCAGATCAATTGATTGTTATGAATCAGGGTAAAATTGAAGAAATTAATGATTCAGATGAAATCTACAGTGCACCAAAATCTAACTATACAAAGAATTTAATTGCATCTATTCCTAAAGGTATTTAAGCGGTTTCCTTTTTTTCAATTACTCAATTAATGGTATATTGCACTATTAAAAAATGCAAAAAAGAACATGAAAATTATAGTCCCTATGGCCGGAATTGGGTCTCGTTTAAGACCTCACACGTTAACAATTCCTAAACCACTAACAGTAATTGCAGGAAAACCAATTGTACAAAGATTAGTGGAAGATATTACTTCCGTTGTGAATCAACCTATAGATGAGATAGCTTTTATTATTGGCCCATCCTCAAAAGGATTTCCAGCGAACACAAAAGATAAATTATTAACAATAGCCAAAGAATTAGGAGCTAAAGGCTCAGTTTATGTTCAAGAAGAAGCTTTGGGTACTGCTCATGCAATTTTTTGTGCTAAAGATTCTCTTTCAGGACCATGTGTTGTTGCATTTGCAGATACGCTTTTTAAAGCAGATTTTACTTTAGATGCTGATGCAGACGGTGCTATTTGGGTTAAGCAAGTAGAAGATCCAAGTGCTTTTGGAGTTGTAAAATTAAATGATGGCTACATCACTGATTTTGTTGAAAAACCTACAGAATTTGTGTCTGATTTAGCGATAATAGGAATTTACTACTTTAAAGATGGTGATAAACTCTCACAAGAAATAAAATATTTAATAGATCACGATATCAGACCCTCGGGGGAGTTTCAGCTTACCGAAGTTTTAGAAACGTTAAAGCAAGAAGGCGCTAAATTTTTACCTGGAAAAGTTGATGTTTGGATGGATTGCGGAAAAAAAGATCCAACCCTAGATACCAACAAAAAAATATTAGGATTTGATTTCGAAAAAGGACTCAATTTAGTTGCTGATTCTGTAGTTTTAGAAAATTCCAAAATTATTCAGCCCTGTTATGTAGGCGAAAATGTTGTTTTAAAAAATACTACGATTGGCCCTTATGTGTCTATAGGTGAATCTAGTTTGATGGTAGATTCTAAAATTTCGAACTCTTTAATTCAAACCAATGTAAAAATCTCAAACGCAACTCTTGAAAATGCTATGATTGGAAATCATGCAACATTCAATGGTAATTTCACCTCCTTAAGTATCGGTGATTATTCAGAGTTGACTTAAAAAAAAGATATGATTAAAAGGATTGTACTTTATGTCTTTTTTGGACTTTTGTTCAATCCTTTTCTCTTGTATTCCCAAGACAGTATTCCCAAGATAAAAGAGATTACAGAAGAAATTACAGAGGAAAATACGATTAAATTTCAAGAATATTTTTTTAAATCACTCTCAGAAAAGTCAATTAAAAATTATCAAATTGCAATTCAAAATTTAGAGGAGTGCAATGCCATTTTCCCAAACGACAAAGCCGTTTTTTTTGAACTTTCAAAAAATTACTTACTTTTAAACAGAACAAGTGAAGCTCTACAGTATATTAATAATGCATTACGTTTAGCGCCTTCTAATTTCTGGATGCTTAAACATTTGGTAGCCATTCATAAAAAAGACAAAAATTATCAAGAGGCAATAAAGACGCAAATAATAATTGTTAAGCAAAAACCTAAACAGCGTGCAGAATTGATTTATTTATACTACTTAAATGATGAATATATGCAAGCGTTGTCTTTGATTGATGTTTTTGAAAAAGATTATGGTTTAACAACAAGATTAAAACAATTAAAAAATAAGTTGGTGTTGAGAAATAAACCTCAAACTGTAATCTCAACTATTGATAGTTTGCCCAAACTAATTTCAGATTTTAAGCTTAACCCTCCTTCCTTTAATACCTTGAAAAAAATATTGACACTGGCTATTAAAGATGATATTCCAGCATATCATATGTATAGCAACTTAGCGATAGATCTTTTTCCAGCACAACCATTTTCCTATCTATCTAAAGGAAGAGCATTACAGCTTCAAGGGAAGCATCAAGAGGCTATTGATATTCTAGAAATTGGAATAGATTTTATAATTGAAAACTCTTTATTAGAAGTCCAGTTCTATACCATTTTAATAAGTGCTTATACGAGATTAAATCAACCAAAAAAAGCCCTAGAATACAAAATGAAACTTCAAAATATCAAAATATAATATGAGAACAATAAGCTGTCTACTCCTTTTTTTAATTGTATTTAGTTCTTGTAAAAGCAAAAGCAACCTTATTAGAACAAACACCAAAGTATTAAAAAAAATATCAGCTAAAAAAATTATTAAAAAACATACTGCTCTCTACTTTGATGCAAAAACATTGGATGCTAAATTAAAAGTTGGCTATGCAGATTATAAAAATGGCAAAAGAAATAAAATAAATTTTACAGTAAATCTTCGTGTGCTAAAAGACTCTGTAATATGGATGAGAGGTTCAAAAATTATTAGTGCTTTTAGAGTAAAAATAACTCCAGCATCTTTTAGTTATTATTCATTAATTGATAAAAAATATTTTGAGGGTGATTTCTCACTTTTAGAAAAAATATTAGGAACTAAAGTTACTTTTATGCAGGTTCAAAACTTATTGCTTGGCGAATCTATTTTAGATTTAAAAAAGCAAAAATTTATATCTGAGGTGGATGCTTCTGTTTACAAGTTAACTCCTAAAGAGCAAGATGAATTGTATCGTATTTTCTTTTTGTTTGACCCAAGTAATTTTACCTTAAAAAAACAGTTGCTTAAAACCGATAAAAAAGATAAAGCGTTGCATATAGACTATAAAAGCTACCGTTTAATAGAAAAACAATTAGTGCCCAAGAAAATTATGATTAATGTTTTACAGCCTGAGCATAATACAACGATTACTATTGATTTTAAATCAGTAACTTTAAACAAACAAATTAGTACTCCCTATAAAATACCATCTAGTTATAAACCGATCAAACTTTAATGTTTAAAAAGTATCAGTACATATCTCTTTTCTTTTTTCTTTTTCTAACAATGGTTTCGTTTGCCCAAAACAAATCTAGAAAGCAGTTAGAACTCGATCGAAAAAGAATAAAAAAAGAAATTAAAATGGTAAATAAGCTACTTTTTGCCGCAATAAAAAGCGAACAAAATGCTCTTGAAGATTTAAAAGATTTGAATCAGAAGATTTCCATTCGAGAACAATACATTTCAACAATTAATTTAGAAGTAGCATCTCTATCGAATGATATTGCTATTTATGAAGGTGATATAAATCAACTAGAAATAAAACTAATTAAGCTAAAAGAAGATTATGCTGAAATGATATATAAATCTTATAAGAGTAAATCTCAGCAAAGCAATACTTTATTTTTATTTTCTTCCAAAAGTTTTTATCAAGCGTATAAAAGAGTGAAGTATATGAAACAGTATGCTTCTTTTAGAAAAAAACAAGGAGAAGAGGTATATCTTCTAACGAACAAATTTTTGCGGTTAAAAGACTCATTATTAATTCAAAAGGAATTAAAAGACACTTTATTATCAAATGAAAAGGAACAAAAAACAAAGATTGAATATGAAAAGAATGATCAGAAAAAATTAATTTCTGAGCTAAAAACCCAAGAAAAAAAATACAAAAAAAAGCTTCGAATAAAACAGCAAGAAGAAAAGAAAATATCGCAACGAATAGATAAAATAATTAAAGAAGCTATTGCTAAATCCAATGCTAAGAAAGGAATTAAAAAGGCAAAGGGGTTCTCATTGACTCCTGAGGCTAGGGCATTAGCAGTTAAATTTGAACAAAATAAGGGAAAGCTGCCATGGCCTGTTGAAAGTGGTCTTATTATACGAAGGTTTGGCAAACAACCCCATCCCGTATATTCAGGAAACTTTATAAATAGTACAGGAATTCATATTGCCACTAAAAAAGGATCTAATGCTAATGCTATTTTTAATGGCGAGGTTTTAGCAATTCAAACGCAATCTGAAGGAAAAAAATCAGTTTTAATTAGACATGGAAACTATATTTCTATTTATAATAATTTAGAAAGTGTATTTGTTAATGATGGTCAAAAAGTTAAAACAGGACAACCTTTAGGAAAAATTTTTACCGATAGAATTACAGGAAAAACTAAGTTAATTTTTGTATTGTCAAAAAATACTACTCGATTAAACCCTAAAAGTTGGATACTAAAAGTTAATTAGTTTATAAACAAAGCCTTTAATTCTGTAGCATCATTTGGCTCCATTTTTCCAGCTAAAACCAAACTTAACTGTTTTCTCCTTAAAGCACCGTTAAAACGTTCTTTTTCTAGTTCCGTTTCAGGACTTATTTGAGGAATTTCAACGGGTTTACCAGTTTCATCTACTGCAACAAAAGTGTAAATCCCTTCATTTACTTTAGTTTTTAAGCCAGATTGTCTATCCTCAATCCAAACATCTACATATACCTCCATAGATGACTTAAATGCTCTAGAAACTTTTGCTTCTACTGTCACTACACTTCCAACAGGAACAGATTTTGAAAATACAACTTGGTTTACTGAGGCAGTAACTACTATTCTTCTAGAATGACGACGAGCAGCAATGCTGCAAGCTCTATCCATCCTTGCCAATAGTTCCCCTCCAAAAAGATTATCAAGATAATTTGTTTCTCCCGGTAAAACAAGATCTGTGAGTATTGTCAAAGACTCACTCGGTTTTTTTGTTATCATTAATGAATTTTTTACAAAGATATACAATCAAAAAGATTGTTTATGAATGATTAAAGTGAGGCGTTTCTAGATTATTGGAATTTTTTGACTAATAACCAAGCGTCTTTAGAGTCAACTTTTCTTATGTCGGAAAGACTTTGAAAGGCATCAGATTTTTTGTAAAAAGAGGCATAGGCAACTTGAGTTAAACCCCATTTATTAGTTCCTAGAATAGTAGCATTAAATCCTTTTGAATTAAGTTGATCTACTTTTTTGTGAGCATTCTCTACAAATTGAAATGCGCCAGCAATAACATGAAAAGATTTTGGAACTTCTTTATTTACATTTAATTCTATTGTAGCTAAAGGGTTTTCAATAATAAATGTTGCCGTTTGAATTTTTTCCTCCAATTTTCTTTGATCCTCAGCAAAATTTAATTGTTCTTGTTTATTTTCATAACCTGTCCATCCAACATAAGAAAGCGATAACAAAACTGCAACAGTAGCAGCATATTTTATAAACACAGGTACTTTTCTTTGTGTCTTTTTAATAGGATTAAGAGGAATAATTTTTTGGTCAGATCTAACAATCACGGGATATGCTGTGGGCGTTAATCCAAAAGAAGATTTTAAGTAGTTTGTTTTATTTGATGGACTAAAAATTAATTGATTTTTTTCATTCATAGAAAATGAACCAATATTTTTAATAGGTAAAGATGTTGTCTTGATTAATTTATTCCACTCAGAAACAGTGACTTTAATCTTAGATGTTGCCTGATCAAAAGAAATATTTTCTGATGAGGCGATGTAGTTGGCTAATAAACCATCGTTATGAATGAGATTAACATTAAAACCCACCTGTTTTGTTGGGGGATAAAAAGTGTTTGAATCTTCATGAATTTTAGCACTAACTCTATTTGTTACAAAGCCGCCAAAGTTTGGTATAATAACACAATCATACCTGTACAATAAGTCTTTAATGTAGTCTTCTATAGCCATAGTAACAAATATAAAAAATTAAATAAAGGAAGCATAGAAAGCCTCCAAAAATTATCAACAATATATTTGTATATTGAAAATAAAAAAATTGCACCTTGAATGAAGAAGAAATTCTAGCACTTTTGCGTTTGCAAAAGACTCCAATGATTGGAGATATTGTAGCAAAAAAACTAATTGCTCATGTAGGCTCCGCCACCGATATTTTTAAACAGAAGAAACAGATACTTCAAAAAATTAATGGGATTGGTAAGCTCACGATTCAAAATTTATTTGACAGCTCTAATCAGCGCTTGGCTGAGTTAGAATTTCAATACATAAAAAAAAATAAGATTAAATATTCTTATTTTTTGGATAAAGACTACCCAATAAATTTAAAACATTGTGTAGATGCCCCAATATTATTTTTTCAAGATGGAACTATTGATTTTTCAAATGATAAAATTATTTCTATTGTAGGTACTAGAAAAATGACAAATTATGGCAATAGTTTTTGCGAAAAAATCATTGATGAATTAGCGGCATACAATCCAATTATTGTAAGTGGTTTTGCTTATGGAATTGATATTTGTGCGCATAAAACAGCCATAAAAAACAATTTGCAAACTATTGCAGTTTTAGCTCACGGTCTAGAAAATACGTATCCAAAAGCTCATAAAAAATATATTCATAGTGTAAATAAGCATGGTGGTTTCATCACAGAATTTTTTCACAACGAAGCTCCTCAGCGGGAAAATTTTTTAAAAAGGAATAGAATTGTTGCAGGATTGTCTACGGCAACAATAGTTGTAGAATCTCCATCAAAAGGAGGTTCTTTAGTAACAGCAGATATTGCAAATTCATATGATAGAGATGTATTTGCAGTACCCGGAAGAATTAATGATCTTATGAGTCAAGGTTGTAATGATTTAATTTACAGAAATAAAGCACATTTACTCCAATCTTCTGAAGATATTGTAAAAATGCTTAATTGGGATATATCAAAAACAATCCTTCCTAAACAAACAAGATTATTTTTAGACCTTACCGAAGATGAACAGAAAATAGTTGATTTTTTAGAACTAAAAGAGCAAGCAGTAATGGATATCATTGCACTAGAAACTCAACTTCCTTTGAGTCATTTGGCCACAATATTATTGCAATTAGAGTTAAAGAATATTGTAAAACCTTTTCCTGGAAAGATATTTAAATTGAGCTAATTAAAAAGATTATGCATTACATTTGAGTGTAATTTGTATTAAATGGCGCCAGAAAAAAAATTAATGTCTAAAAAAAAACCAACGTTTCCTATTGGTCAAATGTTGGATGAATATTTAAAGAAGTACAATAGGAACTTAAAAATATCAATTTTTTATGACGATTTGCTCCGCTTTCAAGGGTCAGTTATAGTATATGATAAGAATGAAAAAGATACTTTATGGGTTAGGACATATTATTCAGAATATGATAGAGAGGAAATTGATGCGAGTTTAAAAAAAATCTACACCATACTTCATTCAGATGGAGGAAACGAGACGATTCCATTTTTAAATGTAGATGCCATTGATTATTGTACTTTCGGGAATTCAAAACCTTTCCGCATAAAAATTAGAAATGTTTTAAATGATAATTATACTTATTTCTATGTAAAAAAAGCAGATGCTTCTAGAATATATGGTTTAGAATTAGAACATATATTGTCTCCACATAATTTAAATTTCTTAGTATATAAAGACACTTTAATAGAGGAACATATCTCAGGAATTCCAGGAGATGATTTTATCAAAGAATTTCTCCCTAAATGTACAGAATCAGAGAAATCTCAAATTGCTAAAGAATTTGTGAAATTTAAAGAAAGGTGCTTGGTTCGTTTGCTCGGAGATATGCGTTCCTATAATTATGTAATTATACCAACTCATGATTTTGATAAAATTATCTATAAAATCAGAGCTATTGATTTTGATCAACAATCTTTTGAAGGAAATTTAAAAGTTTACGATTTGCAATTTTTAAAAGAAAATTTTAAAATTGTTGAGATGGTAAATAAAAAATTAGATAAGAAGTCAATTACTCAATACAAATTGGAGGAGCGATCTTATATGGCAAAAAGAATAATTTCCTCTCCAAGAAGAGCAACTAGTTTAATTAGTTGTATGAAAAGCGATACAATTTCTTTTCCCAATAACGTTCAACTTTTAAAGAAACATTTGATTAAATATGTAGGTGATGTTAAGTTTAAAGAATGTAATAATATGGGGGATATTTTAGAAACAATTCTAATCTTCGTAAAACGCAATTATCAAGATGTATTGACGAAGTAATTAGCTCTTTTTCTTAATCCTTAAAGTTTCTATTAAAACAGTAGAAATAATTAATAGTCCACCCCAAACAGTATTTATTTCTGGAATCTCACCAACAACAATGAAAGCGATTACAATTCCAAATACAGGTTGAATACTACTAATAATCGTAGCTGTTGTTGTTGAAAAGAACTTGAGTGAATGCACCATTAAGCTATGACCGATAGCTGTTGTTAAAATTGCGAGTACTAGTAAATACGGAAATTGGGATTGAAAATTAGAGACATCCATAAAAAATAATACAGGGATCAAAACAATGGTAATTACAGAAGTTTGATATAACATAAGCATGCTCCCGTGATAGTGGTTTACATGTTGTTTTAAAATTAAGAGTCTAATTGAATAGCAGAGAGCAGAAAATAACCCAAATAAAATCCCTTTTATATTAGAGCTTTCAAGATTAAATTCTGGAGCTAAAATAAAAACTCCAATTAATACAACACCGCCCAAAACAATATGTATGGGGTTTATTTTTGATTTTAAGAATAAAGGTTCAAGTAATGCAGTTAGTATAGGGAATGTATAAAGAGAGAGCATTCCTAGGGCTACATTTGACAATTTTAAGGCATAGAAATAGGTAATCCAATGAATAGCCATAAAGAGCGAGCTAATGATTAGAGGAGCATGATGTTTAAAGTTGGGTACTTTAATGCTTATTTTTTTATACTTACAAAATCCATACAAGAAAATCATTGCAAAAGCAGATCTAAACCAGATAATAACTTCAGAAGGCATTGCAATATACTTGCCTAATACACCAGAGGTACTTATGAAAAGAGTTGCTAAAATTAAATTAGATAGATTTTTAAAATAACTATTTTCCATTTTTATTTAAAAATTAAAACCCCTTTAATGTGAATTAATTAAGATGGGTTTGCTATTTTTTTTAATCTTTTTAAAGCAGTTTCTACAGAATCAATTTTTATAAAAGTAATCAATAATCGCAAGCCTATTTTTGTTTGTTTTTCTTTAATTACAGATGTTGTAGGGTTTTGTTGAACATAGGTTAATACGCTTGTAAATGCCTTAGTTTGATAAAATTCACTTTGTTGATTTGATATAAAATATCCAATCATTCTCTTTTGTTTCAATACTATCTTTTCTAAGCCTAATTGTTTTGCAAACCATTTTAAACGAACACTGTCTAATAAATCAACAGCCTGAATTGGTAATTCACCAAAACGATCGATTAATCGTTGTTCGTATTGCTGTAGTTCTTCATCAGTTTTTAAAGTAGATAACTCATTGTATAGATTCAGTCGCTCAGTAATAGAATTGATATAATTGTCTGGAAATAAAATTTCGAAATCGGTATCTATTTGAACTTCTTTTATAAATTCTTTAGGTTTGTTTTCTTCTATAGTGTAAAGTTCTTTAAATTCATTCTCTTTTAATTCTTCGATGGCCTCGCTCAATATTTTTTGATAAGTATCAAACCCAATGTCATTAATAAAACCACTTTGTTCACCACCAAGTAAATCTCCAGCTCCTCTAATTTCTAAATCCTTCATGGCAATATTTATCCCGCTCCCTAAGTCAGAAAATAGCTCTAAAGCCTCAATTCTTTTTCTTGCATCATCAGTCATCATATGGTATGGCGGAGTGATGAAATAACAAAAAGCTTTTTTATTAGATCTTCCAACTCTACCTCTCATTTGATGTAAATCAGATAGACCAAAGTTATTAGCATTATTTATAAAAATGGTATTTGCATTGGTAACATCTAATCCACTTTCTACGATTGTAGTAGAAACCAGTACATCAAATTCATTATTCATAAACCCTAACATAAGGCTTTCCAATTTTTTACCTTCCATTTGTCCATGTCCAATACCAATATTAGCGTCAGGAACTAAGCGTTGTAAAAGACCAGCAACTTCTTTTATATTTTCAATTCTATTATGAATAAAAAACACTTGTCCACCTCTGGAAATTTCATAAGTAATTGCATCACGAATCATTTCCTCACTGAAACGAATAACCTGAGTATCAATAGGGTGGCGATTGGGTGGAGGTGTAGAAATTACAGACAAGTCTCGAGCAGCCATTAAACTAAACTGTAATGTTCTTGGTATGGGAGTAGCTGTTAGGGTAAGGGTATCTACATTTTCTTTTATGGTTTTTAATTTATCTTTTACAGCAACTCCAAATTTTTGTTCTTCATCTATAATGAGTAGCCCTAAATCTTTAAATTTAATTTTTTTGTTTGTTAGTTGATGTGTTCCAATGATAATATCGATACTTCCGTCATTAACACCTTCTATGGCTTCATTTCTTTGTTTGGTAGTTCTGAATCGATTCAAATAATCTATTCTAACAGGAAATTTTTCCAATCGTTTTGTAAATGTTTTGTAATGTTGAAATGCTAAAATTGTGGTTGGAACTAGAATAGCTACTTGCTTTCCATTGTCAACTGCTTTAAATGCCGCTCTAATAGCAATTTCTGTTTTACCAAACCCAACATCTCCACAGACTAATCGATCCATGGGTTGTTCTTTCTCCATATCAGTTTTAACATCTTGAGTAGCTGTATATTGATCTGGGGTATCTTCGTATATAAAACTGGCTTCAAGTTCGTGCTGTATGTGAGTGTCTGGACCAAATGCTAGCCCTTTCTGCATTTTTCTTTTCGCATATAATTTGATTAAATTATATGCAATTTCTTTCACTCGTTTTTTAGTCTTTTGTTTTATCTTTTTCCACGCCCCAGAACCTAGTTTATATATTTTTGGTGCTTTTCCATCTTTTCCATTGAATTTAGAAATTTTGTGTAAAGAGTGAATGCTAACATATAAAATATCACGATCACCATAAATTAGTTTAATCGCCTCTTGATTTTTCCCTTCTACATCAATTTTTTGAAGCCCACCAAATTTTCCAATTCCATGATCGATATGTGTTACATAATCTCCAATATCAAGATTATTCAACTCTTTTAATGTGATGGATTGTTTTTTTGCATAGCCATTTTTTAAACGAAATTTATGATAACGTTCAAAAATTTGATGATCTGTGTAACAAACAATTTTCTCTTCTAAATCGATAAACCCTTGATAAAGAGGGAATACAACGGTTTGATAATGGACTTCTTTTTTGGCATCTTCAAAAATATCGTGAAATCGTTGAGCTTGTTGTTCATTAGCACAAAAAATATAATTGGTAAATCCTTTGGTATGATATTCGTTCAAATTTTCAATTAATAAGTCAAATTGTTTATTAAATGAAGGCTGTGCTTTTGTAATAAAATCAATTATGGGGCTATCTCCAGAAGTGTAGGTTTCAAAACTAGCTACCCTAAAATTAGAGAGTTGGTTTTGAATAAAACTACCATTACAAAATAAATCTATTGGCTTGGCATGATTTAATTCTTTAGATAGTTCACTAAATGCACTTTCGGCTCTACTAAATAATTTATCTAATTTACCAATTAATAAATCCTTGTTTTTTAAGAAAATAACTGTATTTGAAGCGATATATTGCAGAAAACTTTCTCGTTTCTCTTGAAGTGTTTTATTCTCAACATTTGACATAATACTCGCTTTTCGCAGCTTTTCTTTAGAAAGTTGCGTTTCTACATCAAAAGTTCTAATACTGTCTATCTCGTCTCCAAAAAATTCAATACGAAATGGCTCATCATTTGAGAATGAGAAAACATCAATGATTCCGCCACGCACTGAAAAATCACCTGGCTCTGTTACAAAATCGACACGATTAAAGTTATATTCAAATAATATTTCATTTACAAAATCTAGAGAAACACTTTCTAATACAGATAATTTAAGGGTATTTCTTTCTAAATCTTTTTTAGTTACTACTTTTTCAAATAACGCTTCAGGATAGCTAACAATTATGGTTGGTTTTTTTCGAGAGTTGATTCGGTTTAAAACCTCAGATCGCATTAAAACATTTGCATTGTCAGTTTCTTCAATTTGATAGGGTCTTCGGTAAGATCCGGGGTAAAATAAAACTCTTTTTTGAGTTAATAACTGTTCTAAATCATTAAGATGGTAGGCAGCTTCTTCTTTGTCATTAAATATTAGCAGGTAGCTTTTATCATCTTTTTTAAACGTTTCTGAAATAACAAAAGACATTGACGAGCCAACTAAATTCGTAATTTGAATTTGGTTTTTGTCTTGTTGTATTTGCTTTAAAACCTGTTTTACTTTAACAGATTCTTGATACCGTTTAACAATTTCTTGTTTGCTCAAGGATTTGTAATTTTTTCAAAGATAAATGCTTAAAAATTAATTTGAAATGATAAACCTATATTTGTATCAATATTTATATGTTCTTTACAAGAAAACAGTCATGAAAAAATATCTAGTTTTAATTCTTTTAATTTCATTTGCAGCAAACGCTCAAAATAACGAGAATAAATGGGTAGTTGGAGTAAGTGGTTCTTTAGTTCGCTTTAGTAATGTAAATAGAGTAAAAGATTGGCATAATTTTCAAGCACCTAAAATAAATGTTGCTAGATATT
>Ga0228628_1000932_pt1 | contig 12603 bp, 27 predicted proteins | sample 34DmetaG_FD_183172 | JGI IMG/M metagenome (GOLD analysis project Ga0228628, IMG submission 183172) | Seawater microbial communities from Monterey Bay, California, United States - 34D | ecosystem: Environmental > Aquatic > Marine > Coastal | place: USA: California | collected 2016-09-30
GGTTGTATTTCGATCTGTCAAAAAAAGGGCGAGAGGGCAAAAGCCCTTGCCCCTTGCGAACACTTTTCAAGATGTTCCGAAGATTAAGTTTTGGAGGAATTGATTTTGCCATTTGCGGGAGTCCTGTTCGGGTGTCCTATTTTCAAGGGTCGTATTAAAGCGCGAGAACTCGTCTTGCAAGTCGGCTTCGGTTGTGGGCAACTGCCCAATGTGGTCGGTTGGATTTTTTTGTTCACAGATTTTTTTGATTAGGTTATATCGTTCAGTATGATTCATGATTGAGGGTTATTATTAGTAGAATTAAGAGGGTTAGAACTATTATCATTTTGTTAGCCTATAACAAAACCTGTTTCGTCCTTCTTGGCAAGTCCTTTTTGCACAAGTCCTACAATTTTATTTTTACCATCCAAGAAACGCAAGTCAGTTTCATCGCCGTTAACAACTTTAACAGACTTCCAAGACTTTGGAAACTCATTGCGAAAGACTGCCGCGACATTTCCGCCAAGCTTGAGAACCAAGTCAACCAAGTTGTCATTGCATTCACTGCGCGAAAAAGTAAGATGGTAGTTGCTTGGCATTTTACCTTTGAGATATTTTTGCATACGAGGAAAAGACTTGGTATAATCGTAGAATTGAACATCTGGATACATTTCCATAAGCGAAAGCTTTTTTCCGTCCGATTCAACCTTTATGCTTTCCCAAGGCAAGTCACTTGTTAAGTTGAGACGAAAGCAAGGCTTCATATCTTTTTTTGCGGAAAGCTTAACAGCGTTGCCAATCTCTTTAGCAAGTTGCCAAGTAAAAGCATTTTTATCGGCAAAGAATTTTTGTGTTTTTGCAATGCGAGATTTTTGAACATTCGACATCGCGCCACGTCCAGCGGTGTTAAGACAAGCAGCGGCGCATCCAGCAGAAGCGTGAGCGCAAACATTTTTGCCAGCTAAGTTAAAAGGCGCAAGGTGCAGACCAAAAGTAGTCCAGCCAAGTTTTTCGCCTTTGATTGTTTTCGAGTTTCCTGAGTTTAGTAGTTTAGTCATAAAAGGTATTATCTTATTTTTTATTAGTTAAGTCAAGGGATTTTCTAACAAAATTTAAAAAAACTTTTTTAAAAAAAGACTTGACAACCGAGCGAAGAGCTAGGTAAAAAAAGTTTCGTAAGTCGTTGAATACCAAGGACTTACGCGTCGCGGGGGGCCGCGGCCCCGCAAGTCGTTGATTATCAAGCACTTATGAATGTCAAGTAAAAAAGAAAAAGCCCCGCCCTTTCGGGCGAGGCGGTGAGGCTAGGCTAGGAAGCGTTTAAAACCAGCTCGCTTTGCGGAGCTTTCGCCCCTGCGTAGGTGTCGAGGACACTATACAGCGAGTTGGAGCGATTCGCCACGTTGAGCGAGTTGCCGCGCCACACGTTCGTGAAGGCGTTTTGAAGCGACCAAAGGTCACGCCCCTCGAAATTCTCATGCTCTGGCTTGTGCCATTGTCCGAAGATGTCGGCAATTTGAGTTTTGCCACACGCACCAGCTTGGAAGCCGCGCAAGATAAGATCATGCGCCGTGCGGTCATCAATCTCGCAAGACTTGTAAGAGTCAATGCGATTGTCGGAAGTAGTCCAAGAATCCATCAACTGCCCAATCGCACGAGAAATGATTTGCGGTAAGTCGCGCATGATGTGAGTAGTATGACGGCGACCAAGCACAATCTCATTAGAGAAGATCAGATTAGAGCAAACGAAAGGTGCGTCACCTGCCGAGATGCCTGCACGGAACGCTTTGTCGTGCGAGTTGCGGAGGCACATGACTGTGCCAACGTCATCCCCATGCTTGCGACCTACGCCGCTAACTTGGAAAAGACCAAAGTAGCGTTGCCCGTAGCGGTGCAAAGCATGATGCTCTTGCACAATGTCAAGCGAAGGGTTGTTGTCGATAGCCGAGCGAAACTCAGAAACCAAAGCATCGTGAGCAACTGGAGTCCAGCGATCAGAAGCCTCTGGAGTTTTCACAGCTTTGACTTCATCAAAGTCGCATTGCTTTGATTCGCAAACATTAAGGTTGAGGAAGTTTTCGTTGATAGTAACCATAGTATTAGTATTTAGTATTATTATTTAATTGTGAGATTACATCTTATAAGAAAAGTGGTGTGGTGTCAAGCGTTTATCGAAATAAAAATGAAATATTTTTTGTTTTTAAACTGGCATGGATCTTGAGCCTAGGAGCAGTCAAGGTTCCGTAAGTCGTTGTTTATCAAGGACTTGCGGGCGCGGGGGGGCCGCAGTCACGCAAGCCGTTGAATATCAACAACTTATGAGACTAGCCTTTATCATTGTAGGTGTCACTTCCACAGAGCCGACTTTGACGGGATAGCGATTAGGGTTAGCCACATAGAAAAATCTGTGCGATTGGTAAGGGTTATATTTTACCAACTCAACGGGAGTTTTCTTTGGATGCTCAACTCTTTCGCCAATGATGAAAGCATGAACGTTTTTTCTTTTCTGTTCCAAGACTCTTCTACGTCCCGATTGCGAGACTTCAAAAGAAGCATTGTTCAAAAAGATTTGCTGAACGTGATCTGTAACACGCCAACCTTTTCCCTCGACCCATGATTGAACCGAAAGGCATTTTTTGTTGAGGTTGCGATAGACTCTGACTTTGTTTTTGTTTACCATGCTGTGCTTTGTATTTCTTTTCTGTGTTCTTCGTAGGTTTCGATGTACTCCTGCAAGTCGCCAAGTGTTTCAAACCTAGCTAGTTTTTCTTCGTCTTCCATGCACTCTACCACAATGTCTCCACCTTCTTCGTAGTGTTCGTAACAGTATTCATTTATTTTTTCGATTGTCATATTATAGTTCCTCCCATCCGACTGATTTACACATTAAGGTTGTTGGGTGTCCGTTAGAATCACGGATCTTAACGACATCGCCAACGCTTGTCGAGTGAAAAGTTTCCTTGTCCGAGCAGTTTTCCCACAGAGCCAAAAGAATTTTTTCGTGCGCTTTGGTTATAAGCTCAATCGGTGCGTTGGTTACGTGAAACAAAAGCTCAGCAAGCTTTGACGGAATGTGTGGATAATCGATGTGTTCTGCATTCAGTCGAACAGAGAAAACGCATTTTCGAGCGACTTCCCATTTCTGAACAAAAGGTTCATCTTCAGAGCGGTGTAGTGATAAGGTTATTGTTTTCATATTAGTATAATGTATTATTTTTTGTGATTAGTCAAGCATTACTTTGCATAAGACGCATCGTAACCATTTTCTTCTAAGATTTGAATAATTGACGGAGATAGAGCAAAAACTCCATCATAGTCAACCAACTCTTTGCCCTCAAACCAAAGACCTCCTTCGGCATACCATTCTCCTCCTCCTGTTTTTTCATCGTACATTTCAAACGAGCCATAGTTTTTGTTTGGCTGTACATGCACGGATATATTCATCTGCACTCCATTTTCTTCACGGATTGTTCCGAATGAGTTTTCGAGGGCGAGGTCTTCAGTAGTTGTTTTTGTGATGTTCATATTAGTATAATGTATTATTTGATTCGGCGAGTCAACCCCTTTTTTAAAATTTATTTAAATTTATTTAAATTCGTAAGTTGTTGATTATCAAGCACTTGCGGGTCTGCACTGGCCCCCGCCGCGCAAGTCGTTGACCACCAAGGACTTACAGAACTCTTAATCCATATAGCGAAAAGCCGCCTTACCCCAAACACACAAAGGGTAAGACGGCACACACACGTTGCACACACTACAACAAAAGAATTCAAGCTGGCTTTAAAATGGCAGAGAAGATGGGATTCGAACCCATGGAACCTTTTTGAGGTTCACCTCTTTAGCAAAGAAGCGCTTTCGACCGCTCAGCCACTTCTCTAGAAATTTAAGCCGCCTCGCCCTAACCGCAAGATAGTCACAAGACGAGACGGCACACACACATGTTACAACAACAAAAGGTTAGACAAGTTTAATTTTTTCGATTCTGTGCTTATAGAAAGAACGGATGCCGCTATGCTTCGCGCCAGTGGCGTAAGAGTAGGTATTGAACATATCGCCCAAGTCTTCAATGAAGTTCATGTCAATGACATAAGAGCCGACAGTTTCATCAGACTTTTTCTTGTAGGTGATTTGAGCCATATTATTCTTAGCGAAAGCGCGACGAACAGCAAGGCGGGTTTTTTGGATTGGATTTAGTTTTAGGTTTTTCATGTTTTCTTTTCTCCGTTTTGGATTTTCGATTGTTAAGATTATATCTTAGCAGATTTTTATGTTATGTCAATACTTTTTTAGGAAGTTTTGCGATTTTTTCTAACAAGTCATTAGCAGAGTCTACATTAAGGAAGCCTGCGACATCGTCTGTAATTTCTGGGTGTTTGGCAATGCATCCATTCTCATCCAGCAATGCAAGCTCTAAGCCGTAAGAAGAATCGTGTAGGACTACAGAAGCTCCATAGCCATTAGGAAACTCAAAAATCTTTTGCCAACCAAAAAGTTCTTTACGTTCGGTTAATGTCATAGTGTGATGAGAGGTGGATGAGACTTTGAATATTTGTTGTATGGTGTCTTTGTTCATAAGGCGTATAATATTATTATTTGTTTTGGTTGTCAAGGTTTTGTTTGAAGTTTCTTCTCCACCTCGCAAGACCAAGCATTCCTATGCGCTTGAAGGTCTCCCAATTTGGCTTGGGGTCTGACAGTTCTAGCCATATTTTCATTCTTCGTTTGGGATCTATATTCACACCTAATAGTATACCAAACCGAATCGAAATAGCAAGCAAATAAATAGCAAATCGAACACTTTTTTACGGCAAATAGTGTAAAGTATTGATAGTCAAGGACTTCGGGAACAAAAAAAACTTACAGGTTCTGTAAGTTGCTGACTATCAAAGACTTGCGGGTCGGGGCGGGCCCTGGCCTCGCAAGTCGTTGAGAAACAAGGACTTACACAGTCCCAACGTGCTCCCCGTCGCGCTCGATCGCCCAGCCCTCGTAGCGGTTGATGTGCCTCACGTCACCACGCCCAACAGTAGGGCAGTAGATCATGGCGAGTTGCCCGCAAGAATAGGTGAACATCACCTGCACAGTGCGAGCGTGGTTGCGAGTCGGGCGGAGGAGATCGTCTTTTTTGATTATCATGACTACAGTCTAACAAAAAAAATCGTTCTGTCAACTGTTTTTTTAAAAAAAATTAAAAAAAATTTAGATTACATAAGTTATTGATCACCAAGTACTTGCGCCGCTCACGCCGCCCCCGCCCCGCAAGTCGTTGACTATCAAGGACTTATGAGTTCCTCTTCTCTCTCTTCGCGGACTAGGTCAAAGACCTCGGCTAGGGTCTTCACCTCACCCGTTTCGCCGTTGGTGAGGGTTTCCTTGTTGCCACAAGGCTCGCAGAATTCGAGCCAGTCGCTACCGAGAACGAGGGTGTTGGTACCGCCCATAGGGCGGCGAGTGTCGCAGAAACAGCAATGATCAGCCATAATTTTTTGTGTGGTTAGGGTTAGCGGAAGTCAGCGTTGTGCATGAGTTCCTGTTGGAAAAGTCGCTCTTGGCGTTGAGCCTCGCCACGCTCGCGCTCGGATTGCTCGCGAAGCATTGCAGTTTCAAACTCGGCGAACTCAGCCTCGGACAAGTCAGCCCAAGGGTCGAAGGAAGCAGGAGTGGCGGAAGGAGTGGATGTATTTTTGATTGTCATAATTAAAAGAATAAGAAAAAAGGTTAGGCTGTCAAGGCTTTTGCGAAAAAAAGATTAGAAATCTGACATTCTTTCTTCGCGTTCCATCGCGTCCCAAGCCTCGTCGTCGAGTTGCTTTTGAGAAGGGACAGGAAGCGGAGCGACCTCGTCGAGGCGAGAGACGGGAACCCACTGTTCGCCGCCATCTTCATCCAAGACCCAAGCGAGACCCATCTTGACGTCACCGACAAAGACAGGGATGGAAAGATCGAGGAGGGCTTCTGTGCCAGATTTGATTTGTGTTGTAGTTATCATACGAGTATTGTATCAGAGAAAATCGGAAAAGTCAACCCCTAAACGCATCTTTTTTTGCTTTTTTTTAACTTTTTTTTCGTGCGGCAGATTGGCACGGCAATTGACACGAGCGCAGTTCGGGGTTTCGTAAGTCGTTGTATATCAAGCACTTGCGCGGCGGGGCGGGCCCCCGACCCGTAAGTCGTTGACTATCAGTAACTTACAGATGCTTTGAGACCTTTGTCCAATAAATTTCTAGATTTTTTTGCTTTTGGTCGCTCTTTGGATTTGCAACACGCTTCCAAGCTGATCCGCCCCCGTTCCATATAAAAGCAAGATGTTTTGCGTTTAACTTTTCACCATTGCGTTTGATATACTTTTCATAATGACGAAAGATCCCGATTGCGATATTGTGAGAAGTCAAGCGGTTTGACATTTGCTCGTGTTTTATATTAGTGCCATAGATACGATTATAGTCAGCCAACATGATTGGCCTGATCTGGAGAGAACCTAACGCTTTTTCGCTTTCGTTATAAGCAGAAGGATTGCAATTGCTTTCCACTTTTTCTAAAGCAAGAATTAAATCAGTTAATGTTGCACCTTGCGCGATTGATGCGCAGATGGCGAATATTAGTATTAGTTTTTTCATAGTGTTTTTTTAAAAAACTTTCGATTTCGTTTTGAGGATGTAGGCTCATACAAGAAAAGTAACGTTTATCGGTTTTCCTTCTGGGTGCATTTCAGATATCCCCCTATAGTGTAAGGGAATGTCTTCTACATAGGTCGATGCCCCGTGGTATTTTGTGCGCACGTAGCACTTAGCGTTTTGCGGCATTTCTTTTAGCTTCGCGATCACCTCCGCAACTGTAGGTGCGTCCCCGTATTTCCTGTATTTAGTTTCCATTATTTAAAACCTCGCCAAGACCACGCCTTTGACACTTCCCCAGATATTGCCCCTAACATCTCTGTAGATATTGCCGCCGACATAGCCTCCAATAGAGCCTTTTACATTGCCTCTGATACTGCCTTCAATAGTACCCCTAACATCGCTCCATATATTACCTTCTACAAAGCCATAAACATAGCCGTGGATATCGCCTTCGACATTCAAAACCCTAAGGTTTCCCTCGGAGTCGCGTTTGAACGAAACGAGTTTTTTGATTTCTTCTAGTGTTGGTTCTTTTTTCATAGTGTTTTTTTAAAAAACTTTCGATTTCGTTTTGAGATACAGAGAACCCCGTCAGAGTATCCAATGTCCGTGGCGTATCCAGATTTTATAAATTTGCGCTCTAATTCTTGGAGCCGTAAGTGATAGTGGCACTCTTCGTAATCTGTTGGCACATATATGCGAACGACCATTTCTAGTGGTTCGTCTAGCGTCATTCCCCATCCGATATATTTTCTTTGAAATGTTAGCTTCATAGTTTATATTGGTTTATAGTATGGTTATTTTTGTTCGATTGTCAAGCGATTTTGGAAAGTTTTTTCCATTAATTTTTGCTCGGTGCGACCATAGATTGCGCCCCAATTCTTGGCAGGGATCGCAGGGTAGAGTTTGCGTTGAGTGTTGTAGCTCGCTTGCGTGAGGTGGTCGATTACCGAATCAATTTCTTTATTTGTTATCATGCTTACAGTATGGGGATAAAAACGAGAAAGTCAACCCTTTTTTTTAATTTTTTTAACTTTTTTTCAGTTGCGTAAGTCATTCACTATCAAGCACTTGCGTGGCGCGGGCGGCCCTGGCCCCGCAAGTCGTTGATATTCAAGGACTTACATGATTGCGTTTATCGCAACCCCTGAGACGGTGTCAAACATTTTTTGAAACCAGCCAATTTTGTTTGCGATGAAGTAAGTGCAAGCCGCGATTGTCAAGCAAATTGCAGTTGTTTTGTCAATTATTATTTTCATTTTATTTTATTGCGTTGTCGATTTCCTCAAAGCGATGCCAAGAGCTTTCTTTGATTTGTTGAGCTTTGTCGTCGAGCTTAAGCCCGACGAACATTGCTAACCCAAGAATTAATCCAAAAAGAACAAGAGCTAAAATTTCCCAAATTTTCATTTTTTTTATTCTCCGATTGGGTAGCCTTGCTCTATCCAAGCTTGGCGTTGTAAGTCTTCTCTTTCAGTCTCTCGGTCGAGCGACATGATTAGAAAAGCAGTAAGGACTCCACACATTACAAGTAGGCAGAGGGCGAGGGTTTTTGTTTCGTTGTCCATTAGTATTATTTTGATTGGTGGTATTCAGCCATATATTGAACGCTTCTTTCAAGCTTGTCAAGTATATCTTGAGGGTTAATTCCTTCAGCGATCTTGAGGTTGTTAAGAATCTCTACGTCGCTAGCACGACCGCCGAGTTCACGACCGAAGCCATAGCGACCATCTGTAAAAGAACAGCGACCATAAGTGATATCAGTCAAAACCATAGGCTTGTTGTCAACGATGTAAGCCTTACCGAGTGTGAGTGTGTTTAGTGTTTCCATGATTAACAGTATGTTTATTTTTGTGTGATTGTCAAGCGATTTTGGAAAGTTTTTTGAGAATTATTAAAGATCCAAAAGAAGCGTTTCCCAAGTATCAAGCTCGGCGGCGTGGAACTCTGCCTTGTCAAGATCATTCTTTTCAAGTGCTTTTTCGTAACGAGCCTTGTGCAGGGCAATTTTCTTTTGTATGGATTCTTTTTTAAGCATGATTACAGTATGGTTAAAAGTAGTGGAAAGTCAAGCGGTTTTTTTAAAAAAAGTAAAAAAAAGTTTTTTTAAATTGGCACGGAGTTTGAACAGCGGTTTCGTAAGTGCTTGATTACCAAGGACTTGCGCGGCGCGGGGGGCCGCAGGCCCGCAAGTCGCTGATATTCAACGACTTACGAAGTTGGCTAAGGGTTCTGGTCGACGACTTCGTCGCCGCACCAGATCATCCAATCTTGACAAGGGCGGGCGAACTCGTAAGCCGCATCAAGACCTCGGCGAGACTTCGGAAAGTCGCGAACTTGTTCAAGCATTTCGCCTGAGTTAGAAAAATCTGCGGTAGTGACTGTGTATGTTTTATTTGTTATCATGTGTATTACAATAGGGATTTGAGGGGTGATGTCAAGCGTATAGAAAACTTTTTTTAGTTTTTTATTCCGCATTCGGATTTTTCGAGACGGACTAAGCCGCGAACTTCTAAGCAAGAAGCGATGAAGTCAGCCCAGTCATAATCCATTTGATCGAGGGCTGCCCAGTATTGGCGAGAGAAGTGCAGTTGTTCATTCATAGCTTACAGTATGGGGAAAAGTTGGAGCTTGTCAAGCTTATCGCAAAGTTTTTTTTATTTTTTTAGTAGCGACCTATGCGAGCGAGAGATTTTTCTTCGCGAAGAAAGTTCTCTTCTTTTTCTTCTTCGGTCTCGACTAACTCGTCTTGTTCCAAGTCGCCGTATTTGACGAAGAACTCGCGACCGTCATCGTCGGAAACAAGCACTTGTGGATAAAAGCCATAAGCGTCAACGACGTAAACAGTTGAGTTGTCAGTTGTGAGAAGAGCGGATTTGTTTTCTATTATGTTCATGCTTTACAGTATGATTATTTTTGTGTGATTGTCAAGCCTTTGGAAAAGTTTTTTTCCATTATTTGAACTTTTTCTTTTCCGAAGATTAGGGCAAGGCGCTTTGGGGTTTCGCCGAGCTTGCGGTTGTGGTTATAGTTTGCTTGAGTGAGGAAGTCGATTGCCTCTTGGATTTCGTTGTTCTTGATCATGTATAAAAGTATGTAAAATTTTGTGCGGTTGTCAAGCCCTCAGATGAAAAAAAGTAATTATTTTTTGCGATTACCCTACCCCATTGTCAAAAAAACGTGCGCAACAAAACACAGAACAAGCGGGGGGGAGGGTTTCTTAAATCTCCCAACTTATTTTCACCATTTGAAACAACGGCGTAACGTCCGCGCAAGTACCCCCCCCTTTTTGGGAGAATCGCGGCACCTGCTACCTAGTGAACAGATAAAAACTCAAAAAAAAATCCAGACCCTATTTACTCAAACCAGTTTGTCTAAGCCTTTCGTGTTCTTCCCTATGGCAGTTAGCACATAATAGAATACAGTTATCTAATTCCTTTTTGATTCTACTAAAAGTCCATCCTCTCATAGTGCTATAGTTAACATCTTTTATTGTGGGGTCAATATGATGGAACTCTAATGCTGCGTAGCATTTGTCGTATCCACAGTGTTGGCAACAACCACCGAGGAGTTTAATGGCCTTGATTCTTTTGTTTTTGCCATCCTTAGCTGTTCTTTGGTTGTGGCATTTTTTGCATTTTTGTTTTTGGCGAGGGTAGAAGTTGTTTGGGTCTGATTCACCACAGTCTTCACATAAATGAGGCTTTTCAAATGATTGTATTGTGTTTAGGTTGTATTTTTTTAACCAATATCTTACAGTAGTCTGGGATTTGCCTAAAGACTCTGCTATTTTGTGGCTAGAGTTCCCCTTTTTTATTTGTTTTTTTAAAATCTCTTTATCCATTAATATATTAGTTGACTGATAAAAATACCAGTCGCTGTTCCACAACAGGCGCCTAGCGAGTAGGTTATTTTTTCGCTTAATTTAGAGAAAGCAATACCCTGTATATTAAAGCACCAAACAAAAGAAATAAGAAATCCCACAAAAATCGCACCCGCAATTTTACCGTTAGCTATTTGCCAAGTATTCAGGCACACGAGCGAAACCTGCATCCAGGCGTATATAAATCTTTTTATATTTTTATTCATTTCAGTTTATTTTTAAAATTGGTACTCCGACCAGGATTCGAACCTGGAACGCAAGAGTAGAAGTCAAGTGTTATATCCCTTTAACTATCGGAGCAGCAGTGCTGGTAGCACTTTTTTATAAAATCAATAAACTCATCATGAGTCATGTCGCCTTTTGCCTGATTTGCGAGCTTGGAAAGAATTTGTAAATTCTCTATCGTATTTTCGCCACCTTTTGATCGAGGATGTTCATGATCAATCTCGCATTCTTCTGGCTTCTTCCAATCAAGCACATCACCAGTATATCGGCAAATAATTTTTGTGTTTTTTTCTGTGATGTTGTATTTTTCTACAACTTTTGCTATGTTGACCATTTTAGTTCTCTCTGTGTCTGATTTATGTTTTTTGGCGTAATCTTTTAATCTGCCACGAAACTTAGCACTGGCCTCTGAAAACGTCAAGTCTTTTATTTCTCTTTTTTGTTTATTTTTTGTTTTAGCTGTAGAAAAGCGAGATATGTTACGCTGCCACTTAACCATATGCGGCGCAATCTTTTTCTTCCTTTCTTGAGATTTTTTTAGCTGTTTTTCGGGGTTTAAGTGCCAACAAACTGTAGAGGGTGAGCAGCCAAGCTTCTTGGCTATTTGGGATTGATTGAACCCTTCTTCTTTTAATTTGAGTATTCGATCTAACATAAAAGAATATACTATTGCCCCAAAAATAAAAGTCAAGCTAAAAATGGTGGGCCCTGAGAATTACGATATCTCGACCTAACGATTATGAGTCGTTTGCTCTTCCTCTGAGCTAAAGGCCCTAAAGTGTGAGGGAGTCGACCGCTACGCAGTCCTTATCCTCATTATCAACCCCCGCCGTCGAAGAGGAATTACAAACTCTATCAATAGTTACCCAATAGATGACGTAGAGAAGTTACCTTGTATGACAAATGATCGATCTAACAGCATGCCGCTCAATCAACGCCTATTCCACAAGCCTCATATCCTAGTACGTTCTACACTACTTTTTTAGTTTCCCCCTATTTGGAATGGTGGATCATTACCCAATACTTCTTCAAAAGCATTGGAACTATTAAAATTAAAGAAACGTCCCAGCGGTGATCAACTCCACTGCTCCCTGTTGATTCAGGGGGTAACCTATACTGCTCGTATGCAGTAGGAAGGTAGTAGGACAAGATGTTCTCACTTGTTCGGTGGGATTACCGAGAAATCTATCCATCTTGGGTCTTCAGTTTCAGGCGCAAGGAATGACCACACGAGCCTTCCATGTTCTCGCTCAGTCGGCTCCTTCGATTGAAGTTTCCAGCCTGTTCGATACTCTACTTGCGCAGCTAGATTCATCGGCGTGCGATGGGAAGCATAAGCAGTCCACGGCACCGCGATCATATCCATGTCACGCGAGAATGAACCATGCACAGATAGTGCGTATCCTTCCTCTGCCGCTACGATCCGAGCTTTCGTGAAGAACCGAGCATAGTCGGGATCAAACACCCCATAGACGGGCTGCACCGAACTAGTCGGTGCTATCAATTCATTTCCTCGTTCCTCGTCATTCATGCTAGACCTTATTGTTGTAGTAGTTTTAATACGATTTGTGTTGGTTGTCCCAAAATTTTTCTCTTTTGTAGTTTTCATAGTATATGATACATCAGAGTTGTTGATTTCCACCTGCCTATTGGGAATGTTCCACATATCATCAAGTTTAAAATAATAATTTTAAATTCTAAACACATACGGGATCGGCTGCAATCGTTATCATCTAAACGACACCATGTATTTGCAACAAAGCCAAATCCGAATATTTTATTCCAGTAGATTTTCATATTATTAAAGTTGGTGCGGATATAACTTTTTTCAATAGGTTGAGGCTCTCGCAACATTACTTGTTCATTTCGGCGTAGGCATGGAGCCTTTCGGCCTTGGTC
>Ga0228628_1000933_pt1 | contig 12595 bp, 11 predicted proteins | sample 34DmetaG_FD_183172 | JGI IMG/M metagenome (GOLD analysis project Ga0228628, IMG submission 183172) | Seawater microbial communities from Monterey Bay, California, United States - 34D | ecosystem: Environmental > Aquatic > Marine > Coastal | place: USA: California | collected 2016-09-30
TTCTCTATATCCCAGATAAACAGCTGAGCTCACGTAGCTACTACCTCCGTCTGGATAACGAGTTTGGACATTAAAATTATCTGAAAATCCAATAATATCATTGCCTAAAACCTCCAAAGTTTTTCCAAAAGCATCTGAGATAACATCATTGTGTAAGAATTCAAAACCATAAGTAAAAGCTCTGTTTTCATTTTTACTTAATGGAATCATAAAATCTCCATTAACACTAAAGATATCAACATTCTCATTTCTATAAGATCTTTCTAAGCTTGATAATTTTCTTTGTATTCTAGATTCTTTAATGTTTTGATAGGCTAATGTAAATGTACCTTTATCTAACCAAGATTTTCCGGGATTAATATCCAATTGTGGAGAAATCAACAACCTTTCTTGAGGACCATAATACCATTCTGCAAATTTCAGAGTTCCTTCATGTTTTTCATCTAATCTATCAAACCTCGGAATGTCTGAAGATGTAGAATATTGTAAATTAAGTTTCAATTCTGTCTTATCATTTATAGGGATGAAGAATTTTTGTAAGAGATCTGTTTGGTTATATGCTGTATTTCGTTGAAGGTTTTCATCAGAATTTACAGTTGCTGAACTTGAGTAAAAATCATTTGAATTTTCTGAATACTGAAAAACTTTACCCCAATTATTGAATCCATGAGAACGATTTTTTCCCATTTTTAAATCTCCAAAATCACTGTAAGAAATACTTGTGAATGAGGCCCATTTTTTATTGCCTATTTCTACTGAAGCGTTATTTGTAATTTCATTATTAATGGAAGAATATCGATTAAAAAAACTTGAAGTGACTTTGGTTTTTTCTGATAATTTGGGTGTTTTAGTATAATAATGGATAACACCACCTAGGGCATCTGATCCATAAATTACAGATGATGGCCCAAAAACAATTTCTGTTTTATCTAATTGATTTGGTGCAACGGTAATGGCATTTTGTAAATGGCCTTTTCTGTATATAGCGTTATTCATTCTAACGCCATCTACCACTAACATAATCCTGTTGGACTCCATACCTCTAATAACAGGGCTCCCTCCACCCATTTGAGATTTTTGAATCTTAATACCAGGAATAGCTGCTAGCAAGTCAGCAGAGGTTTGTGGAGATAATTTTTCAATTTCTTTAGAGGTTAATACGGCAACTCTTTCTGCCACTCTATTTGTTTTTGCAGCTCTTTTAAATACAGATAAAACTACCTCATCTAATTGTTCAGATTGTTTCGCTAAGTATAATGTGAAATTATTTTTTATAAGGTCCTTTGAAATACTTTTTAAAGCATATGAAATATGAGAAAATATTAAAATGTCTTTTCCCTTTACTAAAGAAATGTCTACAATACCTTTTGAATTGGTAGAGGAATTAAAATAAGGTTCTTCTGTAAAAACATTGACATTATATATGGGCTTCCCAGTTTCCTGGTCTAATACTTTTAACTCTTGAGCAAAAGATAAAAATGGTATCAAAAAAAGTATTAAATATCCTGTAGTTCTCATTTACTAAATACTGTTTCTAAAACTGCTAAAGATTTAGGAATTCTAAATCCGCCCAAATGTAATTCAAAATAACGAATTAATGTTTGTAATAATCTTTGCCTTTCAGTTTTTGAAAAATTCATATACTCAACCTTATCAAAATTTATGCCTAAAAGCTTTTTGAACTGATTTATTTCATTTCCTTTGATAACTTCCTTAATTTGAAGGTTGTCTGTAAAAAACCCTTCGCTTAAATGAAAGCCATTTTTACTGGATTGAGAAACGTCTGGATAAAAACCTAAAAATTTGGTGAGATTTAATAAGAACAGTAGGTGAAAATTGGATATTTGTTCGTGAGAATCTAACCAGATTAGTGAATGTTCGAGATATTCATATAATAAGGTGTTAGTTTCCTCCTCTTGAATTGCACTAGATAAAACCTCTGATAGAAATAATACTATAGATTGTTTTGTAATGGAAGTATAAATAGTCTCATATACATGAATTACTTGAGCTTCTTTTAAGAGTTGTAAATTTCTTTTTTCTTGAAAACTAAAAATAATGGAAAGCTGATTCAATGGTTGAAAGTAAGCTGTTCTTAATTTTCCTTTTTTTGATTTTAAAACTCCTTTTAATAAAAAAGAAACTAAACCTACTTCTTTAGTATAAAGTCTAACGATTAAACTAGTATCACTGTATTTAATAGTACTAATAACAATCGCTTTAGATGATATTACTGACATTAATTGATGATTGCTATTTTTGTAGTTGATGTTTCTGAAGCATCTTCGTTAGCTAATAGTACTATGTAGATTCCTGAAGCCACGTAGGTTCCAGCTAAATTCTTTTTATCCCATATCACTTTCCCACCTTGCAATTGTTGCCCTTCTATAACATTGGATTCATACACTAAATTACCAGCAACATCCAAAATCTTTACGTTGGTCCCTTTTGGTAAATTTGTACCGTTTCTCCCATCTATAGTTACTATATCGTGAAACTTTCTAACTGGGTTTGGATATGCATATACTTCTCCTAAAGAGTCTCCGAACGGAGCCACATTACTATTGTAAGCAACAATACCTTTATCCGTTGCAAAAAATACTTTCCCAGTATCTTTGTCTACAGCAATCTTTACAATTCTATCTGATGGTATAGGAGAATTTCCTTTGCTAAAATTTGCTATTGTTGTCTGGCCATTTGGATTGGTATAAATAACTCCTCCGTCAGATGTACCAAACCATTTGTTATTTGCACCATCCACTGCTATAGCAGAAACAAATTGATCTCCAAGTAATTTTTTGGCAATTCCATCCTCCTCAAAAATTATAGGCTGTGCATCAACAATATCAGCATCAAAAATACCCGATGCATTATTAAAAACAACCAATCCAGAAATAGTTCCAATCCAAATTCTGTTGTCTGAATCTGATGCCAGACTAATAACTCTTGAATTTGGTAAGCTTCCTTCAGTTGGCGCAGAAGTTAAAGCTCTAATCCTTTCACCGTTTTGATTAAATACTATGACGCCGTCGCTTCTCGAACCCATCCAAATAGAATTATTTCTATCTGTTATTATTTCCGTGACGGCACCAGCGGAAAAATTTGATTTCACTGAGCTAAGATCATATTCAGTCCACGAACCATTAGAAAACTTTTTCAACTCATTAAATGAACCAATATTAGTCATCCACAAGTTTCCTTGATTATCAAATACAGAACCAGAAATTCTTAGACTAACACTATTGTTTAATGGAATCGATTCGTAAATATTCTCTAAAGGACTATTCAAATTATTGTAAAAATTAGTGATTTCGTCATTTTCAACAACAAATAAACCGCCTGTTTGATACGTGTTAATTTGATTAGTACTTCCAAAGCTACTAATAAATGCTTTATTCTCATTATTTGGGTCTAGCGTAACATCCACAAATCCTGGGAAAGAATTATCAGGATCATTTTCTTCTGTAACCCAATTCTCTCCGTTGAAATGACTGTACCCTAAATTGGGTATAACGGGTGCCATAGTTGGTGTATAACCCCCATAAACCACCCATAATTGGTTATTTTTTGCTGTTACAGAAAAAACATCATTTGATACTGGACCCTCTGGATGAATTTCTGAGAAAGTAGGTTCATTTAAAGACGTAGAAGATAAAACCCCAAATTGATTTGTGGCAAGAAATAATTGATTATTCTCTGTATATGCATTATTTAACGTATAATCAAAATCATCATCTGCAGTATTTTGAAAAACTAGATTTAGCTGGGTATTATAAACCGCTACTGAACTATTAAAAGCTACCGAAAGATTGGTTGAAGAACTCTTTAATCCTATGACATTTGAAGATAAATTTGTTTTCAATTCCAATTCATTTAATTCATTCAATTCATACAACTGAGTATTTAATATGGTGAGGAGTTTCTCATTAAAAACTGTAATATTTTTAAAATTATTATTTGCAGAGGTAATCAAACTCCAGTTATTGAAATCAATTAAATTTGGATTATTTAAATCTGCATGAAAAATACCATTTTGTGTAGCTGCATAAATTCGGTTGTTAAAAACTGTGATTTCTAGAATATTAACATCCGATGAATTATTTCCAATAAAAAAGGTATCTCCAAATTCTAATTCTAAAATATCATATTCAACGATGGCAAACGAGGTAGATAAATAAAGTTTCCCTTGATATTCAAAAATATTATTAATGCTTTTTGCTCCAGTTTGATTGAAGCTTACAATATCAGAGGAAATTGTTATACTACCATCAGAATCAATAACTTCAATCAATCCATTTTCATAACCAATAACTAATCTATTGGTTTCAATACTATAATGAATTGCTGAAGTAGTTTCACCAGACAATCCCTGAACTGAAGATAATTTTTCTGTTTCTTGAGTTGAAAAATCATAAGTAAACGTTGCATTATCTGTTAATGCGTATAACATGTTATCTACTTTGATGAAATCTTTGACGTTATTGTATGAAAAAAAATCTTCCCAAGCATCACTATAATCTACTTGAGCTACCAAAGAAAATGTTGAAAAACTAAAGAATATGAAAAGTCTCTTGAGCATGTAAATAAATTGAAGTCAAATATATTTATTTCTTATAACAATAACGATAAATCCATTACATTAGTACAAAGAATAATAAAAATGAATATAGAAATTGAAAGGAAGTTTTTGCTAAAAAATAACGATTTCAAAAAAATGTGTTATGATAAAAAACACATAACACAAGGGTATCTGAACTCCAATAAAAAAAGAGTTGTTCGGGTCAGAATAATTGACGATTTGGCTTTTTTAACTATTAAAGGGGTATCAGATGCGAGTGGGACTACTCGGTTTGAATGGGAAAAAGAAATTGATCTAAAGGATGCAAAGGAATTAATGATTCTTTGCGAAAATGGAATTATTGAAAAAAATAGATTTTATCACAAATTAGGGAATCATATCATCGAAATCGATGAGTTTTTAGGAAATAATAAAGGGTTAGTTATCGCAGAAATAGAACTCAAAAATAAAAATGAGACTTTTTTAAAACCTAATTACTTGGGAATTGAGGTAACAAATGATAAAAAATATTATAATTCTAGCCTTTGCTTAAATCCATTTAAAAATTGGACAAAAAAAACCTCGAACTAAAAGTCCGAGGAATTTAATAAATCTACCCCCTAAAATAAGATTTATTTATCTTAAATAAATAAGACATTACAAATATAAAAAATTTATTTTTAAAAAATAAGTTTATATATAAAAAATTTATACAACTATCATAATTCTAAATAGGTAATATATATTTATAAATGCATAAGTAATGACATGCACTCCCTAACAACACAAAAACATGGAAAATAGCGTGATTATATTTAATTTTTTTTGATGAATAAAGCAATGCTCCCACAGTATAAAAAACACCCCCTGCAAATAAAAATTGTAGGCCGTTCATTGAAAAAGCTTGTATTAAAGGTTTAATAACAAAAATGATTTGCCATCCCATTAAAATATACATGACTGTAGAAAGCTTGTCGTAACGACCCGTATAAAAAAGCTTCAATACAATACCAATAAATGCAAAAGCCCAAGTACAACCAAAAACAATCCAGCCTAATGTTCCCTCTAACACAATAATTGTAAACGGGGTATATGTTCCTGCAATCAATACGTAAATAGCAGCGTGATCAAAAATATTTAATTTCCTTCTTAATTTAGCATCTTTTGAAGCGTGATAAAATGTTGATGCAGCATACAAAACAACTAAACTTATTCCAAAGACAATAATACTTATTGGTTTCCAAAATCCATTAAAATTTAATGATTTAAGCAACAGAAAAGGCAACCCAATACAGCTCAAAACTAATCCAAAAGCATGAGTTAATACATTTAACTTTTCCTCATTTTCAGAATATTTGGGGTTTAATATTTCTTTCATTTGGTTCTATTTGTATCTTTCATATATGACGAATCAGATAATAATTCATTGTAAATTATTTGAAATATTTTTTCTTTGACTATTTCTGTATCCTCAAACTTAAGCCCTTTTGTGTCTATAAATTGATGTTGGCGAATTCTAAAAGTGCCAATCCCTCCTTTTAGAAAATCCCAAGAAAATAATCTTTTACAATCATAATAGGTTTGAGGTACTATCGGAATTTGGTGCTGTATGGCTAAACTAAATGCTCCATTTTTGAATGGTGCTAAGATTACATCCTCAGTTGGAACTAAGCCTTCAGGAAAAATTCCAATACTAGTTCCGCCTTGAAGCCTTTTTTTAGCCATAGCAAAAACTCTTTTTCTACTTTCTGGACTACTTCTATCTACCATGATTACGGCCCGTTTGTAGAAAAATCCAAAAATAGGAATTTTCACTAATTCCTTTTTCCCAACAAATACAATTGGGTTTTTACTCAAAAGTATCAACACAAAAGGATCCATTAATGAAGCGTGATTAGGGCAAAACATATAACTTTTTTTTCTATCTAAATATTGGTCTATTTGTTTATCAATTCTGAAGCCCATTCCATAGACCAAAACATGAGCCCAACCACGTATTAATTTCCAAAAAACAGGATAATAACTTTCTTTTATTGTTAAAACAAATAAAAATGGAGACATTAATAGGACAGTGATCAGTATTAAAACATAAAACCAAAGCCTCCAAATCAGTAGAAAAGGTATTTTTAATAAATTCATAATAACGAATGTAGTAATATTCTTTTGTTTGATTGAGTTTATCTTGAAAACTGTATTTTTGTTTTAATAAATTAAAAACAATGTCTAGAATATTAACAGGTGTTCAAAGCACAGGAACACCACATTTAGGAAATCTTTTAGGAGCCATTTTTCCTGCTCTAGAAATGTCTAATACAGCAGGAAATGATGCATTTTTATTTATTGCTGATATGCATTCTCTTACTCAAATTAAAAATGGAGATACGCTGAGAGAAAATACATACAGTACAGCAGCAACTTGGCTAGCTTGCGGTCTAGACATAAATAAAACTGTTTTTTATAGACAGAGTGATGTTCCAGAAGTAACAGAACTTACCTGGTATTTAAGTTGTTTTTTTCCTTACCAAAGGTTGACCTTGGCGCATAGCTTCAAAGATAAAGCTGATCGATTGGCTGATGTAAATTCTGGACTCTTTACCTATCCAATGTTAATGGCAGCAGATATTCTATTATATGATGCAGAAATTGTGCCTGTTGGTAAAGATCAACTTCAACATTTAGAAATGTCTAGAGATGTAGCCAACCGTTTTAATAATATTGTAGGTGAAACTTTGGTTGCTCCAGTTGCAAAAATTCAGGAAGAAACAAAATTAGTTCCTGGAACTGATGGAGAAAAAATGAGTAAGTCTAGGGATAATATTATAAATATTTTCTTGCCTGATAAAAAATTAAGAAAACAGATAATGTCTATAAAAACAGATAGTAAGTCTCTTGAAGATAAAAAAAATCCAGATACTGATACTATTTTTTCTTTATATAAATTATTGGCATCTAAAGGTGAAATTGCTGAAATGAGAGTAAAGTATGAAGGAGGAAACTACGGCTATGGACATGCAAAACAAGAGTTGTATGAACTTATTATAGACAAATATGCCATTGTCCGTGAGCGCTATTTTTATTTTATGGAAAATAAAAATGAAATTGATAAAGCCCTAGAAATTGGTGCAATTAAAGCAAGAAAAGTGGCTAACGATGTTTTAAAAAGAGTGAGAACAAAAATAGGCTACTAAATATTAATTTATAACCAGTGACTTTGCAATAGCCTCTAATTCAAAGAGAAATTCTCTTTTGTTTACAGAGGGTGCATAAGTAAACCCTTCAACAACTAAAAGTCTATCATTTTTCTGATCAATAATGGCATAGTTTACAAAAGGACCCGCCATAAAATCATTTTTAACCTCCCACTTCCCTCTAGTTTCAAATGCATTATTACCAAGTATTTCTGTTTTTACAGTTAAAGGAGTGTAGGCTGCTTCGGTAATCATATACATTCCTTCTTTAGATCCTGGAATATATTTCTCTCCAATTTCATCTCTCATAGAAATTATATTTTCTTGAGAAATTGTTTTTTCATTTAATGGCAAAGAATACACTATAATATTATTATTACCTGCACCTCTAGCTATTCCGCTTTTTAAATGCTGTCTCAACCAAAGAAATTCCCCTGTATCATCTACAGTTTTAAATTCTTTTGGAACTGTTAATGATATATTTAAATTTTTAAGTGTCTTATACATAGAATCATTCACTCTTTTGTTGTAAAAAACACGCTGCAACACTTTAATGTCTGAATTTTTGAAAGTTTGCATCAAGGCTTTCATATTTTTTTTCAAGACTTTCCCAAGCCCTTCTTTATCTTTAGAAGAAACATAAACAATTGTTTGAGGACTAGCATATTTATTATAGTTTGTGGTAAAACTTTCTTTATCACTCAACTCAACAATAAGAATATTTCGGTTACTTCGCATCATCGAAGAAAAACCATTTGGAGCTACATGACCAATCGAAAGCGTTTTCTCCGGTTGAGGTAAGCCTACCATTAATTCACCAAAAGAACTTCTAATTTCATCCCCAATAGAACCGGTCCATAAAGATCCTTTTGTAACTACAGTAACTTTATTATAGGCTCCAACTGATCTTGGCAACACCACTTTATTATCCATACAAGAAATAAATAATACAGTAATAAATAGAATTGAACTTATTTTTCTCATATCATTAACTTTTAAAAATTTTAAGTTTATTTCCAGGCTGAATACTTTTACCACTCCAAATATTGTTCCATTCTTTAATTTGATTCACAGTAACTTTTTTAAATTTTTTTGCAATAGTCCAAAGAGAGTCTCCTTTTTTAACAACATAAATTGTTGGTTTTCCTTTTGAAACATTACTTGTTACTGATGTTTTTGATGCTTTGGGAACCCGAAGTTTTTTTGGATAAACGCTCAAACGTTGTCCAATTCTTAAATTATTATTTTTAAGCCCATTCCATCTTTTTATATCACTAACTCTAACTCCATACTTATAGGCTATTTTACCTAAATAATCACCATTTCTAACTCGATATCGAATCCTTTTATCCATCTCAAAATACTGAGGTAAAGGTTTCTCTCTCTTTGCCACATCTGAATCAACAAGAACGTATAGCGCTTCCTCATTTTGCAAAAAGTCATCTATCTGTTTTGATGGAATTCTTAGGCTGTAATTTCTTCCTTTTACATAAGGTATAATATCCAACTTATATTCTGGATTTAATAATTGAAGCATGGCGGTTGGTATTCCTGTTTGCTCAGTAATTTGATCAAAACTTACTGTTTTTTTTATTAAAATAGTATCCGTTTCAAAATAATGAATTGCTGGAACACTTCCTGTTAAGTGATGCTCTTGTGCGTATGTAAACAAATACATCGTTGCATAAAAAGCTGGAACGTATCCTGCGGTTTCTCTTGGCAAAAATGGCCTAATATTCCAGTAGTTTTTATACCCTCCGGATCGTCTTATTGCCTTGCTAACATTTCCTGGCCCTGAGTTATAAGCTGCAAGAGCCAAATCCCAATCTCCAAATATTCTGTATAAATCATTTAGATACTTACATGCAGCAATTGTTGCTTTGATTGGATCTTGTCTTTCGTCTACGTAAGAACTAACTTTTAATTTGTACTGTTTCCCAGTTGGGTACATAAATTGCCATAAACCCGTAGCACCAACCCTAGACTTTGCTTTTGGCTTCAAAGCAGATTCAACTAAAGCCAAATATTTCATTTCTAAAGGAATATCATATTGGTCTAAATACTTTTCAATCATTGGAAAATAATACGCTGCCCTCGCCATAAAATTTGGGTAATATTTCCTTCTATTTTTTAAATAAGATTTAATTATTTTCTCTAATGCAGGGTTGAAAGCAAGATGAAAAGGAGTGGTTTCATTAATTTTTGAAAGTCTATCTTTTAATAAATTAACATCTAAAGGTATTTCTGAAACATCTGTAGTATCTATATTAGGGATGTAATATTCCCTAATTTCATCCATGAAAACAGACTGAAGCTGGTTTTCTAAAACTAAACTGTCTATAAGTGCAATGTCTTTAGCTGAGTACAGCGTCTCTTCTAACGATTGACTCACAGTATCTTTATTAACGCTAATGCTGTCTTTTTTAACTTGTGAAATAGCAAATGTTGAAAGTAAAAAAAGTGCTAAAAAATAATGTTTTTTCATTTCTTAAAATTGTAATTCTACACCAATTGGACAATGATCGGAGTGTTTTGCATCTGGCAAAATAAATGCTCTAGAAATATTTTCCTTTAAGGGTGCTGAAACCATATTGTAGTCAATTCTCCAACCTTTATTATTCGCTCTAGAATTAGCTCTATAACTCCACCAACTGTAATGATGAGGTTCTTTATTTAGATGGCGAAAACTATCTATAAAACCAGTATCTATAAAGTTGCCAATCCATGCTCTTTCTTCTGGCAAAAATCCAGAAACCCCTTTCATTTTTGGGTTGTGTATATCAATAGCTTCATGACAAATATTATAATCACCACAAATAACTAAATTAGGAATTTCTTTCTTCAAGTTATTTAAATACTCTTGAATTTCATCCATATAATTAAACTTAAAGTCAAGTCTTGCTTGATTTGTACCTGACGGTAAATACATGCTCATTACAGAAACCTCATCAAAATCTACACGAATATTTCTCCCTTCAAAATCCATGGTTTCTATTCCAGTGCCATATTCAATGTGATTTGGCTCTTGTTTACAAAAAATAGCCACTCCAGAATATCCTTTTTTTTGTGCAGAAAACCAATATTGATAAGGATATCCAGCAGATTTAATAACTTCAGCATCTACCTGATCTTGCTGTGCCTTTGTTTCTTGAATGCAAATTACATCTGGATTTGCAGATTGTAACCAATCTAACATTCCTTTTTTAATGGCTGCTCTAATTCCGTTTACGTTGTAAGAAATAATTTTCATAACATCAATTTATAAATTCATTTCTGGAATTTCTCCCTCAATAATTAAAGTTCCTTCAGTAGCATTTTGAATATCTTCAATAGTTACACCTGGTGCTCTTTCTAATAAATAGAACTGATTATTCTTAATTTCTAAAACTGCTAAATTGGTCACTACTTTAGTTACACAACCAACTCCTGTTAAAGGCAAGGAACATCTTTTTAATAATTTAGATTCACCACGTTTGTTCGTGTGCATCATGGCTACAATAATATTATCTGCAGAGGCTACTAAATCCATAGCACCACCCATACCTTTTACCATTTTACCGGGAATTTTCCAATTGGCAATGTCTCCATTTTCAGAAACTTCCATCGCTCCAAGAATAGTTAAATGGACATGCTTTCCTCTGATCATTGAAAAACTGGTTGCAGAATCAAAAAAGCTTGCTCCTGGCATTGTAGTAATGGTTTGCTTTCCTGCATTTATAATATCTGCATCTTCTTCTCCTTCATAAGGGAATGGCCCCATCCCAAGAACACCATTTTCACTTTGAAATTCTACTTCAATATCGTCTCTTACAAAATTGGCGACTAGCGTAGGTATCCCAATACCTAAGTTAACATAATAACCGTTTTTTACTTCTTTTGCAATTCTCTTAGCTATTCCGTTTTTATCTAACATAATTAACTTCTTTTTCTAACGGTTCTTTGCTCTATTCTTTTTTCAAACTTTTCTCCTTGAAAAATTCGTTGCACAAAAATTCCCGGAGTATGAATTTGATTAGGATCTAAAACTCCTAGAGGGACTAACTCTTCTACCTCTGCAACAGTTATTGTTGCAGCTCCACACATTAATGGATTAAAATTTCGAGCTGTTCCCTTAAATATTAGATTTCCTGCTGCATCGCCTTTCCATGCTTTTACAAAGGCAAAATCAGCTTTAAAAGCCGGCTCAAGAACATGCATTTTACCATCAAAATCTCTTGTTTCTTTACCTATTGCTACTTCAGTACCAAAACCTGCTGGAGTATAAAAAGCAGGAAAACCTGCTTGAGCAGCTCTACATTTTTCTGCTAAAGTTCCTTGAGGTGTTAATTCAACCTCTAATTCTCCTGAAAGCATTTGTCTTTCAAACTCATCATTTTCTCCTACATAAGAAGAAATCATTTTTTTTATTTGTTTGTTTTGTAATAATAGTCCTAATCCAAAATTATCAATACCTGCATTATTAGAAATACATGTTAAATTTTCAATTCCTAATCTAACCAACTCTGAAATAGCATTTTCTGGTATACCACATAAGCCAAAGCCTCCTAACATGAATGTCATGTTATTTGCAACTCCTATGAGTGCTTCTCTAACATTATTTACTTTTTTATTAATCATTTATTCTTTTTTTGAATTCAAACACCTGTTATAATAGAAGTCAATCAGTATTAAAAATCTGTATCATCATCTTCTGATGGTCTTTTTTTAATTGAATTTTTTTTATCTACAGGTTCTTTGCCGCAATTTGTATCTATTCCTACATACTCAGGTTTTTCAAAATCTTCTTCACTAATATTTAAGCTTTTGTCTGCATATACTTTCTTCATAAATAATGCCCAAGTTGGAAGTG
>Ga0228628_1000936_pt1 | contig 12549 bp, 9 predicted proteins | sample 34DmetaG_FD_183172 | JGI IMG/M metagenome (GOLD analysis project Ga0228628, IMG submission 183172) | Seawater microbial communities from Monterey Bay, California, United States - 34D | ecosystem: Environmental > Aquatic > Marine > Coastal | place: USA: California | collected 2016-09-30
GTTCAAAGAGGACAGCCGCTATCTTTAAAGATGATTCAATGAAAATACTTTTTATAGAAAATAGACATAAAACCTTTTTTTATGAACCTATAGCAAAAAAACTTCAAGAAGAAGGAATTGAAATCTACTGGTTGATTCAAAATAAAGAATTTACACCAAATTTAGATTCAAAAAAATATAGTATTCCCTATCCAAATATTAAAATTGATGTTGAACTAGATACTGAAATAGAAAGTCTAATAAAAATTGATAGACAATTTAATCATTTTAAACAAAAAGATAGTTCCTACTTTTATTATTACAACCAAAAAATTAAAGAAGTTCTTGAAGAGATAAAGCCAAATATTGTATATGGAGAGTCAACTGCATTTCACGAACTATTAACAATTTTAAATTGTAAAAGAAAAGATATTTTATATTTGAACCCTTCTTCTTGTAGGTATCCAAAAGGTAGATTTTCATTTTATAAGTATGATACTTTAATACCTTTTAATGGGAGTGGAGAGGTTTTAGAAAATACTGCAGCTGAAAAAATAATCAGTCAGATAGTAAACAGAAATTCACCTCCAGATTATATGAAATTGAAACCTCCATCAAAAATTTCAAAAATAAATGACAAGGCTCTTAAAGTTAAATCCTATTTTTTTGGAGAAAAATATAACACTCCTAACCCAATAATAAAGTTAAAGCTAGAAAAACAAAAAAAACAAAATATTATAAAATGGGATGAAGCTTCTAAACAAAGCATAAAAAAAGGAAATGACTTTTTACTATTATACCCATTACAAATGCAGCCTGAAGCAAATATTGATGTTTGGGGGAAAGCCTATAGAGATCAAACAAAGTTAATTGAAGATATGTTAGCTTCTTTACCTAAAGGCTGTAAATTAGTTGTTAAACCAAACCCTAAATCTAATTATGAGATTTCAAAAAATTTAATTTGTTTAACTAGAAAGCATCAACGGATAGAAATTTTACACCATAATGTAAAAATGGATGATATTTTACCAATAATAGATTTGGTAATAACTGTTACCGGTACAATAGCAATCGAATGTATATTATCAAATAAACCAATTGTTACAGTTGTTAAGACAATTAATAATAAAATAAAGAGTTGTATTTATATCAAATCCTTAAATGCTGAATTGAAAACAATTATTAAAAAAGTTCAGAAAGGAGAATTCCCTTGTGTTACAAAACAAGAGATGATTATTTTCATTAATGAATTAAATCAACTGAGTTACAAAGGTAAAATTTCAGATCCTTACACAGATGTTTCTTGTATTCAACAAGAAAACATTAATGATATTGTTAAAGCTTTCATTTCAGTAATAAATAGCTATGATAGGAAAAACTAATTTTTCTTTTTTACTTAAAAACAGTTTAACTAAAGTTACTATAGCTGGATTTGTATTATGGATTCTTTTTTTCTTTTTAGTTCCACTTACTGTAAAAAAATATGTTGGCTGGATGCCTGTACTCTATTTATTGATTAATTATTTTGTTTTTATTTTAGGATTAAATATCATTCCATCTGTAAAAAAAGAAAATAGAGATACATTTAAAGTTGATAAAATTAAACTTAGGAAAGTTCTCTATATTATTATTTTGATAGCAGTTATTGGGTTGTTTTTTAAAGTGTTAGATAAATTTTATATTAGAGGTGCTTCATTTTCTAACTCTATATCATTAAATAGAATCATTTTAGAAAAATCTGGATCATCCATTATAAGTATTATCGCTGCAGTATTAAACCCTTTTAGTTTTATACCGTTGTTCATCTATTATTATTTAGGAATCAAAAATAAATTACTATTAATTTTCTGTTATTTTTTGTTTTTTTCTACTGCTTTTGAATTTATTATGCTTGGATCTAGAGCCGGGATTTTTGTAATCATTTTATTACTACTTCTTTATTTAAGGTATTTTAAAAAATTAAAAATCTCATTAACAAGAGTTATTATTGTGTCATTGATTATGATTTTTGTTATGATTTTTTCAATACAATTATTTATAGAAAGAACAAAAGATTTTGCAAAAACAGAAAAAATAGCTGTAGAGCATATTTTGAAAAGATCTGGGTATAATTTTACTGTAGAACCAACCAAAGAGGCGAAGCATAAAATTATTAATACAAAAAATAAAACATTGCAAGCATACAGACTTGGATTGATGAATTTTGGACAATATTATTTACATGGTGTATTTGAATTTGGGTATTTATATAATAATTATAAAAAAAATTATTGGTATGGAGGGTATACATTCAACATATTTGCCAAGTTTATTAATATTGTGTTTCGAACAAATATTAACTTAAAAGAAATACAACAATCACCCCCTAGAACTGGTGTTTATACAACTTTTTTTGGCCCTATTTTTATTGATTTTGGATGGTTTTCATTGGTATTTATATTCTTTTTTGGAGTTTTTCAAAAACTTATATACAACAAAATACTCCAAGGAAGATTTCAATTTACTCCGCTGTTATTTTATTTATTAATCATTAACTTTTTTATGCCAGTTTTTAATTTTATTAACGGAGCGCAAGGTTTATATAATTTAATATCTTTCGGATTTTTTGCATTAATTTATATACTTTTAACAGGAAAGTTAAAACTCTCGAATAAAAATGGGAAGCAACAATACTTTAAAGCATTAAAATAATATAATGAGATTTTTAACAGCACTTTTCTCCCTTTTACCAAGTAAATTAGCGAATCTGTTCCTAAAATTACTAGGACATAAGATTAGTTGGAATTCGAAAATAGGATTATCCATTCTATATGTTAAGAGTTTAACATTAGATGAAAACGCAAAAATCGGACATTTTAATTTTCTTATAATAGATAGTATTAAACTTTCTGAACAGGCTGTAATTAAGAATTTAAATCTTTTTAAAGGACCCATAACTGTTTTTTTAGGCAGAAAAAGTAGAATTGGAAGATTTAATAAATTTAGAAGAGCATATAGCCCTATAACCTATGGTAATTCTTCATTGTGTATTGAGGATGGTACAGGAATTACATATCATAATTTCTTTGATTTAACCTGTAGTATTCGTTTTGGGAAAAACAGTCAAGTAGCAGGAAAAGGATCACAGTTTTGGACACATGGTTATATGCATGCCAATTCAGGAACAGAAAGAATACGTGTAGATGGAGAGATAATTATAGGTGATAATGTTTATGTAGGTACTAGATGTGTTTTTAACCCAGGAGTTAAAGTTTCTAACGCCATTAATATTGGAGGAAATTCTGTGATTTCAAAAGATTTAACGGAATCTGGAATGTATGTGAGCCAATCTCTCCGTTATTTAAAAAAAGACGTTCAAGAAGTAAGAGAAAGATTAACTCGGGTCTCTGAAAAAAAATTAATAGAAGAAATTTACACAAAGAATAAATGAAAAATTTATATTTTCTTTTAGGTATACTAGTTTGTTTTTTTTCTTGCAAAGAAAAAGAAGCAGGAGAAAAATCTAATAGTCATAAAAAAATAGCATTTAAAGAAACACAAAAAATTCTTTCTGAGGATGCATATATTTTAAACGAAAATTTTCCCAAAGGAGATGTTCGTCGTTATGGCATATTTCCTGATTCTGCCTATACAAATACTCATCCAGTATCAAAGAAATCGAAGATTACAACCGTTTTGGATATGGCCGAAACTAATAAGATTGAATTGTTTTTCCCGAAAGGATACTATAAGACTGCATTACTTTTAGATTCACGAAAAAACATTAAACTTCGATTTGATAAAGCAGAATTTGATTTAGTTCATATTACTCAAATATCAAAAAATCATATAAAGCCCGAAAATATTGAACTCAAAGGAGCGTTAATCATTTATGATCGATTGGGAATAACTGAAGCTACAAATATTAAAATTGACACTGTTTATTTGAAATCAGATATTGAAAAAAGTATTCGAAGTATGAGATCAAGGGGTTGTCATATATATCATGGATCTAAAAAAATTAAGATTAAGTATCTATTCATTGATGACTTTGGTTCTGGTGATAATCGATATAAAAACAATCACGCAAGTCTAGCTGTTGATGGTTGGAAAAACAATCCTGAAAACCTACACATTCAAAAATTATACATAAAATCTTCAGATAGGCATGGGATCTATTTAACTGGATCTAATCATAAAATTGATGAGATTATCATAGACCAATTTGGAGTAGGATCTTCAGAAGGAATGACCCCTATGCAAGATGCTTCGGTAGTAGAACACCAATTGTTTTCTGCAATTTGGATTAACAGATGCTATAATTCAACGATTGGCGATATCACTATAAATTCCAAAAATTCTGATGGTTATTTTACAACAAATTTTGATGAAGGAGATTCGTTAAATCCCGTTATAATCCGTCAATTAACAGTAAATAATTTTGACAGGACATTGCCGGTAAGGTTTGCAAAAAACACTGGTGTTATAGTAGAAAAAATTATAAAAAAATAATGAAAGCGAGAATTTTAAGCACTCCAAGAGAATTGGTTTATGTTGTGCTTTTAGCATTTGTAGTGTTTTCATTAACATTAAGTTATCAGCTAAATTCAATTTCAATTATACTCCTAGCAATCTTTTATTTATGTGATAAAAATCTAATATCTAAAGTTAAAGGCTTATCTTTTACTGTCGCCTATTTTTACCTCATCTACTTTATAATACATGTTATAGGATTATTAATTACTGAGAATATGCAAGAGGGCTTGAAAGAGGTAACTGTAAAACTTAGTTTTTTAATACTTCCTTTAATTATTTTTTCAGAGAAGATTTCAAAAGATTATTTATATCAACTGTTTGTATTATTTAAATACTGGATGTCCCTTTTTGCGTTATTTTTAATATATCATAAGCTTTTTGTAATAGGAGGTCCGTTATCTACACTACCAGTAATTTCCTTGTATCGACTTACTGGAATTCATCATGCATATTTCTCGTTATTTTTCATGTTTAATTTGTTTTTTTTGTTTTATCAAATCAACTCAAAAAAGATTAGATTTGGTATTGGATTATTGCAGGCTTTCTTTTTCTTTTTCTTTATTGCAGTCTTAGGAGCTAGAATTATGTTTGGTTTAGCATTATTAATTACACTTATTTTTCTGTCGAAAAAGTTAATTCAGTTGAAAAGTTTTCAAAGAGTGATTGTAGTATCAATATTTGCTTTTACTTCATTTTTTATTTACTACAAAACAGATGTTTCAGAAAAATTTACTAGGCTTTCAAAAATAGAATGGGATATAGAGAAGAATATCTATAACCATCAGGTCTTTACTTTCGGATATGATGAGTCTACTTCTAATACTTTTGAAATGAGGTTAATCAAATGGCATTGTGCTTCTGAAGTAATCAAAGAAAATCTATTTACTGGTGTTGGAACGGGAGACTATAATGATGTTTTAGTGCAAAAATATGAAGATATAGATTTCAAGAAAGGAATGGTTTATGGATACAATACACACAATCAATACTTGGAAGAATTTTTAAAATTTGGGATATTTGGAGGGGTGTTTTTCATAATTTTTATGACATATATTGTATATCAAGCAGTAAAATTTAAAAATTGGTTTCTAGTTTCAATTATATTTACGGTATGTGCATTTATGCTGATAGAAAGTATTTTTGAACGCCAACATGGAGTAGTGTTTTTCTGTTTCTTTATACCTCTAGTGTATTTGTATCACAAGTCTAATAGAATTTTAAAAAATTAGGATTGAAAAAAAACATCATATTTTTTATAATATTTAGTTTTGCAAAAGGCATTGTTTTTCTTGTCCCACTATTTTTAGCGGACCTTCTCACAAAAAATGATTTTGGAATTCTAGAATATGCATTGGCAGGAATAGGAATGCTATTAAATGCTTTAGTTAATTTTGGTGTTCCTGGAGCTTATCCATATTTTATTTTAAAGAAAAAAAATACTGAAATTAAAGAAGGTTTTTCTCTTCATCCTTTATGGCTATCTCTTTATTTTATTTTAAATCAAATAATCTATTTTACAACAGGTTTTTATGATATAGGTATTTATATGGCGATAAACATCTCTTTTATAATTGCTAACCAGTTATTTTATTCAGTTCAACTAAAAAGTAATGAAAAAATACATAAAGCAGTTTTTTTAGATGCAGGAGTATACATTTTACTAGGTCTTTTTGTGTTAGGCTTTTTATTGGGCATCCTGAATCTCACTATTAAAAATATTAGTTTAGGAATCTTCCTCTATGGATTGTTATATATATTGGTTGCTTTTGTAAATTTCATTAAAGTTAAAAAGGATAAAATTTTTAGTAAATACAAAAAAATTGTTCGTTTTAGTTTTCATTTACTAATATCTTCAGTCTTTTTATTTTCATTAACAGTTTCTGGGAGAGTTTTAGCAAAACACTTTTTTGGCTATGAAGAAGCTGGTATTTATGGGTTTTATTATAGACTTGCTGCCATTATTGTAATGATATATCAAGTAGCTTCAATTCGTTATTTTAAAGAATTATACACAATAGATCTTAAAAAATTAGATAATTATTTCTCTTTATTTTTCATTTTTATTTTTACTTTTTCTTTAACAGCATACTTAATATCACCTTATGTTGTTCCTTATTTTTCCCAGTATTATGTTGATACAATAAAAGAGAATAATATTTTATTTTTTATCATATTTTCACAGATGACAATGTGGATAGGAACGGCACTTAATTCTAGTATTATTGATAGGGAGGGGTTGGCTAAAAAAAGTAATATGTATTTCTTGGGATTATTTATTATTTCTATTCCAACAATTTTTATTTTGAAGCCTATAATTACTTTAGAGATAATATCTTTTGTTATTTATAGTTTATTCTTTATTACGAATATGATTCAATATTTTACGTTATACAGGAAGAAGATAATTTTTAAAAAAGCCAGTTTAGTTTTAACTTGTATTTATTCAATATCTTGTATTATAATGTTACTCTTATAAAATGAGAAATAAAACAACCTTTTCTTCACCTTTTTTTTTAAGTATTTTCCTAGGGATAATTTGCTGGTTGTTCGTTTTTATAATTTCCCCTGTTGAAGTTGTATTTCCTATTTCATTTAAAGTTGTTGTATTTATTTTACTATCATATATTTGTATGATTACCGGGTACCTTATTGTACCTAAAGCAAACTACTCAAAGCTTCCAGATCAGTCGATAATTTGGAAGCCAACAATAAAAACCCTGATTTTAGTTGTCTTATTAAGTTTCCTAATCAGATATGTTGATTTATTTGTATTTAGAGGAGTTCGTATTAGCTTCACCATAGCTCAGAATAGAATGCTTTTAGATGCAAATCCTCCTAAATTCATTTTTATCTTAGCATCTGTTACAAGGTATTTATTTTTTGTTCCTATTTTACTCTTGTTTCACTCAAAAATAAAGAGTAATAAACTTTTAATCTTTTGTCTTTTCCTTTTTTTACTTCCATTTATTGAGGGTGTCATAAGAGGAAGTAGAAACTCATTTTTTTACCCGAGTATTTTGTTAATTTTTTCTTTTTTGTATTATAAAAAAATTAAGTTTAAAAAATTACATATTGGAATTTTGTTATTGTTGTTTTCTGTGCTGTTTGTTATAGCTACAGTGATACTTAAAAAAAGAGAAATAATAAAAGAACAGGATTATAAAAACTTCAATTTAGCTATGTATAATGATTTTTTGAAACCTAAAAAAAGTATTTTAAAAAAAATTCACAGTTCAGAAAATATCAAGACAAAACAGTTATTAATTTCAGGACTTCAGACAGGGCAATACTATACCCATGGTGTATTTGAATTTGATAATTTAGTTAGAACATACCATAAAAATGATTCTTTGAATTTTCAGTTTGGAAAGTACAATTTTTTCAATTTCATAAAGTTTAGTAATAAATTAGGGATTACTCAACTTGATTTATCTAAGATTCAAAACGCGAACCCAAGAGGGTACAGTTTTATAACTTTTTTTGGTGGACTATATATAGACCTAGGATGGTACGGTCTTGTATTTATGTTTTTCTTTGGAGCTTTTCAAAAGATATTGTTTAATAAAGTAAAGCAGAAAAAACCTCAATACTTACCCTTATTATTATTTTTTATTTTCACAAATTTTTTCATGTTAACATTTAATTTTTTTAGAAATACAGGGGTAAGTATATTAACTGTCAATATTGTTTTTATAATTTGTGTATCTGTTTACAACAGAATCTTAGCTAGAGTTAAAGATTAGTTAACTATTCATGTGTTGACTTAAAAATAAATATTGAATTTTGTTCTCATAAAAGGATATTATAAAATTTATCCAATTATAACTAATTTACTACTTTAGCATATATAACAACCTCAAGAAAAGAACTTTGAAAAAGGCATTGGTGCATGATTGGTATTACACAAGTGGAGGAGCTGAAAAAGTAATTCATTCTATCAATAATATATGGGATGATTTTGATCACTATTCCTTAATTGATTTTTTATCAAAGAAAGACAGGGATTTTATTTTAAAAGGGAAAAACGTATCAACTAGTTTTATTCAAAAACTACCAACTTCCAAAATAAACCACAGAAATTTTTTACAACTTTTCCCTTATGCAGTAGAGCAGTTTGATTTATCAGATTATGATTTAGTAGTTTCTTCATCTGCTTCTGTTGCTAAAGGAGTTTTAACCAATCAAGATCAATTACATATCTGTTATTGTCACTCACCAATGAGATATGCATGGGATTTATACTTTGATTATTTGAAAGATAAAAATTTATCTTTTGGAATAAAGTCCATCTATGCTAGAAAAGTATTGCATAAATTAAGGACTTGGGATTTGCTTTCTAGTAATAGAGTTGATTTTTTTGTGGCAAATTCAGAGTTTATAGCAAAACGGATAAGAAAGATTTATAATAGAGAAGCTACCGTAATCTATCCGCCAGTTGACATTGAGGATTTTGTTTTAGAAAAAGAGAAAGAAGAATATTATGTTACGGCTTCTAGGTTAGTATCTTATAAAAAAATTGACATTATTGTAAAAGCATTTAATCAAATGCCACATAAAATATTGAAAGTAGTAGGTGACGGTCCTGATTTAAAAAAAATTAAAAACATATCAAAAGGGAATATCCAAATTTTAGGATCTCTAGAAAAAAAAGATTTGATAAAAACAATTCAAAAGGCTAAAGCTTTTATCTATGCAGCAGAAGAAGATTTTGGAATTTTACCCGTTGAAGCACAGAGTTGTGGTACACCAATTATAGCTTATAATAAAGGTGGTTTAAAAGAAACTGTCATAGATGGAGTAACAGGTGTTTTTTTTGAAAAGCAAACTCCAAGTGATATTGCAAATGCAGTAAGAAGATTTGATAAAAAAGAATTTGAATGTAATTTAATTAGAAAGAATGCTGAAAGATTTGGGAAAAAACGTTTTGAATCAGAATTTCAATCATTTGTTGAAAAAAAAATAAAAGAATTCAATATTGAAAAATAGTTATTCATATTTAATCCAGCCACTTTTTGTTAGCATTGATTTAATTATAATTAATGTAGTTTTCCTTCTTATAGGAAATGAAGATTATTTAAATCTTAAATTTTTAATATATATCAACCTGAGTTGGATATTGACAGCTTATTTTACAAAGTTTTATATTATCAATAGAGCAACAAAAGGACTAAGAGTTATTACTTTAATATTTCCTCAGTTTATTATATTTACTACTGTTTTTTTAACTTATTTCAGTTTATTTATACAAATATCTGTAATTAGAAATGAATTTATTGTTTTATTGATTTTGTTTAGCTTAATATTTGCAATAAAATTTTTGCTTTTTTATGCATTAAAAATATATAGAGAATTAGGGAGAAACTTTAAAAGGATAATATTTATTGGGCATGATAGCTCCACAAAAAAAGTTTCAAAAATTTTTTTATCTGAAGAAAATTTTGGATTTAGAAACTTGGGTTTCTTCTCTGATATAGAATATAAATCAAAAGAATATTTAGGAAATATTTCTGATAGTTTCAGCTTTGTTATAAAGAATGAAGTACATGAAATTTACTGTTCTTCATCAACACCTCAAGAGACTCTCGAGAAATTAATTGAATTTTCAAGTACCCATAAATTAGTAGTTAGACTTATTCCTGAGGTAAAAGATTTATATCGCAAGAATTTAGAAGTTGAATATTATGGAAGTACACCAATATTAAAAGTGAAAAAATTGCCTTTAGAAAAGAGGGAAGTTAGAATCTTTAAAAGGATTTTTGACATCATCTTTTCATTCAGCATCATTATATTTGTTTTATCTTGGTTGACTCCCATACTTTTCATCATTGTAAAATTAGATTCAAAAGGACCACTTTTCTTTAAACAAAAAAGATCAGGATTAAAAGGTAAAGATTTTTATTGTTATAAGTTTAGATCTATGAATTTGAATAAATTTTCTGACGAAATGCAAGCTACTAAATTTGATAGTAGAGTCACAAAAATCGGGAAGTTTCTTAGAAATTCTAGTATTGATGAATTACCGCAGTTTTTTAATGTCTTTAAAGGTGAAATGTCTGTCGTCGGACCCAGACCTCACATGAGTAAGCAATCTTTAGCATTTGAGAAACAAATAAATAAGTACATATTCCGTAATGCTGTAAAACCTGGTATTTCAGGGTTGGCTCAAATAAGTGGATACAGAGGGGAAATAAAAAAGAGGTCAGATATTGAAAATAGAGTACGTTTAGATGTTTTTTATATTGAAAACTGGTCATTATTTTTAGATATTAAAATTATATTTAAAACTATTTTTAATCTTTTTTCAAGTGAAGATAATGCATACTAGTATGAGAAGTAAAATAGATATTTCTGCGTCTATTGTAATTTACAATGAAGATAAAAGTATTTTAAAAAACACAATAGATTGTTTTTTTAACATATCTAAATTCTCTTCAAAATTATATTTAATTGATAACACAATTGATTCAGATTATCAAGAATTCTCTTTATACTCTAATTTAGAATACATTCCAGTAAGACAAAATATTGGATTTGGGCAAGGTCATAATAAAGTGTTAACTAAAATTGAAAATGAATCAAAATACCATTTGATTTTGAATCCAGATGTTGGTTTTGAACCAGATATTTTTACAAGCCTTATAAAGATGTTAGAGGAGGATTCTGATATTTCTATGATTGCACCAAAAGTATTATTTCCAGATCGAACATTTCAAAATTCATGCAGAAGATATCCAACAATCATTGAACTATTAGCAAGAAGAAACTTTTTTTTACAATTAATATTCAAAAAATTAATTAAAAGAGGAAAGTATGTAGATAAAAATTTATCAGACCCTTTTTTTGCGGATTATCTTACAGGTTGTTTTCAACTTTTTAAGACCAAGGATTTTGTAAGTCTAAAAGGTTTTGATGAGCGCTATTTTTTATATATGGAAGATGTAGATATTTGTAGAAAAATCGATGAAACCGGGAAAAAGAAAATGTATTATCCCAAAGAACAAATAATACACGTATTAAAAAAGGGTTCTAACAAGAATATTCATTTATTTTTTATTCACTTTAAATCGGCATTTAAGTATTTTAAAAAATGGGGATTATAATTCGTGAACATACATTACTAATATATTTGTCTAATTTTAATTAAAACATGAACATACTTATTTTAGGCTCTGGTGGACGAGAGCATGCCTTTACTCACAAACTTGTTCAAAGTAAAAAAGTAGCCCAAATTTTTGTTGCTCCAGGAAATGCAGGAACCCAAGAAATTGCCACGAACATCAATATAAATCCTACAGATTTTGAAGCAGTTAAAAAAGCGGTTATAGCTCATAATATTCAAATGGTTATTGTAGGACCTGAAGCCCCGTTAGTAAATGGAGTTCATGATTTTTTTCTTGCAGACGATGAATTAAAAAATATTCCAGTAATAGGTCCAAAGAAAGATGGGGCCTTACTAGAGGGAAGTAAAGATTTCTCTAAAGAGTTCATGATTAAGCACGGAATTCCAACTGCAAAATATGAGTCTTTTACAAAAGAAAGTTTACACAAAGGCAAATTATTTCTGGAAACATTAACTCCACCTTATGTGCTAAAAGCTGATGGTTTAGCAGCTGGTAAAGGAGTTTTAATATTAGATTCATTAGATGAAGCAAAAGCGGAATTAGAAGAAATGGTATCTAATCAAAAATTTGGAGATGCATCCTCTACTGTAGTTATTGAAGAATTTCTAAAAGGAATAGAATTATCTGTTTTTGTCCTTACAGACGGGATAAGCTATAAGATATTACCTTCAGCCAAAGATTACAAAAGAATAGGTGAAGGAGATCAAGGATTAAATACAGGAGGAATGGGAGCTATCTCTCCGGTTCCATTTGCAGATAAAGCTTATTTGAAAAAAGTAGAAGATTTAGTTGTAAAACCAACAATTCTGGGATTGCAAAAAGATGGAATAGACTACAGAGGTTTTATTTTTATTGGGTTAATGAATAACAATGGAGACCCCTCAGTAGTTGAATATAATGTAAGAATGGGTGACCCAGAAACAGAAGTTGTTTT
>Ga0228628_1000962_pt1 | contig 12334 bp, 13 predicted proteins | sample 34DmetaG_FD_183172 | JGI IMG/M metagenome (GOLD analysis project Ga0228628, IMG submission 183172) | Seawater microbial communities from Monterey Bay, California, United States - 34D | ecosystem: Environmental > Aquatic > Marine > Coastal | place: USA: California | collected 2016-09-30
TCCGTCAACGTTGAATCTGACTTCGAAGACATCTCCAGCGACGTATCAGTTGCTGACGTCAAAGACACGTTCGGTCTGTAATCACCCTACAGCCTCCTGCCCTGTAGTGGGGCGGGGGGTATTATTATGGATAAACAGAACGAATGCCAGCACTGTGGGTGTGATGACCTCGCTGAAGAGTTAACACCAGACATGCAACACCACGGCAAGCGTGTTTGTATGAGTTGCCATGGATTCAACGGATGGCTTCCAAAGCCAGACAAAGACAAGACGAAGAGGCCAGCAAGCCACAAGCGATTAGCTAAGAAACACGGTAAGGGATTCTGTGAGATGTGTCTGCTTGACAGCGACAATCTAGAAGGTCACCACGTAATACCATACAAGAACGATGGCGACAGCCACAAGGATAACGTGTGGATATTGTGTGTCCCTTGTCACAAACTAATACACCACACAAGAACATACCACGGAACCAATGACCGAATCACAGATTGAGCGCAAGATATGCGAACACGCCAAGCTGCGTGGCTGCATTGCCTACAAGTTCACAAGCCCAGGCAGAGCAGGCGTGCCAGACAGGGTGATCCTGCTGCCAGATCGCAGCGTGATATTCATCGAAGTTAAGACGCCCACAGGCATCGTGTCGGCACTGCAAAAGAATGAGCACCGACTGATACAAGCCTGCGGGCATATGGTCTACGTTGTTGACTCAGTAGAAGAAGGAAAACGAATTATAGATGAACACCTTTAAACCCTTCGAATACCAGCAGGGCATGATCGCCCACCTGCGTGACACGCCACATGCTGCCCTGTTCGCCGGCATGGGCTTGGGCAAAACGCCATGCACACTTGAAGCATACCGCCAACTGCGTGAGCGTGGTGACTTTAAGGGCGCGCTGATCATAGCACCGCTGCGTGTGTGCTCAGTGACATGGCCAGACCAGGTGGCGCGCTGGGGCTTCGACTTTAAGGTTGCCAACCTGCGCACCAAAGAAGGCAAGCAGGCGTGGCTTGACGGCAGTGCTGACATCTACCTCATCAACTTTGAGCTGGTCAGCGGTCGCGGCAGCAAGAAAGGATTTCTCGATGAGTTCGTTGGCAAGGACATGCCCGTGGATACGCTGCTCATCGACGAGCTATCGTGCCTCAAAGCCAACTCTAAGCGCACCAAAGCAGTCATCAAGGCACGCAAGCACTTCAAGCGCGTCCACGGGTTGACAGGCACACCCAGCCCGAATGGCTTAATGGACTTGTTTTATCAGCTAAAAGTGCTGGATGGTGGCGCGAGGCTCGGCAAATTCATCACACATTTTAAGACGCGCTGGTTCGATAGCGACTATATGGGCTATAACTTCACGCCCAAGCAGCACGCCCATCAGGAGATCAACGCATCCATTGCCGACATTTGCCTTGTGCGCCGTTCTGAGGAGCACTTGGACATCCCCGACTGCAATGTCATTGATGAGAACGTAACGCTTCCAGCGAAGGTTATGAAGCAATACAAGGCACTTGAGCGGCAGCTAGTCATCGACATTGATGACACAGTCGTGGACGCACAGAGCGCAGCCACCCTTGTCAACAAGCTCCAGCAGTTCACCGCTGGCAGTGTCTACGATGAGAATGGTGAGACTTTAGCTCTCCACACTGCAAAGCACAAGACACTGACCAAGATACTCTCCACACAAGCTCCTGTGCTCGTCTTAACTCGCTATAAATCAGAGATGTCAGCATTGCTTGAAGCGTTCCCAGAGGCACAGGCATTCGATGAGGCACGCATGGATGACTGGCGTGCTGGCAAGATACCTGTGTGGGTAGCCAACCCAGCCAGCCTGTCGCACGGCATCGATGGCATCCAAGACTCATGCTCTACCATTGTGTGGATGTCGCTGACTTATAGCCTGGAGCAGTATGAGCAGACGAACGCTCGCATCCTTAGAACTGGACAAGGGAAAGCCGCCACAATCTACAGGATCATGGCGGCTGAGTCTATTGACTGGGTGGTGGCTAGTGCGCTTGAAAACAAGAGCGAAGGTCAGTCCACATTGATGGCATCAGTTGGAATGCTTCAGCGTGCTAACCAAGACGCGCAGCAAGATTCAAAACCTTCATCTCGAAGTCATGATCAGCCAGGCACTTGGCGCGGACTTTTTTAATGGCTCCGTAATAATAGTATTTGCTATTCCTGCCCAAGAGGTTCGGTATTTTACCGCGTGGCATTTTGCCAGCCAGTAAGTATGCACAAACGTCTCTTGCATACATCAAGCTTTTGCTGCCCTTTCTGCCCTCCACAATGTCCATTGGATTGACATCAAAGGCAGCGGCAGCAGCAAGGATGATTCTCTGTAGTTCATCGTTATTCATCATCATCTCCTTCATGCCAGTGCCACACAGTCTGCCCGTCGGCATTCTTAATGGCTGACTTTTGATAGTATCCGTCCTTGTATCCGATCTGGACTGCCGCTGTGCTGATGTTGAATGTGTGACCATTCACCGCGCCACCTTGGCAGATGTTTTCTAGTGTATCCATTTGCTCTCCTTTGTCTCAGTTTCCTCATCTTCATCCGCTGGCGGTGCTGGCGGTGACTCCATTGCATCATAGAGCAGATTTAATCCTGCTACCATTGCGTCTAGCGGTGTTGTTTCTTTTGGTTCCATAATTTTATTGGTTCATTCTTGCGTTGTCCCATAGCTGCTCTTCTGCGTGTTGCAGTTGAGCGTCTGTGAGTTCGATTTCTTCATCATTGATGTCTGTGGCTGAGTGGATTTCAATTTCATCTGGATCATCTGGTGTCTCCAGTTGTCCATAGTAATCGCGCATCCCCTTCACGCCTTCAATGATGTATCCTGTCACGATGATTGGATCATCGTTGTCGTCGTATATTGTTGTCTCTACGTTCATGACTATTTGCTTTGCTGTTGTGTATCCCAGAGGATCTTGGTTGTTTGGTTTTGTGCCTCAAGATTTGCGTTGAGCAATCCGATGATGTTATTCTGAGCCTCCAGGTTGAGGCGCAGCAGTTCAATCTGTGTCTTTGCGCTTTTGTGTATGCTGTAAACATAGCAAGGCAAGAACAGCGTGAGAAATCCTAGTATGAGGATGACTGGTAGCAGCAGTATTGATAGTATTTCCATTGTTTCTATTGTGTTGATGATGCCACCATGATGTAAGCGGTGGCAAAGATTCCGATGATGGCGAGTGCCGTGGCGATTTCAAAGATTGCGTAGATTATCAGTTTCATCTTGTATTGTTTTAATGATTAGCTTCTGGACTTCTTCTGGCTTGAGCTGTTGTTTCCTAATTAGGTATTCAATAGCCGCCAGGATGCTTGCGGTTCTGTGTTTATGTTTCATAACGACCACAAGATACATAATCAATATGTTGAGTGCAACATAAATCTTCATTTATTTTCACGCACAAAAAAGCCCCCTAGAAATAGGAGGCTGGGGTGCGGTGAATAACGCTGCTAATCACCGCGTTTGCGCAGCTCATTCGTCAGCGAGTCAAGCGCATTGCCGAGGCGATCAAACGTCACGCGGTGGTCAGCGCGATCCTCTTTGCGATCTTGTCGGTCGTTCTCCAAGATCTCTTTGATGAACGTCTGCGATGCCTTGTCCTTGCGCGTCAGCACCACAATAAACGTGGCGATTAGACCAAAGAGGCTGAAGATAATTAAACCAATCAGCCCACCATGCTCTGCCCATATGCTCGCTTCATTCATCGTCTAATCTTGAGATGACCATAAACAGATGGAGCGTGCTGAGTGACGTTGCGCCGAACATCAGCAGGCGTGCCAAGCTCTGAACCTCCACCGGTATCATTGGAAGGTGTCCAGTGTGTGCTGCGATGGCGAAGCCTAGAGTGCCAAGCCCCAATATCAATTCGCCGACAAGCATGAATGTCAATGCGCCTGTGAGTCGTCTGCCATCACCGCGCATGGTGATGTGTTTGATAAAGAATCGCAGAGCGACGTAGCCGCTCAAGGCTACGGTTGCCGCGCCCATTAATACGATCATATATGTCAGTGAGGTTATCATAAATCTAAATGCTTTTCAATTTTAGCAACTCTCTGCTCTAGCGTCAACGCTGTCTTATTGTCTCGCCCAAAGTGGTCGATGATGCCATCGGCGATCGCCTCTGCATGTTGCTGTTGTATCTCGTCACTGGAGATCCAATGTGCCTCTTCTGCGTTGCTGAGAAAACAGCACTCGACGAGAACTGCACTCATATTTGTATATTGGAGAACGCTGAAGTTGGCTTCCTTCAATCCGCGTGCTGGGATTGTGAACCCTGCGGCGTATCGTTTGCCGATGCTGGCAGCCAGTGCATCAGCGTCGCCTGTGTCGCCCTTGCTAGTGAAGATCTCCCAGCCTGTCGCGCTTGTGCTGCTGGCTGAGTTGCAATGTATCGAGACGAATGCAGCAACGTCGCCGATGTTGTTGGCATAGCTGCTGCGGTAGTTGAGTGAAACGAAAGTGTCGCTGTCTCTGGTCATGTAGACGTCGAAACTGTGCTTGAGGATGTCACGCACCTTGTAAGCGATGGACAGCACCACGTCACTTTCACGCAAGCCATCAATGCTGACTGCACCGCTGTCGGTGTCGCCGTGGCCTGGGTCTATGACGATGCGCTTCATTTAGCTGGGTGGACTGGGATTGCTTTGGGGATGATGACAATGTCAAGGAATCTGCCATAGTAACGCAGGCTAGTGCCGGCGCATGATGCGAGCGTGAGCATTGCCAGTGCTGTGATGATGAGAAACTTAATCATGATGGTTCGTGGTTGCGAACTGTGGAAACCTTGCTCTCCAGTTCTTCTTGGCTCCTAGTCTCACGGCACGATAGATGGAGCGTCTAGTCCACCAGCCCACACCGTAGCCCTTCATGAGTTTAAGAAATAGCTTGTCTGCCTGCTTGCGTGTCATCTTGTGTGGCAAGATGCGGTAGGTGTAATCATGTGCAATACCAGCGTAGATGTAGCTCGGCGACTTGGAGAAAATAGAACGGAACAGGCGTGGAATACTAAGCCCGTCACTGAGGAATAATGGTGGCACCACCACCAGCACATCACCATCAATGTCGAACGCCATTTCCTCACATGAATAGAACACTCTCTCGCCAGCTTCTTCATCGAAGTATGTGTGCAGTTCTGGATTCGGTAAGCTCATTTTGTCATCAAGTAAAGTATCGCATACGTGGCCACAATGCCCAGTGCCAGCCAGTAGATTGCGCGTTCGTCGTTCATTAGTCAAAGGTCGCTGCCAGCTTGAGGTAGTCATTAACCTTCGTTTGACTCCAGCCAAGGACGCTGATCGCTCCAGCGAATAGGGCGTTGTCACTCTTAAAGCTAAGTGCATTGTTCCACCCGTCCTGTGTGTCTTGGTCTGCACCAGCTACCAGTGCGTCAACTGCTGCCCTGTCTGCTGGCACTGTGTTCAATGCTCGCTTGAGTTGGTAGTTGGTCACCTCCTTCGGCACAGTGGTGTGGTCTGTGAATGTTGCCCCGTGTGGCAACGCTTGCGAGTCATCGCTCCATGCTGCCACCTGTGCCTCCGTTGGTTGCGGGTCGGTGTGTAGCCACTCTAAAGTCAGCTCACTACCTGCTGCGCGTTCGCAGATAAAGTCCACCAGTGGCTCGTAGCCTGCCGCTGTAAGAATTGCGCCTGTGTTGATTGGATATGCCATAATATTAAAGAATTTCGCTCACGCTGAAGTATGATGATTTTTGTGAGTTCGTTGATGTGGATCGCGTTCCGTAGGCGTAAGTCCATATCTCAACATCATCGCCAGCGGCTAAGTCAATGTCATTATTAAATATAACAACTCCCTCTCTGACACCATCCGTTGATATGAACCCAGTATTAACACGCGAGCCGTTTTTGTATAGGTTGATTAGAACATCGAAACCGCTAATATCAAATAACAACAGCGAGTTCAGATTGTAGATACCGTCCCTCCGAACCGTTATGTTGTAGCCTGTGGTTGTGTCAACAGTCAGCCCGTAGTTGTAGTCCTCTGTGTCAAACTCGATTTGATCGAATGCCGCGCTTGCCACTGTCTGTGCTGTGGTGCTACGTCTCACTCTCGCCTTGGCTGCTTTTCTGCCGTCACGCTCAACGATGTAGTCGCCCGTTGCGCCGTCAATGCAGGTGACGATAATCACCTCACCAGCTTGGAATAGCTCCCACTCATTACTGGCTGCGGATACGTCCACGCCGTTAAGTAAGTCGCCTGTCGCGCCTGTTCTGACGTTCACCTCAAAAGCTGCGTCCCCGTCTTTAATCATCAAGCCGAACTGGTCGCCCGTGCTGACTGATGCTGCCACTGGTAATGTCCAGTTGCGTGATGCGGTGAATGGTGTGCCGCTGTTCATCTCGACAACGTGCATCTCTCCAGCCACTGCTGTGATGTTTGCATCTGCGGTCTTGTTGGTTAGCGTTAAACCACCACCACCACCTGCTGGCGTTGCCCATACGTCATCGCCGCGCAAGAATGTTGTGCTTGATGGTGTGCCAGTGGCTACTACGTCCGTGCTGGCAACGTGGGTGTGACCCGGCTGGCTGGCTGAGTCGGCAAGGTCGAGCGATGCGTTCACGCTGGCGTCCAGCTTCGTCTCATCAATGCTTGATGCAATCAATGAGGCTGTGATGTCCTGCCCTGCAAGTGTCAAGTCAATCTCTGCTGAGTCGCTGACTGTGACTGCCGCGTGACTTGCTGCCGTGTTGGCTGCAATCTCTGCTCTCTCGGTTGCTGTTAAAATCTTTGTAGTTGCACCCTCCACCATGTTATCCATAGCGAACGCGTCACCGGCAACTGCTGTCGGGTCATACGTGGCAGCAAGCATGTCACCGCCTCCAGACAATGCCTCCCATGCTGCACCTCCTGCGCCGTCGCTTGTCCATACGTATGAGTCAGTGCCTGTGCCAAAGTCAACGTCAGCCGCTGAAATAGCTAGTGCCGTCTTCCAGTCTGCTGCGCTGAAGTTACCAACAAGTGTCGGGTCGCTGGCGAACTCAAGAAGATGCTTCTGGTTGTCTACGTTTGCGAAAATTGTCCCGCTCGCTGGGTTGGCGAAGGTTACTGTGCCGATGGGAATTGACAGCGTTGGCTCGGTGCTTGTGAAGCCGCCTGCTACTGATGAGGAAAGGAATAGCTCATCGCCCTCGGTGAATGTGCTGGTATCTAAGCCGCGCACAAGTCCATGCACTGTGACGAAGCCTACCGCATTGTTGAGGATATCAGCAGTGACAATGCCGATGATGCCGCTGATGTTGGCGAGGCTGTCAGCCTGCGCTGGTGTGATTGTTGGTCTGTCTCCAGATGCGCCGTTGATTCTGACAACTGAGCCATTGGTGATGGTTGAGCCTGTGACGTTGCGTGCTTTGACCAGTAACTCTTGACCGATCTGCACGACTACGCCAGTGCCTGTGTCGATGTCGAAGGTGAGATCGTCAGCATTGTATGCCATTTTGTCAATGACGTCTGTGAGAACTTGATCGCCTAGCTTAGTGCGCTCGGCTGCGGTGAGAATCTTATTCGTTGCACCCTCGACCATGTTATCCATGTCGAATGCGTCGGCATTGACCGCTGTCGGATCGTAAACAGAAGCGAGCATGTCGCCTGTGCCAGATGCTGTGATTGGCACCCACTCTGAGCCGTTCCACGATGGAACCTGTCCAGTGGCTGCACCACTCTGATTGATGTGGTCTAGGTCAATCGTTGCATATCCTGGCAGTGGTGTTGTGCCTGGCACTGTGTCTGGGATGACGTCTTGCTTGACGGTGACTGGAACTTGTAGGACTGTCTCGCCTGCCACGTCTGCTGTCGTCCAGCGAACCACCTCCAGAGTGGCTTCCACTGACGTCTCGTCGTCTAAGAGTGTGAGGATCTCCTCTACGTGTAAATCAAGCGTGCCTGTCTTGCCCACTCTGCTGGTGATGTTGTCAAGATTGACTGTGATAGCACCGACGTCAGCGAGTGATGAATCAAACTCAACACGATAGTCGGTAGGGTTGCCAGTCACGTCCACACTGTCAGCGGTGATGCTGGCTAGTGCTTCAATAGCGTCTGTGATCTCTTCAAGAGATGCGTCGAGAGAGAGTGGCGTTGTTGTCTCGCCAGCGATGGTGATGGTGTAGTTGCCTTTGACGGCATCCAGTATCTGCACGCGCTGAATCTCGTTGGTCGTGTTTAAGACGCCCGCTCTGACTTCTGTGATGACTGAGCTGGCTGCTGCAAGGTCTGCTGTCAGTTCGATGTATGCGCTTGGAGTGGCGTCCTCAAGGCTGCCTACGCCGATGCGTATGCTCTGCCCTGTGAGTGCAACGCTTTTCCACGGATGCTCTGCGTTATCGTTGTTTGATTCAACGAGCTGCACGTTCACTGTCGGCTGATCTCCGAAGATAACTGTGGGCGGTGTGCCTGCTTCTGTGGAGAAATAGTCAGCGATCAATCGCCGGCTTTCGATGTCTATGATAAAATTGTAGTCGCTCATGCTGTGATTGGTTGGTAGGTGGCAAGGTGTGAATCAATCTTCTCGCGTGCTTGCTTAATGTATGCGCTGCCTTGTTCGCGTAGCTTATGCCATGCGCCCCAGTTATTGCAGCGATACGTTACTGCCTTGCGTTGCAAACAGTGGAATTTGCCGTGCTTGGCGAGCACCCCACGAATGGCCCTGTCTCCATAGGCTATTTTAGAAAACCATGCGGGCAGCGGGCATATTAAATCTTTTTCAAACACCAAGCTTGATGTCGCTGGTAAAAATGCGCCATTAGTCACTTCGTCTGATTCGTAGATTTCCTTTGTTGGCACGTAGTGAGTCAAAAGCCTATTGTCTAGGTGCCCATGAAACTCAACGTATGCCTGTGTGCATGAGCCTGCGTGGTCTGGGTTGGCTTCTAGAAATGCCACTTGGTCTGCCAGCTTGTGCTGATCGTTCCAGAAGTCGTCACCGTCACATAGCGCAATGTATTCGCCGCGTGCTGCTTCCATTGTAGTTTTTCGATTATGAATAGCACCTCTGTTTTTTGTGTGCGAGATAACACGAATCTTGTCTGGGTGGTTGCGTTGATATTGCTGCACAATCTCAGCCGTGTCGTCCGTGCTGCAATCATCACCGATGACAATTTCAAAATCAAAGTCTGCCACCTGCATCAATGCACCATCAATCGCATCAGCAATGTGTGAGCTGTTGTTGTATGTGATGATGCAAATGCTGGCCTTCATCTTAGTAATATTCCGTCGCGTTGGTGGTTTGCACTGTCTGAACGCTTGCAACCCAGTTGATATTTGATGATGCGGCTCCAACTGCATTGATACGAAGACCAGTCGTATTGGCTGCAATGGTTACATTCCATCCTGCTACGTCTTCATGGATAGCTGTCACTGTTGATGCAAGCAATGAAGACGCCCCAGCTCCGTCATCGTATTCGATTAAGCCATTGATTTCGTATGCTGCACATTCTTGAGTAGTGCCTCGTCTGGCTACCACCAAGCCTTTGAATGCCCATGTAGTGTCTGCCGATAAAAGCATCTCGGCACTAGCTCCGTCTAGCGTCATGACGACCGATGATGCACTGGTGGTCTGGCACCTTAAAACATAGTTGACCGCTTGCGCGTCTCCCGCTGTGGAAAAGTTGCCGTTGCGCTGGGTCGTGCTGTAAGCGGTCTGAATGATCTCACCTGTGCCGTTCGGTGAGAGTTCAAGATCAGCATTTGATACTGTAACAATCGCATTGCCATTGGTATCAAGGTCGCCACCGAGTTGCGGTGTGGTGTCGCTTACAACATCGCCACCACCTGCGACAGCTTGCCATGAGCATGTGCCGTCGCCGTCTTCACGTAAATACTTTGTTCCACCAGTCTCACCTGTTGAGAGAACAGCTGTGCCTTCTGGTGTGCCACTTGGTGCTGCTACCCATGAGCATGAGTTGTCTCCGTCTGCTTGGAGCAGCTTGCCGACTGTCTCACCAGTTGAAAGAACTGCCGTGCCTTCTGGTGTGCCACTTGGTGCTGCTACCCATGAGCATGAGTTGTCTCCGTCTGCTTGGAGCAGCTTGCCGACTGTCTCACCAGTTGAAAGAACTGCCGTGCCTTCTGGTGTGCCTGTCGGGAATCCGCTGTAATTTGAAAGTGTGTCTGGTGTCACCACGCGTGTGGTGTCCGTGCCAGTGTCGACCTCTGCCTGTGTGGCCAGCTCGACAACGCCGGCAACTGTGTCAGATGCTGGTATGATGTCACGGCTGACAACCACCCAGTCGGCCTCAGTCGTCGCTGTGGCGTTTTCTTGGATAATTACGTCGCCGATCTCAAGAGCCGTTGACCAGAATGATGCGACGCCTGTGCCTGCCACTGTGACCACATAAGTTCCACCAACGTCGCCGTCTGTCGGATCTGTGGTGTTGGCGTCATACGAACCGAGGAATACCATTGACGAGCCAAGCCCTGCAATCTGTGTATCAACGTATGCCTTGACTGACTGTTGTGATGGAACTTTCTCAGCGTCGTTCTCTGCGAGTGTGTCTGTGTCAAGAAACCAACCATTGCCTGTCAGGTTTGTGTCGGCGTTGAGCGTGACTGCTGTGCCTAGGTCAGTGATTGATGCTTCCAGGTGAGTATGACTAGATGCTGCGTATGTTGGGAAAGGTGTTGCGCTTGCTGGCGTGTCTGGGATGACGTCTTGGCGGCATGTAATAGCCTGTTGCAAGACAGTGTCGCTTGTGCTGTTGCCAGTGTCATACTTGACGATCTCAAGCGTTGATGATGCGCTGGCTGCGCCTCCAAGCAATTCGAGGAACTGATTCGTATTGAGGTCGATGCTGCCTGTCTTGCCAAGTGCTCCTGTAAGGTTGGCGACGTCAATCGCTGCTGTGCCTACGTTGCCGAGGCTGGCTGCGAATTGAATGGTGAAGTCTAATACTGAGCCAGTGACCACCACATTGCCTGCACCGATGCCGGTGATTCCCTCAATGGCTGTGGTGATCTCTGCAATGGTTGCGTCCACTGATATGGCTGCGCTGGTGTTGCCTCCGATAGTCACTGCCCATGTGCCGAGGTATGGGTCGCCATCAATCTCGACGCGCTGAAGTTCTGACGTGGTATCCGTAACGCCCTCGCGAACAGTGGTGACAGTGGCGCTTGGTGCTGTGATGTCTGTGGTCAACTCAACATATGCCGCGTTGTCAACCTCAAGCGTGACGACCTGCACCTCGTTTGTGCTGCCGTCTCCTGTTGTTGCCTCGTAAATATATGCGCTGGAGGCTGGAAAGAGGCTGTCAGTTGTTGCTGTGATTGTGTTCTGCGCTCCGACTGTGTCGAATGCGACTTGGTAGCCTGCTGAAACTGCGCTCACTGTGCAACCTCCTGCGGTCACCATGCTGGCAAGCCCATTTAACTCGGTGTCGATCTCTGCCGCTGTGGCATTGTAGTTGAGGGCTGCTGTCGTGTCGCCGTCAAAGGTGAGTGTGAACGTGCCGCTTGTAGGATCGCCGCCAGGGTTGCCGATAGCCACGCGGATGCTGTATCCAGTGAGATCAACATATCTCCACGGCAAATCAACGCCATCATCATTGCTCTCAACGAGACGCACAGTTATGTCTGGCGTGTCACCGAAAACAGCAGATTCTGGCGTTGTTGTGCGCGTGCTTAAAAAGCTGGAAACTAGGCGCTTGGTTTCGACGTCAACTATGTAGTCCATACGTAGAAAAGCGTCATTTCAACCACTAAGCGGTCGAGTGCAGGCTGCCATCATTGCCGTCAACATAGCGTTCCCCTGTGTTGTGGCTATACCATGGGCGTGGTGTCTGTCGCAGGTGTCCGGCGCATTCGCCATCCAGCTCATGCCCTGTGCTGATGTGAACCAGCTTTCCTTTGTCAGTGCGGTGACGGACAACGTGATCGCATGGGCAGTGCGGAATGGCAGCAATCTTAATGCCGCGTGGATGCCACCTGTGCCAGTTGATGAATAAGTCCTCTGTTCCGCTGCCATCGTAGCCGCTCCAGTCGCAGAGTGCGAGTGCCTCCTTGTTCATGAGCGTACAGCCGAACCCACACCAGTCTGATGGCACAATCGAGCCGAGTCCGATGCCTGGATAGGCGTTGTCAAACCAGCCACGTTTGCGCCACTTCTCACCATTCAGGGTGAAGACATTTGCCTTCGGTGGGATCGCTTCGATCTCTTTGTCTGCTGCTTTGAGTTTCTCGACCAGTTCGCTCGGTGGTTGCTCACCTTTGGCTCCGTATTTGTCGCATCTTTCGCGTATCTTATCGCGCTTCTTGGTAAGCTTCTCAGGTACTTCTTTTTCGTCTTCATAGAAGCATGGCAAAATCGGGCGTTGTG
>Ga0228628_1000963_pt1 | contig 12328 bp, 14 predicted proteins | sample 34DmetaG_FD_183172 | JGI IMG/M metagenome (GOLD analysis project Ga0228628, IMG submission 183172) | Seawater microbial communities from Monterey Bay, California, United States - 34D | ecosystem: Environmental > Aquatic > Marine > Coastal | place: USA: California | collected 2016-09-30
TGATAAATTGCAGAAAGCTAATCCGGGTGTTAACAAAAAGCTTAAAAGCGCACCTAAGATGGCAAGTAAAACTAAAAAGGTTACGAATACAGATACTTACACTAAACAGAAAAAACGACTGAAAGGTACAGGCAGTCTGGACGATGCTACCTCAGTATTTACAAACTTTTTATAGGAAACATTAACAATGGCAACATTAGACACATACAACACAGTCGGTATTCGCGAAGATTTACAAGATGCGATTTACGACATTTCACCAACAACAACACCATTTATGTCAACAGTTGGCAGAACTAAGGCAAAAGCAACTGTCCATGAATGGCAAACAGATTCACTATCAGATGTAGATTTAGCTAATGCACAAGTTGAAGGGGCAGATGCGGTATCACCAACTCTAACTTCTACAACTATGAACCAAAACTGGACTCAGATTTCTGATAAAGTTGTTCAAGTATCAACAACAGATGACGTTGTAGATAAAGCTGGTAGAACTACAGAAACAGCTTACCAACTAGCTAAAGCATCATCAGAGCTAAAACGAGACATGGAATCTATCCTATTGTCTGACCAAGCAGGTGGTGCTGGTGGTACAGGATCAGCTAGAACTCTAAAAGCTATCCAACAATGGCTAACTACTAACGTAGTAGATGCTGCAGGTGCATTTACTGAAGACCAACTAAACGAAGCTGTTTTAGAAGCATACCAAGCAGGTGGAGAACCATCAATGCTATTGGTTTCACCTAAAAACAAACAAGCAGTTTCAAAGTTTGCTGGTATTGCTGAACAGCGTTTTCAAGCTCCAAGCAACAAGCCTACAACAATCGTAGCAACTGCTGATATTTATATGTCAGATTTTGGTACATTGTCAGTAGTTCCTGATAGATTCTTAGACGATGGCGTAGCTCTAGTCCTAGACCCTAGCATGGCATCAGTAGCTTATTTACGTCCGTTCAAAAAGACTAAACTAGCTAAGACTGGTGATTCAGAGAAGTATATGATGAATGTTGAGTACACACTCGTTGTTAAAAACGAAGCTGCTCACGCAATGATTAACGGAATCGTTTAATCAAGTTATTGCCCTCTTCGGAGGGCATTACCTTTAAGGGAAAATATGAAATCATTTAAAGACCATAACAATAAGACTACATCGGTAGGATTAAATGACAAAGATGAAATAACTTTTAAGCAGTCACAAGATGTTACTGACTTAATAGAAAGAAACAAACAAGAATATAACAATGCTGACACTAAGTGGTCAGACAATTTATGGGGAAATAAAGTAGCAAGTATTCCATTTACAGCAGTGGATGCTTTAAACAAACAAGGAATAATGAAAGGATTTGAAGTACTAGACCAAAAGCGTTTTTTTGCTTGGTTAAATGACCCTGAGCATTTATTTTTCAGGACTAAAAAAGGAAACTTATAAGCCATGCCAGCATTTACCTCATACACTAATTTAAAGACCAATATAGCAAGTTACTTGGCTAGGACAGATCTAACTGAGCAGATACCTATGTTTATATCGTTAGCAGAGAAAAGACTTAACAGAGATTTAAGGCTTAGACAGACTTTGCAACAGTCTACATATAGTATGTCGTCTGGATTTAAAGTTCCAACTCCAGCAGATTTCTTAGAATTACAAGATATACACTTGGAGGCTAACCCAATTATACCCTTAACATTTCAAACAGTATCACAATTCTACAGAAGAAATGGTGGTTCAAATGCACAAGGGCAGCCAATTAACTACACTCTAGTTGCTGATAATTTTGTACTAGCTCCACAACCAACTGGTGCTACAACGTGCAACATGACCTACTATAAAATACCTGCTCCAATGTCAGATACAGTTCCCTCTAACGAATACCTTGAGGTCTGCCCTGACTTATTATTGTATGCTTCACTAGCAGAGTCAGCCCCATTCTTAATGGATGACCCTAGACTAGCTACATGGGATGGTATGTATAAGGCAGGATTAGCAAGTATTACAAAATCAGACGAGCAATCAACTTTCCCAGCTCAACCACTAGCAGTACAACTCTCAACTTAAAATAGGAACTTAATAAAATGGACTTTTCAAACTATCTTGCTGATGCTCTCATAGATGCTACAACAAGAAAAACAACTTACACTACACCTGCTCAGGCATATGTAGCTTTATATACATCAGATCCAACTAAAGATAACACAGGAACTGAAGTAACAGGAGTAACTTACACTAGATTGCCAGTTACAATGGATGCACCTACAGATGGTGTTACACAAAACACGAACGAAATGGAATGGGCAATCGCAACAACAGTATGGGGTACAATAACTCATGTAGGTATTATGGATGCTGAAGTAGGTGGCAATCTAATGTATTTTGCAGAATTAGTAGAACCTAAAAACATTACTGTTGGCGACCAATTTCAAATAACACCAACAAACTTAAAATTAACATTATCATAGGGTAAATTATAATGGCATTACAATTAAAAGACAGAGTAAGAACTGCCTGTTCCACAGTAGGGACAGGTAATATTATTGTAGGTTCTAATAGGGCAGGATATCAAAATTGGGATGCTATTACTAATGGCAATACTGTTTATTACTGCATAATAGAGGGTAACGCATGGGAAGTAGGTCATGGTGTTAAAACAGATGGTGAGATAACAAGAAACGTAATTGCATCTAGCACAGGAAGTCTTATAGATCTTAAAGGCACAGAAGATGTCTTTGAAACTTATCCTGCTGAAAAAGCAGTTATCCTTGATGTTGATGGAAACTTAACTGTTGATGGAGATGTGTTTGCTGACAATTTATATACTAAATCAGAGACAAATACATTATTAGATAACAAAGCTAATAAATCAGATACCTATACTAAATCTGAAACTTACAGTAGTGTTGAGGTAGATGGAAAACTGTTTGAGAAAGCAGACAAAGCTACTACCTACACAAAGACTGAAGTAGATGCTACACAAGATGCACAAAACACAAATATTACTAGCAATACAACAGCTATTGGAACGCTATCAGGAAAGGTAGCAACTAATACCGCTGATATTGCTACATTACAAGAGGGCATATTTTTTAGCTCATCCTACACAACAGATTATCCATCAAGTCCTAATAGAAACCCTGAAACAGGTAATATATATCTGCAAAACTTATCAGCTTTTACTTATTCATACGCTGATGCTAATCAAGTATTTATATCTAAAACAGATGAGCAAGGTAATGTAAGACAATTTACTGCCGTTAATACTGATGACATTCTTGTATTAAATCAAGTAGAAAGTCCTAATTATGGTCGTTATAAAGTATCAACTGTTAATGATCTGGGCGATTATGTTAATATTATTTTTGAGTTTCAGACAGGTGAGGGAACAGTATTAGAGGGGGATACATTAGCGTTACAAGCATTTCCAGCAAGTGCTGGCGGTAGTGGCGATAGTATATGGACAGAAGCAGATGGAGTAGCTACTTATGATGGCAGAATAGAGGTAAGCGGAAGTGGTACATTTTCTGGTGTTAATTTAGGTTCTAGTCCTGATACTGGTGCAAGTGTAGGATATAGTCCAGCAAATGATACAACTGTATATAATGGAATGGCTGGTCACACTTGGTATTTAGATGGTAGCACAAAGCTAGTATTAGATAAAACTGGTGATGGTAATGGTCAATTCAGAATTGCTGATTTATCTTCTACAACAAATTCAAATCCTGCAAATGTGTTTGCTAACAGTGCTGGTAAGTTATTTATGTCTACTGCAACCCCAAGTTCAGGTGGTATTCCTGAAGCTCCTGTAGATGGTAAACAGTATGGCAGACAAGATGCTACTTGGACAGAAGTAACAGGTGGTGGTTATACTCCAGAAGATATAGTTTGGAAAAATGTTAAAGCTGAAAGAGAAAAAAATATTGTATATACAAATGACAATGATGTTCCTTTATATATAAATGTATCAATTGAGAGTGCTTCTGATACAGGGTACAGATTAGCTGAACTACACGTTGATGGAGTTCTAGCTACAACAGTTGCAAAAGGACCATACACCGCTACAAATGCTGCACAAACTGATAAGAGGATTATATTTTATATAATTCCAGTAGGAAGTACATATGAGATTGTAACTAGTAGTACACAAATAGGAGACTGGACTGAAGCTAAGATGCCTTTAGCTATTGCTAACCCATCTGTAGAAACAGCTATTGGTATGGTAGCACCTTTCGCAATGGACAGCGTTCCAACAGGATGGTTACATTGTGATGGTTCAGCCGTATCAAGATCTACATATAGCTTACTCTATTCTAAAGTAGGTGATACTTATGGTGAAGGTGATGGTTCAACTACATTCAACTTACCTGACTTACAAGATGAGTTTATTAGAGGTTCATCAGATACATTACCTGTAGGTAATAAACAGGATGATGAGTTTAAAGCTCATACGCATTCAACAGAAAATCCAAGAAAACCAACGGGTGGTACAGTTGGAGGAACTTCTAATACCCCAGCCGCCGCTCCAAGTGGTGGAGGTAGAGGCTCAGTAACCGCAACAGGTGGTGACGAAACAAGACCTCGTAACGTAGCTATGTTGTATTGTATTAACGCTACTGCTGAAGCAACAACAAGAGCAGTTACTCCAGAGACAGCTACACCAAGTTCATTTGCTAGAATAGTAGATGAGAAGCCACAGGGGACATATGGTGGTAATAGTATTGCTGGTATTCAACAAAGAACATTAAACAAGATTGAATATGATGCTGACAATATTGTAACTTTATCTGAAGATTTAAACTTTACACTTCAAGCTGGAACTTATGTTATTGACTTTAAAGCACCAGCTAGTTCAGGTGTTAATTATCATAACTGTTACCTACACAGTGTTACAGATAATGTAAAAGTAGCACAAGGTGATGTTGCATATTTAGCGGCAGATACAAGTTATTCAAGTGGTAAATATTATGTCACTTTAACAGAACCTCATACTTATCAAATACAACACTATACAGGAATAGCTATAACTTATGGTTTAGGTTATACCTGTCAATCAGGTGCTTCTATCTATACATCAGTAGACATTGAGAAAGTAGGCACAGGTGGAGCAAGTTCAGGTGGTGGTGGTACTACAGAAGTATATGGTACTGCTAAAGCAGTGGCTAAAATTGTAAATTCTGAAATAACAGGTACTGAAGCTGTACCAACTATGGATGGTGTTTACAATGGTTTAGGCATTAAAGGAATAGGTAAAGTTACAACAGGTAAATACTTTATTGACTTTGAAGATGGATTGTTTGAAGATGACAATTATGTAGCAACAGGTTTAGTTACTTATCCAACTTCAGGAACTGGTGCTACATTACTTATGAGAGATGATAGAGTAGGCACTAGCACTAAAAACAGATTTTATTTTGCAACTATAACTTCAGCTTATACCGATGCTTTTAAAATAGATGTAACAGTGTTTGACAACAAACCTGTATTGGTCAGTGGTGGTTCAGGTGGTGGTAGTTACACTCCTGAAAAAATGGTATGGGAAGATAAAACTAATGTAGCAAATACTGTTTATACAAATACAAATGATGTTCCATTATATGTTCAATTTGCAGTTTACTCACCATCAGGAGATGAAAACAATTTAGTAGATTTTAAGATTGATGATGTGGTTGTAGGTGCAGTTGGCTCTGTAGGAGTTAGTAATTGGAATAATCCTTTATATATTGTTCCAGCTGGTAGCACTTATGAAGTAGTATCAGAACAACTTGCCACTGTTGATAAATGGAGAGAAGCCAAAATGCCTGTAGCAATAGGCAGTGGTTCTGGTGGTGGTGGTGTAATTAAACAAGTTAAGCAGTTTAGAAAAACTGACATATTTGAAAGTTCATCAGCTTTGCCAAGCACAACTAAAGTAACAGGATTAACTGCAACAATAACTCCCAAATCAACAAACAGTAAAATTATGGTTATGGTTACTGGAGCTGTTGGTGTAAGTGCAAACAACTATGGCACTGCAATACAGCTATATAGGGGAGCAGAACAAATTAATCTTGCAGAGATTAGAGGGACTGAAACCAATGCCATTATGGGAACACCTGTTAATGGAACAGGATGGTCAGAAAGCTTTAGCGTTAATTATTTAGATTCACCTAACACAACTGATGAAGTAAGTTATGAGTTATATCTAGGTGCTGAAGATGGTGCTACAGCAATGCTTGGTGGAACAGTAAGTTCATCTGTGCCATCTAGTGCTAGTGTCCCTACAAACATTATATTAATGGAAGTAGGTGAAGATTCAGGTGGTGGTTCAGGTGAAGCAACAGGTACACCAAGCTCATTCGCTAGAATAGTAGATAAAAAAGCTAAAACTGTAGCTGGTGGTAACTCTATTGCTGGAACACAAAACAGAGATTTAAATACTATTCAGTATGATGCTGACAATATTGTAACTTTAGTTGACAATGACTTTACCTTACAAGCTGGTACTTATGTAATTAATTATTCTGCACCAGCAAACAAAGTAGAAGCACATAATGTAAGTTTATATGATTACACAGATAGTCAATATGTTAATACAGGAACAGTTAATTACACTCTTGATAATGCTTCTAATACTTCTTATGGTAATTATAGTGTTACTTTAACAGAACCTCATACATATGCAGTTACACACACTACAGAGGTCGCTAAAACTAATGGTCTTGGTAACTTAAATCCTGTTAATGATGGTATCTTTGCAACAGTAGACATACAAAAAGTAGGTACAGGTGGTTCAGGTGGTGGTAGCTATACTCCAGAGAAGATGGTGTGGGAAGATAAGTTATCAGAGAGGTCAGCAAACACTGCCTACACTAATAGCTATGACTCACCCTTGCAAGTTACAGTTTATGCTTCAGGTGTAGGTGGAGGTCAGTCACTTATTGTCTACATAGATGGTAATGTTCATGGAAGAACAGGAGCACAAGGTTCTGAACAACAGTACATGACAGTAAACTTTACAGTTCCATCAGGTTCTACTTATTCTGTAGAAAATGTAGATAATGTGCCTCTATTACAATGGTACGAAGCTAAAATGCCTGTAGCAATAGGTGGTGATAGCATATGGAAAGATGAATTGGGTTATGCTGTTCATGATGGTCAAGTAAAAGCTACTTATGATAACTCTGAAGCACAAGTAAATACTGCTGAACCTAAACAAACATTAGCCCTAACAAATCCAAATGGTGATGATGGAACAGGTGATAACAACTATACCTCTTTAGGATTTAATGTAGCAGATGGTGCTACCTCAAAAGGCTTTATTACTTATTCTAGGGGTGGAGACAACAAGGGTAAGTTTGTATTTAGCCAAAGAACAGGTAGTGATACTTACGCTACACAGATGATTGTTGATGGTGATGGTTTTGTTAAGCTTACAAGAGACGGTCAAGAGATTAACTTAAATCCTTCTTATAGTGATACTGGTAATGCAATCATTGAATCTAATGACCCAATAGGTCTTATGTCTGGCGGTAATCTTGGTGTGAAGATTATTCCTGATGGCAGAACTTATATGTATGGGGTTAATGACAATGAAGGAGCAGCAACTCCAAATGTTGTAATTGGCCCTGATGGACAAATGTTTAAATCAACTACTGCCACATATTCAGCAGAAGAAGTAGACAAGAAGTTAGCTATCAAAGATAAACTCATTGAGAAACTATCAGCAAGATTAGATGAACTAGAAAAGAAGGTTAAGTAATGTTAGGGATAGCTCCTTTTTCAGGCCTTCCATTCTCATCACTTCCTGATATAGCTGAAGTTGTAGATGGTGAAGCAGTTATATTAGCCACTGCTGACTTATCTATATTAGGTGGAAAAGGTTTAGTAGGTCAAGCTAACATTTATGCTATTGCTGATTTAGAGGCAGAAGGAATAGACCAAAATGGCGGTAAGGCAAGTATTACTGCAAGAGCGATCTTACTAGCAAAAGCAAATCATAAGGTTGTTGGGGTAGCAATGATTGAGGGCGTAGCAACTCTTGTAGGTAGTAGTGAGATTGCTGGTGAGGGTTGGGTAAGAGTTAATCCTAATACAGACGAATGGGATTATAAACAAAGTTCCGATTGGAACAAAATTAACTAGAGGAAATAATTATGCACATAGTAGCAATAGTAGCTTTATTAGGAGCGGTAGGATTAGGATTTGAAAATGATTGGGCTGGAGTTAAGGCTTATAAATCATATAACGAATGTAGAGAGGCTAACCCTAAATTTCATAACACAATGACACAGTGGAAGTATGATCCATGTAATCTTGCAGCATATAAACTTCAAAACAAATAAGGTATAAACAATGGCAAAGACTAAAGTTTCAGAATGGGATGTTGTAGCAACTAATAACACAGATATTGATGGCATAAACATCTCTAACGATTGTCCTCCATCTTATGTAAATGATGCTATGCGTGAAATGATGGCTCAAATTAAAGATTGGCAGTTAGGTGCTGGAGGTGACCCATTAACTGTATCAGGTGCTTTTACTGCGACAGGAGCAACAAACATTACTGGCTCTTTTGCTATGGATGGTGCGCTAGGAACTAATGGTCAAGTATTAACATCTCTCGGTTCTTCATCAACCCCTGAATGGAGAACATTGCCTGAACACGGCACTATGGGCGACCAAGATGCAGACTCTGTAAACATTACTGGGGGTAACATTAGCGTTACTAATGTCACTGCAACCACAGTAAATTCTACTAACACTAATGTTAGCAGTAGATTAAGCATTGGTTCAGGTTGGTCAATTTCCCAATCAGGTGCTTCTTTATACTTTCAGTATGGTGGAAACAATGTAATGAGACTAGATAATAATGGTGCTTTAACTTGTGAGAACAACGTAACTGCTTTCAAAACTGTATAATGACTTTAGATCAGATAAAGCAGAAATTTAAACAGAACTACGATAACCTATCCTATCTTGAGGGATTACTACTTGAGATGATTAAGCTATGGAAGACTAACAACGGAACAACTGCATACAATGTATTCTCTGATTTAGACGATAGAATACTATTTTTGAAAGGAAAAGAATAATGCCCGGAAGACTACCAAGTTCAGGCTCAATTTCTATAGGCCAAATAAATGCGCATGAGGGATATTCGCCAACACAAACAGTAAGTATGAATGATACTCTAATTAGAGCTTTTTGTGGTGGAAGAGTCGTTAATTCTCAAATATCATTAGGAAGTGCTAGAGGAAAGCAAGTGACTGTTATAGGTAATTTATCTACTTCAAATTATGCAAGTAGTGTGACTATGCCACCTGTCTCTTTATATTCTTATTTTAGCTCAAGCCAAACAGTTTCAGGATACCCACTTTATACAACAGTTAATGTTAATGTACCGCCTACATGGTGGGTAAGTAGAAATAACCCTAGAAACATGAGTTCTACACTAGGAAGAAGCAACAGTAGAACAGGCGGTGGAACAGGCGGTAAGAAAAACTTTTATTCTACACAAACCTATTCAGGAACAACAATTAGTGGTGGCGGTTATTACAGTGGCAAAAGCACAGGCAATCGTAACGGACAAGTTACCTTACAATACATTAGTCTAGTAAAACCAAACCCTAAAGGACAAGGAAGTTAATGAAAGCACAAAGAATATTATTTGGTGAGTGGAGACCTGACCTACCTGACACAGAAGGAAGTCCAACTGCTAACTTAGATATGGCTTACAATATCTATTCTAGCTCTACAGGTTACGCACCATTTCCAGCTCCAAAAAGAGTTTCGGCAGACACACCAAGTGGCGAAAATATTAACTCATTGTTTGTTGCTCAAGATAAAGCAGAGGTTGTTATATTTGCTGGTACAGACAAGTACATATATCGTCAAAACGACATATTATTAAGAGCAGGTGGCTCAATAGCAGATGTATCAAGGTCTGAGGGTTATACAACATCGCAACAAAATTGGCAGTTTCTTCAGTTCGGAAAAGCTGTACTTGCCACAAATGGAATACAAAAGATTCAAAGATATGTACTAGGTGATGGTGGTTTATTTTCAGATATAACCTCTGCTCCAAGAGCTAGGACAATGGCAGTAGTTAGAGATTTTGTGGTGGCTGGTAATTGCATAGCTGATGGTGATGAAGAAAAAGGAATTGAGCCATACAGTAAAGTACAATGGTCAGATTTAAATAATGAGAATGACTGGGTAAGCACCGATGTTAACCAAGCAGACTTTCAAACATTACCATCAGGTGGTGAAATAAGAGCTGTTCTAGGTGGTGAATTTGGACTAGTTTTACAAGATAAAGCAGTAACAAGAATGTCATATATTGGGACTCCCTTGATATGGCAGTTTGACCAAATATCAGATAAGACAGGATGTTTATCAGGTACATCTGCTATCACTCACAATGGTATAGGTTATTGGTTATCAGAATCAGGCTTTGTAGCTTGTGATGGTTCAACAGTAACTCCTATTGGTGAAGGTAAGATTAATGATTGGTTCTTTAATCAATTTGACCAAACACAAGCTGAAGATATTAGTGTTGCTGTAGATCCATTAAAATCATTGATTGTTTGGAACTATCCTAGACCTGATAAGGAAACACCAGCAAGAGGTATGATGTTCTATAACTACGAAACAAACAAATGGTCAACTGGAGTAACTGAAGCAAGTGTTGTTGCAGAATTAGCAACTCAAGGAAGAACATTAGATTCATTAGATACTGACTACCCTGTTTTAGATACTATGCCAATGTCATTAGACTCTAAGTTATTTATTGGTGGCAAGTTTGCTTTTTGTGGTGCAACTAAGGCTCATGTTGTTACATTTGACTTAGTACCTGTAGACTGCTATCTAACGACTAATGATATGGAATTTGGTATGTTTAGTGTAGCAACATTAGCTCAACCTATTATAGAGAATGGCAGTGCTAACTTTCAAATAACCTCTCGGAATAAGCTTGATGGCTTAATTGACTTTGGTGCGCCATCAGTTACCTCCGAAGAAAATAGAGCAGATCTACGAAGTGGTGGTAGGTATCACAGACTTAGAGTGCAGCCAACAGGAGCTTGGACAAAAGCAGTAGGATTTGATTTAACAGTAACACCTCAAGGAGAAAGATAATGGTAATGATTGCACAACAACAGCAACAAAAAAACATCAACTTTGACAACCCGTTTAGCAGTATATCAAAAGACCCAGCAATACAACAAGGTTTGCTAGGTAACTGGGCATTTAACTTTGCAAATCAAGGTGACAATGGTGGGCGTTCATACTTTGAGAACTTTGCTAACTTTCCACGACAAAATCAAGGTGGTAATGTTATGAATGGTATGCAAAACAATAGTGCTATGAATATATTTGGGCAACAAAATAACAATAGCTTGTTTCAAGGGTGGTCAGATAAATTATTATCAGCCTATGATAGCCATGTAAACACACCAAACCTAGAGGCAGATATACTTTTCCAAGATACCTTTATGGGTGGTAATAATAATAAAAAGCAAGATTTAGGTTGGGGGTTATTAGAATAATGGCTAAAAAAGGAATCATGTATCGCATACTACCTTTTAATGGGATATGGACTAACAGAGATGTTTCTGAAGTCGTTAATGGCATGATGAGTGGTAAGATTAATGCAACAGGAACAATGACAGTTTACACAGGAACTAACATACTGGTAGATGAAAGAATATCAACAGAGTCAGTTATTTTATTTAGTGCAAGGTCTAATTCAGAGTTTGGATTACCTTTTATAGAAAGTAAAAGTAAAGGCGAAGCAAAGGTAGGTTTTGTAGGCGACAGTGGAACTAAATTTGATTATGTTGTACTTGGATGAAAACTTTATAGGGGTAAGGATGAAATCACAGTTATTTGTAGTACCGCCACAATTAGTACATAAGTATTGGCATATGGCAGAGCCACATTTGAAGTTAGCAATAGAAAAAGGTAATGGAGAGTTTGAACTTAACGATTTAAGGTATGTATGCAGTAGAGGTGAGCAACAGCTATTAATGGTAATGAGAGATGACAAATGTCATTGTGCGTTAACAACAATACAGTATAACTTTCCTAGATTTAGACAGATGTATATATCTTATATAGGTGGTAAGAATACAAAAGATGGTTGGCAGCAGTTTTTAGATTGGACACAGAATCAAGGATGCGACAGAGTAACAGGTAGTGCAGTAACAGAATCAGTAGCTAAATTATGGGCTAAAATGTATGGCTTTACAAGTAAATATATAACAGTAGAACTTAAACTTAACAAGGAACAAAATGATACTTAAATTAAAAGTGTGGTTACTTAAAAAACTGCTTAACGATGTATCTAAGCATGGACATGAT
>Ga0228628_1000978_pt1 | contig 12225 bp, 9 predicted proteins | sample 34DmetaG_FD_183172 | JGI IMG/M metagenome (GOLD analysis project Ga0228628, IMG submission 183172) | Seawater microbial communities from Monterey Bay, California, United States - 34D | ecosystem: Environmental > Aquatic > Marine > Coastal | place: USA: California | collected 2016-09-30
TAAAGCCGTTCCAGGTATTAAGTGGTCTGAGCGTAAAAGTCAATGGATTAGTCCAAGGGGCGGTAGGCTTTGGATGTCGTACCTTGACAAAGACATGGACGTTACTCGTTACCAAGGTCAAGCGTTTAACTGGATCGGGTTCGACGAACTAACGCAATGGCCTACTCCCTATGCGTGGGACTATATGCGAAGTCGCTTGAGGTCTGCACACAGTAGTAGTTTAGGTTTGTACATGCGTGGTACTACTAACCCTGGTGGAAGCGGTCATGCATGGGTTAAGAAGATGTTCATTGACCCTTCACCTTCTAATAAAGCTTTCTGGGCTACGAACATTGAGACAGGTGATACTATCACATTCCCTAGAGGGCATAGCCGTGAAGGGGAACCGTTATTTAAGCGCAGGTTTATTCCTGCTAGTCTGTTTGACAATCCTTATCTAGCAGACACTGGTGACTACGAAGCAATGCTTCTGTCACTACCAGAGCACCAACGCAAGCAACTGCTTGAGGGTAACTGGGATGTTAACGAAGGAGCAGCGTTCCCTGAATTTAATAGAAGCATTCACGTTGTTGACCCTATCGACATCCCTGACTCCTGGCCTAAGTTTAGAGCTTGCGACTATGGTTACGGCTCCTACACAGGAGTACTCTGGTTCGCTGTTGCACCAAACGAACAGTTGGTTGTATACAGAGAGCTTTATTGTTCTAAGGTTACTGCTACGGATCTAGCTGATCTTATCTTAGATGCTGAAGCAGATGACGGGACTCTAAGATACGGCGTGTTAGACTCGTCCCTCTGGCATAAAAGAGGTGATACTGGCCCGTCACTTGCAGAGCAGATGAATATGAAGGGTTGTCGTTGGCGTCCTTCAGATCGCTCTCGTGGCTCAAGGGTTGCAGGTAAGAACGAGATTCACCGCCGTTTGCAGGTGGATGAGTTCACTGAACTACCAAGACTTGTGTTCTTCTCCACCTGCACCAATACCATAGCGCAAATACCTACTATTCCGCTAGACAAGAAGAACCCTGAAGACGTGGATACAAATGCTGAAGATCACTTGTATGACGCACTACGTTACGGTATAATGACTAGACCACGTAGTTCAATCTGGGACTTCAACCCAGCAAAACAAAACTCTGGCTTTCAGATGTCAGACTCAACTTTTGGATACTAAGTAAATGGCAGAAATAGATGATCTCTCCTTTGAAACAGACGAAGTAGTAGCAGCCGAATCAAGTGATGACAGTCTGTTCAGCAGCTTAAACAACATCGTAGGTTTTGTAACAGATCGCTTTAAACGTGCAGAGGATTCACGATTTGCTGATGAAGAACGTTGGCTACGCTCCTATCGTAACTACCGTGGTATCTACGGACCAGAAGTACAGTTCACATCTAGCGAGAAGTCTAAGGTATTTGTTAAAGTAACTAAGACTAAAACGCTAGCTGCGTATGGACAGATAGTTGACGTATTATTCGGTAACAATAAGTTCCCTCTTTCTGTTGAGCCATCTGTTCTACCAGACGGTGTAGCAGAATCCGTACACATCAATGTTGATCCTAATGCTGGCCCAGCGCAGGGTGCATTATCAGAAGCCTTTGGTGCAGAACCTTCTAAGCCTTACTTGATTGGTCCTGACACAAAGCTAGAACCTGGTGAAACACGTACTACTCTAATGAAACGTTTGGGTGGTATTCAGAACAAGCTAGCCCCTGTAAGTGACAAGATCATTGAGGGTGACGGTACTACGCCTACAAGTGTTACATTCCATCCTGCTATGGTAGCAGCTAAGAAGATGGAAAAGAAGATTCATGATCAGCTAAACGAGTCTGGTGCATCTAAGCATTTACGTAGTATGGCCTTTGAGATGGCTCTATTAGGTACGGGTGTAATGAAAGGCCCGTTTGCTATAGATAAAGAATACCCTAACTGGAATGAAGAAGGTGATTACGATCCGCTAGTCAAGACTGTACCTGCTACTAACCACGTTAGCGTGTGGAACTTCTATCCTGATCCAGAAGCTACAAGCATGGATGATGCTGAGTATGTTGTAGAGCGCCACAAGATGTCTCGCAATCAGCTACGTGGTCTGCGTGGACGCCCTTACTTTATAGATGACTCTATTCAAAAAGCTATCGACATTGGTGCTGATTATGTACGTAAGCACTGGGAGATGAAGATGGAAGATGACGATAGTCACCCATCTGAAACGGAGCGCTGGGAAGTGTTAGAGTTCTGGGGCTTTGTTGATACAGACTTACTAGAAGAGAACGGCATTAAAATACCTCGTGAGTTGAGTAAGCTAGCAGAAGTAAATGCTAACATATGGATATGTAATGGTCAGATTATCCGTTGTGTACTTAACCCATTCAAACCAACACGTATTCCTTATCATTCTGTACCATATGAGCACAACCCATATAGCTTCTTTGGTGTAGGTATTGCAGAGAATATGGATGATACACAGACATTAATGAACGGCTTTATGAGAATGGCTGTAGACAATGCTGTATTATCTGGTAACCTATTGATTGAAATAGATGAAACAAACTTGGTCCCAGGACAGGATCTGTCTGTGTACCCTGGCAAAGTGTTCCGCAGACAGGGGGGTGCACCAGGACAAGGCATCTTTGGCACGAAGTTCCCCAACGTTGCTGCAGAGAATATGCAACTCTTTGATAAAGCTAGAGTCTTGGCTGATGAAAGTACGGGATTCCCCAGCTTTGCACACGGTCAGACAGGTGTATCAGGAGTGGGCCGCACTGCTAGTGGCATTAGTATGCTTATGTCTGCAGCTAATGGTTCTATTCGCTCTGTAGTTAAGAACGTAGATGATTACCTGTTAGCACCTATGGGTCGTGCATTCTTTGCATTTAACATGCAGTTTGACTTTGATGAAGGTATCAAGGGTGACCTAGAGGTTATGGCTAACGGTACTGAGTCATTGATGGCTAACGAAGTACGTTCACAGCGTCTAATGCAGTTCTTGGGTGTAGTACAGAACCCAGCCCTAGCACCTTTCGCTAAGATGGATTACATCATTCGTGAGATTGCTAAGAGCATGGACCTTGATCCTAACAAGGTAACTAACTCTATGCAGGATGCAGCTATCCAAGCTGAGATTCTTAAAGGGTTCCAACAACCTGCTCCACCCCCTGAAGCAGCTATGGGTGGCCCAGCGCCAGTAGGACAAGAAGGTCCAGCAGTTCCAGCAGGGGCAGCAGCACAGGATCAGACAGGCGCAGGTGGCGGTACTATCGGTACAGGCGTAGCACCAGCACCAGGTGAGGAAGGCTTCTCTGGTAATGTCGCTTAAAGCATTCGTAAACAATAAAGCTGAGTGGGATGCATTTTGTGGAGAGTTAGACGCAGAGATAGCTGTAATGCAGACACGCTTAGAGCAATCAGAGCATACGGTAGAGATTCACAAGACGCAAGGCGGTATACTTGCACTACGTAGACTAAAATACTTGAGGGATAAAGTTAATGGCATTAAATGAAGACGAACAAACAGAAGCTGTATTCAAGTCTAGTCGTACAGATGTAGATCCTGTATCAGGCAACGAAGTACCACCTGGATCTTTACCAGAAGAAGTACGTGATGATATTCCTGCAATGTTAAGTGAAGGAGAGTATGTTGTCCCTGCTGATGTTTTACGCTTTTATGGGGTCAAGTTCTTTGAAGACTTACGTGCACAAGCTAAGATGGGCTTGGCTGAAATGGAATCTAATGGTCGTATTGGTGGTGAGCCTATCGAAGAGGAAACAGGTGAAGCTGGTATTTCTGATGAAGACCTTATGGCTATCATGGCTCAAGCCCCACAAGAAGAACAAGCGGTAGGCGCTGCTAATGGTGGTCTTATGGGCTTTCAACAAGGTGGTTTAAGCTTTCCTGAGTATATATCGCAACCTGACTTATCACAGTTCGGTATGGCTGGTACAGGCTCCCAAGGTGGTTTAGAGTATCGCAAATTCGTTAATGATGCTGGTATGACTATAACTATACCCTTCTATAATGGAGAACCTATGGGTATGATCCCACCAGGTTATACAGAAGGTGAAGCACCTACTAGTGATGAAAAAGATGCAGAAGGGTGGGATGACAATGATGAACGTTTATCTGCAGCAGAAGAAATGCAGAAAAGAAAAGATAGAATGTCTGGAGAGAACGGGTTTGACTTAGATGCTATACCTACAGATAAACTAGCACAGACTGCTAAAGGTCTATCCACTATGAATAGTGTTGCTACAGGTCTTGCCTCTTTTGCAGGGCTACCCTTTTCTGCTCTTGTTAATACAGCAGGTGCAGCACAGTATAATGATGTTCTAGATCGTTTAGAGGCAGAAGACCCAGAAGCGTTTAAAGAATCTGGCTTAGAACGTAAAGGTAGCATCTTTGGTGGTGAGTCTGGTTTGTTTGAGGGATTAAAAGATAGATCAGATGAACAAGAAGGTAATAAACCTGGTCAGGATTTTGGTGATACATGGTTAGGTGACTTCTTAGGTTTTGACGGTGAAGCAGGAGTACAAGGACCAGGATTGAAAGCATCGTTTGGTGGTGCACGTAGAACTGAAAGGGATGACTCTAGTTCAGAAGAGCCAGCCGCTACAGCACCAACTGAACTTACTGATGCTGAAAGGTATGAAAGAGATGAAGCTAGGTTTAGTAGTGCTTCAGGTGATAGAGTAGATAGAGAAAGACAAGAGCAAAGAATACGTGACATAGTTTCAGGTGCAATACAACCTAAAGACGCAGATGAAGAACGAGAGTTTAATACTGTAATATCTGCAGCGGCTGGATAACTAAATAAATAACTATAAGGCTACCTGGCAGTAATGCTGGCCCCAACATAAGGAGTAAACAATGGCTGAAGTAGAACAAGTAGAGGTGCAATCAGCATCACATTTACGTAACATGGCACGAGTTAATCGTGATGAAGAAGAACTACGTGAGCTTATGAAACAAGCTGGCATGGTGCAAGAAGACAATGAAACGCAGGAAGAAACCACTGATAGTGAATCCGATAGCGAAAGCTCTGAGGACACCTCAGTTCAGGCAGAAAGTAATACTGAACAAAAAGAGGAAACACCAGCTAAAGCCAAAGCACAAAAAGAAGATAATACAAACTTAAGTGCTGAAGAGAAAACGTTTAAGCAACGCTATGGTGATCTTCGTCGGCACATGCAAGAGAAAGACAAGGAAGTAGCTACTAAGCTAGAAAAGCTAGAGAAGCAACTAGATGCAGCTACTAAGAATGAGCTTGTACTACCTAAGTCAAACGCAGAGATAGAAGCTTGGGCTAAGAAGTATCCAGACGTAGCAGGTATCGTAGAAGCTATTGCTACAAAGAAAGCTGATGAGAAGTCTGCATCACTAGATACTCGCTTGAAAGAGATTGAAGAGTTACGCATTACAGCTAAGCGTGAGAAAGCTGAAGCTGAACTAGCGGCTATACATCCTGACTTTAGTCAGATTCGCTCTGATGATATATTCCATGAATGGGCTAAGGATCAACCTAAGTGGGTACAAGATGCTCTGTATGAGAATATAGATGACGCTAAGTCTGTAGCTCGTGTGATTGACTTGTACAAAGTTGATAAAGGCATCACTGGTAAGAAGACATCTAGTAATGATAAAGAAGCTGCATCTTCTGTCCGTACAAAACGCAACACTACACCAGAGCATGATGAAGCATCTAAGTATATAAGAGAATCACAAGTAGACAAGATGTCTATGAAAGAATATGAAAAGCGCATGGATGAGATATTTGAAGCCCAGCGCCAAGGAAAGTTTATTTATGATATGTCAAAGAAATAGCTTGACAAACAGTGATTCATAAGTAAAACTATAGTATATACACAAAATATGTGTGTATGCTTTTATAAGCACTAACCACAATGAAGAACTACCTCAACGTATAGGCCCAGCGCATTACAGGACGGCCATCCTAACATGCAATGCTGACTACCCTAATATGAAGAGCCTCTTTCAGTGAATATGTAGTGTCTAAACTTCACGCCATATCTTTGAAAGGAATCAACAAATGGCTATTACATCCGCATCAGGTGGATTTGACGGGAACTTCTCCCCAATTATCTACTCCAAACAGGCACAGATTGCTTTACGCAAGACTGCCATTACTAACGCAATCACCAACAACTCATATTTCGGTGAGATTGCAAATCAAGGCGACACTGTTCGCATTCAAAAAGAGCCAGACGTAACAGTCAATGCTCTGCAGCGTCACACAGGTATCACTGTTGAGAAACTTGATGACTCTGACTTCTCGCTCACCATTGACAAAGCTAACTACTTTGCTTTCAAAATGGATGACATTGAAGAGCAGTTCTCAAATGTAGACTTCACATCTTTGGCTGCTGATCGTGCAGCATATAAGATGGCTGATGCAATGGACGCAGACGTATTGTCGTACCTCTCAGGTCACACTACTGCTGGTGCATTTATTGCTACATCTAGTGGCGATGCACAGCACGGCACAGCATTAAACGATGCTTCAGTAGAAGGTGAATATCTTGCAGCTAATCACTTGGACGCAACTGACTTCTCAAGCTTGACCATCTCAGGTTCTGCTACAGCAGGAGACTCAGTTCCATTAGCACCACGTTTACCAGGTGCAACTGCATTGTCAGCAACTACAGTATCTCCTTTAACAGTCATAGCTCGTATGGCTCGTAAGATGGATACAGCAAGTGTTGACTCACGTGGGCGTTGGATCTGTGTTGACCCAGTGTTCGTAGAGATGCTCAAAGACGAAGACAGTCGCGTATTAAATGCTGACTTCGGCGGTTCAGGTCTTATGAATGGCTTGGTTCTAAACAACTTGCACGGCTTCCGTGTTTATGTGTCTACGAACCTTCCAGCAAAAGGCACTGGCGCTGGTACTTCTGGTACAACTGCACAAGACGCTAACTATGGTGTTATTGTAGGTGGTCAGGACGATGCTGTTGCTTCTGCAGAGCAGATCAATAAAGTCGAGAACTATCGTGATCCCGACTCATTTGCAGACATCGTGCGTGGTATGCATCTGTACGGTAGGAAGATTCTCCGTCCAGAGGCATTGCTAACAGTACGTTACAACGCTGCTTAATACTACTTAGTCTGTTGGGCTGGTCTTGTCAAGAGGCTGGCCCTTCAGCACATTTAATTTCAGGATATCTCTATGGCTACTTATGTTAACCTAGTTAATCAAGCGTTACGCCGTGTCAATGAAGTTGAGCTTGACATTGGTGGTGAAGGCTTTAGTGATGCTCGTAACTTACAGGCTTTAGCTAAGGATGCTATCAACTCTTCTGTACGTGAGATATTACAACACGCACAAGAATGGCCTTTTACTCTTACAACATACGCGCAGCCTATGACTGTGGGTACAGGTGTGTACGACTTTGCATCTGATGCCTCTAAGGTTGACTGGGATACGTTTTATATTAAGCGCTTATCTTCTAAGAGTAACACACCTGAAAAACTACCTGTTATTACTTATGAGGACTACCTTCGTTATCATCGTACAGGTGAGGATGTAGGCGGTACTAATGCACACAGTATTCCTAGTACAATTTACCAGACAGAAGATATGAAGTTTGGTGTTACTCCTCTTCCAGATGATACATATGAGATTGAGTATCGCTACTGGTCTTACCCATCTGATATGACTATTTACAGTGACCCATGTATTGTACCTGATCGTTTTAACACTGTAGTAGTGGATGGTGCAGTTATGTACCTGATGCGCTTTCGTGCTAACGAACAGAGTGCGGCACTTCACCAGCAAAAGTTTGAACAGGGTATGGACAACATGCGCCGCTTACTTCTTGATTCACCTTTATATATTACATCTACTGTACTAGCTAATAAATATTTCAATAAACAGTCTGGCATAAAATAATGGCTGATAACCTACGTACCTTCGCTACACCTTGTATGGGTGGCTTGGTGGTTAACCAAGACCCTTTAACACAGGGTAGTCAGATGGCGGGTTCAGCACTGCGTCTTATTAATTATGAACCTGCCTTGAATGGTGGGTATAGACGTATATCAGGTTATAAAAACTCTTATGGTGAGCTTACAGGATTAGCTAATAGCCCTGTGTTAGGCGTACATGTATCTGCTAATATTAACCAAGGCATCTTTGGCTGTCGTAAGCCTACATCTGGTAATAACTACCTACACTGGTATAATCACTACTACGATGTTACATTAGCTTCAGGGCAGGGTTCTGGCTTTACAGTAGGCGAAACTGTAACAGGTGTAGTTAGCTCAAGTGATGACACAGGAGTAGCTGCTACAGGAACAGTTATCTCTAAAACTGCAAACGCTCTTGTAATTAACTTTGGTAAATTGCCTGATAATATATTCGCTACAGGTAATGTTATAACAGGTGGCACATCTACTGCTACAGGTACAGTACAGTCTACCCCTACAGTAAAAGGCTGGCAAGCTGTTACTAGCGTAGGTTCTCCCACTATGGTTGGTGTATCTAAGGTACGCTTTGAAAGTTTTAACTGGGGTGCATCTAAGTTTGCTATGGCTGATGGTGTTAATCCTGCCTCTACTTGGGATGGTACAACTTATGTACAGCTTAATGGTGGAGAAGCGCCCAGCGCACCTAGTTTAGTTGCAGCGTTTAACAACCACTTATTTCTAGCTGGTGATTCTTCTGAGCCTTACAACTTATACTTTAGTGCTCCTATAAATGAAACTGATTGGACACCTGCTTCTGGTGCTGGGGTTATCAATGTAGGCTTTGAGATTACCCAGCTTAAAACATTCCGTAATGAGATGTACATCTTTGGGCGTAATAACATTAAGCGCTTAGTTGGTAATAACATTGCTGACTTTGTATTACAAACAGTTACCTCTAACCTTGGCTGTGTTGCTCCTGACAGCGTAGCAGAGTTTAATGGTGACATACTTTTTCTAGCACCTGATGGTATTAGACCTGTTACTGGAACAGACCGTATTGGTGATATTGAATTAGCTACACTGTCTAAGCCTATTCAGTCTATCTTTGAAGATTATACAGCTAACGAAGACCTTGCTACAATGACTACTGTAGTATTAAAAAAGAAGTCGCAGTTTCGTTTATTCTTTACTGATCAAGATTCCCTTGGTATTATTGGAGCTATTCGGCGTAGCGGTCAGGGCGGTGCAGGGTTTGAATTTAGTCAGTTAGTAGGTGTATCAGTCAACTGTGCAGATAGTGGTTATATAGGTGAGGATGAGTTTGTTATACATGGAGATAGTGTTGGCTATGTCTTTCGCCAAGAGGTAGGAAATGACTTTGATGGTAGAGACATCTTTAGTTTATTCCAAACACCTTTTATTTATATGGATGACCCTGCTATACGTAAGTCTTTCTATGATGTAGATACTTACATGCGCTCTGAGGGAGAAGTCTCTGTAGTTATGGCTGTTGAGTATGACTACGGTGATCCTTCAGTAGAGTTAAGTACCGACTACTTTTTGTCTACTGCAGGTGCGGCAGCTTATTATGACAAGGCTACGTTTGACTCTACAGACATATACGATGGTAACCCTTCCCCTGTAGAGCGAACTACTATTGCTGGTTCGGGTAAGTCTGTTTCAATACGTTATGTTGCAAGCAATACAAAGCCCAGCCATACTATTCAAGCTATTACACTAACATACGGCCTTGGTGACAGGCGCTAAGAGAGGAATAAAACATGTCAGGCTATACACGCCAATCTGTTGCAGACATTGTACCTACAGCGGTAGTACGTGCTGCCCCTATTAATGCAGAGTACAACAAGCTACGTGATGCCTTTGCACAAAGTGATACAGGGACAACAGGACACAAACATGATGGTACATCAGATGAAGGCTCCTATGTACCTCTGATTGCTGATCTAGATGCTAAGAATAAGTTTATAGTAAGCCAAGCAGACAATCGCTTTGGTGTATTTGTGGAAGTATCTAACGCTTCTACTGAGCAGCTTCGCTTCCAGGATGGTCTTGTTGTACCAGTAGTAGATAACGATATTGACCTTGGTACATCCTTACTAGAATACAAAAACGCTCACTTTGATGGTACAGTATATGCTGATACACTAAGTGTCGGTGATAACGACTACACCACCATTACAGACAATACTTACACTGTATCTGCTGGTAACTTACTGTTTGACGTAGCTGGTAACATTAACTTAGATGCTGATGGCGGCGATGTAGCACTTAAAGATGCTGGCACTACTTACGCTACCTTGACAAGTAACTCAGGTAACCTTACACTTAAGAGTGGGACAACTACTGCTGTAACATTCACTGGTGCTAATGCTGACTTAGCTGGTACTCTTGATGTAACAGGTGCTGCTAAGTTTGACAATAACGCCACTATAGATGGCAACACTATCATTGGTGATGCTAACACTAAGACTGTAGCTATCAACGCTAAGATTAGTACAGCACTTATTCCTACAGCAGATAGTTCGTTTGACTTAGGCAGTTCATCAGCTTACTGGAAAGATAGCTACATAGATAGTGTCACTACTACAGGTAACGTTAGTATCGGTGGTAACATAACAGTTAATGGTACTGCAGACTTTACTAACACAACCCTTAATAACGTTACTGATCCTTCTAGTGCACAACAGGCTGCAACAAAGAATTATGTAGATACATCCATAGCTAACTTGATTGCGGGTGCTCCTGCTACACTAGATACGCTAGATGAGATTGCTGCAGCTATCAATGATGATAATAATGTCTACACTACTCTAACAAGCAGTATCGCAACTAAGTTACCTTTAGCTGGTGGAACCATGACTGGTGCTATTGCTATGGGTGGCAGCAAGATTACAGGTGCAGGTGCACCAACTACAGGTTCTGACCTCACTAATAAAACATATGTAGATGGCATTCTAGGTTCAGCAACCGCAGCAGCAGATAGTGCAGCAGATGCACAGAAGCTTGCTATTAACCCAGAAGACTCACAGTTCACACTTTCTGATAGTTCTACTACTGGCTTTTCTGCTTTGCATTACGCAGAGAAAGCAGAAGAGACTTATACTAATCTATTAGCTCTAGCTAGTGTAGTTAGTGCTACTGTAGCTGATTATGGGTTTATCAACACTTCACCAACTTCAACGTCAGACTACGGAGCATTATAAATGTCTACACAAATACAACGCCGTAGAGGCACAACATCAGATCATTCTACTTTTACAGGCGCTGGGGGTGAGATAACTGTTGATACAACAAAGAATACTATTGTTGTACATGATGGTTCTACACAAGGTGGGTTTCCTCTTGCTAAGGAATCAGCTTTAGCTTCCACAGTAGGTGCTTTAACAGATGTAACTATTACTTCTGTAGGTGCAGGAGAGGTACTTAAGTACAGTGGCTCTGAGTGGGTAAACAACACTCTAGTAGAAGCAGGTATACAAGCTTACGATGCTAACCTTACTAGCTTTGTTACAGCACTGACACTCCCTACAGCAGATGGTTCAGCAGGACAGTTTCTGAAGACAAATGGTTCAGGTACAGTAAGCTTTGCATCTATTCCTACTATCAACACACTGAATGACATTGGTAACGTAACTATTTCGTCTGCTGCTGCTGGTCAGTTTTTAAAGTGGAGTGGTTCAGCTTGGGTAAATGCTACAGTAGAAGCGTTTGATACACAGACACACACAACTACTGCAACTTCTCAAGTGTCTATTGCAGAATATGCTCACGCAACGTATGATGGTGTTAAAGCTGTTGTTACTGCAGATGATGGAACTAACCGTAGTATTGCTGAGATATTGATTACACATAATGGTACAACTGCTATTGCTACAGAGTATGCACAGCTAAATACTTCAACAGCATTAGCTACCTTTGATGTAGACATTTCAGGTACAGACATTCGTATCCTAGCTACTCCAGCAGCAGCAACAAGCACAGCGTTTACAGTTAAAGCTATTACTCTGTAAAACATTCAGCCAAGTGGAAGGTGAAGCATGGCAAACGATAAAGACTTTAAAGTAAAGAACGGTATTCAACCCACGGTATACCATGAGGGCGTGGGTACTGTTGTGTCTGGTAGTGTGGGTTATAGCATAGCTAGTGCTAGTTACGACAATAAGAGTTTTAGTATTGGTTCAGAAGAAACGGTTCCTTATAAAATAAGGTTTAACAACGATGGTACTAAGCTGTTTATGCTAGGTGTTGTTAGCGATAAAGTGCATCAGTACACTCTATCTACTGC
>Ga0228628_1000980_pt1 | contig 12209 bp, 13 predicted proteins | sample 34DmetaG_FD_183172 | JGI IMG/M metagenome (GOLD analysis project Ga0228628, IMG submission 183172) | Seawater microbial communities from Monterey Bay, California, United States - 34D | ecosystem: Environmental > Aquatic > Marine > Coastal | place: USA: California | collected 2016-09-30
ACTCGTACTCGGATACATCCAATGCCCACTTGCCGTCAGCAGTAGGTACTGGCTTGGTCAACCAGCGTGTGCCCTTGCCTTCAGTCCAATAGGAGAATTGGTGGTACTTGCCTTCTTCGTCAGCACGGTCACAAGCGTCCTGTTCAGTTTCGTATATTAGGTACATTAGTAAATGTCGTATTGATTGTTAATGTTAGCTTCGATGGCTGCACGGTTGGCTGATTGGTCGGAGGGGTAGATGATTAGTTCTGCGTGAGAACCAGCAAAGAATGTAGAACTCACTAGGTCGTCTCTGGCTCCTATTGTTGTGTAGGTGTCATTGCCAGAACCAAGAGAACTTGACCCATTAGACTGCAAAGAGCCATCTATAAATGCGTCAGTATCCGTGCTAGACGTAATGACACTAATTAAATTTTCACCATTTATATCTCCGTGTCTAAATGCAGTCGTTCCTGACTGAAATGCGGTATTCCTTGAACTAAGTTTTCCTATATCACCCCTTCCGCCCCTTGTCAGTTGAAATGAATCACTACCATCACAGAGGTGAATCGTTCGCATAAAATTACCAGTGTTTACGGTGTTACTTGTAGTGACAACATTGAACACGGAGATGTCGGATGAGTAAAGCGAAGGGCAGGCTAACCTGTCATCAACCCCATCAAACTCAATCCCACCACTAACAAGTACACCAGCATCAACAATCTTAGGCTGACTTCCAGCAGTCTCCTGCACAGCATCATTGCCGTTTCCTGACTGGTCATACCATTGGGATACGAAGCCGCTTGCTGGCATTGAACCACTAAAAGTGTCCAGCGAAAAGCTGACTGATGTCCCTTGTGGAGAAATTACAAGGTAACCACCTGTCTCCCAAACTTGCGTGTATGTTCCATCCTCCGTTATTGTTTGAGCTAGGACACCATCATTATATCCTGAACCTCCCAATCGAACTTGAATGTTGCCCCCAGACAAATTTGAAATAGTGAATGTTACTGTGCTGCTTGATGACTTTCTAAAGTCTGGATTAAAAAAGTCTGGTCTATAGATTTTGCGAACCCCTGTTGACACGTTGTTAGCAGTAAAGCCTCTGTCCTGTGGGTTAGATGATGAAGTATTAGTGAATCCCACGCCGTCACCTTGCCACCCAGTACTTGGATAAACTGTTTCTGGTATACTGTTGACCCACTGCGTCATTGCACCAGAGGATATGTCAGAAGCCTTAAAGTCCTTCTCAGTATTATCGCTAGCACGTCGTACACGGACTACCTTGTTTTTCCCTGCACGGTCGTTGAGGTCACGTAGGCTATATGCAGCAGAAGCCCCGCCTACTACTTTGGTAAGTAGCGGACGAGACTCCCCTTTACGGTCTGAGGTAACTACCTGTGCCGTGCGGTCTACTGTGATGTTATGGGTAACGCCGTCTGTCACTCTGGACATCGTGCGTGTCCCTGCAAAACGACTACGGTCAGGGATGGTAATTGTTTTGGTGCTTCCATCACCATTAGTAACCGTAATCGTTTTTGAGGGCATAATTTAGTAGCTGATATTAGCACCCGAACCAGATGAACCAGTGTTCACTGTCGAGCGACGTACTGTTAATGCAGACGTACCACTTTTCTTGGATGTCTGTCGTTTCTTTAGAGACTTGTTTTCCACCTTCTTAGCCGTCTTCGTTGGAGGAGGAGGCGGAGCTGGTGGTGGTACTGGGTCTGGGATTTTGGGAGCTGAGGTGCACATAATTAACTCTTGTTTAGGATGTTTTCGTTCTGTAGTTTATGTTGATTTTTAAGATAACGAATGACGGAACGTTGACCATAATAGAACATCAAAGCGTTCTGTCCTGTCGCCGTATCAAAGTCATCCCTTAATGGGAACACTTCCTCTAACTTATTGATAATAGAGGAAGAAATCGGAGGTAAATCGTTTTCGACCTTCATATTAGTCCCTCTCCTTCCGTCTTTCCAGCATACCAAGAGCAATAGCTGAGTAGCCAATTAGGTCTTTGAATATGTCCGCAACAGTGTCGCCCTTAGTTTCAAGGGATAGCCCTGCATTACAGAAGGACTTTAGACGTTGCATCTTGTCTCCCATGCGAACCGAGAGTCCTACGAGTGGGTCTACACCAAACTCATTAGCCTCATCAAAGTTAGCAAAGGGATTAGGAGTGGCAGCACCACCAGTATAGTCCTCATTCTTCTTACGAGTAAGAGCGGCGATGTCATTGAAGGTATCTGCTTGGAAGGTAAACCACCACTCCTTGTCGTGATGACGAGCGGTCTTTAGGTCTTCCTTGGATTGATACATAATCGTCATACCCAACCATTCAGCCACAGCGTGTTCAGCCTTAGCTCCCTTACTGTACTGCCATCCGTTCAGCATATACATATGGGTAGCACGAGCTACGATGTGCTTGAGGTCAGTCTGAGCGCACTCACGAACAGTGATTTCATTTAAATCAATGCCCATAGCCGCAGCGTGGTTACGACTTAACTCAGCAGGGTTGATTACTTCATAACCCTTCTCCTTAAATAGGTGCGCTTTCTCATCAAAGGCATCAAAGTTATAATCCTTGAGCCCTGTCATTGGTCCAGCGATGTAGACGACTTGGTCGCCTAAGTTTATTTCTGGTTGTTCTGTTTTGTAGGTGTCCATAATTGTACTTCGTTGTTTGTGTAATCTTTGTTTCGTAGGATGTATGCGAGGCGAGCGTTGAGTAACGCATCCTCTTCTGTTTGGTCTTTGCTTTCGTATATTTTAACTACGCCGTCCCAGTCCCAGCCGTGCTTGTCGAGAAGCTTAACAGCTGTCTTAGGACCAACTCCTTTGAGACCTGCGTATCCATCTACTGCATCCCCCATAAGGGTCTGTGTCAAATGATTTCGGTCAGCCTCTTCCTCGGTCAACGTCTTCAGCTCATCACGGAGAAAGTTGTACCAAGTGATTGGGAGTGTGGCGAAGTCCTTGTCCCCAGAGACAGCAATGGTTGTGTCTGGGTCTTTGGTGCAGAGGATGCCAATTAAGTCGTCAGCCTCAATACCTTCTTCTAAAAGCGAAGGGTGACGTTCACGTGTCTGCTCAATAATCCCAGAGAGGGCTAGAGGCTTACGCTTACCACCACGGTTCGCTTTGTATGCGGGGAACAACTCGTATCGGAAGTTACGCCTCGGACTGAATACTAACTGGTAGGCATCCGTCTTAAACTTCTTACACAGGGATGTGATGAAGTCATCGAAGTAAGCCAACGCAGCATTCACATCCGTGTGGAGTGTCCAGACATTGTCGTCCCATTTAGTTTCCACCTCGTTACTGAAGGCGGCACGGTAGGCGAGCATATCGCCATCTATGTATAGTGTTTTCATGTTAGTGTGTTTCTGACCAGTTTTTACCTACGCTGAACTCACCGTCCAACGGGCAGTTGAAGCCAAGGACTTTGCCAGCCTTAGCGAGAGCATTTACAAAGCAACGACCGAGAGCATCTGCGTGCTCAGGGGCGCAACTGAATTGAACTTCATCGTGGATATTTCCGTGGAGTTCGTAGGGATGCCTAGCGGAGTCCACAAACTCAACGAGAGCTTGCTTCATTACCACCGCACCAGCAGATTGAAGGAGAAGGTTCACAGCAGAGTGAGGACTACGGCAAGGTAGCTCACGTCCGTCAAGACCTCGGAGGACACCTGTGGCTTCCACACGTTGCTTAACAGCTTCATAAAGCTTCTTGATGGATGGTGTCTTCTTCATGAAGGAAGCCTTGAGAGCTTTACCTTGCTTGGCAGAACCACCAACAATAGAACCAATCTTAGCGTCACCTGCGCCATACAGGAAAGCGTAGATGAATGTCTTTGCGTCATCACGAGTAGGCAGTCCAGCAGCCTTCTGATTTGCTGTGTGGATGTCTCCCTCTAAGATTGTTCGACCGTATTCTTTGTCTCCAAACATAGCGAGGTAGTGAGCAAGGCAACGTAGTTCCAGACCAGAAGCATCAGCACCAACAAGTACCTTACCTTCTGGGGCAGTCCAACAAGAGCGACACTCTTTACCATAAGGCGCACGTCCAGCAGGAGTCTGGGCAACGTTCGGGTTTGAGTGTGTACAACGTCCGCTGACAGCACCGTTGGTATTTACCCTGCCGTAGATACGACCGTTGCGCTCTAGTTTGAGCCAAGCTTGTTTACCCTCAGCCACTTGACCAAGACGCTTGGATACCAACAGATATTCAAGGAGCTTCAGAGCTGACGGAGTACCAATACTTTTAAGTACAGGCTCATCAATCTTAGGACGCTTACCCTCGAAGGCTGCTGGCTTCCATCCCTGTGCCATCAGACGTTCACAGATTTGGTCACGGCTGTTTGGGTTGAATGGAATCTCCTTGGTACGGTTTGGTCCCTTAGTGATTTCCTTAGCCTTCCAACCAGCGGCAACCAGTTCCTTCTTAGTCTTAGCTGTTGTGCCGTTCGGAGCTAACCACCAGTGACTTTTCATCTCAACCACAGCAGGACCGAAGACCTTAGATACCTCCTCGGAAATCTCAGCACGACGAACCATAAGGTCAGAGGTGAGCTTCTCAGCTACCGCTAAGTCAAAGGGGAAGCCATTGCTTTCCTGTTGTCTGATGATAGTTGCAAAGCGGTGCTCAAGGATAAGCATACGTGCATCTGGATTCTTACTTATTAGGTGGTCGTAGATACGATGAGTAACTACAGTATCCTGTTTGCAGTATTCAGCCATAGCGGGCGTGAATGTTGACCAGTCCTCGGTTTCACCGTGGGTATCTTTGAGTACACCGATACGATGTCCCCAAGCTTTAAGGCTGTGGGAACCAATCAGTGTTTTATCAAAGCCCTCACGTAGGAGGTCTTGGGCGCGAACGTCTGGGCAGATACAGCGTGCCATTACAGCAGTGTCCCAAACGGTGTGATGACTAAAGCCATACATCTTGCGTAGGGCAGGGTAGTCAAAGCCAATGGAGTTATGCCCCACAATGGCGTCAAAGGAAGCTAGAGCTTTGAGTCCATCCTGAATAGTATCTCCAGAATAAACCTTGGCTGTTCCTTCGCTATAGATAGCAAGACAGTGGACATCAGTAAGGTCGGACAGGTTAGTCCAATCGGTGATGCCATTCGTCTCAATATCAAAGAATCCTATTTTATTCATTTTTGTGTGCTTGGTATAAGTGTGGTTAGGGGGAGTAAGATACCCCGTGAGGTGTTGTTATCTCCCCCTCGCACATCCCTCTTGGTTTTCTTAAAGGGCTCAATGAGGTCTTTAAGTTCTACAAGCGGAATGAAGATGATAAGGGACTCAACAACGAAGCAGTAATAATCAGCTTCGGAACGGTCTACGCCAGAGACTTTACCTCTGGACATATACTCAACAAATACATTGCCCGTCTTCTTGGCAAGCATATCTTTTTTAATCTCTATCTTTTTTTCAGAGAGCAATGCGCCAATTTCCTTTTCAGCTACTTGTCCTAGTTCTAAGTCGTGTCGAAAGTTCGAGCAGTATTTCATATATTAGAAGGGGTTCTCGGTATAATGTTCTTCGGACATTGAGCCCGATTGGGGGTTGTAGTTAAGAGCACAAGCAATGCCTGTTTCTCCAGAGAATCTGTTCTTCAATACACGGAGTACCGTCTTGTTACGGTCTTCTGTGTCTTGTTGATTTCGTTCCAAGCCAATGACCATATCGGAGAGCTGAGCGATGCCAGCAGAGCCACGGAGTTGAGCTAGGGAAGTGGATGCACCTTCTTCGTGTCCTTTACCTTCTGGACGCTTGAGGTGGCTCACAAGGATAAGCCCAAGCTTAGTCTCTTCAACTAATGCACGGAGCTTGGTCATAGTGTTGTCAATCATGCGACGTTCATCGCCGTCACCCATACCAGACACCACAATACTAAGGTGGTCGAGTACGAGGTAGTCCACGTCTAAGACCTTAGTCATATAGCGGATGTGAGATATGAGGTTGTCGCTGTCTAGCGAGCCCCAATGGTCGTATAGAAAGCAACGTCCAGACCCTACAGTAGCTTTGAAGGCTTCGTTGTAGGGTTCGCTAGGTGTGAAGTTAGGGTCAAGATGTAGGAGTTCACCCATTTCTAGTCCAATGATGGAGTTCGCCGTCCTTTCAAGGGACTCCTCAAGTGCAACGTAGCCAACCCTGTGGTCAGAGTGTTTTAGGATGTCGTGGGCAATAACCTTACAGACGTGACTCTTACCAATACCAGACCCAGCACAGAACGTAACAATCTCTCCTTTGCGGATACCGTGGGTAAGACGGTTGAGTCCTGCAAAGGGGTAGTCAATTGCTGTGAAGTTCTTAGGTGTGGTGAGGCGTTCATATAACTCACTACCATCAATGATGTCGTCAGGCTTCCAAGGCTTAGCATCCCACATAGCACTAACAATCTCAGACCCACGTTTAGCCATAAGCATTTCGTTAGGGTCTTTCATAGGAAGTCGAGCAATCTTAGTCTTACCTGCTGGCAGTAGGTGGCATACTTCTTCAGCCGCTTTGCGTCCCTGCTCATCTTCATCGAACATAAGGACAACCTCGTCAAAGGAGTCCAGCCACTCGAATTGGTTCTTGAATATTGTCTTGGCTGATTGTGCGCCTGTGGGTAGAGAAACCGTAGGCCATTTACCCTCACCGTTCACCATCGCCACAGAAAGACAGTCTACTTCTCCCTCTGTGATAACTACCTTGCGACCACCATTAGGCCACAGGTGTTGTCCAAAGAAAGTTGAAGGCTTACCCTTGCAGGAGAACCTTTTGTCTTGGAAGCGTAGTTTCTGGGCAATTAGTTCACCCTCTAGGTTGCGGTAGTTAGCAACGTGACAAGGCTCCCCATTAACGGAAGCAACGTGGTAGCCATACTTTTTACAGATGGCGTTGGTTAATCCTCGTGCAGGGATGTCTGAAACCTGTCCAGATACAAACCCTAAAGGTACACGAGGTGAGGGAGGGGCTGTATTAGAGCCGCCTCCCTTTGGGTTGAATACACCACAGGAATAGCACTTGGTGCTTCCGTCGGTGTTGATAGTAAGTGCGTCTGTGCTGTCGCAGTCTGGGCAAGGTTGGTGTGTTTGTGCAGGTGTTAGGTTATCCATTCTTTTGGTATTGTCTTGTGAGCCCACAGGAAACCGTGCTTGTCGCACCAGTCCCCGTATGTGGTCTTGCTCTTTTTGTTTAGTGTGTTGTGTGCGTTCTGAAAGCAAAATCTTATATCCATCTCTGGGTTGCATTCTCGCACCCGTAAATGTTTGGTGCGGTCGGCGGGTAGCCAGTAACCCTTGGCTTCAATAATCACTCCGTTGGGGAGGATGAAGTCAGGGGTGTAGACACACTCTCGTGTGTATTTGAGCTTTAACGTCTCGTAGTCGAAGGGAGCCCCCACCCCTTTCAGGGTGAGAGCGAGTCTTTCTTCGAAACGGGAACGATAAGGGTTAGAAGTTGATGCCCGCGGGTTGCGCGGTTTCTTCTTCTTGGAACGCTGTATCCAAGGATTCGCCATCGTTAATGTAGCCGTTCTCTTCTTCGGTGAAGCCAAAGGAGGAACTACTGCCGTTGTTGTATTCGATTAGTTCGAGGAGTTGGACAGCCTTCAGTCGCAGGGTATAACCAAACCCCTGCAAATCAGTGTACCAAGTATAAACCTCGACGCTTAGTTTTAGTGTAGAACCACTGCCGATAGCAGGGGAAGTTGGAAGCTTCGAACCTTTCGAGTCAAAGACTGGAATGGTGAAGGTAAGCAAACCTTTCTTGGTCTGCCGTTGTGCCACTTGTTTGGCATAGATTTCGAAATCACCGTCAGGAGTGATGCGAATAGGATTGGAAGAAGACTTCTTTAGCTTCTTACCTTTTACTCGGCACTCTGCATCATACTCTCGCTCAACGATATCGGTCACTTGTTTTGTGAACGCATTAAATGCCGCCTCATCTACATGCAGTTTGCACGAGTAGACGCCGTCTTCGTTGAACTTTGTATCAGGTGTGTCGATACGTGGGTACACTGCTGTACCTTTGGGTGTTGTCAGTACTTTACTCATTATTTTATCTTTATGTTTTGGTTGTTGTTAACTCTCGGTTAGGAGAAGAAATAGGGACTTTCGAGAACCTCGCTGAGGTTCGCGTTGCCGTATTCGGGTGTGTCTGGAAATTCGATGTCAGGATGGCTCTCCTTTAAGTTGTGTCGTAAGACTTCAAGTTGGTCAACCTTAAAAACAGAATAATATTGTTCTCTGAGAATACGGCTGAGCTTGTCACAGTTGGAAGCGTGTGTTCCGTAGCTGTCGTGAATCATTGCAAAGTCGTAGATACCTTGCTTGTTACACTCGACCACAGTCTTGGTTAGACAAGCAGCATCTAGGCTGTGAACATAGTTAGGACTGATGCCTTGCTTCTGACGGCGAGGGGAGATGTCATCTGTGTCTTTGTACCACTTGATGTACGTCCCTGAGCCGTTAATCTTTGTGCTAACATTCTGTGCTGTTGTTTTCTTGTAAGATTGGAGAACAGGGAAGCCTGAAGGAGAAGTCCAACTTACAGGCTCCCCGTGTTCTGCTAGTGCTTTCGCACAGGACTGTAACCAATTCATACAGTCCTTGGGCTTTTCGAGGACTTCATTGATTGAAGACCACGTCAGCTTACTGAGGTAACCAGTGACTTTATAGCGTTCATCTTCTGTGAACGGGTTGGCGCGTCTGGTTTTACGCATTGTGTCTTGATACCATTCATCGACGTAATCCCGACAACTGTAGAATGTGCCACCATAAGGCCACACCATTGTCGGACGCTTAGCAAGCTTACGGTCGATACCGAATTGTATCCACTTATCTGCGTAGGGGTGATTGTTTGCTTTGTCTGCCTCTAACTTCTCACTGACGAGGTCAGAGACAACTCTATAAATATCTTGTGGTTCAGAATCTACCATTACGTTGGTAGCTCTTGCCCCATATTCGTCCCTCATCAACATAGAGAGAATTTGGAGTCCGTTGTTGCTGGCATCCAAGTTGACGGGGAGGTGACTTACTAGCTTACCTGTCTTCTTGTACTGCCCCCACTCATTGCACCACGCAAGGAACTGGAAGGGCTCGTCAGCGTCCATCCACTGAAGATTGGTAGTAGGACTCTCGTGGATTGCTATCGCCGTCTGAGCGAAGTCCTCAGCCCATTGTACACGGTTCTTGAGGGTAAGCTTGTCGTTACCATACGTGTTAGCGCCTTGAATGGCTAACCAACCAGCATCTGTTTCGTTTCGTATCTTCTCACCACGGTGAAACTGGAGAAGCCCACGGCTAATGTCTGGACCTTGGATAGATAGGAAGGCAGGAATGTTGTACAGGCGACCACGGAAGTCTACGTGTGACGGGTAGAAGAAGCGCTTCCCCTCTAGCTTCTTGGCTACATACAGAATCTTACTGACAAGCAGACGGCGGCTGGTATTAGATAACCTGCTGTTATAAACCTTTGCCGCCATCCGCCGCCAGAGAGTGTTGGACTCTTCGTTTTCTTTAAAGTCAACGGGGACAGGTGGGAGGTCTTCCTGTTCACGAGAAGGAAGCCCGTCCACGATGACATTATTTTCCCAACACCACTCCATCACCTTGAGGACTACTGGGTTAATAGTCCACGGGGTTTGCTGAACGAGGTTAGTTGCCTCCATTGGTTCAGGGAGAGAACCCTCGATAGACCGAAGGTAATCCATGTTATTCGTTTTAATGAATGGAACTTTAGGTAAGTAAGTATGCTGTCGGTCATACCCTCCGTCCCAGATGTTAGTCCAGCAAGCAGGAAGCTCAACGGTCGGTAACCAGAACGGTTCAATAAATTCTCTGTTGTCATTAAACTCCTCAATCCATTGTAGGGTGTCAGCAGTTGCGTTGACGTAGCGAGTAGGACGCTTACGTCTCTTCTCAAGAATGTAGGTGTATTCGATGAGGTTTGTGGATACTCGAACAAGCTCCGTCATCTGGAGTCCAAGGTTCAGTTTGTCTCGGTGAGCCCACGGCTCCCAAGCAATCATCAGTCCTTTTTCTGTCTCGTGTTTCATAGACGAACGAACGTGACGAACCTTAGCGGCTGTTCCTTTACGACGAACTGCACCAAGAAGAATGCCCTTACCTTTGGCTTCATTGTTAGCCACAAGAAACTTACAACGAAGCTCATCCTCTACACGGGCTCCAAGGAACACGGCGATTGATGATAGTGGTTTCTTCTGTGTGATGCAGTCCAACAGAACCTTGATACTGATATAGCTAAGAACCTTTGGGTCAAGGTCTTGCGAATCGACTTGAAATCTGGCTTTGTTATCAACCTTGGCTAAACCCTTCTGCCAGTCGGTGATTGCTTGGTTGAGAGCAGGAAGTCCTGCACGCATCAAGCGTTGTCCGTATGGCGTCTGTAGCTCCGCTTCACGGGACTTTGCTGACTCAACCTTGGCACGGTATCTACCTGCCCCAAGTGTGGTCATGTCTTCGTTAAGTTCGCTTTGGTTAAGTGTGGTCATATAAAAAATTTGTCAGTGATTTGTCAGTGAGGCAAGAAAAAGTTAAAGAGTAAATCGCATAAGTATTTGTTTAAAAACTCTTATATTTCAGTGTGGTTACAAGAAGAGGTGACAATAATCGCATAGGTGATGTGCATATAAATATCGTAACTTTTTTTATAACGATGTCAACGCATTGATTTACAACAACATTTTGATTTAATTGTCACCTCGCACTTGCCTCTTTTTTATCTGTTTTGACAAAGTTTGTCAGTGATTTGTCACCTTTCTTCTATTTCGTCCGCTAATTCTAAGATGGCTTCCTGAATACTACGCGAGGCAAACTCAGAGGCGTGACACAATCGAATCATCACGCGGAGTAACTCGGTTGCTGTTAGATAGTCTGAAGGTGTCTCTATTGTTATAATCTCTTCGTGTTGTTCTAATGTTAGTTTCATAATGGTGTTGGTTATCTATCTCCGTAGTGCTCCTCAAAACAGATGGGACAAAGACCTTTACGGAACACATCTGGTTTGTCACAGAAGGCACATTTCTCCTCTGGTTTGGGTAGTGGTTTGGTTAATGATTCAGGTATGCCTTTCTTTACGCCTGTGCTGTCCTCATAATAAAGAACGTCACCATCTGCATTACGCTTCCACTTTTGCCAGAAGCCGTTACTGTCTTCGTGGTAAGTTGGGCGACCCTTGGCATCACGCTCGTACCTCTCCCAGTAATCATCACAGTCCTCGAAGTAGGTCACTCTGTCATTGGCATCTTTAATCTTGATAGGGAAGCTGAAGGCAATCCCTAGTTCCTTGTATGTTTCGCTTAGTTTTTTCATAGTGTCCTATTTCCACTCCCATTCGTTACGATACTTGCGCACAACTTTGACAAGTTCGTCCCATTCTTTCCAATCGAGGGAGATTTTAGCACTGTCGTTTTGAGAGTCGTTTCCGTGTATGACAAGGAAAGAACCAGCTGCCTCATCATCGACGCCAACTTGGACGCTGTTGAAGATTGGATTCCAGTCAAGATTAGCTGACTTGATGCTTACTTTTATTGGTATTGATTTCATAGTGCTTTTAGTTTGTATTTAATTCCGTCAACCTCGATTACCTTACCTTCGCAGGTCTTAGAGGACTTTGGTGTGCCTCGTTTGTAGCCAGTGCTGTCCTCGTAGTAAGTCTCATTGCCCTTGGCATCATACTCATACTTCCACCAGTCGCCATCGCTGTCCTCGTAGTAAGATTCATCGCCATTGGCATCACGCTCACACCTACACCAGTAGCCAGTGCTGTCCTCGTAGTAGGTTTCATTTCTGTTGTCGTCTTTAATCACGATGGGGAAGCTGAACGCAATCCCTAGTTCTTTGTATGTTTCGCTTAGTGGTTTCATAATGCTTTTAGTTTGTATTTAATTCCGTCTACTTCGACAACTTTACCTTCGCATGTCTTAGAGGACTTTGGTATTCCTCGCTTGTAGCCAGTGCTGGTCTCGTAGTAAGTCTCATTGCCATTGGCATCGTATTCATACCTATGCCAGTATCCAGTGCTGTTCTCGCAGTAAGTCTCATTGCCGTCAGCATTGTACTCATACTTATGCCAGTAGCCAATGCTGTTCTCGTAGTAAGTCTCGTTGCCGATGGCATCACGCTGATACTTATACCAGTAGCCATTGCTGCTCTCGTAGTAGATTGGACGACCCTTGGCATCATACTCATACTTATACCAGTAGC
>Ga0228628_1000989_pt1 | contig 12049 bp, 14 predicted proteins | sample 34DmetaG_FD_183172 | JGI IMG/M metagenome (GOLD analysis project Ga0228628, IMG submission 183172) | Seawater microbial communities from Monterey Bay, California, United States - 34D | ecosystem: Environmental > Aquatic > Marine > Coastal | place: USA: California | collected 2016-09-30
TACGAATACAGATACTTACACTAAACAGAAAAAGCGTCTAAAATCATCAGGTAAGTTAACTGATGCAGTAGATGTATTCAAAAACTTTATTTAAAAGGAAACATAAAAAATGGCAACATATAAAACGTACGATACCATTGGTATTCGTGAAGACTTACAGGATGCGATATATGATATCTCTCCTACAACAACACCTTTCATGTCAACAGTTGGCAGAACTAAAGCTAAAAACACATACCATGAATGGCAAACAGACAGCCTAGCTGATGTAAACTTAGCTAACGCACAAGTTGAGGGAGCTGATGCAGTATCTGCAACACTAACACCTACAACTCGTGTTGGTAACTATACTCAGATTTCTGACAAAGTTATCCAAGTTTCAACTACAGACGATGTAGTAGACAAAGCTGGTCGTTCTACAGAAACAGCATATCAGCTTTCAAAAGCTTCTGCTGAAATCAAACGAGACATGGAATCTATCCTATTGTCTGACCAAGAAAAAAATGCTGGTAACAATGCAACTGGCTTTCCTGTAACATCTGAAGCAAGATTACTTGGTGGTCTAGCATCATGGATTAAAACTAACACTGTTGATACAGCTGGTGGCGCACTAACAGAAGATATGCTAAAAGAAGCAGTATTAAAAGCATATAACTCTGGTGGTGAACCTGATGTGCTATTAGTATCTCCAGCTAACAAGCAAGTAGTTTCAACATTTGCTGGTATTGCTGAACAGCGTTATCAAGCTCCAAAATCATCACCAACAACTATTATTGGTGCAGCTGATGTATATTTATCAGATTTTGGTAGCGTATCAGTAGTTCCAGATAGATTCTTATCTGATGACTTCTCATATGTTCTTGACCCTTCAATGGCTTCCGTAGCTTATCTACGACCATTTAAGTCTCAAAAACTTGCTAAAATGGGTGATTCAGAGAAACATCTATTAAACGTTGAGTACACATTAGTAGTAAACAACGAAGCTGCTCATGCAATGATGAGTGACGAAACGTAATATGGCTTTGCCCTCTTCGGAGGGCATTACCTTTAAGGATAAATATGAAATCACACAAGGATGATATAAAGACTACAAGTGTTGGTCTTAATGATAAAGATGAGATAACTATTAAACAAGAGCAAGATGTCTCTGCTTTAATAGACCAAAACAAAAAAGAATATAACAACGCTGAAACTAAATGGTCAGACCAACTGTTCGGAAACAAGGTGGCATCAATACCATACACAGCAATAGACAAACTAAATAAAATGGGGATTATGCAAGGATTTTCAGTATTAGACCAAAAGCGTTTTTTCGCTTGGTTAAATGACCCTGAAAACAGATTCTTTAGAACAAAACCAGGACAATTATAAATGCCAGCTTTTACATCGTATGACAACTTAAAGACTAACATAGCAAGTTACTTGGCTAGGACAGACCTAACCGAGCAAATACCTATGTTTATATCGTTAGCAGAGAAAAGACTTAACAGAGATTTAAGACTTAGACAGACTTTGCAACAATCTACATATGCTATGTCGTCTGGATTTACAGTACCAACTCCAGCAGATTTCTTGGAAATGCAAGATATACACTTAGAAGCTAATCCGATCATACCTTTGACGTTCCAAACAGTATCACAATTCTACAGAAGAAATGGTGGTTCAAATGCACAAGGACAGCCTATTAACTACACACTAGTTGCTGATAACTTTGTACTAGCTCCACAACCAACTGGTGCTACAACAGTAAACATGACTTACTACAAGATACCACAACCAATGTCAGATACTAATCCTACCAACGAATACTTAGATGTATGCCCTGATTTAGTGTTATATGCCTCATTAGCAGAGTCAGCTCCATTCTTAATGGATGATCCTAGACTAGCTACATGGAATAATATGTACCAAACAGGATTAGCAAGTATTACAAAATCAGACGAATCAAGTACATTCCCAGCACAACCACTATCAATTCAACTTACAACATAGGACACACAAATGGATTTTACCAATTATTTAGCAGATAAACTAGTCAATGCAACTGTAAGGAATATACCTTACACAACTGAAGAGGACGTTTATTTGGGATTGTTTACATCAGACCCAACAAAAGAAGCTTTAGGAGTTGAAGTAGTAGCTGAATCTTATACTAGGCAAAAAATAGTATTTAATGAGCCAGTAGATGGCGTAACAAATAACTCAGCTCAAATAGATTTTGCAACAGCAACAAGTAATTGGGGTTTTGTAGGTTGGGTAGGAATTTTTGATAACACAGTATCTGGTAACTTACTTTATTTTACAGCATTAGAAAGTATAAAAGAAATTCTGACTGGCGACCAACTTAGATTTAATCTTAACGAAATCAAACTACAATTAACATAGGATAAAAAATGGCAATTCAATTAAAGGATAGAATATTTACACTATGTACAACCACAGGCACAGGTGATTTGGTTATTGGTGCTACTAAAGATGGTTACCAGGGTTGGGGTGGTATTACATATGGCAACACAGTTTACTACTGTATTACAGACAATGCAGAGTGGGAAGTAGGTTACGGAAACTACTTGAACAGAGGTTCAACACAGGCAATATCAAGAACTGTGTTATCCTCATCTAATAATGGTGAAAAGATAAACTTATCAGGTAACTCAAGCATATTCTGTACATACCCCTCTGAGAAAGCTGTCTACTTAAATTTAGATGGAAATATAGAAATACCTAGCTCAAATATTAATGCTAAGAAATTTAGTGGTGATGGTGGTGGTATTACCAATATTAATGCTGAAACAAATAACCTAGCACCTGAAGCACCAACAGATGGTGAGACATATGCTCGTAACAACAAGACATGGGTATCTATTAGCGATAGCTCTGGTATTCCTGATGCACCTGTTGATGGCACTATGTATGGTAGAAAAGATGGGGAATGGGAAAATGTAGCTGATGCTGATGATGTTTATACTAAAACAGAGACAAACGTACTATTAGATAACAAAGCTAATGTAGGTGATAGCTATCTTAAAGCTGAAACTTACAGTAGTGTTGAGGTAGATGGAAAACTGTTTGAAAAAGCAGACAAAGCTACTACCTACACAAAGACTGAAGTAGATAGCTCTCAAGCATTACAAGATACAGAGATTGCTAAGAAAGCAAACCAAGCTACTACTTATACCAAGGATGAATCTGACGCACTAAATAATGCACAAAACTCTAACATATCAGCTAACACAACTGCTATTGGCACACTATCAGGACAAGTAGCTAATAATTCAGAAGACATAGCAACACTACAAGATGGTATATTCTTTAGCTCATCATACACAACAGATTATCCATCAAATCCTAATAGAGACCCTGAAACAGGCAATATATACTTACAAAACTTATCAGCATTTACTTATTCATACGCTGATGCTAATCAAGTATTTATATCTAAAACAGACGAGCAAGGTAATGTAAGACAATTCACAGCTGTTAAGCCTGATGATATTCTTGTATTAAATCAAGTAGAAAGTCCTAATTATGGTCGTTATAAAGTATCAACTGTTAATGATCTGGGCGATTATGTTAATATTATTATGGAATTTCAGACAGGTGAGGGAACAGTATTAGAGGGTGATACATTAGCGTTACAAGCATTTCCAGCAAGTGCAGGTGGTGGTGGTGGAGAGGGTACTGTAGCTGATGGATGTATTTATCTTAACAACCAAACAATTATTTCTGATTACACAATACCAACAGGAAAGAATGGTATGTCATCTGGGCCAATTAAATTTGATGGCACAGTCACAGTCCCAACAGGAAGTGCTTACCATGTAGTAGATAGTAATGAAGATAGTATATGGACAGATGTAGATGGTGATGCAGTATTAGAAACAGATGGCAAGAAACTAACAATAGATGCTAATGTAGGTGAACTAGGTCTTAAGTCTAGGATTACTACTGATGCAAATATATTAGAGTTAAAAGCTGGTTCTGGTGGAATAGCTGATGTAACAATAGCTGATACTGGATTAACTACAGTAGCTGACTTGACAGTCAATGGTATGACTGTAGGTGTTGGTAATAACCCCTCTCAATTAAACACAGTAGTAGGTCTTGATGCTTTTCAAGCTAACACAACAGGTCAGTATAATGTTGCTCTAGGTCGTGAAGCATTAAAGAATAATACAGAAGGTAATGGTAATATTGGTATTGGTGTTAGCACATTATTTGAAAACACTACAGGCAGTCAAAATATAGCTATTGGACAATCCTCACAAAAAGCCAATAAAGGAACACGAAACACAACTGTTGGGCATAACACTTTAAGATTTGCAACAGAAGCCAAAGAAAATACTGGAATCGGTTGGGGTTGTATGAATGGCATGACAACAGGTTCTGTTAATACTGCCGTAGGCGATAGTGCTTTAACTCAATGTGAGACAGGTGGATATAATGTTGCCGTTGGTAATGCTGCTTTAACATCGCTTATTTCAGGTGACCAGAATGTAGGTATTGGTAGAAGTGCAGGTAACTCAATAACAACGGGTACTAATAATATTTGTATAGGTTACCAAGCTAACCCCTCTTCACCTACTGTAAATAACGAAGTAACTATCGGTAATGATGATATAACAGCTACTAGACTTAAAGGAATAGTTAAGCTAAATACGTGTAATACTAATAGCGTTACTACTAATATGTTGAACTATATCCCATCAACAGGGGCAATAGAAAGAACTAACACTTCTTTTTATTCATCAGAAGAAATGGATAAAAAATTAAAGATTATAGAAAAACTAGAAGCCAGACTAACCAAATTAGAAGCGAGGATTAAATAATGACAATTAAGATACAAGGGGATAAGATCACTTTCCCTGATGATTCAGAACAAACAACGGCTTATAATGGCTCTAGTGGTGGTGGGATACCTGAAGCTCCTGTAGATGGTAAACAGTATGGCAGACAAGATGCTACTTGGACAGAAGTAACAGGTGGTGGTTCTACACCTACACCTGAAGCATTAGTATGGGAAGATAAGTTAGCTGAAAGAGATATGGATGTTGAATACACAAACTCATATGACACTCCATTACTTCTATCTATAGGAGTTTATACAGCGGAAACTAATGGTTATGCCACTATGCTTATTGATGGTGCAAACTTTGGAGCTATAGGTCATGCTGAATCTGATAATACAACTTATGATGTAGTATCATTTACAGTACCATCTGGAAGCAAATATAAACTTAGCAAAGGACTATACGGAATAGCTAATAAAGCTTCTTGGCACGAAGCTAAAATGCCTGTAGCTATTGGAGTTCCATCTGTAGATACAGCTATTGGTATGGTAGCACCTTTCGCAATGGACAGTGTTCCAACAGGATGGTTACATTGTGATGGTTCAGCTGTATCAAGAACTACATATAGCTTACTATATTCTAAAATAGGTGATACTTATGGTGTAGGTGATGGTTCAACTACATTCAACTTACCTGACTTACAAGATGAGTTCATTAGAGGTTCATCAGATACATTACCTGTAGGTAATAAACAGGATGATGAGTTTAAAGCTCACACACACTTAGTAGGTGGAAGTGCTTCTAAAGTAGCTACTAATAGTAATCAAGCAAAGTTTCCAGGAAGTGCTACAATTGATTCTAGCTCAACAGGGGGTGAAGAAACAAGACCTCGTAACGTAGCTATGTTGTATTGTATTAACGCTACTGCTGAACCTAGTTCAGGTGGTGGTACTCCAGAAGCTATGGTATGGGAAGATAAGACTGCTGATAGAGAATATGGTACTTTATATACCAATACTAATGATGTCCCTTTATATGTTCAAGTATATATAAATGTTGATGGAAAAGGTAATTATATTCAAGCAGTAATTGATGGACAATCACAAGGATACGCAGGAAACGGAGCAGGTGGTACTACTGATGGTGTAAATTCTTTAGTAAATCCTTTATATATTATTCCAGCTGGTAAAACATATAAAATAGATTTAACTGGAGCTGATGGTGGAACTATTTGGAAAGAAGCTAAAATGCCTGTAGGTGGTTCAGGTGGTGGAACTGCTGAACCTATGGTATGGGAAAACAAAAAAGCAGAAAGAGCTTATGATACTGTTTACACTAACACAAAAGACTGTCCTATATATGTTCAACCTTACCTTGAAAGAAATTCTACCGACAGAATGTATGTTCAGTTTAAAATAGATGGTGATTTAGTATGGACAGAAGGCGGAGAAGCTGTTTCATTTAGTTCGCCTATGTTTGTTGTCCCATCAGGTAGCACATATGAACTTGAAGATACTGTAACAGGAACAGCTCTTAAAGAATGGTTTGAAGCTAATGTATCAGGTGGGTCAGCTTCAGGTGGTGGTAGTGGAACACCAAGCTCATTCGCTAGAATAGTAGATGAGAAGCCAGAGGGTACTCAAGCTGGAGACGCTGTAGCTGGTAATAATATTAGAGATTTAAATACAGTTGTCTATGATAAAGATAACATTGTTACAGTAGCTGGTAATGCATTTACGTTACAAGAGGGTACTTATGTAATTGACTATTCAGCACCTACTCATATGGTTAATTCTCATAAAGTTAGTTTAAGAAACATAACTGATGGTGAATCAGTTAGTCAAGGGTCAAGTGAGTATTCTGCTAATGCTAGTAATAGTCCAGCTTCAGTAGGCGATAATAGAAGTTTTGGTAAATATGTAGTTACTTTAACAAAACCTACAACTTATCAATTAAACCATTATGCTCAAATTGCAAAAACAGGTAATGGTTTAGGAATATCAACAGTCTCACAAGGTGCGCCAAATGTTTATGCAACAGTAGACATACAAAAAGTAGGCACAGGTGGTTCAGGTAGTGGTGATTACACTCCATCAGATTTGGTATATAAAAATAAGTTATCTGAACGATCTTTTGATACCGTTTATACTAATACTAGTGATGTTCCACTATATGTTTGGGTAAGCACTCAAGTATCTGTAGCTAATGAGTATGCCAATATGTGGATTGGTTCTCATAACTTTGGAGCAGTAGGTGCAGGTGCTGGGCAAACAGGAAAGATTTATCAAGGTAATTTATATGTAGTTCCTGTTGGTGTGACATATGAGTTAAGGGCAGTAGACAAGGGAACTCTTAATTTAGGCAAATGGATAGAGGCTGAAATGCCTGTAGCAGTAGGTTCAGGTGATAGCTATTGGACAGAATCAGGTAACGACTTATTTTATAAAAGTCCTAACTTTGATAGTGGTCTTTACCTTAACTCTCAAGAAAATAACAATATGAATATTGTTGGTTATAACGGAACAGATGCGTGTGATTTATGGATAAGGTCAGCTGGCGCACCTAATTCAGGTCTTGGAATAAAGTCTGATGGTAGTGTGCAAGTAAAAGGCGCTGGAAACACAGATGTTAGAATAACAGCACCCTCTGGACAATATGCAACTTATATAGCAGACAATGGCGACCAAAAGTATGCTATGCAAATCAGACCTGACCAAGCAAACGCTTTTGTAGTTAGAAATGAAACATCTGGTAGCAATTCACTACTGATTAAAACTGATGGTATTGTAGGACTTCCTAGCATAAAAGACACAGTTCAAACACCAAATGTTTATGTAGATGGTGGTGGAGATTTATATAAGTCTACTACTGCCACATATTCAGCAGAAGAAGTAGACAAGAAGTTAGCTATCAAAGATAAACTCATTGAGAAACTATCAGCAAGATTAGATGAACTAGAAAAGAGGGTTAAATAATGCTAGGATTTAGCACTTTTGCATCAGCACCTTTTGCTTCTACAGGTAGTGGAGCAATCGTTAGAAACCAAGCTAGTTTTGTTGGCGAAGCTATATTAGAAGCCAATGCTAATGCTAATTGGTCTAGCAATGCAGACATGATAGGTGAAGCTATATTAGATACAACTGGCACTATTGCTGGAAGTGGTTGGGTAAGACAAAACCCTGATACCCCTGAGTGGGATATGGATAAGTCTAAAGATTGGAATCAAATTAAATAACTAGAGGAAATAATTATGAATGTATTAGCAATTGTAGCATTAGTAGTAGGTGTAGGATATGGAGTAGACAACGATTGGAAAGTAGCTAAGGCATACAAGTCTTATGAAAACTGTCGTGTAGATCATCCTAAAGTACAGAACACTATGACATCATGGCAATATGATCCGTGTAATCTAGCAGCATATAAACTTCAAAACAAATAAGGTATACACAATGGCAAAGACTAAAGTTTCAGAATGGGACTCAGTAGCAACTAACAACCTAGATATTGATGGCATAAACATCTCTAACGATTGTCCTCCATCTTATGTAAATGATGCTATGCGAGAAATGATGGCTCAAATTAAAGATTGGCAGATAGGTGTTGGTGGTGACTCACTCACTGTATCAGGTGCTTTTACTGCTACAGGAGCAACAAACATTACTGGCTCTTTTGCTATGGATGGTGTGTTAGGTGAAAATGGGCAAGTATTAACATCTAAAGGTTCTACAGAGACCCCTACATGGGAAACACTAGGAAATATGTCTGTTCAAAATAAAGATGCAGTTGATATAACTGGTGGCACAATAACTGGAACTACAATTAATACTGTTACAGTTGGGACTAACGCTTCAGGTCAAAAAACATTTTCTACAGGAAACCCAAGTGGCGGTCAAAATGGTGACATTTGGTATAAGTATATATAATGCCTTTATATTACAAATCAGGTGGTGCATGGCAAGATACTAAAGATATTTACATCAAAAGGTCTGGAGCTTGGAGACAGTGTTCTGAAGTTTATGTTAAGGTTGGAGATGCTTGGAGACCACTTCTTTATAAATCAGGCTCTAAAACATACACCTCTGGCAGTGGTAGCTTTACTGTACCAGCTGGTGTTACAAGTCTTACATTAACTGTAATAGGTGGTGGTGGAGCTGGTGGTTCTGGAACTGAAAGAGGTAATGGTGGAGGTGGAGGCGGTGGTGGTGCTGGTAGAACTATTACCACTACACTTACTGTACAACCATTTCAAGTTATTTCATATTCAGTAGGTGGAAGAAACGCAAGTTCTACTTTTGGCTCAGTAATTGCTAATGGTGGAACAAATGGTGGCAATGGTAGTGAGGGCAGTGGTGGTGGTTCAGGTGGAAGTGTAGGTGGTGCTAAAGGACAATCTGGTACAAATGACCATTCAAGTGGCAGTGGTGGTAGAGGAGCAAGTACAGCTTATGGAACTGGTGGTGCTGGTGGAGTTTATGCTAATGGCAACAACGGCAGTGGTTATGGCTCTGGTGGTGGTGGTGCTGGATTTAGAGATAGGTCTAACCCTTATTACTGGACTGGTGGTGTAGGCACTGGCGGTATAATTAAAATTAATTGGTAAATAACACATGACAACACAAAGAATACTATTTGGTGAATGGAAACCTGACTTACCTGATAATGAAGGTAGTCCAACAGCTAACTTAGACATGGCTTACAATGTCTATTCTAGTTCTACAGGCTACGCACCATTTCCTAAAACATCTACTGCTTCTGATGATATGCCTAATGGTGAAGATGTTAATTCTCTATTCTTAGCAAAAGACCAAGCTGAAATAATCATTATGGCTGGTACTAATTCTGAGATATATCGTGCTAACAACATACTAAGAACTGGAACAAGTGGAGCAACAATTACTCCAGTAGGTAAAGATGGTGGATATACTTCACCGCAAGTTAATTGGATATTTAAACAATTTGGTAGAGCTGTTTTAGCCACCAATGGAACAGATAAAATTCAAAGGTATCTTATTGGCAGTAGCGAACCATTTGCAGATATAGAACAAGCTCCTGTATGTAAAACAATGGCTATTGTGAGAGATTTCGTAATGGCTGGATACTGTGATGAAGATTACAACAAGGTACAATGGTCAGATTTAAACAATGAAAATGTATGGGATGGCTCAGACACAAATCAAGCTGACTTTCAAATACTTCCCAGTGGCGGAGCTGTAAAAGCTATAACAGGCGGTGAGTTTGGATTAATTTTACAAGAAAAAGCAGTGACTCGTTGCTCGTATATTGGAACTCCATTAATATGGCAATTTGATTTAATATCAGATAACACAGGGTGTATTTCAGGATCTTCAGCAATAGGACATAATGGCTCATCTTATTGGCTATCAGAATCAGGATTTATGGCTTGTGATGGTTCAACAGTTACACCGATTGGCGAAGGCAAGATTAATGATTGGTTCTTTAATCAGCTTGATAGAACTCAAATAGATAATATAAGTGTAACAATAGACCCTTTAAAATCTTTAATTGTGTGGGATTTTCCTACCGCTACAGATACCAGAGGATTAATTATGTACAACTTTAATACTCAAAGATGGACAGTTGGTGGCACAGATGCTCAAGTTGTTGCTGGATTAGCGACTCAAGGAAGAACACTAGATTCACTAGATGCCCCATATCCTATACTTGATGATATGCCAGTATCACTAGATTCACCATTATTTATTGGAGGGCAGTTTGCACTTTGTGGAGCTTCTGGTAGTCATATAGTAGCTTTTAATTTAATACCTGATGACTGTACATTAACGACTAATGATTTAGAGTTTGGTATGTTTAGTGTGGCTACTTTGGCACAACCTATTATTGAAAATGGAAGTGCTGTTTTTCAAATAGCTTCAAGACAAACTATGTCATCATCAATAGACTTTATGCCCGTATCAGTTACAAGTAACGAAAATAGAGCAGACCTAAGAAGTGGTGGAAGGTATCATAGGTTAAGAACAATACCTACAGGAGCATGGACACACGCTATAGGATTTGACTTAACAGTAACACCTCAAGGACAAAGGTAATGGTAATGATTGCAAATCAAGGAAGCCAACAACAACAACTTAACTTAACTAATCCATTTGGTAATTTATCTGAAGACCCAGCAATACAGCAAGGGTTATTAGGTAACTGGGCATTTAACTTTGCAAATCAAGGTGACAATGGTGGTAGAAGTTATTTTGAGAATTTTAACAATTTTCCAAATAATCCTCAAACTGGTAGACCTGGTTTTATGCAAGGGTTTGGAGAAAAAATGTTATCAGCTTATGATAGTCATGTAAATACACCAAACCTAGAGGCAGACATACTATTCCAAGATACATTTATGGGTGGTAATGGTAATAAGAAACAAGACTTAGGTTGGGGCAATTTGCTAAATAATGGGTTGGTGGGATAATGGCAAAAAAAGGAATCATGTATCGCATACTACCTTTTAATGGATTATGGACTAATAGGGATGTATCAGAAGTCGTTAATGGGGTGATGAATGGTAAAATTAATGCAACAGGCACTGTTGAGATAACAAATGGCACTATTCAAACTTTAGTAGACGAGAGAATAGCAGTAGAGTCAGTTATTTTGTTTACAGCAAGAGCTAACGCAGAATTTGGGTTGCCTTATGTTAAAACAAAAAGAAAAGGTGAGGCAGTAATAGGTTACGAGGGAACAGTACCAGCAACATTTGATTATGTTGTACTTGGATAAAAACTTTATAGGAGTAAGGATGAAATCACAGTTATTTGTAGTACCGCCACAGTTAGTACATAAATATTGGCACATGGCAGAGCCACACTTGAAGTTAGCAATAGAAAAAGGAAATGGAGAGTTTGACCTTAACGAATTAAGATATGTATGCAGCAGAGGAGAGCAACAGTTGTTGATGGTAATGAGGGATGACAAATGTCATTGTGCGTTAACAACAATACAGTATAACTTTCCTAGATTTAGACAGATGTATATATCTTATATAGGTGGTAAGAATACAAAGGATGGATGGCAACAGTTTTTAGATTGGACACAGAATCAAGGATGCGACAGAGTAACAGGCAGTGCAGTAACAGAATCAGTAGCTAAATTATGGGCAAAGATGTATGGCTTTACAAGTAAATATATAACAGTAGAACTTAAACTTAACAAGGAACAAAATGATACTTAAATTAAAAGTGTGGTTACTTAAAAAACTGCTTAACGATGTATCTAAGCATGGACATGAT
>Ga0228628_1001000_pt1 | contig 11974 bp, 7 predicted proteins | sample 34DmetaG_FD_183172 | JGI IMG/M metagenome (GOLD analysis project Ga0228628, IMG submission 183172) | Seawater microbial communities from Monterey Bay, California, United States - 34D | ecosystem: Environmental > Aquatic > Marine > Coastal | place: USA: California | collected 2016-09-30
CAAATAAGGGGTTGTAAAAACGTGGCAGCCCGTAGGGGAATCGAACCCCTCTTTCCAGGTTGAAAACCTGGCGTCCTAACCGATAGACGAACGGGCCACTATCGCTTCGTGCCGTGTCTTTAGGCAATGACCAAGGGGCTTGCAAGCGAAATTTGAGTGATTTTTAAAAAATCCACTTTTTATTGAACTGGGAGTGTTAAAACCATCTGCTGGCATTTCAATCTAGGCCAGCGCGGCATCATCGAGCACCAATTGAATGGATTTTCGTCCGTTCCAGATGTTCAGGTTTAATTTTCCTGCCAAGTGAAACCGTTTTCCCCCATGCGCAAGCAAAGCAGGGCCAAGCGCCGTTTGAAACGCATTAAATGCAATGCCTTCAAGCGCCGCGCCCTCGGGATCTTGCGCGCGAAACTTGAGGTGCTGATCCCCAACGCGCTTTGCAAAAGACAGACGCATATCGCTAAAGGCAAAGCGCGGCGTAGGAGCCCCCGATCCGAAGGGCCCAGCTTTTTCCAGATCTTCATAAAGCTCAAGGGAAGCTGCAGAGGCCATTAGTAACGCATCGAGTTGTAAATCTTTTGCGCCCCCTGCGGCGCTGCCTTGTTTTGCAAGCAAGTCAGACAAACGCGCCATTGCCGGGGCCAGTTGGGCTTCTGTTAGGCTCAGACCAGCCGCCATTTTATGTCCGCCGCCCTTTTCAATCATTCCTTCTTGCACCAATTTTTGAATTGTCGCGCCCAGATCAACACCGCTGACGGATCTGCCCGAGCCCTTGCCCGACTTGCCGTCAAATCCAATAACGATGGCTGGGCGATTGGTGGCTTCTTTTAGCCGCGCGGCAACAATTCCCACGACGCCTGGATGCCACCCTGCGCCGGCGGCCCAGACAAGGGGGCCCTCTAAACCGCGCTCGCTGGCTTGGTCGATCGCCGCTAAGCGCACGCTTTCCTCCACGTCTCTGCGATCTTGGTTCAGCTCTTCAAGGCGCTCAGCCAGGGCTTGTGCGTGAGAGGGATCATCGCAAATAAGTAATTTTGCGCCCAAATCCGCTTGTCCGACGCGGCCGCCCGCATTGATGCGCGGGCCCAAAACAAATCCAAGATGATAACTGCTGGGCGGGCTTTGTAAGTTTGCGCAATCTGCAAGGGCCGTCATGCCAGGGCGTTTGCGCTGCGCCATAATGCGCAGGCCTTGGCGGACAAATGCGCGGTTCACCCCGATTAAGGGGGCAACATCGGCAACCGTCGCTAAAGCCACCAAATCGAGCATTTGCATCAAATCTGGACCTGATTGATCCATTTTTCGCAATTGTCGACCCGCTTCTACAAGGCATAAAAATACCACAGAGGCAGCGCATAAATGCGCAAGGTCGCTGTCTTCATCTTGGCGGTTAGGGTTCACAACCGCGCAGCATTGGGGCAGCGTCTCTGCCCCCAAATGATGATCTAAAATGATCACTTCGGCAGGTTGCGCGGCCTGGACAGGGGCATGGCTCAGCGTTCCACAATCCACACAGATAATCAGATCATGATGTTGACCCAAGTTTTGCATTGCTGGTTCATTGGGGCCATATCCCTCTTCAATTCTGTCCGGGATGTACAGCGTTGCGGCTTGGCCAAAATGTTTTAGCCACGTGATCAACAAAGCTGCCGATGTGGCCCCATCAACATCATAATCCGCAAAAATCGCGATTCGCTGTTTTTTGAGCATCGCCTCAATCAAGCGACTGGCCGCCTTATCCATATCGCGCAATCGCAAGGGGTCCGGCAATAGGTCACGCAATTGCGGGTTAAGATAGGGTTTGGCCTCTTGGCCAGAAATATTTTGCCGCGCTAATACTGCAGCGACGGCAAAAGGCAGGTCATGATCTTGTGCAAGTGTTTCAGCGGCACGGCGCGTCGCGTCAGATGGCCCCATCCAGGGGCGACCAGAGATCGAAGACTCAACGTTTAGAAAGGCCAAACCATCTCCTTTAATCGCGCGGCTCCGTTGGAACGCGATAGCTCATTCGGCGCACAGAGCCGGTTTTAGAGCGCATGAGCAAGGTTTCGGTTGTTCGAAATCCAATCTCACGCTTTATCCCCGGCAAGAGCGAACCGCCTGTCACGCCGGTTGCCGCGAAGATCACATCTTGGGTGACCATGTCATCGCGCGCATAGATACGATTTAAATCGGTTATACCGGCTTTGTAAGCGCGTTTTTTTTCATCCTCATTGCGGAATAAAAGCCTACCGAAAATTTGCCCGCCCATACATTTTAACGCAGAGGCTGCCAAAACCCCTTCTGGGGCCCCGCCATCGCCCATGTAAATATCAATGCCCGTGATGCTTGGTTCTGCGCAATGCATAACACCGGCCACATCCCCATCTGTGATCAGGCGAATGGCTGCCCCCGTGCTGCGCACTTGTTCAATCATTTTTTCGTGCCTTGGTCGGTCAAGGATGCAGGCGGTCAAATCAGATGCAGAACAATTTTTGGCAGAGGCCAGCGTCATAATTCGCTCCGCCGGGCTCATATCAAGATGCAGCAAATCATCGGGAAAACCCGGCCCAATGGCCAATTTTTCCATATATACGTCTGGCGCATGCAGCATTGAACCGCGCGGACCCATAGCGATCACGGTCAATGCATTTGGCATATCTTTGGCGGTCAGCGTAGTGCCCTCTAGCGGGTCCAAAGCGATATCCACCCCAGGCCCATTGCCGGTGCCGACTTCTTCACCGATATAGAGCATAGGGGCTTCATCGCGCTCGCCTTCCCCAATCACCACCACCCCGGCAATATCCAGTTTGTTTAATTGGTCGCGCATCGCGTTCACGGCCGCTTGATCAGCAGCTTTCTCGTCACCTCGGCCAATTAAATCAGCTGATTCCAGGGCCGCGGCTTCTGATACGCGCGCCAGCCCTAAAGACAGCATCCGATCACTAAAATCTGTTTTTGTCATTTTTGTTTTAAGTCCTTTTACTAGGAGCAAAGGGTGGTTTGCTCAAACCGTTTCAATGCGAAGCGCCACCGGCTGGGCGGCCAATACATCCGTGTTCGGCAATTCGGCCAAGGCTTTGTTTAAGGCCTGGCGCGAGGTTTTATGCGTTACGATCAAAACAGGGGCGGTTTCTTCGGAATGGCCATATTGGCGCATTCGATCGATCGAGATCCCTGAGTCAGCTAGGATAGCGGCAACGCGCGCCAAGGCTCCGGGCTTATCGAGCAATTGAAGCCGAAGATAAAACGGGGCAGGCGTCACGCTTTGCGTGGTTTGCGCGCGTCGAAGCGATTTGGCGGGTTGCCCAAACGTGCTGATGCGCGTGCCGCGGGCCAGATCGCAAATATCGGACAGAACTGCGCTTGCGGTGGGGCCTTCACCAGCTCCCGCGCCCCGCAGCACAATTTGCCCCACATTGTCTCCTTCCAGCACCACCATATTGGTGCCGCCTTCCAATTGCCCCAGCGGCGATTGTGCGGGTACCAAACAGGGGGTCATGCGCTGTTCTAAACCGCGATCGGTGAATTGAGATACCCCTAGCAATTTGATGCGGAACCCCATATCGGCGGCTTGTTCGATATCATTGATCGAAATTTGTCCAATGCCTTCAAGCTCTACGCCTTCAAAATTTACCGCGGTGCCATAAGCAATCGAAGAAAGCAAAGCCAATTTATGCCCTGCATCGATCCCGCCCACATCCAGTTCGGGATCCGCTTCTAGATAGCCCAGCGCTTCAGCCTCGGCAAAAACATCGGCATAGGACAAACCTGCGGTTTGCATGCGCGTCAAGATGTAATTGCAAGAGCCGTTCATCACGCCTAAAATGCGGGTGATGTCATTTCCGGCCAACCCCTCGGTCAAGGCCTTCACCACTGGAATACCACCCGCAACAGCAGCCTCAAAACGCAGCACTTTACCGCCATTTTCCGCTTTTTCGGCCAGTTTTTGCCCGTGATGCGCCAACAGCGCTTTATTCGCCGTGACCACATCTTTGCCCGCGTTCAAGGCAGCCTCGGTTGCCTCTTTGGCTGGCCCTTCATGGCCGCCCATCAATTCAACAAATATATCGACGTCCGGGCGCTTGGCCAAAGCAACCGGATCCGCTTCCCATGCATAGGGCGCTAGATCAATACCGCGGTCTTTCTGCGCGCTGCGCGCTGACACTGCCGTTATAACTATCTCGCGCCCCGTACGCTGGCGCAGCAAGGCAGCTTTTTCTGCAATTATTTTTACAACACCGACACCCACGGTGCCCAATCCGGCAATTCCCAGTCGTAATGGAGCGCTCATCTACAATCCGATTTTTTATATAAAAACGACTCCTGCTCTAGCGTTTTCACCGCAGCGCTGCAATCACTCTGTTCCTCATACCGTAAAAGATTGACAGAAAATCATCTGATGCTTTTATTTGAACAAGTGTTCATATATTGCTGTGTTATGGCTCGAACCTCTGGATCTCACGCATTAAAAACTGGCCCAAAAGTCCGACTGGCCGCTTTAAAGCTGTTTGCGCTTTACGGATATGCGGCTGTGTCTATGCGTCAGATCGCGGCAGAGGTTGGCGTGCAAGTGGGTGCGCTTTACAATTACACACCGGATAAACAATCCTTATTGTATGATTTGATGCATACGCATCTTACTGATTTGTTGCAGACTTGGCGTTCGCAAAAAACGGATACCGCCCCCGAAGAACTGGTGTTGCAATTCGTGACCTGCCATTTGAATTATCATCTGGATAAATCAGAGGCAGTGTTTATCGCCTATATGGAGTTACGCAATCTTTCTGAGTCAAATTTTGCTAAGATTGAAACTTTGCGCAAGAGCTATGAATTAGAGCTGGAATCTATCATTACGGCCGGACAAGGGGCATGTATTTTTTCGGTTGAAGATCCAAAGATTACAAGTTTCGCCATTTTAGGAATGCTGAAAGAAGTGGGCACTTGGTTTGACGGCGAAGGCCGCTTAACAAAGGATGAAATTATTGCGCTGTACCGTGACCTTGTGCTTCGCATGTTGGGCGTGCCTGCCAACAAACCGTGATCTGCTTTTCTTTGCTTGAACCAGCGATCGCGCCGAAACGCGCCGCGTACGGTTGATGGGCGTCTTATTTCCTGGCGCCTGTCTAGGCTGACCGTTGCGCGAACAGATCCGCGTGTTTACGATTTTCCAGCGTGGTTACGATTTCAATGTGCCGTAAAAACCGGCTCTGAAGGCGCACTCGGAATTTTGAAACTTGAAAATGGCTTGCTAAACTTGGCGCTGGCACATTTGGTGTTTAAAAAAGGAACCGTTTGAAATTGGGCAAGCCGCCAAGCTGGGAAGTATTCGGCGCTGGAAGGTCGGAAACAGACTGAACAATGGTTTGGAAACCACTAAGTTTTAAAAAACTCAGGAGAAAATAAGATGCAGGTCGGATTTATTGGTTTGGGAAATGTTGGAGGCAAATTGTCAGGCAGTTTGCTGCGCAATGGTGTATCTTTACAGGTTCATGATTTGGATGAGGTTTTGGTGGAGGCGTTTGTGGCAAAGGGCGCCAAAAACGGAGTAAGCCCGGCTGAAATGATGCAAAGCTGTGACATAGTGATCACCTGTTTGCCAAATCCAGCCGCTTCTGCCGCGGTGGTTCAAGCGATGCTTGCGCATGTAAAGCCCGGTAAAATCTGGTTGGAAATGTCGACCACAGACGAAGCGGAAGTCAAACGACTTGGTGCGTTGGTGCAGGCCAAAGGCGGACAAGCCGTGGACTGTCCTGTTTCAGGCGGATGTCATCGTGCAGATACGGGAAATATTAGCATTTTCGCTGGTTGTGACCGGCACAGTTTTGAGGCGGTTTTGCCGTTTCTTACAAAAATGGGGCGGCGTATTTTGCATACCGGAGATCTGGGATCTGCTAGTATTCTAAAAGTAATCACAAATTATATGGCCACGGCAAATCTGGTGTCTTGCGCGGAAGCCTTAACCGTCGCCAAAGGGGCGGGCATGGATCTTAAAGTGGCGTATGAAGCTTTGAAAATCTCTTCGGGTACGTCATTTGTGCATGAAACAGAAAGCCAGCTAATCTTAAATGGCAGCCGCGATGTGTCGTTTACGATGGATCTGGTTGCAAAAGATATTGGCTTGTTTCAAGAGGTTGCAGATCGGGCTTCGATACCGCTCGAATTGAATCCACTGTTAATCTCTATCTTTCAAGATGGGATTAAGCGCTTTGGGGCGCGTGAGTTATCCCCAAATATTATCAAGCGCTTAGAAGAGGTGACCGGGTTAGATGTGCGCGCAGATGGTTTTCCGGCCGAATTAATTGATGATGAGCCTGAACAGCCCGGCTATGAAGTGCGCGTCTAACCACATAAGGCCTCGCGTTCTTTCTGCCATAATTTTTCTTGGGGTTGTGAGAAATATGATATGTGTTGGGCCGAACGAGTTTTATTTTTATATTTATGGTTTGGGGGAGATTGCAGGGTGAAAACGGAAATTAGCTTTCGCGAAAGCGTTGAAAGAATGTTTGATCGGGCAGTTCGCTTGATTGATTTGCCGGCTGGGTTGGAAGAAAAAATCCGGATTTGTAATGCCACTTATACGGTGCGGTTTGGCGTGCGGTTACGCGGTGAAATAAAATCCTTCACGGGATATCGTTCGGTGCATTCTGAACATATGGAACCTGTAAAAGGGGGCATTCGGTATTCTTTAGGGGTGAACCAAGACGAAGTGGAAGCTTTGGCGGCGCTTATGACCTTTAAATGCGCTTTGGTCGATACGCCGTTTGGCGGCTCTAAAGGTGGGCTTTGTATTGACCCAACGCTTTACGAAGAGCATGAGCTTGAGCTGATTACCCGCAGGTTTGCTTATGAGCTGATTAAGCGTGATTTGATTCATCCCAGCCAAAACGTACCCGCGCCTGATATGGGCACGGGGCAACGTGAAATGGCCTGGATTGCAGATCAATATGCTCGCATGAACACAACCGATATCAATGCCAAGGCGTGCGTCACTGGCAAACCGATGAACGCGGGCGGAATTGCGGGGCGGGTTGAGGCCACGGGGCGCGGTGTTCAATATGCGTTGCAAGAATTTTTTCGTGAGCCATTAGACCTTCAGCGCGCGGGGTTGAGCGGGTCTTTAGAAGGCAAGCGCGTGATTGTTCAAGGGCTTGGCAATGTCGGGTTTCATGCTGCAAAGTTTTTATCCCAGGAAGATGGCGCTAAAATTATTGCCGTGATCGAGCGCGACGGCGCGCTCATAAACGAAACCGGGCTGAATGTTGAGGGCGTTGCAGATTGGAGAAACACAACAGGGGGTCTTAAAGATTACCCGGATGCTGTGTTTGTGCCAGAGGGCGCCAAGCTGCTTGAGCATGATTGCGATATATTGATCCCTGCGGCTTTGGAGGGCGTGATTAATTTAGAAAATGCAGCGCGGATCAAAGCCCCGTTGATCATCGAAGCGGCGAATGGGCCAGTAACGGCGGGCGCTGATGAAATATTGCGCGAAAAGGGCTGCGTGATCATTCCGGATATGTATGCAAATGCGGGGGGCGTAACCGTTTCTTATTTTGAATGGGTAAAGAATCTTAGCCATATCAGATTTGGCCGGATGCAGCGCCGTCAGGAAGAGGCACGCAGCCTCATGTTATTGGACGAATTGGAACGCCTCTCAACCCAAATGGGCGCTGATTGGAGCATGAGTGCAGATTTCAAAAAACGCTTTGTTCAGGGCGCGGGTGAGTTAGAGTTGGTGCGCTCGGGTTTGGATGATACGATGCGCGCCGCGATGCAGGCAATGCGGGCGCTTTGGCATAGTGATCAAAACGTCACCGATCTGCGCATCGCAGCTTATTTGGTCGCCATTCGCAAAGTCGCAGAGAGTTATCAAACAAAAGGGCTTTAAAGCCAGATCGTGCTTTTTTGAATTGCTTGGGGGCGTAAAAAGTCTGTTTCTTTTTGCTCAGTACTAGACTTCGCCTTAGGAAGCTCCGATATTCAGCCCATGAGCCTGCCAGTTGGATTTTTGGATGAGTTGCGGAGCCGCGTCAGCATAAGTGCTGTTGTGGGCAAGAAGGTCACATGGGATCTGCGTAAATCCAATCAGGGCCGCGGTGATATGTGGGCGCCATGCCCGTTTCATCAAGAAAAAACGGCCTCGTTCCACGTGGAAGACACCAAAGGTTATTTTTATTGCTTTGGCTGTCACGCCAAGGGCGATATTATTACATTCGTAAAAGATACAGAAAATGTGAGCTTCATAGAGGCGGTAGAGATTTTGGCCGCAGAGGCTGGTCTGAGCATGCCGGCCCGCGATCCGCAGGCAAAAGAGAAAGCGGATCAAAAAGGTGCGCTTGTCGATGTTATGGAGCAAGCGGTTCGCTTTTTTCGCTTAAGCCTGAAAACAAACGCCGCTGCTGATGCGCGGCGCTATTTGTCTGGGCGTGGGCTGTCTGAAGAGGCGCAAGCGCGCTTTGGCATTGGCTTTGCGCCAGAAGATCGCTCTGCGCTTATACAGCATTTTAAAGCTGCCGGTGTTGCCCCTGAAAAGCTTATTGAAACAGGCCTTTGTATCCAGCCCGAAGAGGGCAGAGCCCCGTATGACCGGTTTCGTGGACGGATCATGTTTCCTATTCGTGATGCCCGTGGGCAGTGCATTGCTTTTGGCGGGCGCGCGCTTGATCCGGCTGCCAAGGCCAAATACCTCAATTCTCCTGAAACTGTTTTGTTCGATAAAGGGCGCACGCTGTACAATATGGGCCCTGCCAGAAAGGCCGTTGGACCGGATCAGCCATTGATTGTAGCCGAAGGGTATATGGATGTAATCGCATTGGTTGAAGCGGGCTTTGAGGCCGCGGTTGCGCCGCTGGGCACAGCCATAACCGAAACCCAGCTCTCGCTGTTATGGCGCATGACCCCCGAGCCTATTGTGGCACTTGATGGCGACAAAGCTGGCTTGAGAGCAGCCTATCGATTGATCGATTTGGCGTTGCCGGCGTTGGAAGCCGGCCGTGCTTTGCGGTTTGCCTTGATGCCCGAAGGCCAAGACCCAGACGATCTCATTCGCCAATCTGGGGCCGGCGCCTTGCGCAAATTGCTACAAAAAGCGATGCCAATGGTTGAGCTGCTCTGGCAGCGCGAAATGGCGGCTGGACCGTTTGATAGCCCGGAGCGCAAAGCCGGCTTGGATAAAGCGTTGGCAACTAAAACTAAGTTGATCAAGGATCACGGACTGCGGTTGCATTATGAAACGGCGCTGAAAGATTTGCGCTGGGCCTTGTTTCGAAACCATGGCAAGCGGGGCGGCAAGCGTGGTCAAGCGGCAAGCCTGCCGGGAAAACCTCAGCAAAGCACCAAGGCCTCAGCGCTCGCCTCAGGTAATGATAAGGTTGCCCAATATATCCATGAGGCGGTGATCGTTGCGGCCGTGCTGGTCTGCCCAGCTGTGTTGAAGGATGTGCGCAGCTTACTCGAAGGCGTGGATTTTGATGATCCAAATTTAGATGCAATGCTCCGCATCATGGTGCAAAGCAAAAATCAAACGCGCTCTGAGTTAGAGGCGCAGATTGCCGCTGCGCTAGGGCCTCAGGTGATCGAAAAACTGTTTTCTGCTGGACATGTGCGCATGGCCGCCGGTTTGCTGAATTCGGATCAAACAGAGAATGCGCGCGCTACAATTTTGGAGGCTTTGGGGAAACTTTCCAGCCGAAAAGGTCTGGCCGCAGAATTGAAAGAGTTGCAAGAGGCCGGAGAGGAGGCCTTGGATGAAACCGCTGTTTGGCGTCTGAAGGAAGCCGCTGAGGCGGGGCATAATTCCTTAAAAGCAGTTCAAGAAGATAAGGTTCAATATCAGATGGCGCAGAACGGTGCGCGAATCAACCGCAGTGAAAAAGACCGATTCGATGAAATTTTGGGGGGAATTTCCTTTCAAAAGCCAAAAAACTGACTAAATAGAGGGATAACAGTAAATAAAGTACTGTACACGGGGTGGCCGAATCATGTGATTCCGTTATTTCTTGTCAGTAACGAATCACTCGCGTTAAATTAGGAGTCCCAAATGGCCGCTAAAGACACCGACGATCGCAAGACAGATGATCAGGATGCGGAGATCTCCCTTGATATGAGTCAAGCCGCAGTCAAGAAAATGATCGGTGAAGCGCGTGAGCGTGGCTATATAACATACGATCAGCTCAATCAGGTGTTGCCACCCGATCAGGTTTCTTCCGAACAAATTGAAGATGTGATGTCGATGCTGTCTGAAATGGGCATCAATATCATTGAAGATGAAGAGATCGAAGAAGAAGAAAAAGGAGCCACGGATCTGGTCGCGGTGACAGGCGGTAAAGATGTGGCGCTTTCTTCGGGTGAAACCGAAAAGCTTGATCGCACCGATGATCCCGTGCGCATGTACCTTCGTGAAATGGGCTCGGTTGAGCTGCTCAGCCGTGAAGGTGAAATCGCGATCGCCAAACGGATCGAGGCAGGGCGCAACACGATGATCCTTGGGCTATGCGAAAGCCCTTTGACGTTTCAGGCGATCACGATTTGGCGCGATGAATTGCTAAGCGAAGATATTCTTCTGCGCGAAGTGATCGATTTGGAAACCACCTTCGGCAATCAAATGGAAGAAGATGGTGAAGGCGAAAATGTTCTGGCAACCGGCAATGTCGCGGTTGGGCAGCAAAAAGAGGCCCAATCCGAAGAGTTGGATGCAGATGGCAATCCAATACTGACCGATGATGATGACGATGACGATGATGATCAGTCCAACCTGTCTTTGGCGGCAATGGAAGCGGCGCTGAAACCTCAGGTGCTTGAAACGCTTGATCGTATTGCATCCGATTATATCAAATTATCCGACATGCAAGATTCGCGGATTTCGGCGACTTTGAACGAAGATAGCAGCTTTACCGAGACACAAGAGGCAACATATCAGGCGTTGCGCGCTGAAATTGTCGAGCTGGTGAATGGGCTCCATTTGCACAATAACCGAATTGAGGCCTTGATTGATCAGCTATATGGCATCAATCGGCGTATCATGCAGATTGATAGTTCAATGGTTAAATTGGCGGATCAAGCGCGGATCAACCGCCGTGAGTTTATCGATGAATATCGGGGCCATGAACTCGATCCCAATTGGATGGAACGCATGGCTGAGAAAGCTGGCCGGGGATGGCAAATGTTCATCGAACGCTCCTCCGATAAAGCGGAAGGGTTGCGCAATGATATGGCGCAGGTTGGTCAATATATCGGTTTGGATATCAGCGAATTCAGACGCATAGTCGCGCAGGTGCAAAAAGGTGAGAAAGAAGCCCGCCAAGCCAAGAAAGAAATGGTTGAGGCAAACCTGCGTTTGGTGATTTCAATTGCTAAAAAATACACGAACCGCGGCTTACAATTCCTTGATTTAATACAAGAAGGTAACATTGGCCTCATGAAGGCGGTGGATAAGTTTGAATACCGGCGTGGGTACAAGTTTTCAACCTATGCGACATGGTGGATACGCCAAGCGATCACCCGGTCGATCGCTGATCAGGCGCGAACCATTCGTATTCCTGTTCATATGATTGAAACCATCAACAAACTGGTACGCACTGGCCGGCAGATGCTGCATGAGATTGGGCGCGAACCAACGCCCGAGGAATTGGCTGCTAAACTTCAAATGCCGTTGGAAAAAGTGCGCAAAGTGATGAAAATCGCCAAAGAGCCAATTTCACTCGAAACCCCGATCGGAGATGAAGAAGATTCGCAGCTGGGCGATTTTATTCCGGATTCTAACGCTGTCTTGCCATTAGACAGCGCTATTCAAGAGAATTTGAAAGAAACCACGACGCGCGTGCTGTCATCGCTCACGCCGCGGGAAGAGCGGGTTTTGCGCATGCGCTTCGGCATTGGTATGAATACGGATCATACGCTTGAAGAAGTGGGTCAGCAATTCAGCGTGACGCGCGAGCGGATCCGGCAGATCGAAGCCAAAGCTTTGCGCAAGTTAAAGCACCCGTCACGCTCGCGT
>Ga0228628_1001012_pt1 | contig 11912 bp, 13 predicted proteins | sample 34DmetaG_FD_183172 | JGI IMG/M metagenome (GOLD analysis project Ga0228628, IMG submission 183172) | Seawater microbial communities from Monterey Bay, California, United States - 34D | ecosystem: Environmental > Aquatic > Marine > Coastal | place: USA: California | collected 2016-09-30
GTGACTATTGTGGCAAATCGCTCTCCCGTCTTGTCGTCTTCGGTATAAGGACCACTAGTGTCTGGAGATATTTCTGTAAGTTCACGAGACTCTTCAACCTCAAACCATAACTTAAGGACGTTACCATTGTTAATCAAAACATTGTTTAACGAAATCATTATATGGAATGGTGGAGTAATTTATCGGCGTTTGCGTCTACGGTAAACTGCCCGAAGGTTGTGTCTACAGTGATATTACTAGCAGCAGTTTGGGCTGCATTATTTCCTTGGGCGTATACTTCAGGCTGAGTGCTTCCCGACGGTGCTTTAATTGATAACTTAGGATTCGCCATAGTGGAGACCGTACAAACGCTATTGACTATAACAAGTTTGCATCCCGTGTCGCTTGTAATTTCGCATAGACCTGCTTTATCGGAGCTGACTTCTGTTAGTTTTAAAGTAGCAGTATCCGATAGGGTTGTTACCATAGGCGATGGCGAAAAGAATCCTCCGACGGAATCACATCTCAAACCCGCAGCGTTTACAATAGCGCTTCCCTCTGCTTTGATAACGGGAGCCGAATTTATGTTAGAAATAATTCCTGCTATATCGATGATGCAGTCGCCTCCTAAACATGTAAACAATGGTGCATTGTCAGGTGAAGCGGGAACGGATTCTAGACTCAAGTAAGTGCCGTTGCTTGATGCATGTCCGTTGAAAAAGCCATAAGAACCTGATAACCAAGACAGGTTGCCTCCTATGTATTTCAAGGATGGAATATCTGAACTTGATGTTAAATTGAAAAGCGCCGTGCTCATTGAGGGGTTATTGTAAGTGCATCCAATATCAAACTTAATATTCACGACAGTCGAAACTGAGACGGAGATGCCATTAAAGGCATCCTCTTCCGAATACGCTCCCGACATACAGTTAATAAGAATAGGATTAGCATTATCCGACACCGCTTGAGCCATTGCACTGTTAATTGTTGCGAAAGGAGCGCCGCCCACGCTTCCAGAGGTATCATCTCCATGCTGAGGATCCACGTAATACGTGTTGGCGGATGTATATCCTATCGTTTCATATGTAGATGGAGCAGTAAAGCGTATATAACGGTTTCTATCTGTATCTATCATTACCTGACCCACAGTCGCATTCGTAATTAGGTCGATCTCCGCTGTCGTTCCCGCTGGTGGAACGATGGCTCCAAACTGTACCGTGTCCGCGCTTCCAAGTCCAATTGAAGATCTTAGCTGTGTTTTCTGTTCGTCGGTAGGCGGAGTTCCTACTGGGTTGTTTCCTAAATCAATACTCATAATGTTATTAGTTATAAATCAAAGATTGGTTGTTAAATGTAAGGCTCTCCCCGTTGAATATAAGTTCATCGCCTGATTCTAGGATCAATTTAAATCCATCTTCGTCCAAAATAAAGCTGCCATTTTCAAGTTGTAGACAATCTGTAAAAAAATCAGCAACGTCTTGGGGTCTAAATCCCGCATCTACAGGATGAGCTATCTTATCAGCGAGGCCAAATTTATTTAATTTTCTGTTTAACTCTTGTATAACATGAGTAAACATATGAAAGTTTTGAGATTCACTTATTGGATACGAAACCAAAAGAGAATCTATCCGACTTGTAAAAGAGTTTACAGTATCGTCGTCCCAATTAAATGTTTGGTGTATTTCCTTTTCTAGAAGATGGATATTTTCTGCGCTCATATACTATAGTGTATTACACACAAAAAACCCCATAATTCTAGGGGTAAAAAAATGCGATTTAAATTTTTTGATTTTTTTAAATTATACAGATCTATACCCTCTGTAGTTTAATTGAGCCAACATAGTGTCGCTAGATCCAGCAGTTATGTTTTCACTAACCATACACCCGTTGCTTAAAGAAAAAGTATTTAATACACCGCTGTCTCCACTTATTTTTAATTCAATGTTTCTATTCCTATCTTTGGAGCCGCTCAAGAATGAAAATGTTTCTTCTATTTCGTAGTTTTCGACTTCTATAGATATGTTGACCTCTTGAAGTATTGGGCCAACAATAGAAATATCTGCTGGCGTTTTTTGCCCTAGGCCGTAAGTTGGTTGGATATTAAAAGATTCAGAAAAAGTAAAAGATTGAACGGCGTTTGTTTGATGTTTGTCAAACGTAACAATTAACCCTGATTGAGATACATTTTCTATTCCGCTTTCGGCCGATGCGAGAGGCCTTATTGATGTATTGCTGCCACTTAAGCTGCCATATATAGATAAGTCAAAAGAGATTTGGGGTAAGTCCCCGACGGCTGTGGAAACGGCATATCCATTTATAGTAGCTTGTGAAAAATCAAGAAGATTGTCTCCATATTCAAACTGACCTGAAATATTTGTTAGTCCCGTTAAGGTTGTCACAAAATCATTATTTAAAAGATATTTATCAATCGAGGCAGTGACTTGAGTAGGCGCTTCAATCGTCTTCCCAGCAAAATCATTTCCAAGCATAGAGATTGGACTCTCATTAACATTCTGTTGGAATGATACATTCTCAATGCCTTGTAATTCAGTTCCGTTAATTATTATATATTCTTCGTGAGATCCTGCGAGTGCCATAAACTACTTTACACTTTTTCTTTTTCAAATTTTTTTTTCTTTTTTATAAATTTTAAGTGTAACACTTTTCACGTCCCATTAGCTTAATCGCGTGGTATGTTTTTGCTAGCTTTGTACAAAATTTAAGCTCCGAAGTCTGAAATAGAGACTTCGGGGCTTCTTTGCTTATGGAATCAATTCCAATAGATAACAAAAAAGTGTAATAAAATTTATGGCATATATATCATATAAGGACGTACCATTATACTTTGGAGGGGTAAACACAAGCGTTTTACCGACAACTAGCGACGGCAGTAACACAGCAGTTTTTTGTCAGCAGGTTCAGCTCAACTACGCCCCAAATATTTCTCCAGTGCGACTTTTAGGAAAAACGCCAACTAAAGATAATTTCAATCTTGCTGGACCTCCAAATTCTTCTATTTCTTTTTCTTGTTACGTGAGTAACGACGAATTTAATCCAAATGACTTTACTGGCGATGTCGGAGATCTTGGAGCTACATTTAGATTAGGTGATGATGTAAGCGGCATATCTGGCAGTGGAGCGTTTTTAACATCTTTTTCTTATACACTCGCGCCGTATTCTCCAGTTTTAGTCCAGTGTGATTTTTCTATTTATAACCCTATGACCATATCCAACCCTGGTGGAAAGATTGCGGCCGAAACAGCTTCTGTTGTAGATGATTTAAATTTTGCAGATTATGGACATGGAGCTTATTCATCTTTTGGAGGAACGCCCTTGGACGATATAGATGTGTTTGAAACAGTTCAATATCAATTCAACGCCAATCGTTTGCCAGTTTACGAAATTGGAGAATATAATCCAAAAGTCGTTGAATTAATAACAGCGGAGCAAAACATACAAGTCAGGGGTGATAATATACAGGCTCTAGTGCCATTGACTGGTTCAAATCCTGGAAATATAACAATAGATGTAAAAAATTCCAGCTCAACGACTCTTTTTTCCACTGATATTGACGGAAGAATCACGTCGGAAAATATTTCTATTGCTGGTGGCGACTTAGCGAGAGGCTCGTTAACTGTTACCGAATTATTAAAATAAAAAGCTTAAATGCCCAATAAACTTGAATTCAACCAATTGAGCCAAAAAATAAGGTTTAAGGAACGTAAATTTAAATTTACCCAAAATCAAATAGATTTTTTAAAAAGGACATTAGACGATCAAACGAAATTAATGTTTTTATCTGGACCAGCTGGAACAGCCAAAACTTATATGGCTGTCTATTCGGCCTTACAGGTTATGATGGACTCAGGTCTAGAAAAAGACATATTGTACGTTAGAAGCATAGCAGAAAGCTCGCAAAAGAGCCTTGGATCTCTTCCTGGATCTATTGATGAAAAATTCGGAGTTTTTGCTGGACCGTTTTATGATAAGATGGACGAGATGTTGCAAACCTCGGATATAAAAATGCTTCGAGACAAAAATCAATTTCAATGTATGCCAGTTAATTTTGTTAGAGGCTCTAACTGGAATGATACAATTGTTATCATTGACGAAGCTCAAAACTTTACATATAGCGAACTTATGACAGTGCTCACCAGAATCGGCGAAGATTCTAAAATATTAATCTGCGGAGACGTAACTCAATCTGACATACGAGACAGCGGCTTTGAAAAAATATTTAATACCTTCGACGATGAAGAATCTATAGAGAATGGAATAGTTTGCACTAAGTTTGGAACCGAAGACATCAAAAGGAGTGAAATTTTAAAGTTTATAGTTAAAAAACTTGATGCTAATATTTAAAAAAATATTTTTTATTTTATCATGAAGTATGAAAAAATTTTGTTTTGAATGCGGCACCAAGCTTGAATATAATTTCAATCCTCCAAATTTTTGCCCTAATTGCGGGGCGAACTTAAAAACAGGGGACTCTAAAAAACCCAAACCTACTCAATCAAAAATATCAGCTGACATTTCAAAGTCTTCCGAGGACTCTGAGGGTTATACTGACGCCAGTTACATACCAAATATCTCGAGCCTACAGTATGAGATTGAGGACTTTGGAGCGACGTCGCAACAAACTATTGGATCTCTTGGAGGCAAGCAGAGTCCTAGAAGATGGAAAAATTCTATCAGGAGAATTGACGATCTATAATGTACATCTTTCAAGATAAAATAGAGCAAATTGAGACAGCGATAGAAAGAAAAAGAGCAAAATGGAATTTAGATGCGGTAGCTTATATAGATTATGATGATATAAAACAAATCATCATGACCCATATTTACAAGAAGTGGCATTTATGGGACCAATCAAAACCTATCGAACCTTGGTTAAGTAGAGTAGTCTCTAATCAGTTTAAAAATTTATTGAGAAATCATTATGGAAATTACGTTAGGCCCTGCTTGCAATGTAAATTCAATAATGGAGGAGACGGATGTTCCAAAACAAAGAGCGGCATTCAGAACGAATCTTGTCAAGAATATAAGCAGTGGTCCGTAAAGAAAAAAGCTGCTTACGACATAAAGCTGGCTGTTACAATGGAAGGCCATATAAATGAAGTTAACGAAAAAAGAGATTCTTTTTTAAACTTAGAATCTGCGACGGCAAAACTATCGGCAGAAATGCAAACCCATCTTAGTGAAAGACATTTTAATGCATTTAAAATGATGTATATAGAAAATAAAACAGATGAGCAAATTGCAAAATATTTAGGATTCAAAACCAATGAAAAGAAGCGATCAGCTGGCTACAAACAAATAAAAAATTTAAAAAAGATTTTCCAAGCAAGGGCTAGACAGATAATTCAAGACAGGGATATAGTATGATTAATTTAAGCGAAGATCAAAAAAATAAAATTTTAGAAATATTTGAAAACAACCCAAACATTTTAAACATTACCAAAATTATTTTTGAAGATGATAGTCTTGATGGTAGATCTAAAGAAGGCAGGGCTGTTACAAAGTTTTTAGCCGAAAACGGACTGAAGGCGAAAACGACAAAACGAGAAAAGATAAAAGAAATATCGCTTTCTCAAGAGCAGTTAGAAAAAATCGAAGAATTAAAGCAAGACAAATTAAATACTTCAGAAATAGCTGATATTATATTTCAGACTAAAGTAACCAGATTGTCTAAAGAATGGCGCTCTGTAAATGAAATAATAAATCAAAGCAAGGAAGAAGAAAAAGATAAGGGGGAGGATTCTGCTGGAAATTATATTGCTCCTCAAGCAGTTTCTAGAATAATTAAAAAAATTAACGACTCAACTGGATACGGTTTAGAGGAGGGTAAAATGTCCAGAAACCAGCATACTTGCTGCGATAAGTTAAGGGTAAATTTATCGAATTCGCGATTTGTGGCTATTGTAAATAACTATATAAACGCAAGAGATAAAGAATTATTTGAGCAAGAATTTGTTCGACTGACTTGGGACAAGCCAGACCTTACCCCAGACGAACTAAACCTTTACATGAACGTATGCAAAGAAATTATTAATTTAGAACTTATTACCTCTCACCTGCAAAAACTAAACGATATGTTTGAGTCTGCGGACGATCAAGATGAGATGAGTATTAGATTAGCAGAAATTATCAAAGCCAAAAGTTCAGAGTATCACCAGTGTGAAACTCGTATTGAAAATCTTACAAAAAAACTTCAGGGGGATCGTGGGGCTCGTTTAGCTAGCAAGCAAAAAGATACAGCTTCATTTCTTTCTATAGTTCAGCTTTTTCAGGAAGAAGAAGAGCGACAAAATATGGTTAGAATAGCTGAAATGCAAAAGGAAGTAATTAAAGAAGAGGCTCAACGTCTCGAAGGTATGGCCGCATGGAAGGCTCGTGTTCTAGGGATCGGTATTGAAGATGTCTTATAAATGTAAAGAATGTGAAGCTGAGTTTAACTCAGAAAAAAGTCTTCATGCGCATCTTAAGGCACACAAGATGTATGTAGCTGACTATTATATTAAACATTACCCAAGGTTTAATAAATTAAATGGCAACCCGCTACCCTTTAAGAAAAAAGACGAATACTTTGAAAATGATTTTATCAATAGATCACAACTTGTAAAGTGGTGCGAGTCTGCGCCAGATGAAGAAGTCAAGAGCTATATTATTGAGTTAGGTAAAAAAAGAATTCAAAGAAAAAAGTATGAGAATGCACCCTTTCATTTAGAGCTTCTCAAACGACAGTTGCCAGATATAGATCTTTATAAAAAACACTTCGGTACATATACCAATGCTTGTGAGGCTATGGGATCGAAGCCCATATTCTACAAGGGAATGCCAAAGGAATTTATGAATAATGTGGAAGTTGAAGTTCTGATCGACACTAGGGAGCAGCAACCGTTAGAGTTCAATAAATCCACAATTTTAAAGTTAGACTTTGGAGATTACACTTTGGGTGGAGATGATTTTACTAATACATTTGTAGATAGAAAAAGCGCTGGCGATTTTTTATCAACCTTTGGAGGGCAAGTAGATAGGTTTAGAAGAGAGATGCAAAGATGTGTCGAGTTAGATAGTTATATGTATATTGTTGTTGAGAAGTCCTTGGCAGCAATAGAGAAGGAGGCTATGTTCACAAAAGGGAGAAGAGTTTCTAAACTAGGATGGGTTTTCTCTAACTTAATTTCTGTCCAACACGAGTTCGCGGGTCATTGCCAATTTGTATTTACAGACAGTAGGAGCCATAGTGAAGAAATTATACCTAAACTTTTAAGTCTGGGCAAAAAGCTTTGGGACGTAGACGTGCAATATTTTTTAGACAAGGAGGAAAGATGAGTTGGGATATAGGAAATCAAAAGCCTTTAAAGAGGGAGCCAGTTAATAATCAAGTTATGGGTCTTGAGGGTTATCTTGAGGACACTAAAGCGAAAATTTGGTTGTATAAATTTTTAAAGGAAAATGTAACCTTTACTACTGAATTGCTTACTGGCATCGAGCTATTCCCATTTCAGCACATGGCGGTTAAAGCAATGATGGAGAACGATTACTTTTTGGGTATCTGGTCTCGTGGTATGTCTAAGTCTTTCTCTACTGGTATTTTCGCATTGCTAGACGCAATGATGAACCAAGGTGTACATATTGGAATCATTTCAAAATCGTTTCGTCAATCTAAGATGATCTTTCGTAAAATAGAAGATATATCACAAGACCCTAAAGCTGAACTGTTTAGACAGTGTATAGGCAAGGTAAGCAAGTCTAATGATGAATGGTCAATGCAAATTGGCAAGAGCCGCATTACTGCCTTGCCGCTTGGTGACGGAGAAAAGCTTCGTGGTTTTCGTTTCCAGCGTATTATTATTGATGAGCTTCTACTTATGCCAGAAAAAGTTTTGAACGAAGTTATTATGCCGTTCCTAGCTGTTGTGGAAAACCCCACAGAACGTCAAAAAATTAAAGATGCAGAAGACGCAATGATTGAGGCTGGCAAGATGACAGAAGAGGAAAGAACCGAATGGCCATCTAATAAAATGATTGGTTTGTCGTCAGCATCATACAAGTTTGAATATCTCTACAAAATGTATCAAGCCTATGAGAACATGATCTTTAATCCTGGAGCAAAAAATCAAGGCAGAAGATGCATTATGCAGTTTAGTTATGATTGCGCCCCAAAAGCCCTATATGATGAAAACTTAATATCTCAAGCAAGAGGAACAATGAGTCAGTCGCAAATCGACCGAGAGTTTAATGCTCAATTTACCGATGACAGTGCTGGCTATTTTAAGATTAGTAAGATGGCTGAATGCACTATTGAGGATGGGGAATCCCCTGCCGTAGAAGTGGCTGGCGATCCAGACGCAGAGTATATAATGGCGTTTGACCCCTCTTGGTCTGAGTCAGAAACTTCTGATGATTTTGCTATACAAGTTATAAAGCTCATGCCAGAAAAAAAGAAAGGTGTCGTTGTCCACAGTTATGCACTTCCTGGGACAAACCTAAAAAAACATATGACTTATTTTAAATATCTTTTAGATAGTTTTAATATTATTATGATTGTAGGAGACTACAATGGAGGCGTGCAGTTTATAAACTCTTGCAACGAAAGCGATATGTTTAAAAAAGAAAAGTTAGAAATAGGGGTTTTTGATCCAAAACTAGATAATCCACACGATTATGAGAAAGACTTGAGGGACGCTAGAAGGAATTACAATAAAAGTAGCAATACCATATGCATATTAAGAAAGCCAGTGTCCAACTGGATTAGAAGCGCAAATGAAATGTTGCAAACAGCTTTTGATAGAAAGAGGTTATATTTTGCTGCGACCGCTATGGATGATAATTATTCTTTGCAAAAAGCAAAAAAGATTCCGATCAAGGAATTAAAGTTTTCAAAGTATGAAGACGAAAAGAATGTTGGGGCAAAGATGATTGACTTCATTGAACATCAAAAGGATATGATAGACTTAACGAAAGCTGAATGTGCACTTATACAAGTAACTTCGTCTGCTGGAGGCACTCAAAGTTTTGATCTTCCCAGCAATTTAAAAAGACAGAAGGGCGTAGATAGACCTAGAAAAGACTCCTATTCCGCTATTGTGCTAGGCAATTGGGGTATGAATATTTATTACGATATGATGAATATTCCCGAAGAAGCTAACCATGGATTTACTCCGATGTTTATTTAAAAAGTTCGAAAAGTGACTTTTAAAAAGTGTAACTAACTTTATAATAGCTATGCCGATACCGAAACCAGGAAAAAAGGAAGAACAAAAACAATTCATGTCTCGTTGCTTGGGCGACAAGGTGATGAAAGAAGAATTTAAAGACATCAATCAGAGAATTGCGGTATGCATAACATCATTTAAAGAAAAGGACAAAAAAGATGGCTAAAAGAAAATATACGAAAAAATCTAATTATTGGAACAAATTTCAAAAGGTCTCTAACGAAGCGTCTGCGACCCAACAGGATGTAGAGCCCGCAACAATGGGCGAGGCCTATCACGTTTCTCACGGGTCGTATAATCGATCTGGTTCTATTGGCAACTTGTCGTCCTCTAGCACATCTACGCGAATTAATAGATCCTCCGTTACGAGTCCACTTAATAAATTTAGTCAAATTAGGGGCGGGCTTTTACCTTATGAAATTTCTTCTGACGGAATCAATGTAAGAGAGGCGATTGAGCTTTGCCAAAAAGCTTATGCAAATGTTCCGATCTTTAGAAATACTATCGACATGATGTCTGAGTTCGCAAACTCGGAATTGTATCTAGAGGGAGGCAACGCAACATCTAGAAACTTTTTTGAAAAACTATTAGACAGAATCAAAATTTGGGATTTAAAAGATCAATACTTTAGGGAATACTATAGAAGTGGAAATATTTTCTTGTATCGCATTGATGGTAAATTTAGCTTAGATGACTACAAAAAGTTTTCGCAAAATGTGTCCGAAGGGCCTTCTCTAAATAAATTTCCTCTTAAATATGTCGTATTGAACCCCTTTGAAATTGTAGCTAAGCGCAGCACCGTATTTAACACGAAGGATGGAGCTTATGCAAAAATTCTTTCCGAGTTCGACATGGAAAGATTAGCTAACCCCAAAAATGATTACGATCAAGCAGTCTTTGATGCGCTAGAACCAGAAGTTCAACAGCAAATCAGGGATGGAGCATACTTTAAAGATGGTTTAAAAATTAACCTAAAGAACGATAAAATTTCTTACAGCTTTTATAAAAAGCAAGATTACGAACCATTCGCTATTCCATTTGGCTATCCTGTTCTTGAAGACATTAACGCCAAGATGGAAATGAAGAAAATGGACCAAGCGATCATGAGAACCGTTGAAAATGTTATTCTAATGATCACGATGGGTGCCGAACCAGACAAGGGGGGCATTAACCCAAACAATGTAAAAGCGATGCAAAAACTTTTCCAAAATGAATCTGTCGGTAGGGTTTTAGTTTCTGACTATACCACAAAGGCAGACTTTGTTATCCCAGATATCAACAAGGTTGTTGGGCCAGGAAAATATGAAGTTATTAATAAAGACATTAAGGAAGGGTTGCAAAATATCATTCTTAATGACGACAAATATAATGGCGCTCAAATTAAAGCTCGTGTATTTTTGGACAGGCTCAAAGAAGCTCGTGAAGCTTTTATTCAAGATTTTCTACAACCAGAAATTAGACGCATAGCTAAAGATTTAGGATTCAGATCATACCCGACTGTTAAGTTTAAAGATATAGATTTACGTGATGAAGTTCAACTTATGAGAGTCGCTACAAGGCTTATGGAGTTGGGCGTTATGACTGCAGAACAAGGTATGGATTTATTTCACACTGGAAGGTTTCCCCTTGCTGAAGAGCTGGAAGGAGCGCAAGAAAAGTTCGTAGAGCAAAGAGAAAAAGGTTACTTTAATCCAGTAGTTGGAGGAGTTCCGATGATTGAACCCGATGAAGAATCCAACGAGCAAAAAAAGAAGCCAGATGGTGGAATGGCTGGAAGGCCAGAGGGTTCTAAGGATCAATTCTCAAGAGAAAATATTCAAGGCACGATTTATGAAGTGGAAGCGCTAAGCTCTATCGCAAAAGAAAAAATGTTAGAAAAGCTTGATTCAGAATCATTAAGCGAAGATCAAGAAAAAATGCTGAGCAAGCTATGCGAATCTGTTGTTTGTGCTTCAGAAAAAGAAAATTGGCAGGAAACAATTATTTCTTGTGTAAATGATTTTGCGCAGATTGAAAGACTGGGAACCCTGAACGGTGTTTTTGAAATTTCAGACGCTCATAAATTAGAAGTTTATCCATCAGCAATATTATATCACTCAAAATGAAAGAAATCAAAAATCCCCTAGAAATGAGCGTAGACCGCTCCAACGGCAATATAGAGATATCTATTGCGAAAAAATACAGCAAAACTGAAGAAGCTATGTACAAGTCATACATGAATATTTGCTCTATGGATGACAAAGCCTTAGTTGATACTTCTGGTATGGACGAAGAGTCTACGGCCAAAAGTTGTGGAATGCAATACGATAAAATGAGGGCAATGATGAATGAAGTCGGAGAAGGGGGATTGACTGAAAACCAAAAAAAGCTTCCTAAACCTTTGCAAAAAGCCATTTTAGAAAAAATGAAAAAAGAAGGAAAGGCTTCCGAATCCGATGAAAAGAATTTCAAGCCTCATATGATGTATGATCCAAAAACTGGCAAAAGCTACGAAGCAAAAACCTACAAAGATCATATGGATATGAAAAAAATGGGCTATACCCACGAGGATCCCAAGAAGAATGCATAAGTACACAGCAAAGTTCGATTTTGAAATTAAAGCCTGCGAAGAAATTTCAGGCATTAATGTAAGTAAGGCTAATATTGAAAATTTAAGAGAGTTGATACCAACCTCTGTAGATTTAGAAAAGAATATTGACTTGATGGGTGTGG
>Ga0228628_1001039_pt1 | contig 11607 bp, 11 predicted proteins | sample 34DmetaG_FD_183172 | JGI IMG/M metagenome (GOLD analysis project Ga0228628, IMG submission 183172) | Seawater microbial communities from Monterey Bay, California, United States - 34D | ecosystem: Environmental > Aquatic > Marine > Coastal | place: USA: California | collected 2016-09-30
ATCGATCCTTAGTGCACAAAAAAGTGCACCCGATGTGTCCAAACAGGTCATCACACATGTTCCAGTTGTTGGTCCTCGCGTGGAAGCGTCACGTTCCAGTCTTCTCCATCCAAATAACGTAGCTTTTCACTGATCATTGCTGCATTTGCGAGACGTTTCGCAGAGTCCGCATCACCAGGATACCTGCGGTCGTTCGACAAAATTTGATTAAGTGTGTCGATGACACGCGTTCTGTTATCATTGACGTGCTGTAGCAACTCCTCGTGAGATGTAGGAACCCGAAATGCAGCTGTCAGTCCACTGTTAGCAACGTTGCTTCCTGTCTGTAACCCCAAATAAATGATTAGGTGGTATAATGTTTCCGATAATGAATAATACGCACCTCCGCCGTGTTTCTCACGATATTCATCAAAGTTACTGTCAATCAATATGCTTTTATGAATGAACTCAAATGTTTCACGTATTTTATAAGGTCTAAAGTAAACAAATAAATTGAAATCCATTATTGTCTTCAGCTTAATCGCAACGTAGTGGTTGTGCAAAACCATAAACGCTTGACGAACTGAATATTTGTTATTGAATATTTCTACTTGAGTTAATGAAAATGTGATTATATCACTTGTAATTGTAGGATCGATACCGTTTCCAATGAAAAACTCGACGCACTTACGGAAGGATTCTTCGTGACGTTTTCCGTTAGTTGTTGGGTCTGTCGCCTTCATAATGTCTTCAATGTTACTAGATTGAGGCCTTATCCAGATGAGGTCGATGCTAAACGTTGTATCTAATACACTGTCAAACAACCATCCATTTTCGATTTTTTGTTTAGCTTGATAAAAGATTTCATCGGGATTTACTCGTTCAATCATATCATGTCCATGAAAAAATTTGTAAACTATGTCTTCTTCTGAAAGAGGAAGTACTTCCGGTATACCCACTGAGCCGAGCTCAGTGCGCGCCATTAGCCAATAATATTTACGATTCAGAAAAATTTCATTCCACCTTCGACGCTGCTTGTTACTGCTGTTCAGAAAGGCAGTGCACATACTTGTTGGCAGCATCGAAAGCTCGTTAAAGCAGTGCCATGCAAAGAACTTCCAAAACGGGTTGTGCGGGTGGTCGGTTGTGAAATAGGCCTCTAACTTGCCCCCGATGTATCCATAAGAGTCCGCTCCACTGCAAAACATAGATTTCAAATTTGCTGCCTCCGGTATAGGGATGTCACCTTTAACTGGTGCACCCATGCTCCGAGTGACCACGTCGCGGTATAAATCGTCGTCACACGCGACTTTGCAGGTTTCGCACCACGCCATCAGTGCTTCCAACCTTTCAAGCCTGTATGGTGTACGATATATTTCATTCCGCACATTGTCTAGTGTATCATTACAGAGAACGGGGGGCGGATGAGAACCGGGAAGGATTGGTATCAGTGGAAGAGTTGACGCACGTTTTAATGATGATCGCTTAATGTCCATGTTTTTTCCTATAACAGTAATCATAGATATTACGACTTATTATCATGTCATAGAATGCGCATGAATGTCTTCATTTCATACACATACACCCGACACGGCGAACGCTGTCCTCGATGTGCTGGTTTGCGCCACTGGCCGCACTGGGACACAATGTGACGGTGGAGAAGGGTGAGAGAAAGGGAGAAGCGGAGTCCGAAGCGAACCTTTGCATCGAAAGTGTGTGTCAGACGTGGGATACGGTCAAAATGTGCGTATGTATATATATACCTGATTACTGATTGATTGGCCGTTACGTAACCGACGTCTTGCCACTCTTGCCACTCTTGCCACCTGTGAACGGTTCACAGGGGGCCTCCCAAGTGCTCGCTTTTACAGAGGGTGTCACTTTGACCATATATGGAAGGTAGGCGCCGTGCACGCCCGGCACGGCGATTGGCGGTAAGCGTCGTCCCTGTCGCGTCGGGTGTGACGCTCGCCGTCCCCAGTGTGCCATTTGCGGTGTCCACGATTCCGTTCGAACACTTTTCTACACCAGCCACCCATTCTAGAAACGATGCGTCCCAATACTGTCAACGTCGAAACCAGCATGCTGGGGACGACGAGCGTCACACCCGACGCGTCAGGGACGACGCTGACCACCAATCGCCATGCCGGGCGTGCACCGCTCCTACCTTCCATATATGGTCAAAGTGACACCCTCTGTAAAAGCGAGCACTTTTGAGGCGAGCTGTGAACCGTTCACAGTGGCAAGAGTGGCAAGACGTCGGTTACGTAACGGCTTTTTATGTTACCATATATGGAAAATTCACTAAGGGACGCGGAGATCGGACACCGTCGCCGTCACAGGCACGCTGGACGTCACGATCACCGTCCCCTGGCGGTAAACGGTGTATATTTTTGTGGATTTGCGCACAAATTCATTCAGAATTGATCCTTAGTGCACAAAAAGTGCACCCGGTGTGTCCAAACAGGTCATCACACATGTTACAGTTGTTAGTTCTCGCATTCAAGCGCCACGTCCCAGCCTTCTACACCCAACTCACCTAGCTTGAGACGGATCATTGCTGCATTGTCCTTACGTTTCGCACCGTCTACAGCATCAGGATATAAAGTGGCATAGTTGCATTCATTCGACAAGACTTTATGAAGTATGTTGATGACAAACGTTCTGTTATCATTGACGTGTTTTAGCAACTCTTCGTGAGATGTAGGAACTCGAAATGCAGCTGTCGGTCCACTCTGAGCAACATCGCTTCCTGTCGTCCCTGTCGTGTCGGGTGTGACGCTCACCGTCCCCGGCGTGCCATTTGCGATATCCGTGATTCCGTTCGAACACTTTTCTACACCAGCCACCCATTCTAGAAACGATGCGTCCCAATACTGTCAGCGTCGAAACCAGCATTCTGGAGACGACGAGCGTCACGCCCGGTGTGACAGGGACGACGCTTACCACCAATCGCCGTGCCGGGCGTGCACGGTGCCTACCTTCCATATATGGTCAAAGTGACACCCTCTGTAAAAGCGAGCACTTTTGAGGCGAGCTGTGAACTGTTCACAGTGGCAAGAGTGGCAAGACGTCGGTTACGTAACGGCTTTTTACGTTACCATATATGGGAATTCACGACCAGACACGACGACCAGACACCGTCACCGTCCCAGGCACGCTGGGCGCCACGATCACTGTCCCCTGGCGGTGATCGGTGTATATTTTTGTGGATTTGCGCACAGATTCATTCCGAATCGATCCTTACTTCTCACACAAACTCGTTTTTGTACGCATCGAGGTGGCCCTTGGCCACGAGCCCCTTCGGGGTATTGATGTCCGCAACGAGCTCTTCGATTTCCGCAGCGAGTCGAGGTTTCTTTGCCAGATGACGAGCAATCACTCCCAAACCATCGACCAGGCCTTCTTGCTCCGCTTCCAACCGCTTCCTCGTTTTTGATGTCACGTCGTAGATCTCTGGGTCGTCTCCAATTTCGTTGATGTCATGATCGATCAGAAAGTGGGCGTAGTCGACGATATGGCGAGGAAAGTACACACGAGAAACCCACGATTTCATGACGGGGATGTTGTACTCCGTATGGCTCGTGTTGACGATTGCTTCGAAGAGCAGTGTCTGGTCTAAGGTAACCGCCCCGAGTGCATGATCAAATGCCATCCCGTTGCTCTCCACCGCTGCGTGGACGACATCCGTCTTTGCCTTCAGGTCGTCGTCTGCATACGCAAGCGCCTCGCCGTCGTTTTTGATGGCTTCCATCACGACCTCCAAATCGGCTTTCAGCACCGGAGGAGCGTGTCGGATCCCACTCCCGTATGTTTTGACGGCTGTCAACATGATGTCTCTGTCATTGCACATGGCTTTCGGAATGAAATTGACGATTGATCCATCCTTGCGCACTGCGGCCATGATGATGTCTACGTCATCTCGAAGGGGGTGTCTGATGTAAAAGAATACATCGGGAAATTGATTCACCGCTTCCAACACAACTTCTTTGTCATACAGAAACGATTCCGACGCATATTCCAGCGACGAGCCGTCTTGCTTGACCGCTGCAAGCACGATGTCTCTGTCCTCGCCAAGGGTGATGTCCGCGAACAGGATTGCCCTTCCCTTATTCCTCACGGCGCTGAGAACAATCGTCTTGTCTTTTTTGAATTCTCTTCGTACATACCGAAGGACGTTCCCATTGACTTGCACCGCGCGTAGTATGAAGTCTCGATTTGACTTCAGCGAGGGCGCGACGAACGAATAGCTAAACTCGTACGACTCGATGCTCTTCAGAGCGACGGACTCGTTTTTCGTCACCTCGCGCGAGGCATAGAAAAGCGCCTTCCCATTGACTGCCACCGCCTTCATCACGACGTCTATGTTGGATTTGATCTCTGGCGATACAATTTCAAGTGCCAGTGGCCGCTCGCTGACGAGGTGAGTCGTGAAGTCGACATCTGCCAAAAGACGAGTGCTGACGAAAGCAGAAGCTCGGGTAGTTTGCTTCAATGCTTCCAAGGCGACATCGACGTCGTCTCTCAACGCCGCGCTGGCATATCGCAACGACAGTCCATCCTTGACGACAGCAGACGTGACGACGTTCCTGTCGTTCTTCAAGGTCGGAGATGCAAACTTCAGCGCGACGCCGTCCATGTCGTTTTCGATGGCAAAAAGAACTACCTGCTCATCGCCACGAAGTGTATCCGACGCGTGCTCGAGTGCGTTCCCTTCCCCTCCGCTCAACGCAGTGCACACGATGCGTCTGTTGTCCTTCAGCTCTGGCGATGCGAACTCGAGCGCACATCCCATGTTCTGCACCGCTTGCTCCACGACGTCCTCGTCTCCGTGATACATTTCTGGAATTGTTCGGAGGCACATGCCGTGTCCGGACACCCGCTTCATGACCAATGCCTTGGACTCCAAAGATGTGTCTGAAAAAGGATCGGGTGTGATGGTGGTGCCGTCGTCGGAAATCGACTTCATGCGAGTAGGAGTAAGGCGTGATGTAGATATTCTATGTTGCAGCGCGACCGCGATGCACCAACGGCGTGGATGGGTGGTGTGCGTGTCTGTGTCTGTGTTCTTCGGAGGTGGTCGGTTCGCCCGATCCGCCACGGAGCTGCCCATCTCGGAAGTTCCGTCCCAGCGTTCGGATTGGAGCGGTCGCGCCGAGGACGCCTTCCGAGGCGGGACCACCGATCGGTATCGCCGACCAAATCACTCACATCGGACCCCACCCCTCCCCACCACACACGCACACGCGATGAAGCGTGGCGAGCGTCACTCCACAATGGACTTCAAGCGGTGCAAAGCCCGTCTCGGCGACAACTACAACGACATCTGCCCCATATGCCTCGAACCGCTCGAAGGCAGTTCGGATACCCCCATCGTCACGGTATGCGACCATGTCATGCACACGTCATGCCTATGCAGCTACACCAAATCCGAGGGAAAGCGTTGGTTGCAAGTGTCGACGGGGTACCAGGACCAGGCGTACACCTTCGCGCACCTGACTGGCCTCGCGGGACCGCAGTGTCCTGTTTGCAGGCAACACCTCCCGCTGATAGACAAACTCACGCTCTCGATACAAAACAGTGCCTTCAAGCACGAGCTGCAGCGTCATCTGCCATTCGCAACATTGGAGTGGTCGCTCCGCGCAGCGAAGGAGGTTGGTAAGCGCCATCCCCGTGCACGGTCGTGAGAGAGACGTTTCAGAGCTGTGCCTCGATGTACCGAGTCGGTGGTTTGCAGAAGGAGACACGGCGTATCTGCAAACTGTGGGTGCAAATCCACAAAATACACATACCGCCACCAGGAACAACGATTGTGACGCCCAGCGTGCCTGTGACGGCGACGGTGTCTGATCGTCGTGCCTGGTCGTGATTTGCCATATATGGTAACATAAAAAGCCGTTACGTAACCGACGTCTTGCCACTCTTGCCACTGTGAACAGTTCACAGCTCGCCTCAAAAGTGCTCGCTTTTACAGAGGGTGTCATTTTGACCATATATGGAAGGTAGGAGCCCTGCACGCCCGGCACGGCGATTGGTGGTAAGCGTCGTCACTGACACGCTGGGCGTGACGATCGACGTCCCCAGCATGCTGGGTTCGACATTGACAGTATTGGGACGCATCGTTTCTAGAATGGGTGGCTGGTGTAGAAAAGTGTTCGAACGGAATCGTGGACATCGAAAACGCCATGACGGGGGCGGTGATCGTCACATCCAGCGTGACTGGAACGGTGACTGTGTCTGGTCGTCGTGCCTGGTCGTTATTTTCCATATATGGTAACATAAAAAGGGCCGTTACGTAACCGACGTCTTGCCACTCTTGCCACTGTGAACAGTTCACAGCTCGCCTCAAAAGTGCTCGCTTTTACAGAGGGTGTCACTTTGACCATATATGGAAGGTAGGAGCCTTGCGCGCCCGGCACGGCGATTGGTGGTAAGCGTCGTCCCTGACACGCTGGGCGTGACGATCGACGTCCCCGGCATGCTGGTTTCGACATTGACAGTATCGGGACGCATCGTTTCTAGAATGGGTGGCTGGTGTAGAAAAGTGTTCGAACGGAATCGTGGACATCGAAAACGCCATGACGGGGGCGGTGATCGTCACATCCAGCGTGACTGGGACGGTGACTGTGTCTGGTCGTCGTGTCTGGTCGTGATTTTCCATATATGGTAACATAAAAAGGGCCGTTACGTAACCGACGTCTTGCCACTCTTGCCACTGTGAACAGTTCACAGCTCGCCTCAAAAGTGCTCGCTTTTACAGAGGGTGTCATTTTGACCATATATGGAAGGTAGGAGCCTTGCACGCCCGGCACGGCGATTGGTGGTAAGCGTCGTCCCTGACACACTGGGCGTGACGATTGACGTCCCCAGCATGCTGGTTTCGACATTAACAATATCGGGACGCGTCGTTTCTAGAATGGATGGCTGTTGTGGAAAAGTCGTCGAATGGAATCGTGGACATCGAAAACGGCGTGTCGGAGACGGCGATCGTCGCGTCCGGTGCGATGGGCACGGAGATTGCGATCCGTCTTCGAGCCGAGCGCGTATTTCTACAAAAGGCAGAGAGTTGGTTGTGCTCTCAGGAGTGATTTTTTGAAGGACGGCGAAGAATAAAAAATGGAATTCTACAGCGAGATGAAGTACAAGATCCACCCCGACCTCGACATATGGGTCGTGCCCAATTTCGCGCAGGGCGAACTGGGTTTCGATCCCGCATTGGTGCAGTCGAAGCTAGAGTCCAACTACTCTGTTCGGGGTGCAGGTGATGCGATCCAGATTGGCCAAGTGCAATGGGTGGATGGCGACAATGATGCACTCAAGTACCGGGGCAATGAGCTCAAGCGAGGCAATATATGGCTCCAGACCGGCGAGCCGCATGAGAAGGGCTACCTTCGGTACTCACACACCGGGTGGCAGTGGCGCGTCCTGTCGGCCACGGCATGTGTGGACGCATGCCCGGAGGTGAAGCCAGTCATGGAGCGGTACAATACTTGGGCGGCATTGATTGGAAAGTCTAAGGCCAACCATGCCATCGTGACCAAGTACCGCGACGAGTCGCACTCCATCGGGTATCACTTCGACAAGCCGAACGACATCGAAAAGGGGTCGCTGATAACTGTGGTGAAGACGGGCGAGTGTGCCAGACCGTTCGAGCTCCGCATGCGCACGAAAATGACGCTCGTGGAGAAAGATGCCTTTGAGGCAATGGGCGAGAAAGAGCGAAAGGCTTTCAAGAAAGTGCTGAATGGCAGACAGGACAACGAGAAGCCCTTCTTTCGTAAGGTTCTCGAACCTGGGACGGCAGTCATCATGACACTTGAAGCCAATCTGCAGACGCAACACGGCGTGCCAAAGCTGAAGACGAAGGTGGGACCATCAGGAAGCATCGTGTTTCGCACAATCACAAAGCGTGTGACAATGGCGGACACGTTGAAGAAACTGGAAGCGTGCGAATCGAATTTCGAGAAGAAGAAGCGGAAGCGCGAGGAGCAAAGGCCCACGGTCATGGGGTGTGGCGCAGATTATACATGGCAGGTAGGCGTGATCCAGTACATAGATTAGAGGCTGGTGTGACGCTCACCGTCCCCAGCATGCTGGTTTCGACATTGACAAAATTGGGACGCGTCGTTTCTAGAATGGGTGGCTGGTGTGGAAACGTCGTCGAACGGAACAGTGGACATCGAAAACGCCGTGACTGGGGCTGTGATCGTCACATCCAGTGTGCCTGGGACGGTGGCGGTGTCTGATCGTCGTGTCTGGTCGTGTATTCCCATATATGGTAACGTAAAAAGCCGTTACGTAACCGACGTCTTGCCACTCTTGCCACTGTGAACAGTTCACAGCTCGTCTCAAAAGTGCTCGCTTTTACAGAGGGTGTCACTTTGACCATATATGGAAGGTAGGAGCCGTGCACGCCCGGCACTGCGATTGGTGGTAGGCGTCGTCCCTGACACGCTGGGCGTGACGATCGACGTCCCCAGCATGCTGGTTTCGACAACGACAGTATTGGGACGCATCGTTTCTAGAATGGGTGGCTGGTGTAGAAAAGTCTTCGAACGGAATCGTGGACATCGAACACGGCGCGACAGGGACGGCGGTCGTCACGTCCGGCGCGCTGGGGGTAGCGATGGCGCTTCGTCTCCGCGCCGGGTGTACCTCACATGACATGCTTTGTCGCGTCTTCAAGTAGTGTGATATTCAACAGCTTTCGTATAAGGTGTAGGACACCGCTTCTTGTATGGTAGTAAACGACACACATAGTTGTCAACAACAGAAATAAAAATGTCGCTGCGGCAAAAGAACATCTCCAAACCCTCACCGATGACCATCGCCACGCCGTATGGAGTCATTGATGCGATGATACAACCTATCAAGAACGTGAGCAGGAAACACGTGGGTGTCAGCACAGGAGCACCGGACAGTACTATGGACTATGAAATACATTACGTACCTGCTGCAAACATTGGAACACTTGAGCTTCACCGTATCCCTAATCAGTTAGATGTATGCTTTATCAATTTTGGTAACAAGCGCGCGATGATAACAACACAAGAACAAATCATACTTAACTATCTTAAATACGCAGCTGAACAATATGCCACATCACCGTATGAACTTGGATGTTTATTCAATCAAAGCACGTAAATCAAAAATTCAATTGTATTCTATGATATTCATGATATTCATGATATAAAAGAAATATACAATATAATTGAAAATAAACTTGATATTCCACACGGTGGTTTATCAGTTGTTGACAGATTCATAGCAACAATTCCAATTGTTGGAACAATGAAAAGCAACACCATATACAAAGCCTGCAGACGGAGGTATAATAACGACGTTCCACGCGGACATTGTTTTTGAATTCAAAGAAACCCAAAAGAAAGAGACACTATATATTGCTTATATATACTTCATAAATGATCAAATTCGCGACCTACAAGGTAAACTATTGCTTCCCGTCATTTTCAAGAACTTGTTTGAAAGTTTTAAAAAGTTTCATGATAAAGATGTCTCAACGCATTATGAAATCAGACGTATTAATCTGGATTCTACGCCCTCACAACAGGAAAATCTAAACTTTGGACCGTCTGCTTCCGTTTACGTAATCACATTGCAGATCAACATGCCTACAACCCATTCGACAAGTTCATTTTTCACAATTTTTACAAATGTTCTAGGCACGTCAGTATTTCCAACAATAAAGTTTGACAGCAGTCCGTATGTCCGCAGCGCCATTGAAAGATGTTGGAGTGCCAAAGGGCTATCTTAGAAACAACGCGTCCCAATACTTTCGTTGTCGAAACCAGCATGCTGGGGACGTCGATCGTCACGCCCAGTGTGACAGGGACGACGCTGGCCACCAATCGCCGCGCCGGGCGTGCACGGCTCCTACCTTCCATATATGGTCGAAATGACACCCTCTGTAAAAGCGAGCACTTTTGAGGCTAGCTGTGAACCGTTCACAGTGGCAAGAGTGGCAAGACGTCGGTTACGTAACGGCTTTTTATGTTACCATATATAGTTAAACGCGGTTAGGCACGGAGATCCGACACCGTCACCGTCCCAGGCACGCTGGGCGTGACCATCACCGTCCCTGATGACGGTATGCGTTTTTTAAAAAAACAGCACTTCGTTCACAACCTCCGATACACGTCGTCCACCTTGTGTCCGTACTGTATGCCGGGGGGTGTACTAGAGATGCCGATCAGGTGTGTGAAATCGAGTATCACGAACGCCACCCAGAATGAGAATATGAAGAACAGAACAGCGCACGTACATTGGAAAAGGACGCTTCTCAGCGGAGCGCCGCAGTGTGTTATACATGTGTTCAGCCGCCCTTTTCTTTTTACGCGACTCTCCCTCTTGTTTGCGTCGGGAGCCGGCCCGGCTTGAGGAAGGAAAACGGCTTGCGGAAGAGGGGCGGCACCAGGAATTGGAACGGCGTCAGGAATCGGAAAGGCGTCAGGAATCGGAAAGGCGCGAGGAATCAAAGCGGCTTTTGGAAAAGGGGCGGTCTCATAAATCGGAGCGGCTTTCGGAAGAGAGATAGCTCGAGCAATGGAGCGCAACTTAGGTGTGAAAGCACTCTTGCTTGTCGAAGCGCCATTCGTCACCCCTTCGAAAAGGCTCACCGATCGCGACGGGTGGCATGGCTCGTCTTGGATGCACCTGGCATACCCGGCATCCATGATACGACAGTAAAAATCGATGTCTATTGTTGGACGTGCGACGGCGTGTCCGCTATGGTGATACTAGAAGTCGTCTCAGACAAATGGAATGGAGACCGCGCGTCGTATGGCCATGGCGGCTCGTGATAGCGATCAGGAACGTACACTCAATGCAGGTGCCTTTCGAGGAACGCTGAGCAGTCTCGTCGTCCGATTCAAAGTGTTCAACACGCTCGTGACGTTATGGGTGCGCAGCGCGAGCACGATCGGTCTCACGGTCGCCGTGATCCTGTTGCTGTTTATCCTTCACCAGCTCTTCCTGTGGGTGGATCGAGATCCCGAGAAGGCGTTCGACAACGCTGCTTTCGCATTGGAGTTGATCGAAGTGATCTGGGACGTTCTGGGTATCATTAACAACGCGGTCATCGACATTTGCAACGCGGCGTTGATTCCGATGTGGAACTCCTTTACATACTACGCCGTAGAGCCGTTGGTGATATTGATACTGGAGATATTTTCGCTTGTCTTCTTCGACAGACATTATGGAGGTGTGATCGACGAGACGTCGTTTCCGTATCAGGGCATCGACTGCACGTCGTCAGTCACTGCAATGCAATGGTGCGGTCGTTACAGGGCGTACGAGCAGTCTCTCATCCAAGGAGAATCTGGCTTCGTGAACAAGTCTACCATTTTCCTGGGTCTCAAAACAGCTCGTCGATTGAGCGAGCTGTCGGGAACCGGAGACTTCGCCACACCCGTCTTCGACATTGATATCGTGACGGACGCCTTGCTAAAAGTGGCGACATTGGGGATCGTTGCAGTGGCACCGCTCGCAGACATCGCAACGGCCATACTCGACGACGTGCTTTCCACTGCGGCGGTCGCCATATTCGACGCGGTGTGGTTGTTGATGGAAGGGATTTTGAACACATGTGCGTTGCTCCTCTGTCCCCTC
>Ga0228628_1001050_pt1 | contig 11498 bp, 10 predicted proteins | sample 34DmetaG_FD_183172 | JGI IMG/M metagenome (GOLD analysis project Ga0228628, IMG submission 183172) | Seawater microbial communities from Monterey Bay, California, United States - 34D | ecosystem: Environmental > Aquatic > Marine > Coastal | place: USA: California | collected 2016-09-30
TTGCTGTACATTCTATGAAAGATGTTCCCACTGTTTTACCTGAAGGAATAATCCAAGCAGCAGTTTTAAAAAGAGCTAATTACAGTGATATTATTGTTTTAAAAGATACTGAAGAGTTTTTTGCTCGTAAAGAAGCGACTATAGCAACTGGTAGCTTACGAAGAAAAGCAATGTGGTTGAATCGTTTCCCAACTCATACAGTCGTTGATTTGAGAGGAAATGTTAATACTCGACTTAAGAAGTTAGAGGATAACAACTGGGATGGTGCTGTTTTTGCAGCCGCTGGTCTAGAAAGAATTGGGAGACGTCCCGGTGGAGCAGTTAATCTTTCCTGGATGATTTCAGCACCAGCTCAAGGAGCTATTATGGTAGCTTCATTAGCTGAAGATGATTATATAAAAGATGCATGTGAACAACTTAACCATTACGAAACTGAAGTATGTGTTACCGTAGAACGAGAGTTTTTACATCGATTAGAGGGCGGGTGTACTGCACCAATTGGAGCAATTGCCTATGTAGATGAGAAAACACAGGAAGTTAATTTTAAGGGAGTGCTTCTAAGTAAAGACGGAAAAAAGAAAATTGAGGTTGCTAAAACTGCACCCTTAAATAAACATCGTTATTTGGCGCAAGATTGTGCAGACTATGTAATTAATCGAGGAGGTAAGCAACTCATTCTGGATGATATTGATGTTCAAGAAGATTCAGCTGCTCGAGTATTTTCAACAAAATCATTGTCTGAGAGTCAAACAAAATTATTTCATAACGTTATTGCTTCAGAAAGTTCAGACTTTATTAAAGTAAGATCAAATAGAATAGCTCCAAAAGTAGTAAAAGATGTTATTCAAAATGTTATTATCACCAGTAAAAATGGTGTTGAAGCACTACTTGACAATTTCACAAAAGAGGAATTAAATTTTAAAAATATCTTTTGTGTTGGTAGAAGAACCAAAAAGATGATCCAACAAAAAATTGGGCCTGTAAACCATACTGAAAAGAATGCCGAGAGGTTAGCAGAATACCTTAGCAAAGAAATGAAAGGGGATAGTGTTACCTATTTTTGTAGTGATCTTCGTTTAGATACTTTGTCAAAAATATTAACCGAAAATAAAATTGAAGTTAATGAGGTTGAGGCCTATAAAACCATGTATAGCCCTGAGTTAGTTTCTGAAAGTATTGACGGAGTGATGTTCTATAGCCCCTCTGCGGTTAACAGTTACCTTCAAAAAAACACTACAGATAAAGTAGCTTTTTGTATTGGAGCATCTACAGCTAAGGAGGCACAAAAATATTTTGAAAAAGTTGAAGTTGCACAAATACCCACAGTAGAAAGTGTAATTGAATTAGTGAATTTGCATTATGTACAATAAATTTAGGAGACCAAGAAGAAATCGTAAATCTGCTGCTATACGAGCTATGGTAGAGGAAACTACTTTATCAATTAATGACTTTATTTATCCTGTATTCCTTATTGAAGGTTCAGGTCAAAAAGAGGAAATTTCTTCTATGCCAGGAATTTACCGGTATTCACTTGACTTGTTATTGAAAGAAATTCATGAATGTGTAGAAATTGGAATTAAAGGGTTTTGTATTTTCCCCTCACTTAAAGAGGATAAAAAAGACAAATATGCCACAGAAGGACATAATAAAAATAGTCTGTACATACAGGCATTAATGAAAATTAAATCACAGTTTCCAGACATAGTATTAATGACTGATATTGCAATGGATCCCTACTCAAGTGATGGACATGATGGTTTATTGGAGAACGGTGAGATTTTAAATGATGAAACTCTAGAGATTTTAGCTAAAATGGCACTGGTTCAAGCAGAAGCTGGTGTAGATATTTTAGGACCATCTGATATGATGGACGGTCGTGTGGGTTATATTAGAAATGTGTTGGATGAGGCAGGATATACTCAGGTATCAATCATGTCTTACACAGCAAAATACGCAAGTGCTTTTTATGGACCATTTCGAGAGGCTTTAGATTCAGCTCCAAAATTTGGAGACAAAAAAACCTATCAAATGAATCCTGCTAATGCTAGTGAGGCACTTATTGAAGCTGATTTGGATATAGAGGAAGGTGCCGATATGATAATGGTTAAACCAGCCCTGGCATATCTTGACATAATTAAGTCGCTGAAAGATAATTACGATGTACCTGTTACAGCCTATAATGTAAGTGGTGAATATGCGATGATTAAAGCTGCCTCCGAAAAAGGATGGTTAGATGGTGAAAAAGTGATGATGGAAAGTTTGTTAAGTATCAAAAGAGCTGGAGCTGATATCATCATTACATATTTTGCAAAAGAAGCTGCAAAAAAGTTAAGTAAATAAAATTTTTCCTAAACCGCAGTTGGGAAATTCTAATTATTTCTTGATTGTTTTACAGAAGAAAAAATAAGAAACAATGGGTTTTAAAAAATCTCAAAAACTTTACGAAAAAGGATTAGTAAATCTAGTAGGAGCTGTTAATTCTCCTGTAAGAGCATTCACTTCTGTTGGAGGAAATCCTTTATTTATTAAAAGAGGAAGGGGTTCTCAAATTATAGACGTTGATGGAAACAAGTATGTAGATTTAGTTTTATCGTACGGACCAATGATTATAGGTCATCGTCATAAAAAAGTTCAAAAAGCTGTTCACAAAGCATTAAAAAATGGCTATTCATTTGGAGCTTCAACTGAAAATGAAATAACACTTGCAAAAATTGTATGTGATGCATTTCCTGGAATGGATAAGGTGAGATTTGTAAATTCTGGAACAGAAGCTGTTTTAAGTGGTGTTCGACTAGCTAGAGCTTATACAGGTAAAGATAAAATAATTAAGTTTTCAGGATGTTATCACGGGCATCAAGATTCATTATTAGTTGCTGCTGGTTCTGGATTAGCCACGCTAAGTATTCCTGGAAGTAAAGGCGTACCAAAAGAGGCTGTAAAAAATACATTAATAGCTACTTACAATGATTTAGATAGTGTAAAAAAACATTTTGAAGAACATTCAGACATTGCTGGTGTAATTATTGAACCAGTTGGAGGGAATATGGGGGTTGTTATCCCTCAGAATGGTTTTCTAAAAGAGTTAAAAGACTTTTTGCATACCAAAGGTGCACTCTTAATTGCAGATGAAGTAATGACAGGTTTTCGTTCTAAGTTTGGAGGCGCGCAAGAACTTCTAGGTGCAGAAGCTGATATTACTTGTTTAGGAAAGGTAATTGGAGGTGGTTTTCCTGTAGGAGCTTATGGAGCTAGAAATGAAATAATGGAATGTGTTGCTCCATTGGGAGGTATGTATCAGGCAGGAACATTAAGTGGAAATCCAATTGCAATGGCTGGAGGAATATCGACCTTAAAAGAGTTGAAAAGACAAAACCCATATGAGAAATTTAATCATATTGGTGAGCGAATAGAGACAATTTTATTAAATGCAGGAAAAAAGTATAATGTTGATGTAACGGTGAATAGATTTGGCTCCATGATGAATCCATTTTTCACCAAAGTAACAGTTACAAACTTTGCTCAAGCCCAAACTTCAGATACTAGTAAGTTTGCTATTTTCTTTTGGGAAATGATAAAAAATGGAGTATTTCTTCCGCCTTCTCAATTTGAAGCTTGGTTTTTATCTTCTGCCATTTCTGAGGAGGATATTAGTAAGATTGAAAATGCAGTAGACAAATCATTTCAAAAAATTAAAGAAAGTCAATGAGAATTACAATAAGCATATTCTTATTAATATTGGTTTCTTGTAAAACAACCAATACAAACACTTTAAAAACTAATGAAGTTTCTTTTAAAACAGTTTCTATAGGAGTTCTTTATGGTGACGGCACAGAGGGGATTTCAAAAAGTAATTTTAGCATTAGTAATGCGAAAGATTGGAATATTTTTTTAAGTAAAATAAATGCTTCTAATCGTTTTTCAAAGGTAGCTATTGATTTTTCCAAACAACAACTATTATGTGTTTTTGATAGCATTAGAAATACTTCGGGGTTTAAAATAGAAATTGAAAATATTTTCATAGAAAAAAGTGGTTTAAAAACAATTTACACAACAAGTAAACCTTCAACTACAACAATGGTAAATATGGTTGTCACTCAGCCTTATCATATTGTAATTACTGACAAACAAGAAGAATCCATCACCTTTATAAACAAAGATAACCTTCAATAAGATGATAAAAAACGATTTATTTTTAAGAGCCTTGAAAGGTGAAACAGTAGATAGGCCACCAGTATGGATGATGCGTCAAGCTGGTCGTTATTTGCCAGAGTTTATGGAAATTAAAAAGAAATATGATTTCTTTACACGTTGTAGAACCCCAGAATTAGCTTCTGAAATTACAGTACAGCCAATTCGGAGATACGGTATGGATGCTGCCATACTATTTTCAGATATTTTGGTGATTCCACAAGCAATGAATATAGAGGTTGAAATGAAGCCAGATTTTGGCCCTTACTTGCCTAAACCAGTCAGAGATCAAAAAGGAGTAGATAATGTTATTATTCCTGATGTGAATACTGAATTGGGTTATGTGATGGAAGCAATTAAAGCTACAAAAGAAAAATTGAATGATGAAATCCCATTAATTGGTTTTGCAGGGTCTCCATGGACAATATTATGTTATGTGGTTCAAGGACAGGGCTCTAAAAACTTTGATAAAGCTAAAGAGTTCTGTTTCACAAATCCAATAGCAGCTCACCAATTGTTGCAAAAAATTACAGATACAACTATTGCTTACTTGAAAGCAAAAGTAATGGCAGGAGTAAACGCTGTTCAGGTTTTTGATTCATGGGGAGGAATGTTATCTCCCACAGATTATCAAGAATTTTCATGGAAGTATATTCAGCAAATTATTGATGCTTTAAAAGATTTTGTTCCTGTAATCGCTTTTGGAAAAGGATGTTGGTTTGCACTTAATGAAATGTCAAAATCTGGAGCAGCTGCTTTAGGAGTAGATTGGACCTGTTCGGCAAGAAATGCTCGTTATTTGTCTGGAGGAAATATTACACTACAAGGTAACTTTGATCCCTCTAGACTACTCTCACCACCAGCTGAGATAAAAAAAATGGTTCATCAAATGATCCGTGAGTTTGGAAAAGATAAATATATTGTAAACTTAGGTCATGGAATATTACCAAATATTCCATTAGAAAACGCAAAAGCGTTTATAGATGCTGTAAAAGAGTATAAAGATTAAAATGCTGGTTTGGGATGTCATAAAAGGGGTTCGTTTTCGACAACTTAAAAGCTTACTGTCGTTTTTATTTAAACATCCATTTTTTTTCTTTTCTACCATAAAAGCAACTTTTGATGTTTTAAGAATTTCTCAGAAAGAGTTTCCTAATACTCATGGATTTCATAATAAAGCCAACGCGTTTCGCCATGCTTTATGGAATGTTTTTATTGCGAAGCAATGTAGTTTGTTTTCAAGAAAAAGTCATAAAGTAATTTTATGGACTAAGGAATTTACAGATTGGCATGAAGAATTTTCTCCCAATGAAGATCTTCCAAGATTAATGGATCTTCACAATAATTGTATTGGAAGAGAGCTGTTTCTTAAAACACCCAAAAATACTCATAAGCAATGGATTTTTCTTATGAAAGAACAATTGCATCACGCTGTACAAATAGTTTCGGCTGAAGAAGTAGCAAATTTTCCAAAGCAATTAGTGTATCTTGAAAGCTGAAAGAAAAAATTTAAAATTATTTAAAAATTTAAAAATGCCTCATTTTATAGTTGATTGTTCTGAAAATATATTAAAATTAAAAGATCCGAAAGTACTTTTAGATGAGGTATTTGAGGCCGCTTTTTCTTCAGATCTGTTTTCAAGAGCTGCCATAAAAGTTCGTTTAAATCCATATAAATATTCGTTAGTATTGGGAGATAATAAAGATTTTATTCACGTTTTTGGGAATATTATGGAAGGTAGAACAGCGGAACAAAAATCAGATCTCTCAAGAAAAATTGTTTCTAAATTAAATCAATTATTTCCGGAAGTTCCAATTATTTCTATGAATATTAGAGATTTTGAAAAATCTTCTTACATTAATAAAACAATGCTTTGAAAGAGATGTTAAAAGGAGTTTACCAAGGCTGTACAGCTTATTCTGAAGTTTACGAGATTATTTCTCGTTTAAAGCTATGGAAATTCTTTGTAATTCCAATGCTAATAAGTTTTCTGGTTTTTTCAATGATTTTAGTAGTTTCTTTCTCCTTATCTAATTCTATCGGAAGTTATATTGCTAGTTTTTGGAGCTGGGATTTCGGTCAGGAAACTATCCATGCAATAAGCAGATTTTTTGGAGGCTTATTAATTATAATATTCGGTTTTATTAGTTTTAAGCATATAATCATGGCGCTTTCGGCTCCGTTTATGGGTCCAATTTCTAAGATAATTGAAGATGATATCAATGGAGTAGTTTCGCAAGTTAAAACCTCAACACCTTCAGGATTATTAATGAGAGGAATAAGAATTAGTCTTAGAAACTTACTCAGAGAATTAGTATTGTCTATTCCAATCCTATTGTTTGGATTAATCCCTGTAGTTGGATTTTTCTCAGTAGTTATGTTGTTTTTGATGCAAGCTTATTTTGCGGGTTTCGGAAATATGGATTATACTTTAGAAAGACATTTTAGTTATCAAAAAAGTGTTTTTTTCGTAAAAAAAAATAAGGGATTAGCTATGGGTAATGGAATTGTATTTATGTTGTTTTTATTGATTCCTTTTCTTGGAGTAATTTTAGTACATCCATTATCTGTTACTGCAGCAACAATAGTAACTGTTAAGTCAATAAACAAAGAGTAAATTAGTTATGAAAGATCAGTTTTACAAGTATATAGAAAGCTTACAAGATCGCATCACTTCAAAAATTGAAGAAATAGACGGTGTCTCAATATTTAAAGAAGATATTTGGGAGCGTCGTGAAGGTGGAGGTGGGAGAACTCGTGTCATAGAAAATGGTGCTATTTTTGAAAAAGGTGGTGTTAATATATCAGCAGTTCATGGTGAATTACCTGATGTATTAAGAAAACAATTTAACGTAGATGAAGGTGATTTTTTTGCTTGTGGATTAAGTCTAGTCTTACACCCTAAGAACCCATTTGTACCTACTGTTCACGCCAATTGGCGTTATTTTGAAATGTACGACTCGCAGGGTGAAATTGTAACTCAATGGTTTGGTGGAGGACAAGATTTAACACCCTACTACTTATTTAATGAAGATGCAATCCATTTTCACACAGTTTGTAAAAATGTTTGTGATACTTACCAAGAAGAATTTTATCCAAATTTTAAAAAGAACTGTGATGACTATTTCTGGAATACTCACAGAAATGAAGCTCGTGGTATAGGAGGATTATTTTTCGATTATTTGAAACAAACAGATGAGTTTTCGATTCAGGATAGATATGATTTTGTAACCGCAGTAGGAAATAGTTTTTTAGAAAGTTATGTTCCCATTGTTGAAAAGAGAAAAAATATGATTTATGAAAAATCACACAAAAACTGGCAAGAAATACGAAGAGGACGTTATGTTGAATTTAATTTAGTTCATGATAGAGGTACATTATTTGGTCTAAAAACTAGGGGTAGAATTGAAAGTATTTTAATGAGTTTACCACCTTTAGTTCAGTGGAAATACAATCATATTCCAGAAGAAAATTCTGAGGAAGAAAAATTAATAACTATTTTAACAAATCCAATTGAGTGGGTTTAAATATTTAATCTTAATTTGTAAAAAAAATATGAAAAAATATTTAGTATTATTGGTAGCTATTTCAATCTGTCAATCTATAAGTTCTCAGGAAATTATTAAAAAAGTAACATTACTTTGGGATACCTCTTACAGTATGATTGATAGAAGTTTAGATAATGATTTAGATTATTTAAATGAGTATTTTTTTAAAAATTCAAATACAGAAGTTACCCTTATTAAATTTAGTAATGATATCATTTTAACCGAAACTTACGGTATTAAAAATAGCAATTGGTTAGATTTAAAAAAAGAACTTCAAAATACAACGTATGACGGTTCAACTAACTATAACAAACTAACAATTTCAGCATCAGATGAGGTTTTGTTATTTTCTGATGGATATACTTACGATTCAAAACTTCTAAAAATTAAATCACCTCTCACAGTTGTATCTAGTAATAAAGAATACAATGCAGATTTTTTAGTCTCGATCTCAAAAGGCGCTAAAGATAAGTTTATTGATTTAAGAACTATCCAATCTAATACATCGGTAGCATCAGAATTTAAGACCATTAATGGAAGGGTTAGTGATGAAAATGGATACCTTTCGGATGTTACTGTTATATCTAGAGGTAACAACACACAGACTTTAACTGATAGTTTAGGTAATTTTTCAATTGAAGCCCAGAATAGGGGAATTCTAGAATTTAGATATATAGGGAAAAACACTATTTTATTAAGAGCTTCAGATAGCGCAACCAAAAATATTTACATGACTGATGGTAATATGGTACTTGATGAGGTTGTCCTTGAAAACAATAAAAATGAAGAAATAGATAATGGGTATGGTAAACTAGATAAAAAAAGATTAGGGTATTCAATTGAAACATTAGATGGAGATAAAATAATACCGTCAAATACTGATGTAAAAGATGCTGTAGCAGGTAAATTTGCAGGTATAAAAATAGGAAATAATGATGATTTAACTCAGTTCGTTGGAAGAGGTAGATACACTACTATTTTAGGGAATCAGTATGGTCTTGTAGTAGTTGATGGCCTAGTAATTCAACAAAGTGACTCCTCAAGAGATAATGGTTTTATCGCTGACACAGGTTTTATTGATCCAGCAAATATAGAGAGTGTTACGTATTTAAAAGGTTTAGCTGCGACTAATATATACGGAAGCGATGGGAGTAATGGCGTATTGCTTATAAAAACAAAAACAGGTACTTCAAGTTATAAAAAGAAAAAGAAAAAACAATTAGGAAATACACCTACTTATATAGATGATACAGAAATTGAAGAAATTATTGATAAACCTTATATAAGAGAAATATCACAAACAACAACTATTGAGGAGGCTTATAAAACGTACCTTTCTCAAAGAGAATTATATGGTAAGGATGTCAATTTCTTTTTTGATATGGCTTCTTATTTTAAAAATTGGAATAACTCTTATATGATTAAGAGAATATTATCTAATGTTTTAGAAGTACAAAAAAGTTTAGATGTTGAAATTTTAAGGATGTTGGCCTATAAATATGAGGAGTTTGACATGTTTGATGAGTCTGTTGAAGCTTATGAACAAATAATCTCCATAAAACCATCAGAATCTCAGGCCTATAGAAATTTAGCTTTAAGTTATCAACTCAACAAGCAATTTACAAAAGCCCAGGAGGTTCATAATAAAATATACAATAATAAATATACTGAGGTCAATTCATTTTCTGGATTAAAGCAAACAATTAATTCAGAATATAAAAATTTAGTAGCCTTGCACAACTCAACTTTAGTTGCTGCCGATATTCCTGATTTTTACAAAAAAAATACAGAGTATGATACACGTATAGTGTTCGAGTGGAGTTATTTTGATGCCCAATTTGACTTGCAAATTGTAAATCCTCAGCAAAGATATTATACTTGGTCACATACACAAAATGAGGAGCGTTCTAGAATTATAAAAGAAACCGCTCAAGGTTATGGATTAGAGGAGTTTTTTATCACTAAAAAAGACAAAGGAGAATGGTTATTTAATATCTCTTATTATGGCAAAAAGACAGGTGATAATTCTATACCTACTTACCTTAAAATAACAGTTTATAATAATTTTGGAAGACCTAATCAAACAAAAAAAGTAACTGTTAAAGCATTGAATGATTTGAATAAAAAAGAATCCATTTTAAAACTCAAAATTTAATTATTTTAATGAATAATTACCATATTATTAACAAAAGCTTCAATATGGTAAATTATTTATTAAAAATATAACTAAAATAGAATATTTATTGAATTTAATTTATTTTAAACATCTTTTTTCAATTCTAATAGTTATTCTTTTATCACTCATTTTTCGTATTTTCGCAATCTCAAAACCAATGTATAATGGCTAAGTTCGAGTTAAAATTACCTAAGATGGGAGAAAGTGTTGCTGAAGCAACAATTACATCTTGGTTAAAAGAAGTTGGAGATACCGTAGAATTAGATGAAGCAATTGTAGAGATAGCCACAGATAAAGTAGACTCTGAAGTCCCTAGTGAGGTGGAAGGAACACTAGTTGAAATTTTATTTGAAAAAGATGCCATTGTTGCTGTAGGTCAAACTATAGCTGTAATTGAAATCATTGGAGGTGAGGAAACTTCAAATCAATCTTTTGAAGAAAAAGTAGAGGTTGTCGAACACGTTGCTAAAGTTGAACAAACGATAGAGGCTGCCTCAGAAATAAAAAACTCACCCATAACAAAAACCTCAGATTCAGGCAAATTCTTTTCACCCTTAGTGAGAAAAATTGCAGAAACTGAAGGATTATCTATGGAAGAGCTAGATATGCTTTCAGGAACAGGAAAAGACGGAAGAGTAACTAAAAATGATATACTCTCCTACATTGAAGATAGAAAAAATTTACAGCCAGTACAAGTCACAAAAACTGAAACTATCCCATTAGAGACTAGTAATTTTGTTAAATCAGTTCCAACTTCGGTTAATGGTGAAGATGAAATTATAGAAATGACCCGTATGGGTAAATTAGTCTCTAAACACATGGTGGCTTCTGTGCAAACCTCTGCACATGTTCAATCTTTTATAGAAATTGATGTTACAAATATTGTAAAGTGGAGAACTAAAGTCAAAGATGCGTACTTTATTCGAGAAGGCGAGAAATTAACTTTTACTCCTATCTTAATGCATGCGGTAGCTTCTACAATTAAGAAGTTTCCTATGATAAATATTGCTGTACAAGGTGACACTATTATAAAAAAGAAAAACATCAATCTAGGAATGGCAGCTGCACTGCCTGATGGTAATTTAATAGTACCTGTCATAAAAAATGCAGATCAATTAAACCTTGTAGGGATGACAAGGCAAGTTAATGACTTAGCGTCAAGAGCAAGAAATAACCAACTAAAACCTGATGAAATTCAGAATGGTACCTATACAGTTACTAATGTTGGTAGTTTTGGATCTGTTATGGGTACACCAATAATTAATCAACCTCAGGTTGCGATATTAGCTCTTGGAGCTATACGTAAAGTCCCAGCGGTCATAGAAACCTCTGAAGGAGATTTTATTGGGATTCGACAAAAGATGTTTGTGTCTCATTCTTACGACCATAGAGTTGTTAATGGAGCATTAGGAGGAATGTTTATCAAGACCTTAAAAGAAACCCTAGAAGCTTGGGATATAAATCAAGAATTTTAATAAATAACATAAAAAAAAATGAAAAAAATGAAAAAAGTACTTATTGCATTATTAGTTATTACAACATTATCAGCAACTGCTCAAGAATCCGTTTTATTACGTCTCAATTA
>Ga0228628_1001054_pt1 | contig 11480 bp, 12 predicted proteins | sample 34DmetaG_FD_183172 | JGI IMG/M metagenome (GOLD analysis project Ga0228628, IMG submission 183172) | Seawater microbial communities from Monterey Bay, California, United States - 34D | ecosystem: Environmental > Aquatic > Marine > Coastal | place: USA: California | collected 2016-09-30
TATGAATCCTGCTCGTTCTTTAGGACCTAATATTGTTTCTGGTAATATAGAAGGTTTATGGTTGTATTTAGTTGCACCTGTATTAGGAGCTTTATTAGCAGTGGTTTCTTGTAAATTAGTAAAAGACGATAATTGTTGCGACGAGTCACTAAATAACAATTGTTAAAAGTAGTTTTAAGAGTATTTATTATTGTAAAACCTTAGATTTATACTAAATAAATGACGGAAGTAAGCATTTTAGGTTGTGGTTGGTTAGGAAAACCTTTAGCAGTGTCGCTTGTTAAAAAAGGATTTTATGTAAAAGGTTCTACTACAAGTACAGAAAAACTTAATGAGTTAAATCAGCTTAATATTTCTCCTTTTTTAATTGATATTTCTATGGATATCAATATTGTTGAGTTTTTAAAAACAGATGTTTTAATTATTGCTATTACCCATAAAAACATCGAAGATTTTACACGTTTAATAGCTAAGATTGAAAAATCGCCTGTTAAAAAAGTAGTTTTTATTAGTACAACTTCTGTATATCCTTCTTTAAATAAAGTAATGACAGAAGAAAGCGAAACTATAGATACACCTCATAAACAAATAGAAGATTTACTTAGAAATAATGTAAACTTTAAAACAACAGTAATTCGTTTTGCTGGTTTGTTTGGTGGTGAAAGGCATCCAGCCAATTGGTTTAAAAATGGTAAAGAAATACCACAACCCAATGGTTTTGTAAATATGATTCACTTAGACGATTGTATACAAATTATTCATAAAATAATTGAAAAAGATTGCTTTGGTGAATTGTTTAATGCGTGCTCTAATCATCATCCAACAAGAAGAGAATTTTACACATATGCTAAGTTAAAAAAAGGATTTAGTATTCCAGTTTTTAAAAAAGAAGAAACACTTCAATGGAAAAAAATATCTTCAGATAAAATACAACGTGTTTTAAGATATAAGTTTATACACGATAACTTACTAGAAATTTAATTTATAAATCTTAAAAATAGTATCTCTCAAAAGCTTTTTATTTAAGTATCTTAATGACGACTCATCAACCATCAAATATCTAACTATACTTTCTTTTTCTTAAATAATTAAAAACAAAACCAAAAGAAAATAGTAAAATCAAAGGTAAAGCAACATTAATAAATTGCCAGAAAGTACGCTCTTTGTAAGCTTTTTGTTTGTCTAAAATGTTAATTTTTAGTGTTTTGTTTCTAAGATTTATTAATCCAGTGTCATCTAATAAATAATCAACAGCATTAATTAAAAAATCTTTGTTGCCAAAAGTTTGACCTGTCCATTTATCTCTATTTAAATCTGTAGGTTTTCCTTTTAAAATTTGATTTTTTCCTACATCACCATCAGCAATAACAATCATTTTATTGTTTTTAGCATTCTCTTTAAACAGATTGGTTTCAAAAGGTTTTACTCTGTTTTTATATGCTGATTTAAAATCACCTTCTAACAAAACTCCTAATAATTGGTTGCCAGAAACATAATCTTTTTCTTGTGGTTCTTCAGCTATAGATTGCAATTCTATAATTGTTGGTGTACCTATTTTTTGAGTTAATGGAGAACTCATTAATAAAGGTATTTTTAAAATATCATTTTTTAAAGTATCAATTTGATTTGTAAACTGTAAACGAATAGGAGCTGTGTTTTTTGTAATAGGATGATTTGGATTACCACCTACTAGAGGATGATAAAACCAATCTAAATTTTGATATTGTGTTTGGTTACCTACTCTACCTGTTGCTAAAGAAATTTGTGCAGCATATAGGTCTTTAACTAAGCTAGTATTTAAACGAACTCCATAAGAAAATAATAAATCTGTTAAGTTTAAATCTCTAGGATAAGCTAGCATTTTTCCTGAAGCTAATAAACTATCTTGGTCTGCTTGCACATTGTCTAACATCCATAAAGTTTTACCTCTATTTGTTATAAATTGATCTAAAGTAAACTTTTCTTTTTCTGTAAATTTTTGTGTGGGTTTTGCAATAATTGCTAAATCTAAAGAAGTTAGGTCTTGTAGTGTTTGCTTAGGATTTTTGGTTACTGAATCAAAAGTGAATTTAGCCAGTTTGTATTTCTTAGCCAATTCACTTAAAAAACTATACATATAAATATCTTGCATTTGTCCATTACCTGTTAAAACAGCAATGCTTTTTTTGTTTTTTCTTGTAATAGTATGTATAGCATTACTAAAACTATACTCAAGATTTTCCACAGCTTTTTGTAATTGTTCTTCTTGACTAGCTACAATTGCGGTTGGTAATAAAGATACAATTTGAGTTTTTTCTTCAAAGTTTACTTCTGCCCAAGGAAAAATAATAGCTTCTGATAATTTACCATCTTCTTCAACTGTTAGCTGGCTAGGCATCATACCTTTTTTAATTAAATCTTCACGTTGATTATCTGGGTTTTCAAAATGAATTTTAATGTTGTTATTTTCTGCAGCAAGTTCTTCTAAATATTGACGAGTTTCTACTTGTAAACGTTTAAATTCTGAAGGGAAATCGCCTTCTAAATACACAGTAATAAATAATGGCTTATTTACTTTTGCTAATATTGATGTTGTTGTATTTGATAGCGTATATCTTTGATCTTCAGTTAAATCAAAACGTTTGTAAAATGATTGATTTACATAGTTTAGCACAAATAAACCAATTACTAAAAACACGATATTTTTAATTTTTTTATTCATTGTCTAAACGCATTTTAGTAATGAATAAAAAGAAGAAAGTAACATTTAAAAAATAGAGAATATCTCTTGTGTCTATAACACCTCTAGAGATGCTTTTAAAATGCTCATTAATGCCAAATTGTTGAATAGCAAAACCTAAATTGCCAAATGAGTTTGCAATAGCATCAAACCCATAAAACAGCATAAAAGTGATAAAAACACCTAAAATAAAAGCCACTATTTGGTTTTTAGATAGAGTTGATGTAAATAAGCCAACAGCTGTATAAGAGACTGCTAAAAATAGCAAGCCTATGTAAGAGCCAATTGTGCTTCCAAAATCAATATTACCAACAGGATTGCCTAATTGATAAACAGTATAGACATAAACAAAAGTTGGAATGATAGCAATACATACCAATAATAATGAAGCCCAAAATTTACCTAAAACAATTTGCCAATTAGAAATGGGTTTGGTTTTTAATAGTTCTATAGTACCTGTATTAAATTCGTCTGCAAAACTTTTCATAGTTACTGCAGGAATTAAAAAAAGAAAAACCCAAGGAGCTAAATAAAAGAAAGTAGTAATGTCTGCAAAACCAGCATTTAAAATATTAAAATCGTCATTAAAAATAAATAAGAATAAACCATTAATCAACAAAAAAACACCAATAACTAAGTAAGCAATTGGGCTTGCAAAAAACGAATTGAATTCTTTTTTTAAAATTGTAATCATTTAATTATCTAATCTCCAAATTCTGTTAAAACTATATACTTTACATCGTCTATTGGGTTGAAATTTAAAATGATGTTTTTCTAACAACGCTTTAGATGCAATATTATTTTTATGTGTAAAAGCTTCAATAGTTTTTAAATGTAATTTTTTAAAACCAAATTCTAAAACTGTTTGTAGAGCTTCGCTCATTATTCCCTTTTGTTGAAACTCAGGTTTTAATTTATAACCTATTTCTGCATAATTGTTTTCTAAATTAATTTTATGTAAAACAATACTACCAATTATTTCTTTCTGATATTCTATTAACCAAAATACTCTTTTATTACTTTGATATAAATGATCGCATTTTTCAATAAAATCATTAGCTTCTTGTAATGTTTCAACTAATTTTGTACCCACAAATTTATTAATTTCTTTACTAGAACGTAATTCAAAAACTGATTTACAATCGTCTTTTGTAGCTTCTCTTAAAAGTAGCCTTTGGGTTTTTAAAATAGGATAAGAAGTAAAGTTAAATTTCATTATTGTAAACTTACCTTTTTATCTACACTCCAAGCTTGTGGTTTATCGTTAAAATAGGTTTTGGTTTGTTTCCAAGTTTCTTTAAATAAGTCAGAATTTCTATAATTTTCTAAATCATTTTCTGAGTTCCAATACGAATAGGTAAAAAATTGCTCTGGATTATTTTTATCTTGATATAACTCTAGTAATAAACAGCCTTCAGATTTTCTAATTAAGGCTTTTTTTTTATCAAACATTTTCTCAAAATCTGCTATAAACTTTGAGTGAAAACTCATTTTTACAATTCTTACAAACATAGGTTTAAGATAAAGTTGTGAATTCTGGTTTAGAGTCATTAAAAAAATCAATGATAATTGGATCTCTATATTCTATGCCTAATAAAGATGATGCACCACCAACTGTTTTTAAATTACTTCTGTATATGGCAATTTCTAAATAACCAGCAGAATTAAATAAAGCTAATTTATTACCATCAAACCTGTTTTTATCTTTAGTGTTGTTGCCAACAATTTCATTGTATTTATTATAGATTTTTTCAAAAGAATATCTAGAGGCATTCACTTTAAATTTTCGGCCTTTACCAACATCTTGAAACATCTTTTTACTAATATTAGTAATAATGTTTCCATAGTTGTCTATATATAAAACACCTCCAATAATTTGAGTTTGTGTTTGGTTGGCTTTTGGTTGTATTTCGATTAACTTTTTATAATCTGTTATTTCTTTACCAATTACAGTTAAATTACCACCTCTAGCAATAAAACAAGCTACTTGCACAAAAACATCTAAAACAGGAAAACTACTTTCTATTCTATCATGAATATTAATTTCTACAATTTTTGTAGGTTGTATTTCTGAAGCTATCATAGATATTAATCCATTATCTGGACAAACAAAATAATGACCATCTAATTCTAAAGCTATGTGTTTATTGTCAAAACTCAATTCAGAATCTACACCAACAATATGTATGGTACCTATAGGAAAACTCTTGTAAGAGTTTTTTAATATGTAAGCAGTTTCAGTAATATTAAAAGGAGATATTTCATGAGTAATATCTACAATTTTAGCATCTGCTAGTTCTGTGTAAATAGCACCTTTTACAGCTCCAACAAAGTGGTCCTTAGTTCCAAAATCTGTTGTTAAAGTAATTAAAGACATTAATTTATTTTCTGTTAATTAATTGTGTAAAAGTTGTTAACTATTTTAAGCAAAACTAATCAATTTAGAAGTTTTAATTACTATTTTTAGTTTAATAATTCTTACTAACATACATCAAAATTTAAACATTTGAACGAACGCATTATAGAGTTAACGGAAATAAACCCAAAAGATTTTTTCGGAACTCAAAATAGTACTATAGAACAGTTAAAAAGATACTTTCCTAAAATTAAAATTGTTGCTAGAGGATCTAAGCTTAAAATTTATGGTGAACCAGATATTTTAAATGAATTTGAAATCCGTTTAGAAAGACTCATCAAATATTTTAATAGATACAATAAGTTAGATGAAAATAGTATTGAACGTATTTTAACTTCTACAGGTCAAGAAGAAAAAGCAGCTGCTTCTAAAAAAACAAAAGATGTTTTAGTACATGGTGTTAGTGGTAAATTAATTAAAGCTCAGACAGAGAATCAGCGAAAAATGGTTTCTTTAATGGCAAAAAACGATATGTTGTTTGCTGTTGGTCCTGCAGGTACAGGTAAAACATATACAGCAGTAGCTTTAGCAGTTAAAGCTTTAAAAGAAAAGGAGGTAAGAAGAATTATTTTAACTAGGCCAGCAGTAGAATCTGGAGAAAATTTAGGGTTTTTACCTGGCGATTTAAAAGAAAAGTTAGATCCTTATATGCAACCTTTGTATGATGCTTTAAGAGATATGATACCTCATGAAAAATTAGAATCTCATTTAGAAAAAGGAGTCATTCAAATTGCACCTTTAGCGTTTATGCGTGGTAGAACTTTAGATAATGCTTTTGTAATTTTAGATGAAGCTCAAAATACTACACATAATCAAATGAAAATGTTTTTAACAAGAATGGGTATGCATGCTAAGTTTATTATTACAGGAGATCCAGGTCAAATTGATTTACCTAGAAAACAAGTTTCTGGGTTAAAAGAATCACTTTTGGCATTAAAGGATATTGATGGTATTGCACAAGTTTATTTAGATGATAAAGATGTAGTTAGACATAGATTAGTAAAAAGAATTATAACAGCATATAAAAGCATAGAAACAGAATGATAAATATTCAAGAAAGTAAATTAGGACTTCAAGATTACTTTTATATAGGTTATTTGTACTTAATAATTTTAGGTATTGTTAGTGATGCCATTTTTTTACGGAATTTTTGGAGTTTCTTACTTGAATTATACTACCATTTTAGATGCATTAATTTCTCCTGTAAGTTTGTTAACTAACAACTGGAAAATTTCACTTTTTCTATTGTTAATGTTTTGGTTAATGTATTTGTATTTTACCAAATGGATGTTTTTGTTTTACAAAAAATTAAGAACAAAAAAATGGTATGCAAAAGTTTACAATATCGAAAAATGGGACAAACGCTATGAAGAATTAGAAAAGAAAAAAAATATTATACCTGGTATGATGTTTGTTTTCTTTTTACTTTTTGTTTCTATGAGAACAGGTATGGGTATTGGAATGAAGTATAAATATACAAACAAAGAAATTGTTCCAGATCATACCTTAATTTTTAAAGATAATTCTAAATTAGACATTCGAAAAATAGGACAAAATTCTGCTTATTTCTTCTATTTTATTCCTGGATAAAAGGTATTAACTGCAACTCCAATTGCAGATAACTTAAAACAAATTAAGAGGTTACCTAAATAATCATCAATTTAAATTCTAATTTTTGTTAGTTATTAAGAAATAATTAGACAAATTATAAAAAAGGTTTCTTTATTTTTGTAAGTAATGAAAAAAATAGGATTTGTACTTATATTTTTACTTTCCTTTTTCGCTTATTCTCAATGCCCACAAACAGAAGAATTAATTCTTTCATCTCAAGAAAGAGTTGATGAATTTGTACAAAATTATAGCACTTGTGAGCGAATTGTTGGGAATTTAAGAATAATATCTGCTGTTTCTGGTGTAGACGACTTTACTGCAACTGGAACAGAAGTGAACGACATTTCTGGTTTAAATTTTATAAAAGAAATTACAGGTAAACTTATAATAAGTGTAGGAATTACCGAAATTTCAGGTTTTAGCAATTTAACTACTGTTGGTAGAGATATAGAAATTACAAATTCAGCTTCTTTAGAAAGAATATCTGGCTTTAATAATTTACAACAAGTAAGGAGTATAACTATTGCATTAAATCCTAAATTAAAAGAAATACAAGGTTTTGAAAGCCTCTCTACTATGAACGAAAGTTTAGAGATTGGTTTTAGTGATGCTCTTGAGAGAATATCTGGTTTTTCTAGTTTAAGGAGTTTAGGAGGTCAATTAAATATAAGTAACAATCTTGTTTTAACAGAAATACCTTCATTTAATAATTTGGTAACTATTTCTAATGATTTAAACTTTACCTCTAACCCAACTTTAATGCAAGTAGATGGGTTTAATAGTTTAGAACTTATTGGAAACGATTTAAATGTAGAATCTATTAGAAGCTTAACAGGCTTTACCAAGTTAAAAAAAATAACAAGTTTTGTAGATATAAGAAAAAGTACTGTAGAAATAATTCCAAGTTTTGAAAGCTTAGAAGAGGTTGGTGCAGGCTTTAGAATTTCTGATACAGGAATTAAAGAAATATCAGGTTTTAATAACCTACTAAAAGTTGGGCATATATTTTTCTTAGAAGATTGGTTTATTGTAAAAAATAATCCAGCTTTAAATAAAGTGCAAGGTTTTGGTAGGTTTATTCTAGTTGATGGTAAAGTAGAAGTAACAAATAATCCATTATTATCTGATTGCAGTTGGCTCTGTAACTTATTAAATAATGGAGAAATTACAGGTGACTTAATCATACAAAATAATATAGGTGATTGTATAAATGCACTTACTGTAATACAAATTTGTGATATTGATTTTGATGATGATAAAATAGCAGATGTTATAGATGTAGATGATGATAATGATGGTATTTTAGATATTGATGAAGGAAACAGAAATGTAGATACAGATGGAGATGGATATCCAGATAGCATAGATTTAGATAGTGATAATGATGGTTGTTTTGATGTTTTAGAAGCAGGTTTTTCAGACCCAAATTCTGATGGTATTTTGGGTGATTTACCTGATGAAGTAAATAAAAATGGAAGAATTATTAATGAAACTACTGGTTATACAACACCTCTAGATACGAACAATAATACAATTTTTGACTTTCAAGAAATTAGCACATTAGATCCAGGAAAAAATAATATTGTAGAATTTTGTCCATCATCACCAATAGTAGATTTAGTAACTCTATTAAATGGAAATCCAGAACCAGGAGGTGTCTGGTCTCCTGCATTAATAAGTGGTACAGGTGTTTTTGATCCTTTAAATGATGCACCTGGTTTATATACTTATACACATTATAATCCTATTTGTGGAGAAAGAAGTGCACAGTTAATTGTAGAATTGCCAAGTAGAAATAATGCAGGTTTAGATGCAGAAATCACAATTTGTGATAAAGATACAACTGTAGATTTATTCGATCAATTAAATGGTAATCCAAGTCCTGGTGGTTCTTGGTCACCAGAATTAGAAAGTGGAGGTAGTATTTTTGATTCTAGTAAAGATGAAGAAGGCGTTTATGTGTATACAGTTTTCGATCGTACTTGTGGTGCTATTTCTTCTAAAGTAACTGTAAAAAAAACAGAGAAGCCAAACTCAGGAATAAGTAGTAAGGTTTCTATATGTGAGTTTGCTAATCCTATAAATTTATTTGATTATTTAGGTGGAGAACCAGATACAAACGGAACTTGGTCTACAACATTAAATGCAGCTACTACTAGTTTAGTAACAAGTGTTATTAGTCCTAGTATTAATTCTCCTGGAGTTTATACCTACACTGTAGATAATGGAGCCTGTGGAGTGTCTACATCTACAGTAGAAGTTGAGGTTTTACAAGATAATGAGCTTACAAATGTAACTATTAAAGTCAATGATTTTTCTTCAACAAATAATAATATTGAAGTATTTGTAAATTCAGAAAGAGAGTATGAATATTCTTTAGATGGTGTTAGTTATCAAAAAGAAAACAAGTTTAATAACCTTTCTGGTGGTAACCAAAAAGTCTATGTAAGAGGTGTAGATGGTTGTGAGTTTTATATAGAAACTGTTTTTGTAAAAACATATCCTACTTTTTTTACCCCTAATAACGATGGTGATAATGATTTTTGGCAATTAAAAGACTTTCCAAACATAAATTATATAGTCTACATTTATAATAGATTTGGTAAGTTAATTAAAGAATTTCCTAGCAATATTGGTTTTTGGGATGGCACCTATAGAGGAAGTCCTTTAGAATCTTCTGATTTTTGGTTTAAAGTGGTAACTGAAAATGGTGAAATTTATTATGGAAACTTTTCTTTACTTAGAAAATAATTTTATAAAAATAGACTTATTTTTGTGCTAAGAATTATTTTTTATGAATACCATTAACGAAACACATTATAATTTTCCTGGTCAAAAATCTGTTTATAAAGGAAAAGTAAGAGAAGTTTATAATATAAATGATGAGCTTTTAGTAATGATTGCAACAGATAGGCTATCTGCTTTTGATGTAATTATGCCAAGGCAAATACCTTTCAAAGGGCAAATTTTAAATCAAATTGCTACAAAAATGATGAATGATACTTCAGATATTGTTCCAAATTGGTTAATAGCAAATCCAGATGCAAATGTTGCTGTGGGTCATTTATGTGAGCCTTTTAAGGTAGAAATGGTAATTCGTGGTTATTTGTCAGGTCATGCAGCTCGTGAATATAAAGCAGGTAAACGTCTTTTATGTGGTGTAGAAATGCCAGAAGGATTAAAAGAGAATGATAAATTTCCTGAGCCAATAATAACTCCATCAACAAAAGCAGATAATGGTGAACATGATGAAGATATTTCTAGAGAAGATATACTTGCTAAAGGTATCGTTTCTAAAGAAGATTATTTAGTTTTAGAAGATTACACTCGAAAATTATTTAAAAGAGGTACAGAATTAGCTGCTAAAAGAGATTTAATTTTAGTAGATACTAAATATGAGTTTGGTAAAACAAAAGAAGGTAAAATTGTATTGATAGATGAAATACATACTCCAGATTCTTCTCGTTATTTTTACGCTGATGGTTATCTAGAAAGGCAAAATAAAGGTGAAGCTCAGAAACAATTATCTAAAGAATTTGTGCGTCAATGGTTAATAGAAAACGGTTTTCAAGGTAAAGGCGGACAACAAATTCCAGAAATGTCTGATGATAAAATTTTAGAAATTTCTAATAGATATATTGAGTTATTTGAGCAAATTACTGGAGAAAAATTTGTAAAAGCTAACACAGATAATGTATTAAAAAGAATAGAAAATAATGTTTTACAGTTTTTATCTTAATGAAAACAGCTACAGTAAAACAAATTAAAGACGAATTATCATACAAATCTGCAAATGAGTTAAAAGAGCTATGTTTACATTTATCTCGTTTTAAAAAAGAAAATAAAGAATTACTTACTTATTTATTGTTCGAAGCTCATAATGAAGAAGCTTATGTACTTTCTATAAAAAATCAAATTGATGCTCAGTTTGATGAAATAAATACAAAAAGCTATTATTATATTAGAAAGAGCTGTAGAAAAATTTTATCTCAAGTTAAAAAGTATATAAGATATTCTAAAAAGAAAGAAACAGAGGCTGAATTATTAATTCACTTTTGTAAGAGTATTAAAGAAAATATACCCACTTATTATAAAAGTCAGCGTTTGCAAAGTATTTTCAATACACAGGTTAGAATGATAAAAAAAGCAATAGAAAAATTGCATGAAGATTTACAATATGATTTTCAATTGGAACTAAATCAACTTACTGATGAATCCTAAAGAAAGACCAATTTTAGAAAACATTGTTAAAGATGATACTCTAGAAATAGAGTCTTTTCAAAACAAAACACTTCGTCCGATAATTAAAATGCAGCATGAAATACTTACAGCTTGTTTTAATAATTATTTAGAAGAAAAGAAAATTAAATTATTAGACTTATCAGTATCACAAAAATTAAATAAAATAAAATCTATTCTAATAAAAGATAATAGTTTTAAAAAATTAATATTTGGTGTTATAATTGCTTATTTCTCATTAAGTGAACTTAGTTTTTATTTTAAGAACAAGAGAGAAGTTCATAGAAGAATTACCAATATTACTGTTCAAAGACTACAGGATACTTTAATCGATAAAAAATAAAAACCGCTACAAATTGTAGCGGTTTAAATCAATCAACCAAAAAACTTCTTTATTTATTTTCGCTAGAACGCGAAATACTTCGAGAAGTATTATTTTATTACTTTTTTATAGTAATCTATTTAACACTACAAATATAAAAACTAATTGTTTAA
>Ga0228628_1001058_pt1 | contig 11465 bp, 12 predicted proteins | sample 34DmetaG_FD_183172 | JGI IMG/M metagenome (GOLD analysis project Ga0228628, IMG submission 183172) | Seawater microbial communities from Monterey Bay, California, United States - 34D | ecosystem: Environmental > Aquatic > Marine > Coastal | place: USA: California | collected 2016-09-30
GTGAGTAAAGAATTAATAATAGGCACGAGTATATAGAACTAAAAAGTCGGTTGCAAGCTTTTATTTGCTTAGATTAATGTTTTTTTAAGGACTATCGTGGGTAAAGATATGGGAATTTAAGTTTATGTAAATACATATTTTAAGTTTTTCAGAGTTTCCTATATATAGTTTTTAATAAACTTTGGTAATCATTATTTATGGTAATGTAAATTCTGTTCAATTGCTTTTCTTGCCAATTCATCGGCAATTTCATTATATTTATCTCCATTATGACCTTTAACCCAAAAAAAATCTATATCATATTTTTGCACTAAAGAATCTAATTCCTGCCAAAGTTCAGAATTTTTAACCTTTTGCTTTTTAGAATTTTTCCAATCATTTTTTTTCCAGGCAAAAATCCATTTAGTTATACCATCTTTAACATAGATACTATCAGTATGAATCTCAATTTTAATATTTTTTTTAATAATTTTAAGAGCTTCAATGACAGCCTTTAGCTCCATTTTATTATTAGTAGTTTCTGGATCAAAACCATTAATTCTCTTTTCTTTATCGCCATAAAGCAAAATAGCCCCCCATCCACCCTTTCCAGGATTTCCACTACATGCACCATCAGTATAAATTTTGATCATTTCTTGAGTTGTTATTAGATGCTTTATAGGTAATTTTCTACCCCCTCAATAATTGATTTCACACCAATTCCTGATTCTTCTTGCATTTCTCCCACCTCTTTTTGATCAATAAATTTATCTTTCATATAAAGAGGATAAAATTTTAAGTTTTGTTTTGACAAAATATCATTTTTTAAAAGAAAATCAGCAATAATAGAGCTAAAACCGCCAATAGAACCTTCTTCAATAGTAATTAAAACATCATGATTTTCTGCTAAATCTAAAACCAATTTTTGGTCAAAAGGTTTGGCAAATATAGCGTCGGCAATGGTAATATTAATATTATATTTTTCTTGTAAAATCTTATCGGCTGTAAAAACATTATTGATAATTGAGCCAAGAGATAAAATAGCGATTTTTTGACCTTTTTTAACAATATTACCCTTCCCTATAGGTAATTTCTTAATTTTTTCTAACTCAGTCTCTAATTTTTTAACAGTTAATTTTGAATTAAGAATATGTTGTAATTTATCAGAAATATCAGTATTCCCTCTTGGAAACCTAAAGGCTGAAGGATGATTATCAATTGCTAAAGAAGTTTTAATTGCTCTGGCCAAATCATCACCATCTTTTGGTGCTATTAATATAAAATTTGGTAAATTAATTAAATAAGCAATATCAAAAGATCCAGCATGTGTTGGGCCATCGGCACCTACAAAACCAGCGCGATCAATGGCAAATCTAACTGGTAAATCTTGTATGGCCACATCATGAATTATCTGATCGTAAGCTCTTTGTAAAAAAGTAGAGTAAATTGCTACAAAAGGTTTGATTTCTTCAGCAGCGAGTCCGGCAGCAAAAGTAACAGCATGTTGTTCTGCTATTCCAACATCAAAAAATCTATTAGGTTTTTTTTCAAACTCTTTAGCAAAAATATCCAATCCAGTACCTGTGGGCATAGCAGCTGTAATTGCCACAATATTTTTATCAATTTTTGCTAATTTGGTTAGAAAATTACCAAAAACTTTGCTAAAAGATGGTTTGTTATTATTGATAATTTGTCTTTCTCCCGTCTCTCGATCAAATTTTGCCACAGCATGAAGAGAATCTGTAGATGACATAATCTCATTATAACCCCTACCCTTTTCAGTTTTAATATGAATTAAAATTGGAGTATTGGATTTGTCATTTTTTATATTTTCAAGAATAGTTAATAAGATGTTTATATTATGGCCATCAACAGGACCAATATAGTAAAAACCCATCTCTTCAAAAATATTTCCTCCCATCCACCATTCTTTGGTTGTTTTTTCTAATTTTTTAGAAAATTTAGCAATTGAATCTGGTAATTTCTTTAGAAATTTCTTGGAAATATCACGAATTTTCAAATATGATTTTGAAGCTGCAAGGCGAGAAAGATAATTAGACATAGCCCCTACCGGTGGAGAAATTGACATATCATTATCATTTAAAATAACAATTAGCCTATTATGTGCCGATCCAGCATTATTAAGGGCTTCATAAGCCATACCAGCACTAATAGCACCATCACCAATTACTGTTATCACATCTCTTTGTTCTTTTTTAATATCACGAGCCAAAGCAAAGCCAAGAGCGGACGAGATAGAAGTTGAGCTATGACCAGCACCAAAAGGATCAAACTGACTCTCTGACCTTTTAGTAAAGCCACTAATACCATTTTTTTGCCTGAGGCTTAGCATTTTATCTTTTCTACCTGTTAGAATTTTATGAGGATAGGATTGGTGACCAACATCCCAGATAATTTTATCATTTGGTGTATTAAAAACATAATGAAGTGCAACAGTCAATTCAACAACACCAAGACCAGCACCCAAATGACCACCCGTTTTTGAAACTACTTCTATTGTTTTTTGGCGAAGCTCATTTGAAAATTCTTCTAATTCTGACCTTTTTATTTTTCTAAGATCCTCTGGAAATTGAATATGATTTAATAATTTATATTCATTAGAATTAATATCTTTCATAAAAAATATTCAAAAAATGCTACAATAGCAAATAAATCAAGAGCTATAACTATTTTAACAAGATCTCCCTTATCTAAGGGTTTGGGGTTTTTTAATAAAATTACATCTAAAAAAGTTCTCTTATGCTTCTTTCTTTTATCTTTTGGTGGCATAAATTTCCAAAATAGGTAAATATGACGACTATAAAAAAGAATAGCACAAAATGATAATATAGATCTGATAATCTGATTATGAATGGAAGATGTAAATGGAAAAACAATAAAGTAGCAAACTAAAAATGATAAGAAAGCTATGTAGGATAAAGATTTCAAACTTAAATCTTTGTTTAGAATTAAGTTTAATAGCAGGGATATTTTTTCTTTTATTAATTTTAGATAGTTTTTTAAAATATTCATAAATTGATATTGTTAATTTTTTATCTTAACAACCAAATTGTGCTAAAGTTAATTTTTAAGATGATATCTTGCTATAGAAACCTCTGAAAAACTAAAATATGTATTTAGCAAAATTGGAATTTTTAGTTTTTCAGAGGTTTCTATATTATCTATTTTAATGAATTTTGGAAATTCATTTACTAGCTTTTTCATCACCAGGTAACTGATTTTGAATACCACTCCAAGGACTTTCAAAATCAAAATTACGAAATTCTTGGGTTAATTTTACCTTTTCATAAATCACTGCTTTTTTTTCTTCATCATATCTAACTTCTTCATAACCAGTCAAAGGGAAATCTTTTCTTAAAGGAAAATCTTTAAAATTATAATCTGTTAAAATTCTTCTTAAATCTGGATGATTATCAAATTTTATACCATACATATCAAAAATCTCTCTTTCTGCCCAATTAGCGGCTTCAAAAAGCTTAGTAGCACTTGCAACGGATTCTACATCTTCCAACGCCACTTTTACAACCAGCCTATTATTATATTTAAAACTTAATAAATTATAAATTACTTCAAATCTTGGCGATCTAATGCCAAGTAAATCAGCACCAAATAAATCAATTAACATTTTAAATTTTAGATTATTATCATCTCTAAGAAATTTTAAAAAATCAATTATAGCATCTTTTTTAACATAGATTATATTATTAAAATCATTTTGTTCTATATTGTCTATTATATCAGATTTTTTATTTTTGATATATTCAATTTGTTTGGAAATATTCATATTAAACCTTTCTTAATTATCTTTTACGAGATTCAGTCCTATTTTGAGGTCTTCTATTTGATCTTTTATCCTTTCTAAAATCAGATCTATTGGAACTTTTTCCTTGTCTAAAATCACTTCTATCACTTCTTCTTTCCTGCCTGAATTCTCTTTTATTTCCTCTTCTTTCTTGTTTATAATCCTTTTTATTTTGCCTTGTTCTTTGACTTCCTCTAGGATTTGCATCATTTTGACCATAAGAATTTCTTTGCCCTCTTTCCTGTCTAAACTCTCTTCTATTTTCTCTCCCGTCTTTTTTGAATTCTTGTCTCTTATCTCTTCTTTCTCTTATCTTTGCTTGTCTTGATGATCTTTTATCTTCTAATATAGCCTCCCTTTTTGATTGATATTCCTTCTTTAACTGTTGTAACTGAGAGTCATGATCATTCTGATTATCAGCAAAAACATTAAAAGATAAAAATAATGATAAAGATATGAAGAATATTTTTTTCATAATTTAGGATGATTTAACTTTTCTTGGATCTGTAAAAATTAACAGAGCGGAGGATATATAAATAGATGAATATGTGCCTATCAATATGCCAAAAAATAGACTGACACTAAATGTTTTTAGAATTTCACCACCAAATAATATCAAAGCCAATAAAGCCAATAAAGTCGTTCCAGATGTAATGATTGTTCTTCTAAATGAAGCGTTAATACTTATATTAATAACTTCTGAAATAGACATCTTTTTATATCTTTGCAGATTTTCTCTTACCCTATCGTAAATTACTACAGAATCATTAATGGAATAACCAATAACTGTAAGTAAGGCTGCAATTGATGTTGAGTTAAATTCCAAAGAAGTTAGAGAAATAAAGCCAACAGTTATTATAATATCATGAACCAAAGCAATTATAGACCATATACCAAATTCCAAATCAAAACGATACCAAATATAAATTAATACAAAAAAACATGATAATAATAGAGCTAAAATAGCGGATTTTATTAATTCTTGACCAATTTTTGGTCCAACAAAATCAATTTTACGATATTCAATTTCAGAGCTATAATTATTCAAAATATTTTTGATTTTTATAACTAAGTTCGACTGATCTATTTCACCATCTTTAGGAACGCGAATCATAACATCTTTTTCATCAAAAGACTGAATATTAAATTTTTGTATATTACCTTTTATCAGTAAAGACCTTAAATCAGAAACTTCTATTTTTTCTTTAAAGCGAGCTTCCATTAAAATACCGCCTGTAAAATCAATACCTAAATTAAGAAATTTTGTAGATAGGCTAGCAAAGGAAAGGAGAATCAGCAGGGCCGAAAAAATAATTGCAATTTTATGATATTTAATAAAGTTAATTTTTAACATTATTTGCCAGTCATTATTCTATCAACCAACTGAGCTATTGTTGGAATATTACCATTAGCATAAAAAGGATCCTTTGCAAATCTGTAAGCATTATGACCAGCAAACATCAATTGATTTTCAATATCCTTTCCAAGCCTTACATCTTGCAATGTTTTTTGAATACAAAAACTTCTTGGATCAGCTTTTTTTCCATTTGAATAATCAGCATCAGGATCTTGAGACCAATTACTAAAACGACATTGACTTAAGCATCCCATACAATCAATTTGATCTTGAATAATCTGTTCGGATTTATTTTTAGTGACAAAAATTACAGTATCATCTGGAGTCTTCATTAATTCATTGAAACCCTCGGACTGCCATTTAGCAGCCTTTAATTTGTCAGATTTTTTTACATAAATTAATCTTTTTCTAGGGCCGAATTCTAAAGTATCAGAAAATTCATCTTCAGATTTTGATTTAAATTCAATTTGCCTAGCTTCAATTCCTTTCAACCCTCTTATAAAATCATTCTCTACAGCAGAAGAATAAAAACCAGTAGGACTAAACCTATTAAGATAAACATCACCATCCTTTAAGCTAAGGAATTTTCTCTTCCAAGACTCGGAAACTGGATATTCCTTTGTTAAAATAGGTCTAGTACCAAATTGAAAAACAATGGGACCAACATCGGGATTATCAAGATAATCTTCATATTCTTCAATATTCCAAACGCCGCCAGCTACAACTATAGGAACATTATTTAAGCCGACAGAATCCATAAATTTTCTAATCTCAACAATTCTTGGATATGAATCTTGAGGTACATTTGGATCTTCAGAATTAGATAGGCCATTATGCCCCCCTGCCCTCCATGGACATTCATAAACAACACCACCAAGCAATTTTGATACATTCTTATAACTTCTTTTCCAAAGCGCTCTAAAGGCCCTCATAGAAGAAACAATTGGGTAATAATAAACATTATATTTAGCGGCAATTTCAGCCAAACGATAAGGCATACCAGCGCCACAAGTTATACCATGAATTAATTTATTAGCCTTAGAAAGAACGCCATGTAATATTTCTTCAGCACCACCCATTTCCCAAAGTACATTCATATGAATTCTACCTTTTCCAGCAGAAATATCATGAGCTATCTTAGCCTGAGCAATACCACCATTAATGCCATAATCAATTAATTCTTGATGCTTCTCTTTCCTAGTTTTTCCATTATAAATTACTGGAACTAGATTGCCATTTTCATCATAATAATCAGCATTAACACCAGAAAAAGTTCCAACAGCACCAGCTTTAGCAAAATTACCAGCAGTAATACCATTGGTAATTCCAATTCCTTTGCCACCTTCAATTATAGGCAGGCATTCTTGATTTGATAAGATATAATACTTAATTTGTTTTAACAAAGCTAATGATTTTAATGTTAATTGATCTAAAAAATAAATAGAAGATATAAGAGTTCATCTTAGTTTAATAAATTTGATATGCAATAAAATATTTAGGAATATACTGCCTATTCCAAGGATATCTCGCTCTTAAGAAGGGTTTATTAATTAGTATTTACTACCCCCTGATTCAAAAAATATTTTAACCTAAAACTTTTTGCGCAATGTAAAAATAAAAAGGAATTCCAATAGCAATATTAAATGGAAAAGTTATAGCCAAACTCATTGGTATATAAATGGCTGCCTTAGCCTCAGGAAGTGCCAATCTCATTGCTGCTGTAACTGCAATATAGGATGCGCTAGCAATAAGTACTGTAAATAAAAATCCAGTTCCAAGATCAAGACCTATGATCCAACTTAATCCTAAACCAACAGCAAAACCGATTAAAGGCATATAAATGCCAAACAGAACCAATCTTAAATTAAATTCTTTTAAATGATGCATTTGACGTGTCACAAGCAATCCCATATCAAGCAAGAAGAATGCTAAAATTCCCTGAAATGGCTCTATTAAAAATCCATGCATTTTTTCCATACCAGATTCTCCACTTATCGTCCCAATTATAAAAGATCCGGTAAGAAGTAAAATAGCACCATTAGTAAAAATCTCTTTTGCCAATCTAGGAGTTGCTTTAGAGGTAGATTCTATAGTTTTTGGCTGTGTTTTATGAGCAATAAATAAGCCTGTTAAAATTGCAGGAGCCTCCATTAAAGCAAGTACGGCAACAATATAACCAGCATATAGGATTGCATTTATCTCAAGAAAGCTTACAGCAGTAACAAAGGTTACCATACTAATTGAACCGTAATGTGCAGCAACTGCAGAGGCAGTTGGAGAGTCCAGCTTAGTTGTTAATTTCAATAATATAAAGCCAATAAAAGGCTGCGTAAAACCTGTTACAATACCAGCCAGAATAACCAAAATTATTTGCATATCAATTTCTGGGGTTGCGGCAATTGCCACGCCACCCTTAAAACCAATGGCCATCATTAAATAGATAGAAAGATAACGACTAATTTGCTCTGGTATATCAAGATCTGATTTTAAAAATCCAGCAATAATTCCAAGAATGAAGAATAAAATTGGTGGTGAAGTGATATTTTGAATAAAAATTTCTAATATTTCCATCTCATTTTAATTAGTTCTATATTATTTTTTATTACAAGTAATCCTTAGTAAAATATAACCAGAAACCCCTGATAAAAAAGAGCCAGAAATTACACCTAATCTTACAAAAGTTTGGCTATCAATATTATCAAATGCTAATGTTCCAATAAATAAACTCATAGTAAAGCCAATACCGGTAATAAGAGACATAGCATAATATTGAGGCCAATTTACATTTTTTGGTAATTTACATATTTTGGTTAAAACACAAAATGCGGTTATTAACATTATTCCAATTTGTTTACCAAAAAATAATCCCAAGGCAATTCCAAGCGTAATTGGATGTAAAAGCATTTCTAACGATAATCCTTGCAGCGAAACACCAGCATTAGCAAAGGCAAAAATAGGTAATATACTATAAGCAACCCAAGGATGTAAATCATGCTCTAAAGAACGTGCTGGAGATTTTCCCAATTCATTCTTAGCACGAAGAGGGATGAATAAGGCAACCACAACTCCTGCTAAAGTTGCATGAACTCCCGATTTAAGTACGCAGGCCCATAAAAATACCCCAACGACCATATAGGGTGCAATTTTTGTTATTCCTCTACGATTCATTATATAAAGAATAATGATTGCCAATAAGGCAAATCCAAGAGAAATTAGTGACAGGCTTTTAGTGTAAAATAATGCAATAATTACGATTGCCGCCAAATCATCTATAATAGCAATTGCTACTAAACATATTTTTAATGATTCTGGTACCCTCTTTCCAAGCAAGGTTATGACACCAAGAGCAAAAGCTATATCAGTTGCAGCGGGAATAGCCCAGCCCTTTATAGCATTTTCATCCCCCCAATTAAAATATGAATAAATTAATGCAGGCACCGCCAAACCACCAAATGCTGCCATAATGGGTAAAATTACCTGCTCTTTTGAAGATAATTGACCCTCAAGAATTTCACGCTTTATTTCTAATCCAACTAGTAAAAAAAATATCGCCATTAATCCATCATTAATCCAAAGTAATAATGGTTTATCAATTGCAAAACCACCAATTTGGATTGCAACTGGCGTATTTAAAAGATAATCATAAAAATTTCTAAAAGGAGAATTTTCTATTATGATGGCTAAAATTGCCGTAATACCAAGCAATATTCCTGTTGCTGCTTCGAATCTAAAAAATTCTCTAATCATTTTTACTGGTGAATCTATTTTCATTTCTTAAATTTAATTAAATTGGGATTAGACATTGTTAGCTAATAATAAAATAATGTATAAAAATATAAAATGTAAGTTGTTAGAAAAATAAATCCAACTTTTTTGCTAAATTTAATTTCTTTAAGAAGCATATATGAAAGAATTATAGTAGCTACCAAAAATATCCATAAATCAAATTTCAATATGTGATTTGGAATAATAATATCATCAATTAAGGAACCTCTGATTTTCCTATTTAATTTTGTCTATTTTTTCATTTTTCAGAAAAAATAGACAAAATTAAATAGGAAAATCAGAGGTTCCTTAGAAAATTCATCATAATGACAATTTAAATCACTAAATAAAATCTTACCACTATGAGAAGGTCCGTAATTTAAAAATAATCCCTGTTTTCTTGTTAAAAAAGTAATAGTAATATTTGCTTTTACGGCAATTCCTAATATTTCTCCATTATCACAATCAATTCCAGAAGGATTATCGTAACCGCCCTTACGATAGCATCCCCTTCCCATACCTAACCCTACAACATCATTTTCTCTAAAAACACAATTTTTTGTCTCCAAAAAAACTACTCCAAAATCATCACAAAAACCCCTTAATAAAGATATAAAACAAGATCATTTTTTGACAATAAAGCTAGACTTTACAAGGGCTTATGCTATATTTCTCTATGTATAATCACTACATATTTTATAGAAATTTTCATAAAAAATGAAGCGTAAACTAAGCTCATTATCAAAGGAAGAATTACAAGATTTATTACGCAAACAAGATGAAGAAATCCACTCAAAAGAGAAGATTATTCTGAAACAGGAAAGACAAAATCATAAATATAAAGATAAGATTGCAATATTACGCAAAGAGATCAAATCTTTGAATAAAATGATGTTGAATCTTAATTCAAAGATATCAGCTCTGACTAAGAAAATATTTGGTAAATCCAGTGAAAAAATTACCGAGACAAAATCCCAATCAGAAAAAGGGAGGGAAGATACTGATATAAAAATATCCCATGATAAAAAAGGTGAAAAAGAAACATTATCTGTAATAACCAAAAAAAGAAATCGTAATTTTCCTTCTGACCTACCAAGAGACGAAGTACATCATAAATTATCAGATTCTGAATTAAATTGTGAATGCGGAGCTAGACTAAAAGACTTCACAACAGAAGAAAATGAGCTTGTCGATATAATTCCAGAGAAGATCCGGATTAGAAAAAATATCTGCCATAAATATAGCTGCTCCAAATGTAAAAAAAATATAAAGAAAGCAAAAGCCCCAAAACAATTCTTACCATGCAGAGCAACTAATGAATTTGTGGCTCATGTGATCATTCAGAAATTCATGAATCACATTCCTTATAATCGTCAATCTAAAGAATTTGCTTTATCAGGGATTAATATCAGCAGAGATTTAATGTGTAATTATACGATCTATGCTTCTAATGAAGCAATGAGTTCTATAGTTAAATATCTAGCCTCAGATCTTCTAAAATCAGATTATATTCGTAGTGACGAAACTACTTTACAGGTAATAGATGATAGTAATTATAAAAGTTACATCTGGTGCCATATGAGCGGAGAAAGAGAAAATAGAATTGTCATCTATAAATATAGCGACAATAGACGCAAAGAAAATGCTACTGAATTTTTATCAGAATTTAAGGGATATCATCAAACAGATGGCTATTCTGGATATGACGAATTACATAACAAAATATATATTATATATGTAGCCTGCATGGCTCATGTTAGACGCAAATTCTTTGAAGTTTACGAAGAGCAAAATAACAAAAAATCTCCTGCTTATAAAATACTCAAAATAATCAAACTCTTATATGACATAGAACGAAAAATAAAAGAATTTAAACCTGATAAAAAGAAAGAAATCAGAATTAAAAAATCTAAAAAAATACTTCAAGATTTAAAAGAAACTCTAGAAAAACATCAGAAGAAAAACAAAGATAGTACAAGTAAATTTATCAAAGCAGTTAATTATGCTCTCAATAGATTTGATGCACTTATGGTTTATTTAGAAGATGGTAGATTATTCATTGACAATAATGACAATGAACAAGCTATCAGACCATTTGCTATTGGAAGAAAAAATTGGATGTTTTTTAAATCATCTAAGGGCGCAGAAGCTGCTGCTAATTTCTACTCTGTTATTTTAACATGTCTGGAAAATAATATTAATCCTTATCAGTATCTTCTCTATGTTTTTGACAATTGGAGAAAAATAAAAGAAGATCCAGAAAAAATTAAGGAGATATTGCCTCATAAGATTGGTAAGGCTTTAATAGAAACTCAAGTTAGGACGCTATCGTAAGGGCGTTTACGTTTATTCCTCTTTTTTTGCTTATTTGAAAGTTTTTTGTTAGATTTAGCTCTATTGGTTATACCATAAAATATAGGAACCTCTGAAAAACCAATTATCTAATTTATAGATTTGAAACTGTTTAATTTTGTTATTTTTGCCAAAGTTTAGCAAAGTTATTTTATAAAATTTTGTTTGAATTTATTTGATAAAAATAGC
>Ga0228628_1001071_pt1 | contig 11348 bp, 18 predicted proteins | sample 34DmetaG_FD_183172 | JGI IMG/M metagenome (GOLD analysis project Ga0228628, IMG submission 183172) | Seawater microbial communities from Monterey Bay, California, United States - 34D | ecosystem: Environmental > Aquatic > Marine > Coastal | place: USA: California | collected 2016-09-30
CATCTTAGCAAGTGTTTCAGATTCCGTAACTTCTTTGAAGAACATTATGACTGGTTTGGACAATAGAGTTCAGACTATGAATAATGATTTGGTGAAAATTGATGCACTTCTTAGTTATGCTTTAAACGTCAAACCTAATATTGATCGTATTGCGGCTAACGAAGGCAAGGACGATGCAAGGAGAGACTAATGTTATGGAAAAATTTGGTACTATCTAAGTTTAGTAATGGATTTCGTATTCTCAATGGAAAGAACACAGACGATAAGTTTTTCGTTATTGATGATGTGGAATTAAAAATTGGTGATGAGTTTAGAGTAGGCGCTAATGGCTACTTTGAGCATATCGGCAACCCTTTGCAAGATTTGATTGATGAGGTTAAGTGATGTTTTGGATGGATTACAATATAAATCAATCTGGTCACAACTTTAAAGTCGAAGGCGAGTGGGAAGGTGAAGTAATGGGTGTCAAAAAAGATGGCACTGAAAAAGATTATTGGCTTTACAAACCAGGTGATGTTTTTCGTGTAAACGAAAGCGGATGGTTAGTGAAGATTTCTGAGGCTGAAGGAGCCGTGAGAGATAGATAAAGTAGAGGAAGTAGGATTGGAAATAGCCCAGTTCGATTTAGCCCAAGCAATAAGTGACTATGGTTTTCCTATAGTGGCGGCGATAGGCATGGGCTATTTCATTTACTTCATCTGGCGATGGGTGACAGAGACTATTGAACCTGTTATCGGTGACGCCATGTTCACGTTAATCAAATTGGTTGATCGTGTCCGTATGCTTGATAATGATATGATAAGGTTAAACAGCAAACTTTCAATGGTACTTGAATACAGAGCTAAACTAAACCCTCAACGTGAGGATGAATTGCATAGATTAGTTAATGAGTTCAAGTCTGAAAGAAAGAGTTTCAACTCAACAGGCAGGGCAGATGATGAAGAAGATAATACTAGCGACAACGCTACTACTGATAACTAACACAGCACTGGCAAGTCCGATGCAGTGGGGCTTCAAGAGTCCCTCATTTAACGGACAAGGCTATTCAACACACATTCTCAGTATAGAACAACTTACATTCAACAGAAAAAAAGAAATCAAAGAAGCCGCAGAAGCGGAAGAAAGACGTATTGAGCGTGAATTAGAAAACTCTACGTTAAATAAGTTCTTGAAGAATGTTGAATCAAGAATATACGCAACAATTTCAAAACAACTAGTAGACTCAATGTTTGCAGACTGCACAAGTGAAACATGTCCAAATAGCGGAACGGCTGAAATTGAAGGTAGTACAATTGCATGGGAAAAGGATACTACAACAGGTTCTATTACTCTAACGATCACAGAAGAAGATGGTAGCCTTACTGAAATAACAATCCCAGGATTAGGGGAGTTTAACTTCTGATGCACGGTGATAGAGGAAATATGAAAATAGTATGGCTTATGGTAGCTTTATGTGTGGGCTTGCACGTAGTAGTTATACCTATATGGATGTGGGGGTTAGGCTTATGAAGTTTGTTTTCACAACATGTTTACTATTAATACTTTCTGGCTGTGCGACAGAAAAAAGTCTTGAAGTTTTAAGTCAAATAAACAAATCACCTATCAATCAACCTAGTCCTATTCAAGGTAGGTTAGAAGCAGTTCCAGCCTTAGATGGCGAACTGATACCAATTGCTTTATACAACTTTAACGACATGACTGGGCAAAGAAAACCTGGCGATGGTGTTGCCAACTTATCTAGTGCGGTTACTCAGGGTAGTGCGGCATGGGTAATACAAGCATTGCAAGATGTGGGTAATAGAGGTTGGTTTAACGTAGTTGAGCGTGTTGGCATGGACAACTTGATTAAAGAAAGACAGTTAATTAGAAACACACGAGAAATATATAAAGATAAAAATGATGAAGAAGCAGAGCCTTTAAAACCTCTAATATTTGCAGGGTTAATTTTAGAAGGTGGTATTGTTGGTTATGACAGTAACACAGCCGTTGGTGGTGTTGGTGTTAGATTTATGGGATTAGGTGCTTCAACAGAATATAGAATAGACACAGTAACTGTTGTCATGCGTCTAGTAAGCGTATCTTCTGGTAAAGTGTTAATTAGTATTGCTACTGAAAAGACAGTGGCGAGTTATCGATCTGGGGCTGACGTCTTTAAGTTTTTAGACTTAGGCACTAAATCTTTGGAAATTGAGAATGGGTATTCAGTGAATGAACCTGTAAACTATGCCGTAAGGGCGGCGATTGAACAGGGGATTATAGAATTAGTATACGAAGGTATAGACAAAGACTTATGGAAATTTAAAAAGAAAGAAGCAAATTAATGTTTATTAAGAAACTCATATACGCGGTTTCGTCCATTTTCATTATGACAACAAGTGTTTTAGCAAACGATATATACATCACACAATCTGGTGATACTTTAGACTTGGACATTGTACAAGACGGAACAGACAACGAATTTGGTGATGCCACAACTGGCGTTGCTCTAACTGGTGATACTATGGAATTTTCCATCACCCAAACAGGAAACAACAATGATATTGCGGCTACTATTAACGGCGACTTTTACACAGGTACTTGGGTATTTACTGGTAACTACAACGTAGTAGACTTAAATTGTGACGGTACTGGTGGAGCAAATTGTGATGATGTAACTTTGAATATTACCACAACAGGGGATGAAAACGATTACACGTTCTCTATAGGTAGTGCTGATGATGCTGAAGACAGTACAATTGCATTTACAGTGACTGGTGACAACAACATCATTGATACAACTGTTGATGGACAAAAATCAGCCATTACCGTAACATTAAACAACTCAACAAGTTTGGCAACTACAAGTGCTGATAGTGATGAGGGTGTTGCAGTTACTATTGATAGTGCTAACAGCGCGGCTACACATGGTAACGTAATTACTCTTGGAATTACTGGTGGTGGTAGTACATACGACATAACTCAATCAGGAGTTAATGATAATAAAGTCGTAGCTACATTTAATGGAGACTCACACGATGTCGATATTACGCAGAGTGATTAATGCAATTGCAATTTATCAAACAGACTGTATTGGTGATTGTATTAATCATGACGCCTACCTTAATATATGGCGATGCAGGTAAGATAGATAAATTTAATGGCTCTGGTGTTCTCGAAAGAGACGATGACGTCATTAATGGTGGTAAAGGCGTGGGCGTTCAATCTATGGACACAGCCATAACCGAAAGGGGAAGTATGCGGATCAGCTTTGTTGATGAGACGCTTGTTGACCTCAAGGCACATACACGTCTATTGATTGACGATTTTGTCTATGACCCTAGTGCTGGTAAAGGTGCTTTAAGTCTTAGGACTACTTTGGGTACGGTTAGGTATGCCAGTGGTCAGATAGCTAAAAGAAACAGACGAAACGTAAGTATTAAAACACCAGCAGCGACGATTGGTGTTAGAGGTACAGACTTTATTATGGTTGTTGATGAATCAGGCAAGACTATGGTTACATTACTTCCAAGTTGTGATGTTGGGGGAAACTGTGTAACTGGCGAAATATCTGTAGAGACTGATGTGGGTTACGTAATAATGAACCAAGCATTTCAAGCTACGATGGTTAAGAGTTCTTTTAATAAACCATTACCGCCTAGAATACTTGATCTAAGTGAGAGGGATATTACAAGTCTTCTTATTTTGAGAGAGAGGACGCCATACGATGAAGCACCCCCAATGGAAGGGGAAACGATAGAAAATACAGATGCTCTTTCAGTAGACTTCTTAGACTTCGATGCTTTAGATACTGATGAACTTGTGGATAGTATTGCTGATATATGGAACACTGATTTAAAAGACGCAGACTTCTATCTTGAGGAACTTTTGAATGACATCCTTGATGAGTTAGCCCTAGCACTCGCAAATCAATTAAAGTCGGAATTAGATAAACAGAATTTAGAATTTTTTAGAGACAAAGGTTTTGGGTATGATCCTAAAACACGCATATTAATAGAAGACGAAGACCCAAACTACCACTTTCAAAGGATAGATAAATCACTACAACACACTGTAGATTTGTATTTAAACCAAGGATATGGTTACATTTTAAATTTGGAGCAACAGGATGGCACGGTACTTGACTATCGCATTGGCGTTGGCAGTAACACTATTGACATTATCCAACGTCAGTAGTGCTAATGAAATATACATCAACCAAGTTGGTGATGATCTTACCATGACTGTGGTTCAAGATGGTAGTGACAACTACTTTCAGTATTGTGCTATCAACAATGATTCAAATTGTACAGATATGAACGGCAACGCACATGGTTGGGCAGATGGTATTGCAAGTGATGATTCTACTGTAACAAGTAGTACAGTTGGTGACGATAATACAGTTGTCGTAGCACATGCAACTGGACAAAATAATACTAATGAAAATATAACCAATATTGATATTGTTGGTGACCGCAATAAAGCACAAAGCATCTTTTCAAACCCAAGTAACGGAAGTCATTCATATAGTAATATGGATTGGGGTGGACTTAAACAAAGCAACATTGAGATTGACGGTGATGATAATACAGTAAAACACCAAAGTGATAGTTATGGAGAAGTCGAAGCAAACATCAGTGTAACTGGTGATGACAATAGTGTAATAGTATACCAAAGGTCAATGCGTAATGTTGCTAATGTAGACGTAACTAATGGTGGTGGCGCTGTCAGTGTTAATGTTCAACAACTAGGGAGTAGTTGGCAAGACACTGCACTCAACTCAGCAAACATCACAAGCTATTGTACAAATTCAAATGGTTGTACAGTTAACATGACACAGAATTAATATAAATAGAAATAAATTGGGGGCATAAATGCAAGGAACACCAAGGACATGTAAAAAATGTGGTCATAAATGTCATTGTTACAGACCAGATTGTAATGAATGTGTTAATGATGTGTGTACCGTGTGTGATTGTAAAGAGGATAATGAATAAATTTTTATATTTACCAATCTTGGTGGTTGTTTTATTAGGGTGGTTTCTTTCTGTAAATCCTAGTCCAAGTGAAGAATACTGGGAAAGTATAGGTACTAAATGGGATACTATGTTAAATCCAGTTAATCAAAAGGAATTGACAGAGTGAGAAAGATATTATTTTCGCCCATATGGGCAGTAACTATGTTAGGCGTTTTTGCTTGGCTATATACAATCAATCCACCCATTATAGAAAGTCTTAGATTACGCTTCTTTGATCAGTTGATCGTAAATCAAGAAACAGTTCCAAACAATATATATACTGTCAATATAGATGAAGAGTCTTTGACTGAATATGGTCAATGGCCTTTCCCCCGTGGCGATTATGCAATGATAATACAAGAACTATACAGTAGAGGCGCTGGGCTTGTAGTGTTTAATGTTCTTATGAGTGAAGAAGACAGATCAGGCGAAGATGGTATGCTTTCAGAAGAATTATACTTATCCCCCGTTATTTTAACAATGCTAGGAACTGAGGAAAATAAAAATGAACCAATTAATCCGGGAGCCGCTATTATTAATAGCGATTATATGCATCTCATTCCAAGTGTACCTGGGATCACAGCTAACATACCAAGCCTTGAAGCTAATGCAATGGGGTCAGGAATCATCAACACTTTCCCCGAAATAGATGGTGTTACTAGACGCGCACCTTTAGTCTTTGAGAGTGGTGGTACTTTATATCCAAACATTACAATGGAAGTATTGCGTGTTCTTGCAGGTGATCCAAGCTTTCAAATCAAGCTATCCCCACTAGGCGTAGATAAACTAAGAATACCAAAATTTGGTGTGATACCAACTAACGAGAGTGGTGAAGTATGGATAGATTGGTCACAAGGATATAAATCAGTAAGTCTGATGGACATGCCAGAAGACTTTGGTGGTGCTGTTGTTTTTGTAGGTACGACTGCATCAGGTATTACTCAGCCAGTTGCTACAGCAATGGGTTCTGTATTCCCACACGAAATACAAGCCGCAATGCTTGGTACTGTATTTAACGAGAGCAACATCACACGAGATGCAGATGCGAAAGCATGGGGCGAGTTAGCCGCATTGGTTGTAGGTGGGCTTATCATAATTTTATTATCATATTGGACTTTTATAGGTCTTGGTGTTTTTGTCATGACAATCACTGGACTTATTGGGGGTTCCATCTATGTCTTTACTACTTCGAATATTCTTATTGATGGTGTTACCATCTCTGCTATGCTCTTGCTCGTTGGTCTTGTACAGTATGTACTCAGGTTTGTAGATGAGTTTTTACAGAAGCAAGCAATCAAAAAACAATTCGCAGGTTACGCTTCCCCAGAAGTAGTACGCCTGTTACAAGAAAATCCTTCTCTTATTAAAGAAGGTGTTAAGAAAGAAGTGTCTATCGTATTCAGCGATTTACGTGGGTTCACTCCATTGGGCGAAAGCTTTGGTGATGATGTAAAAGGTCTTACAGATGTAATGAACGGATACATGGATGCAATTACTAAGCCAGTCTTAGACGCAAACGGAATGATCATTAAGTACATTGGCGATGCCTCTATGCACATTCACAACGCACCTATCAATGACCCAGAACATCCTAAAAATGGTGTCGAAACATGTTTTCGTATGTTGAGGGCGGTAGATGAATTTAGCGCTAAACTTGTCGCTGCTGGCAAACCACCTGTTGCTATGGGTGCAGGTATTAATACAGGACTTGGTTACATTGGTGAGATGGGTTCAACTGCGAGACATAGTTACGATATTCTAGGAGATGCGGTATCTACAGCCGCTAGATTAGAAAGTGCTTGTAAAGGATATGGTGTTGTATTGATTATCGGACCTTCAACATACCAAGTCACTAAGAAAAATTTCTTCTACCTTCAACTTGATTGTCTTGCAGTAAAAGGAAAGACAGTTGGGTTGGACATATACACAGCACTAGACTTGAGTGGGTCAGACAAGGCATTCAATAGTGCAAACCAACTAAGTCATAACTTCATGCACAAGTGTTATAAAGAACAAAAGTTTGGCGAAGCTATAACTATTTGTGAACAACTAAAGGGATGTTTTAATGGCAAGATGGATGCATATTATGATATTTGGATTGAACGTTGTGGATACATGGCAACTCAAGATTTACCACCACACTGGGATGGTATTTTTAGAGCAACAACTAAATAGTAGGAGTATTAGTAATGTTTAGTAAACAATGTAAATTACATTTAGAAGAAGTGGGAGAAAGTAGGTTTAGTCACCTATGGGGTGCTACTAAAGCCGCTGTTAGGTTACAGTTGCTCGTTCCTACGTTATTGATCCATGCAATAGCACCTAGATTTTTCACGCATACAGCTTCTAATGTAATGAAAGACATTTTAAAGGACAGGAAAAAATGATAGAAAAATGCTCAATCATGGCGCAATGCGCTCAAATAGCTTATATGGATGCAAAAGAAGCCAAAAAAGAATATAAGAAGTTAGGCTACACAAGACACAAGTTTATTGAGAATGATGGCGCTCAAGTACACATCATAGGAAATAAAGAAGAGAATGTCTTATGTTTTAGGGGAACAGAACCAGGTGAGTTCTCTGATATTAAAGCAGACCTAAATGCTTTACCAGATAAAGCGCAGAATGGTGCTGGTTTAGTACATAACGGCTTTCAAGAAGAAGTAAATAAAGTTTGGGATCAAGTTCTAGCAAATACTTCTAAATTTGAAGGTAAGAAATTTTTAATCTGTGGTCACTCTCTAGGTGGTGCTATGGCAACAATTGCTTGTAGCAGATTGCAAGGGAAGGTGGATGCGCTATTCACCTATGGATCACCAAGAACAGGGACACGGAAATTTGTCAAATCTATTACAACGCCTCATTATCGCCATGTTAATAATAACGATATGGTTACTTGTGTACCATTTGCTCTGTTGGGATACAGACACAATGCGCCGCCACGCTATATCAACTACTACGGTAACATCAGAAATTTTACCAAGTGGCAACGAATAAAAGACAAGTGGCGCGGTAGATGGAGAGCTTTAAAAAAGGGAATGCCATTCGACGGTGCTTATGATCACGGTATGAACCATTATTGTAAATACACGGAGAAAAATAATGCTAAGTAGAATGTTGGAAGATACGTTGTGGATTTACACTGCAATAGGTGGATCAATACTTGGTGCAGTTGTACTTGCTTATTTGAGTACAACACGCATTGGTCTTTGGGGTTATGCAAAGATAGATAACGCAATTGATTTTCTTGTAGAACGTTACGGTTGGACTTGGTTAGAACAACCAGAAGATGCTTGGCGCAAGAAGTATCCAAAGATAACAAAGAAGATAGACGAAATTGAAAAACGACTTGATGCGGTAGAGCCAAAGAAGTTGGGTGGGAAAAAAGAATAGTTGACATTAATTTGTTTATCGATTAAAGTGTTTTGATAACAAATAAAGGATGATTCAATGCGAGTAGAAGTCTACTACAACCTACATAAACATCTATTCAGTGTACGTCATAAGGGAAAAGTTATTTCTCATAGCTATGACGTACAACTTGAAGACGTAACATTTGCAGTTCAAAAAGCAGGTCGTGAAAAGGTTATTAGTGAAGGACGTAAGAATGTACACGCTTTCGTGCGTGGCACACTAGTTGAAACGACAGAAACCAACAAAAATGGGACATCTGTAACGTACAATCCTTATAAATACAAGTGCTTCGTCAATAAAGTTGACGGACAGCCACGTTATAGCGCAAAGGCGGTTACTCTATCCAAAAGGGAAGGCTTGCCGCCCAATATAGTGGCAATTGATTAACATTATGTTAACCAAACAAAACTAGGAGAAAAACTATGAATTGGATTAAAAGTAGATGTACTGAGCGTACATCATTAGATGGAGCCGTGCTAATTGGCACAGGTATCGCAATGGTGTTAGCACCAATGAGTTTAGTAGCGTATGGCATGATTGCTTACGGTGCATGGACTATTTGGAAATCTGAATAAATGAAAATTCAAGTCACAGATAGAGCCAAAAGTTATTTAAAGACTGTAGGCAAACCAAACGTATCACTCAACGTAAAAGGTGGTGGATGTTCTGGTTTTCAATATGAGTGGGGTGTTACCGATAAGGAACCCACTGTTGAAAATCTGTGGCTTGATCCCATGGCAGAGATGTTCATCTTTGGATGTACAATTGACTACATTGAAGAACTGGGAGGGAGTTACCTCAAAGTAGTCAATCCCAACGCAACAGCTTCATGCGGTTGCGGTGAAAGTTTTGCTGTTTAGAGAATGTATTCGTCGTTCTCATTCTCCCAAATACCGATAGCGTTTCGCATACCGATTGCTAACCAATCGTAACCCGCTTGTTCAGATAGGCGCTCATATTCAGCGATCACTTCATCAAGTTGCTCACGATCCAACAGATCGACTTCTTCGACGCCAAAGTGTTCAGTGACCAATCCAATAGCCCAGTCAGTCATTTCACCTTCTAGCCAATCCATCATTTTGTGTGGTCTGCGTACTTCAAATTTACTCATGTTCGCCACCATTTCCGCGACCACTATAAGTACCAAATACATTTGGCTTACGCTTCGCTGTCTCAAATGTTGCTACTGTTACTGCAATTGCGGCTAATAGTAGAGCATGTAGCATCATACTAATTACCCCTGCCCACATGCTACCTACAATAATAGCAAATACAATACACCACATCCACGCAAGAACTTGCATAATCATATGTCGTGTACTAAAATCGGGAATGTTACTTAGTGGATTTTTTTCATGATCCATCACGACATTCCAACAATCTGTTATCCATTCGTTCATATTTTTCTCCTTATTTAATAAGTTTTAATCATACCCTACGATTCGTTTGGTGTCAAGCAAAAAAATCTTCCAACGTAACCTCAGTAGATATGGCATCAATTCTAGCCTTAGCAATCTCCAAATAGTTTTCATCTAGTTCAATACCAATGAAGTTAAACCCACCTAGCTTCGCACCACGTCCTGTAGAACCACTACCCATGAACGGATCAAGGGTTGTACCACCTTTTGGTGTCACCATAGTTACAAGGTAACGCATAAGGTCAGTAGGCTTTACAGTAGGGTGATTGTTCTGTGTAGGTGTCCAACGCCCATATGGATTGCCATCTTCACCGTTGTCTGCTTTCTCTGCATGGTTTGGTCTGAACTCAGAAGACGCTGTAGCCTTTGGTGTAAAGTTCTCTAATCCATCATTACGATCTTTCTTAGATGTCTTTGGAACATAAAAGAAACGTGCGGCTGAAGCTTCGATACCGATAGGGTCATGGTTAGCGGATGCGCCACATTCCAGTTCTCCAGTGTATTTTCCATATACTTCCCGATTGTTTGATGCACTGCTTCCACTCTTGTTTGATCTACTCTTAGTATCAGGGAATAACTCAGTAACTTCCCCAGAACCATCGTGAATAAGATTGGCGGGGAAACGACCAAGTTTTTGGCCTTCTGTTTGATGCGTTTCTTGCTCTTTACTATCGCCATATTTGCCTTTGCTAATCGCAGAATCTTTTCCTCTTGAGTGATTAGTTATTTCTTGATTGGTTTCCACTCGACTAGCATCAATATTGATACCACCAGTTCCATACTTCAATACATTAGCGGCGACAGTCTTTTCCTCTAATGGTTTACGTGCAACTGTGATAGGTTCTAGTGCAGGTTTGAGTGCTGTACCCCAACCTTCCCATTGTTTTGCGGCATCAGTAGCGGAAGCAGTTATTTCCCAAGTTTCGTATATGACATCACCACCAACTGTGGGTAATGCTGATTTACCACTTGTGCTTCTTGCTTTTGTCTGTGTTCCAATTACTTCACGTTCAATATCATTATACAAGGCATCAATATCCAAATCATCTTTAGCGCCAATAACTTCTTTTATTATTTTCCATTTGTCATGTGACGGTAGTATATTAACCCATGGATCATATTTTTTAGTTTCAGAAGGAAGTGTCAAATAGTTACTAGCACGAAAACCACATTTTTCATCTATTTTCTTTCTGGTCAACCCACACTGATCAAACATTTCAATAAGTTGGGTTTTCAATTCAATTATTTTTTCATTTGTTTCTGGTTTCTCACTATGCTTATCAATAGCCTTACTGATATTATGAGACTTAGGGAAACCAGAACCATAGACCCAAGCAATCATATCACGAATTTCAAAGCCAGCATCCTCAATACGAACCGCCATGCGGTGTTGTGTACGTGTACCAGCAAATGCCAATAGATAACCACCTGGTTTGAGAACTCTCATTGCCTGTTCCCAAATCTCTGTAGACGGAACATCATAATCCCATTTCTTACCCATGAAATCAATTCCATAAGGTGGG
>Ga0228628_1001106_pt1 | contig 11007 bp, 7 predicted proteins | sample 34DmetaG_FD_183172 | JGI IMG/M metagenome (GOLD analysis project Ga0228628, IMG submission 183172) | Seawater microbial communities from Monterey Bay, California, United States - 34D | ecosystem: Environmental > Aquatic > Marine > Coastal | place: USA: California | collected 2016-09-30
TGCGTATGATTTTCACCGCGATATTTAGATGCTACTGTTTTTAAGTATTCTTTATGGGGCCTATCAACATAGTGTTTTGAAAAACGATCTATCTCATTCCCATGTTCATCTGCCATTCTGGGATACCAAAAATAACCTGCAAAAGCTTCGTCAGCACCTTGACCAGAAAGAACAACTTTGGTGTGTTTTGAGACCTGCTCTGAGAGCAAATAAAATGCAACTGCATCTTGACCAACCATTGGCTCAGCCATATTTAATACTGCCTCAGACAACCTTGGAAGGACCTCTTGATTGCTCACTTTGTATTTCTTATGTTCTGTTTTAAATCTAGATACAATTTGATCTGAGTATTCAAACTCACTGCCAGCCTCATCATCAATATCTTCAAAACCAATAGAGAAGGTTCTAATTCTCTCATGTCCAGCCTCTTTAAGGAGTGCAACAATTAAAGACGAATCAAGACCGCCAGAAAGAAGAACACCAATTGGGACATCAGAGGCATTCATTCTTTTAGTGACTGCAGCAGTCAATAGTTCATGAGTTCTCTCGATATATTCCTCATTACTAACCTCGCGATCTGGTCTCTTAGCATTTGGGCTCCAGTATGTTTTTTCTTGGATTTGACCATCAGATTTCAGAATCATATAGCTTCCGGGCTTTAGCTTTTGAATGCCCTTAATGATTGTATTTGGTGCTGGCACGACTCCATGAAGAGATAGCTGTTGTTGAAGTGCAATAGGATTAACACTCCTATCAATTTCTTGTGTTAAAAGAGCCTGTGAATTTGATGCAAAAGTAAATGCTTTTGAAGTAGAGTTAAAGTAGAGTGGCTTGATACCCATTCTATCCCTAGCAACAAATAATTTTTTATTAGTATGCTCCCAAATAGCAAAAGCAAACATACCATCTAAATGCTCCAGACAGTTTTCACCCCAGAAGTGGTATGCCTTGATAATAACCTCAGTGTCTGAATGAGAGAAAAAATTATAGCCCTTCTTTAATAATTGTGCTCGAAGTGACTTGTAGTTATATATTGTTCCATTAAAGACAAGGGTAAGTTCAAGCTTGTCATCAACCATTGGCTGAGAACCATAGCTAGATAAATCAATAATGCTCAATCGTTGATGTCCAAAACCAATGTGCTGAGCACTCCATTGTCCACTTGAATCAGGGCCTCGTCTTGCTAGCTTTGACATCATTTTATCGAGTGACTCTGATGAGACTTCTTTTCCATCAAATCGAAACTGACCACAGATACCACACATAAAATTAGCCCTAAAGTTAAAATTTAAAATAAATGCATTACTCAAAATAGAGATATTTGATAACTATTTCTGTAATGTGGGTTATTTTAAAAAATGTAAAATAGTCATTTTATCAAGTATTACTAATCAAAATGCCTCAAACACTATACGACAAACTAATGAGTGCGCACAAGGTTTTAGAGCAAGATGGATCAACGCTCATTTATATTGATCGTCAATTAATCCATGAAGTGACCTCTCCACAAGCTTTTGAAGGCCTCTCTTTAGCTGATAGAAAAATTTGGCGTAATAAGTCTAATCTTGCGGTTCCAGATCATAATGTGCCGACTACAGACAGATCAAGTGGTGTGAGTAGTATTTCTGATCCCGTTTCTAGACTTCAGGTTGAAACTTTAGATAAAAACTGTGAAGCATTCGGTATCAATGAAATTCACATGAACGATATTCGCCAAGGCATTGTTCATGTTATTGGCCCAGAGCAAGGTGCGACTTTGCCAGGAATGAGTATAGTTTGTGGGGACTCACACACCACAACTCATGGAGCTCTTGGAGCACTAGCATTTGGAATAGGTACTTCTGAAGTAGAGCATGTTCTTGCAACAGGCTGCCTTTGGCAAAATAAAGCAAAGAATATGAAAATAGAGATTAATGGAGAGTTGGCTAGTAATGTCAGCGCCAAAGATCTCGCGCTGTATGTTATTGGAAAAATTGGTACTGCTGGCGGAACAGGTTTCGCTATAGAGTTTTGTGGAAATACTATTGAAGAGATGAGCATAGAGGGAAGAATGACTCTGTGTAATATGTCTATCGAGGCTGGAGCAAAAGTAGGGCTTGTTGCAGTTGATGAAAAGACACTTGAATATGTGAAAGGCAGACCTTTCTCTCCGACAGGAGACACCTGGAATTCAGCTCTAGAATATTGGAAGACTCTTCATAGTGACCCAGAATCTCATTTTGATGATTCGATCTTTATTGATGCGAATCAAATAAAACCTCAGGTCACATGGGGAACCTCACCTGAAATGGTTGTTGATATTCATGGCTCCACGCCAGATCCAAAACTTGAAAAAGATGAAGTCAAGGCAGAAAGTATCCGTAATGCGCTCAAGTATATTCACCTAGAACCAAATACTTTAATGAGTTCGGTAGAAATAGATAAGGTTTTTATTGGATCCTGCACAAACTCAAGAATTGAGGATTTGAGAGCTGCTGCTGATGTTGCAAAAGGCAAGAAAATTGCTAAAAACGTTAAATTAGCTCTTGTTGTTCCTGGATCCGGGCTTGTAAAAAAGCAAGCTGAAGAGGAGGGTCTTGATCAAATTTTTAAAGATGCTGGCTTTGAGTGGAGAGAGCCAGGTTGCTCTATGTGCCTTGCAATGAATGCAGACAAACTTGAACCAGGAGAAAGATGTGCGAGCACTTCTAATCGAAACTTCGAGGGTCGACAAGGCCAAGGCTCATTTACACACCTTGTAAGTCCATCAATTGCTGCTGCAACAGCAATAGCTGGGCGTTTTTCAGGAGTAGATGCATGAAAAAATTTACTCCTATAAACTCCATTGCAATGCCGCTTGACCGTGCTAATATCGACACAGATGCTATCATTCCAAAACAGTTTCTAAAGTCCATCAAAAGAAGTGGCTTTGGACCAAATTTATTTGATGAATGGCGCTATTTAGATCATGGAGAGCCAGGCATGGATAATACTAAACGTCCAATAAATCCTGAATTTGTCTTAAATGATCCAAAGTTCAAGGGTGCACAAATTCTTCTCACTCGTCGAAATTTTGGATGTGGGTCTTCAAGGGAACATGCTCCATGGGCGCTTGATGATTATGGCTTTAGGGCAATCATTGCTCCAAGTTTTGCTGATATATTCTATAACAATTGTTTTAAGAATGGTCTTCTTCCCATTATCCTCAGCAATGAAATTGTTGATAAATTATTTAACTATAGTGGAAAAATATCTATAGATTTAATCAATCAAGCAGTTGAAACAAACGATGAATCCTATAGTTTTGAGGTCGATCCAGAGAGAAAGAGAAGACTCATAAACGGTTTAGATGATATTGGGTTAACATTACAGCATGAGGATCAGATTCGTGCATTTGAAAAAGAGCATTTTGCTAAGTTTACCTGGTTATGATTGGTCATCTTAAAGGCAGAATTATAAGTAAGAACCCGCCTGAGGTCCTTATCGAAGTTGAAGGGATTGGATATGAAGTCCTCTGCCCAATGTCAACCTTCTATGAGTTAGATAATTTGTCTGAAGATGTTTTAATATATACCCATCTCAGTATTAAAGAGGATGCTCATACTTTGTTTGGTTTCATTACAAAAGATGAAAAGAGCGTTTTTAGAGAATTAATCAGAGTTAATGGTGTGGGACCAAAGGTTGCACTTGCGATCCTATCAAACCTGAGTGTTCACTCTCTGGTTGAGTGCATTTCTTCAGAGGACGCTGATTTGCTAGCTAAGACTCCTGGAATTGGCAAAAAGACTGCTCTCAAACTAATAGTTGAACTACAAGATCGACTGAGCAAACTTGAGCTAGCTGGCAATATGAACAAATCTCCTGACTTAAAGCAGGGCTCAAATCCAAATTCTAAACAGGCCATTGAAGCACTTCAATCACTTGGCTTTAAAGCTAAAGAGGCTAACAGAATGGTTTCAAAAATTGAAGATCAGAATCTCACTACTGAGCAGATAATACGACTTGCCCTTCAAAATAAATAGCTAAGCTGGCGCTTTTTTCCTAGAAAATCTTGCTCCAATTCTGCTAAGCATATTGATAAAGTCATAGTTCATTAGGTACATACAAGGCAACAGGATTAATGTTAAAAATGTACCAAATATTAGGCCATAGCCAAGAGCAAGAACCATAGGCTGAAGGAATACATCAGTACCTCCAATTCCATAAGCCAAAGGCAAAACTCCAGCCATTGTTGTCAGGGTAGTCAATACAACAGCCCTCAAACGATCTCTAGAGCCTCTAGCAATCCAAACCTTTTTTTCTTCCAATTGGGCGCTCTTATCCCTAATGTAGTTTAGATGGCTTACCATCACTAGAGAATCATTCACAATAACCCCCATCAATGCCAAGGAGCCAGTCAGTGCAAAAAAGCTGAGTGGCTCACCATGAAAATAGAAAGCCCAAATCACACCAATCAGAGAAAATGGAACTGCGGCAAGTACCAGCATAGGCTGAGAGTATGAATTAAAGAGTATCGCAAGAAGAAGAAAAATTCCAATGATTGCCACGACAAAAGCCCTTAGGAAGTCTTGAAGTGATTCAATCGATTCTTGAGCTCCTCCAGAGGTAACGATAGATACTTGAGGGTATTCCACTGAAGCATTTAATTCCTTCAGAGCCTGAGCTAAAATGATGGTCTTTGACGGAGGCGGACCCCTTCTTTCTGGCTGAGCTGCACTTTCATCTGATTCCTCTAGCTTGACATCAAGTGAATCACTCTCAACATTTTCAGAGCTCTCATCAACTTTAGAAGGTCTTCCCCTTGGACGTCCGTCTGCAATACTTGCTGTAACTTTGATAGAGCGATCACCATCCAGATGATTATAATCTGGCTCCCCTTCAATTTCTCGAAGGGTTGAAAACTGACTCATAGGTATTAAATTACCTTGACGATTTTTTACTGCAGTATTTTGGATAAAGTTTTCAGTATAGTCATTCTCACCAATATAGATTCTTACGTCTTCTTCCTTACCTGCAATAGTAGCATCAGTTACATAGGATCCTGAAAAGGCAGTTCTAAGGTGCCTGTAGACAGATTGATAATCCACTCCTAGACGTGCCATTTCATCAAAATCAAGGACTGTTTCAATTCTTGGCTTACCAATTTCATCATTTCGATTAATATTGTCAACACCATTGATTGACTTTAATATCTCCTCAAGCCTATCCGCGGCTAACACTCGCTGGGCATCATTAGCTGAAACTAAGGTAACCTCAATATCAGCACCCTGAGGAGGCCCTGGTCTAAGCAAAGATATTCTTATTTCTTCAGCACCTTCAACATTTTTTACCAACTCTTTGAGCTTTTCCTGCATATCTTCAGCAGCACGCTCTCTGTCGCTAGTAGGTGTAAGAGCAATCTCTATGTCAGCTTTATTTGTGAAAAATGCATCAATTTTGCTCGTGTAAGATTTCAAGTCTTCACCAATCTCATTAACAATCAAATTTTCCACATCAATGACAATTTTTTCAGTGTAAGAAGCGGAACTTCCATTCGGTGCCTCAATGTTTGCAAACATGACTGTAGCGCCCCTCGATGGAAACAAATTGAAAGGAATATTCTTCATAGCAAACATTGCTGAATAAACTAGGAGTGCAATAAATAATGGAACGATAAGGTAACGCCACTTTAGAATACGCACCATCATTCTGTTGTATAAATTTTCAAAAGGCACAAACCACGTTTTCTGTTTCTCAACTTTCTTAGTCGCTAGGTGAGCTGGAAGAGCGAATGTAATTTCTAGAAATGAAATTGCAAGGGCGAATAATACAACAACAGGCAGCACATAGATAAATTTACCTAATACCCCAGACATTAAGAAAAATGATGACATAACTAGCATGGTAGAAATAATTGTCGTCACTACAGGCATGATGACTCGCTTTAACCCCATCACAACATTTTTGTAGAGATTTCCTTCTTTTGATTTATAGTGATGGATGCTCTCAGCAATAACAATACTATCATCCACAACAATTCCTAGAACAAGGATAAACCCTGAGAGAGATATTAAATTGATGGTGTTTCCAGTAAGCCCAAGCCCAAAAACAGTTCCTAAGAGAGTCACTGGAATACTCACTGCGACCCAAAAAGCAGTTTTTAATGAAAGGAATACACCTAATACTACCAAAACTAGAGCCAGTCCAATGTAGCCATTTTTAATGATGATATCTAGCCGATTTGCAACAGCTTCTGAGGAGTCATCAGTATAGAAAATATTGATATCGTCTGGAATGTTTTTCTGGAGTTCAGCAACACGCTCTCTCACTCTTTTGACGGTTCTAATGATATCAGCCTGCGGCTGTTTTTTTACCTGGAGAACAAATCCTTTTGTTCCATTGACTCGAGTTATCGAGGTCTCTTCTTCTTGCCCCCTGAAGACCTCTGCAATATCATTCAGCCTAATGACTGGACCATCAAAGCTTGATTTAATGACAACGTTCTTGATATCCTCGATACTCTCAAACTCTGAAAGTATTACAATATTTTTTTCAAGGCTTTCTTGATTATTATCTCCAACAGTAAATCGAGCATTTCTACTTGAGATCGCGGAGATCACTTCGTTGATTGACATCTCGTATTTGACAAGTTTGTCTGGGTTGACCTTTATTTGAATTTCACTATCAAGATAACTCGGATTATCTACTGATGCTACGCCTTTAATTCTTGAAATAGCCACCTCAAGTTCATCTGTAATTTGCCTTGCCTGGTTAAAGTTTCCGGATGTACTATCAATATTAATTGTAACTACGGGGAATTCAGTGACATTGAAATCAACCACTTGGGGTAAATCAGTTACTTCTTCAGGAAAAGCTTTGACACGGTTCACCGCATTTCGAACATCGTTTTTAGTAGTTGTAACATCTTTAAGATCAGCTTCGAGAGTCACTATGATGCTGGAAATGCCTTCTCTTGAGGAAGAAGTAATTTCTTTAATTCCACTAACACTAAGAAGCTCTTCTTCAATAACATTAGTTATAGATTTTTCAACATCTTCAGGAGAGGCCCCTGGATAAGCAGTAGTTACACTCAATACTTCAAAATCTACAGTCGGAAATTGATCTCGCTGCATGCCCACTACAGAAAGGACACCAATAGCTATGAATGCAAGAGAGAAGACAAGCGCAAATTTCTTCTGTCTCACCAGAAAATCTAAAAAGGCATCCATATTAAACTATTGTTTTTGACAAAAAAGTGATTATATAGGCTTTAAAATGAAGAAACAATGTAGATTGAATGAAAATCAGGTTTCAGAATGATTCAACTTCTATGAATTTCTTGCTCGTTTTCTTTGATTCTCAGTTAACAACCTCTTTCTAATTCTGATATGACTTGGAGTAACTTCTACGAGCTCATCATCATCAATAAATTCAAGAGCTTGCTCCAAATCTAGACTAATTTTTGGAGTCAGAGCTACAGCTTCATCAGTGCCTGATGCTCGAACATTGGTCAATTGCTTACCCTTTAAAACGTTTATGACAAGATCTTTATCCCTTGAATTTATGCCAACTACCATGCCCTCATAGACGTCTTCTCCATGCCCCACAAAAAACTTGCCACTTTTTTGTAAATTAAAAATGGCATATGCAACTGACTTGCCTTGATTCATTGAGATTAGAGAGCCATTCGTTCTTTGACCAATCTTTCCTTCTTTTTGAGGCCTGTAAGACTCAAAGGATGAATACATAAGACCCGTTCCGGTGGTAGCAGTTAAAAACTCAGTTCTAAAACCGATTAATCCTCTTGCAGGAATAACAAAGTCGAGCTTTACTCGACCTTTTCCATCTGGTGTCATATTTGTAAGCTCAGCCTTCCTTTCTCCCAATTTTTCCATGACCGAACCTTGATGGACTGACTCAACATCGACAGTGAGCTCTTCAAAAGGTTCACACACTTTACCGTCAATATCTTTTAAGATCACTTGCGGCCTTCCGACTGAGAGTTCAAAACCCTCTCTTCTCATAGTTTCTATTAATATAGAAAGGTGCAATTCACCTCTTCCTGAAACTAAAAACTCAGAGGAATCATCTGTATCCTCAACCCTTAAAGCAACATTGTAAATTAATTCTTTATCAAGCCTCTCTCTAATATTTCTAGAGGTGATATATTTTCCATCTAGGCCCGCAAAAGGAGAATCATTGACTCTGAATGCCATGCTTACAGTTGGCTCATCTACACTTAAGGGAGGTAAAGGCTCTATCTTAGATGGTTCACAAAGTGTATCAGAAATTGATATATTTTCTATACCTACTACTCCAACAATATCTCCTGCAGTTGCTGAATTTACTTCATGCCTCTCAAGGCCACTAAATCCAAGCAATTGAACAATCTTTACATTTCTTTTAGAACCATCAGGAGCAACTAACACATTTTGCATATTTTTTTTTGCTACGCCTCTCTCTATCCTTCCAATCCCAATGGCGCCAACAAATGATGAATAATCTAGAGAAGTTATTTGCATCTGAAATGGTCCGTCAATATCAACCTCTGGGGCAGGGGCTTTCTCGACAATTACCTCAAACATTGGAGTCATATCTCCATCTCTGACAGAATCGTCCTCAGAAGCATAGCCTCCAAGTGCAGAAGCATAAATTACTGGAAAATCTAACTGGTCTTCGGTGGCACCTAACTGGTCAAAAAGATCAAAAACCTGATCAATGACCCAGTCTGGTCTTGCACTAGGTCTATCAATTTTGTTTATAACTACAATTGGATTGAGTCCTTGCTCAAATGCCTTCTTAGTTACAAAACGCGTCTGAGGCATCGGCCCATCGACTGCATCGACTAATAAAAGCACACTGTCAACCATAGAAAGAACTCTCTCAACCTCTCCGCCAAAGTCAGCATGGCCAGGCGTATCAACAATATTAATTCGATATTCTCCCCAGTTGATGGCTGTATTTTTTGAACTGATTGTGATTCCTCTTTCTTTTTCAAGGTCATTTGAATCCATCATTCTGTCAGTTGCCTGAAAACGATCATCAAAGGTTTGTGATTGAGAAAGTAATTTATCAACTAACGTTGTCTTGCCATGATCTACATGGGCTATGATTGCAATATTTCTTAATTTAACTGCCATAATGACTACTTAATGAAAAATCGATGGCATATTATCCCGGAAAAGTTTCGTGAACCATGACTTAAATCAAAAATCAATTTAATAATGTTCAAAGAACTTCTCTTATAAAATAATTCTATTCATTTCACATAATTTAAATCGTGGCAAAAAAAGGAAGCTCTCGACGCTGGATGCATGAACATCTGAGCGATGAATTTGTTAAAAAAGCCCAAAAAGAGGGCTATCGCTCAAGAGCAGTATACAAATTGCTAGAGATTATCGAAAAAAATAATGTCATTCATAATGGTGATATAGTTTTGGACCTTGGTGCAGCTCCAGGAGGGTGGTCTCAGGTAGCTGCAAAATTTGTTGGAGAGAAAGGTAAAGTGATTGCCAGTGATATCTTGCCGATTGAGGAGATCAATGGTGTGATTTTTCTTCAAGGTGACTTTACTGAAGAGTCAATTTACGAAAAATTACTAGAATTAACAGGTGATTTCAAGGTTAACGTAGTTTTATCTGATATGGCGCCAAATATGAGTGGTCAATTATCAGTTGACCAACCAAAATCAATGTATCTTGCTGATCTTGCAATTGAAATGGCTATTAAAACTTTGGATTTAAATGGAAGTTTCATAGTCAAATTGTTTCAAGGTGAGGGATTTGATGCTTTTGTACAAACTACGAGAAAATCATTTAAGAAAGTCTCTGTATTAAAACCTAAAGCCTCTAGACCCAGATCTAAAGAAGTTTATTTATTAGCAAGTCAGTTAAAATAATTCCATATGCAAAATTTCACTGAAATACAAGCTCTTATGAAGAGCGAACTTGACCTGATGAATAAGATTCTAGTCGATCGACTTGACTCAAATGTAGGCCTTATTAATCAAATGAGTCACTACATTATTAATTCTGGCGGAAAGCGTATAAGGCCGCTTCTTCTTCTTATTTGTGCTAAAGCCACTGAATATGAAGGAGACTATCATTACTCGATGGCAGTTGTTATTGAACTCATTCACACAGCAACACTTCTTCATGATGATGTGGTCGATCAATCGAAAACGAGACGAGGTCACGAAACTGCTAACGAGTTATGGGGTAATGCTCCAAGCGTATTAGTTGGTGATTTTTTATATTCCAGAGCATTTGAAATTATGGTTGAGCCAAACTCTATGTCAATTATGAGGATCTTGTCAAAAGCTACAAATCAAATTTCAGAGGGTGAAGTTCTTCAATTATTGAATATAAAAAATGCCAAAGTGACTCAGACTGAATACTTTAAAGTCATTGAGAGAAAAACTGCCTGTTTATTTAAGGCTGCATGCCAGATTGCTGCAATTTTATCTAAATCTGATCAACAAACCATTAATGCATTAGGAAGCTTTGGAATGCACCTAGGTAACGCTTTTCAAATCATTGATGACACTTTGGATTACGAATCAGACTCAAGCATTATTGGAAAGGAAATAGGTGATGACTTATCAGAAGGAAAGGTGACACTTCCAATGATCTATGCATTGGAGAAAACAAAAAAAGTTGAAAATAAAATTCTAACAGATGCGATCAATAATGCAGATGCATCAAATATTAACCAGATTGTCGATATACTTTTAAATGTTAATGCTTTTCAATATAGTCGTGACATTGCAAAGGCCCAATCAAATAAAGCACTTAAGTCAATTGCTCATCTTCCAGACTCAAAATATAAAACTGCGCTCATACTTTTGTGTGAACTATCTCTTGAAAGAAGTGCCTAAGCCCCTTAATGCTTTCTCCTGAACTTAAACAACAGATTCGCTCCTCTTTTGATGGCGCGAAAACTCAGCTCAATAATTTTAGTAATCGATCATCTCAAAACAAAATGATTGCTGAAATTTCCAAAACCCTGATGGGAGAATATCCTAATTCAAATCCCATCATTTGTGTTGAA
>Ga0228628_1001112_pt1 | contig 10974 bp, 10 predicted proteins | sample 34DmetaG_FD_183172 | JGI IMG/M metagenome (GOLD analysis project Ga0228628, IMG submission 183172) | Seawater microbial communities from Monterey Bay, California, United States - 34D | ecosystem: Environmental > Aquatic > Marine > Coastal | place: USA: California | collected 2016-09-30
TAAACAAATGAAAAAACCTCTTTTAAATCAGCTTCAAAACCCATCTCTTCAACCAAGCGTCTTTTTCCAGCTTCGATATTAGATTCACCATCTCTTTGATGAGAACAACAAGTATTGGTCCATAATAATGGAGAATGGTATTTATGAGCAGCTCTCTGTTGCAACATTAATTCACCTTTACTATTAAATATAAAAACTGAAAAAGCTCTGTGTAAAACCGCTTTTTCATGTGCCTCCATTTTTGGCATCAAACCTAATTGATTGTCTTGTTCATCTACTAAAATTACATTTTCTTCCATTAACTAATCTTATAAATCAAAAATACAAAAATGAAATGATTGGATTTTTAGATTTGATACCACTAAGGTATATTCAAAATTCTAATATTTATATTTGTAATATGTTAAATAAATCAAAATATACTAACGTCTGTCTCTGTTTTATTATTTGTCTTTTTTTAGCTTGTAATTCAAAGGAGAATTCTAAAATTAATACCATCAAAATAGTAGAAAAAAAAGTTTCTAAAAAAATTGTAAAAAAAATTGTTTTAGAAGAGACTGATACTATTAACAAATCAAATGCAGTAACATTTTTGAAAGCATATGGAAAACTAAATAAGGAATCCCTTATTTTATTTAAAACAAGATTAGGAGACATAAAAATTAAATTATACGAGGAGACCCCATTACATAGAGCAAGCTTTTTATTTTTGACAAAAACTGGATACTTTAACACTACTTCTTTTCATAGAATTGTTCCCAACTTTATTGTTCAGGGTGGAAATTCTGATCATCCTAAAACACGAAAACTTAGAATAAAATATAATTATAGAATTCCTGCAGAAATAAAATCACACAGAAAACACAAGTATGGTGCTCTTGCCGCAGCTAGACAATGGGAAAACAACCCAAGTAAAACATCATCTCCTTTTGAATTTTATATGATACAAGATAAAAGAGGCAGTCATCATTTAGACGGAGAACACACGATTTTTGGAGAAATTATAGATGGGTTTGAAACTATGGAAAAAATAGCTAAACTTGATGCTGATAAGAAAGAATGGCCGCTAGAAGAAGTATTTATCAAAGCAAAAGTAATTAAGTAACTCAATAAAAGCTTTCAGAATTAAATTTCACAGATTTTAATTGATTTTTACCGTCAACAGAATACGTCCAAGCTAAAAAAACATTCCCTTTAATTATTTCTAATTGAGGAACACCTGAATTTCTTCCTTCATCGATAACAGCAATTGTTTTAGCATCAGATACTTTCCCATCAATGGATACTTTCTTTATCTTTAAATACGTGCCATGATCGTCAAGCTCCATGTAACTAACCAAAACTTCGCTAGAAGTTAAAAAAGCAACATCCACTCTACCCAGAGCATTTAAATCATTTAACTGAATAGGAGGTTTAAAATCACCACCATCAGAGTTAGAAAAAGAGACATTAACTTTTGGTTTACCCTCTGCAGCAGTAAACCAAGCTACAGCTGTATTCAAAGAATTAACAACTACTTTTGGACCATTCACAGGACAACCATTTATAACCCATCCGTCATTATGAATAGGTCTTGGTTTTTCCCAAAGACCATCTTTATATCTGGTGATAAAAATATCTCGTATCTCATCTTTACTTCTATTTCTATAAACTACAAGTGGTCCTTCAGATGACATAGCAATAGAAGTTTGACAACAATCGCAAGTAGTGGCATCTAATTCAGTTTCATTTATTATTTTTCCAATACTCGTAATTTCTGCAAATCTAATAGTCATTGCTTTGTGATGAGCTTCCTCAGAATTTATAGCTGTATTTCTACCATCTAACCAAGTAACATAAAAACCATTTTTATGAGAAGGAACCATACTTACAAAACCATGTTCAGCTTTTATACCGTCTGTATGTAATAAAAAATTTTCTTTAATTTTTTTCCCTGACAAAGTTTCTAAATTTAATAAAACATCATAAGTATACGTTCCTGAATCCGATTTTTTCAAGTAGCTCGTTAATAGTAAATCTTCATTTGTGGCATGTGCAGGAAAATCAGCCCAATTCACAAACCAATCAGAGCCGGAATCAATAGATATAGGTTCTGTCCACTTATTATCTTCATATTGGCTATAAAATAATATTGCGTTTTGGTCTTCTTCTGATGAAATCCAAGTAAGAGTTAATTGATCACCATCAGAGACTAGGTTTGGCTGAGCATTATTTTTACCGAAAGAAAATTGTATTTCTTCAACTACAAAATCTTTTTTTGTGCAAGAAACTATAAGAAGAAATAAAACTAAAAGAACCCCCTTATTCACATTATAAAGCTTTAAGTTTTTTAATCATTCTATTTGAATCCCAAACTACAGATCCTTCTATGGTTTTTATTTCTTTGCCCTCTTCATCGTAAATGATCGTTATTGGTAAAGAATATATTCCTAGAGAAGCTAATGTTACACTTGATCTTATGTAGTTGAAATTAAAACTTTTACGGCTTTTAAACCTAGAGATTCTCTGAGGAGATTCCTCTGAAACTAACAAAAAAACATACTCTGATTTCAATTGTTCTTGTGCTCTAAGAAGAGATGGCATTTCTTGTATACAGGGTCCACACCAGGTTGCCCAATAATTTATTAAAATTTTTTTTCCTTTAAATGAAGACAAGTTTACTTTATTATTTTCCAAATCTAGATATATTGATTTCGTTTGACTTATATCAAGATTATTAGGATTTGAATTTTGTGAAGTGCTAGAGTTACACCCTATTAATAGAGTAAAACAATAAAAAACAATAATTTTTTTCATTTACATTTAAAATCTTCAGAGCTATAAAAATATAATATATTAAATTAAAATCATTGAAAACTATTTATAAATCTTGTATTCTCTAATTTTAGAATAAAACGTAACTTTGCACCTCAATTTTTGAAGATGAGCTTTTTAAAGGAAATAGACCGCAGAAGAACTTTTGGTATAATATCCCATCCAGATGCTGGAAAAACTACCTTAACCGAAAAACTTTTATTATTTGGTGGAGCAATTCAAGAAGCTGGTGCAGTTAAAAATAATAAAATAAAAAAGGGAGCTACGTCAGATTTTATGGAAATTGAACGTCAACGTGGAATTTCTGTTGCTACTTCAGTATTAGCTTTTATATATAAAGACAAGAAGATAAATATTTTAGATACACCTGGGCATAAAGATTTTGCTGAAGACACATTTAGAACCTTAACAGCTGTAGATAGTGTTATTGTAGTCATAGATGTTGCCAAGGGAGTAGAAGAACAGACAGAGAAGCTAGTTGAAGTATGTAGAATGCGAAATATTCCAATGCTTGTTTTTATAAACAAATTAGACCGAGAAGGTAAAGATGCGTTTGATTTGTTAGATGAAGTTGAACAAAAATTAGGTTTACGTGTTACTCCAATGAGTTTTCCTATTGGAATGGGTTATGATTTTAAAGGGATTTATAATATTTATGAAAAGAAGTTAAATATTTTTTCTGGTGATAATAAACAAGCTATTTCTGCAGGTATTGAATTTGACAATATAAAAAATCCAGAATTAGATGAAGTTGTGGGTGAAAGTGCTGCTGAGACGCTTCGTGAGGAATTAGAACTAATTTATGAGGTATACCCTAAGTTTAACAATTTAGAATATCTAGAAGGTAAATTACAACCCGTATTTTTTGGATCTGCTTTAAATAATTTTGGAGTTAAAGAATTGTTAGATGCTTTTATAGAAATTGCACCGAGACCCCAACCTAAAAAAGCAGAGGAAAGGTTAGTTGATTCTAAAGAAGAGAAATTAACAGGTTTTGTTTTTAAGATTCATGCCAATATGGATCCAAAACACAGAGACCGTCTAGCGTTCATAAAAATAGTATCTGGAACCTTTAAAAGAAATGCCCCATATTTACATGTAAGAAATGGTAAAAAAGTAAAATTCTCAAGTCCAAATACATTCTTTGCTGAAAAAAAAGAAATCGTTGATGAATCATTTCCTGGAGATATTGTAGGATTACATGATACAGGAAATTTTAAAATTGGGGATACACTTACCGAAGGAGAACAATTAAACTTTAAAGGAATTCCAAGTTTTTCTCCTGAACACTTCAGATATGTAAATAATGCAGATCCAATGAAATCTAAACAACTTTTTAAAGGCTTAGATCAACTGATGGACGAGGGTGTTGCTCAACTATTCACATTAGACATGAACGGTAGAAAAATTATTGGAACTGTGGGAGCACTTCAATATGAAGTGATACAGTATCGTTTAGAACATGAATATGGCGCAAAATGTTCTTATGAAAATATTAATGTTCATAAGGCTTGTTGGGTACAAGCCGAGGACCCAAAAAATGAGGAGTTTAAAGAGTTCAAGAGAGTAAAACAACGCTATTTAGCAAAGGATAAACAAGGGCAATTGGTTTTTTTAGCTGATTCAGCATTTACCATCCAAATGACACAGAGTAAATATCCTACAGTAAAGCTTCATTTTACCAGTGAATACGAATAAAAATTAGAAGATAGAATAATCTAAAATAAATTAAATAAATTAAATGATGGATAACGGAATCTACGCAAAATTCAAAACTTCAAAAGGAGATATTCTAGTAAGTTTAGCATATGAAAAAACACCTGGTACTGTTGGGAACTTTGTTGCCTTAGCAGAAGGAAATTTAGAAAACAGTGTGAAGAAACAAGGAACACCATATTACGATGGTTTAAAGTTTCATCGTGTAATTCCAGATTTCATGATTCAAGGAGGGTGTCCATTAGGGACAGGAACAGGTGACCCCGGTTATAAATTTGATGATGAAATTCATCCAGATTTAAAACATGATGGTCCAGGTAAATTATCGATGGCCAATTCAGGACCAGCTACCAATGGGTCTCAATTTTTTATAACTCACATTGAAACTCCATGGTTAGATGGGAAGCACACAGTTTTTGGAAATGTCGTTGAAGGACAAAATGTTGTTGATACTATTTCTCAAGGAGATGAAATGTCTATAGAAATTCTCAGAGTCGGAACAGACGCCGAAGCCTATAATGCAGTTGAAGCCTTTAGAACCTTTGAAGGTTTGAGAGCCAAACGAGAGGAAGAAGAAAGAAAAAAACAACAAGAGATCTTAGATACCGTAGCAAAAGGTTATGAAGAAACACAGAGCGGTTTACGTTATAAAATTTTACAAAATGGCGATGGAAATAAAGCTACAAAAGGAGCTAATGTGTCTGTACATTATAAGGGACAACTTTTAGATGGTACTGTATTTGACTCTTCATACAAACGTAAGCAGCCAATTGAATTTTCTGTTGGTGTAGGTCAAGTTATTGCCGGATGGGATGAAGGAATACTTTTATTGAAAGTTGGAGATAAAGCACGTTTTGTAATTCCTGCTAACTTAGCTTATGGAGAAAGTGGGGCTGGCGGAGTTATTCCTCCAAATGCTACACTAATTTTTGATGTTGAATTGATGGGTGTTAATTGATTGAAAAACTAAAAATTATAAAAAAACCTACAGTGAATAACTGTAGGTTTTTTTTTATTTTATTAATGTATACTAAACATTAAACCTAAAGTGCATCACATCTCCGTCCTGCACAACATATTCTTTTCCTTCTACTCTCATTTTTCCTGCTTCTTTTACTTTTGCTTCTGTTCCAAAAGTTACATAATCTTCATAACTGATGGTTTCTGCTCGAATAAAACCTTTTTCAAAATCAGTATGAATTACTCCAGCTGCTTGTGGTCCAGTAGCTCCAATTTGAATTGTCCAAGCTCTTACCTCTTTAACCCCAGCAGTGAAATAGGTTTGAAGGTTTAATAATTTGTATGCAGAGCGAATTAAACGAGAAACACCTGCTTCTTCAAGTCCTATGTCTTCAAGGAATAACTGTCGTTCATCGTAGTCCTCTAATTCAGTAATATCTGCCTCTGTTCCAACCGCTAAAACAATAACTTCAGCATCTTCATTTTTTACCGCCTCTTTTACTTGGTCTACATAAGCATTTCCAGACACTGCAGAATTTTCATCAACATTACAAACGTACAAAACAGGTTTGGATGTGATAAACTGTAATGGAGTAATAAATTCCAGCTCTTTTTCAGAAAAATCTATCGTTCTTACAGATACCCCTTGTAATAAGGTTTCTTCAATTTTTAACAAAACAACTAATTCTGCCTGAGCTTCTTTATTTCCTGTTTTTGCAGTTCTTTTAACACGCTCTAAACGTTTCTGAACAGTTTCTAAATCTTTTAATTGTAACTCAATATCAATTGTTTCTTTATCTCTAACTGGATCAATTGAAGAGTCTACATGTATAATGTTATCATTATCAAAACATCTCAATACATGCAATAGAGCATCTGTTTCACGAATATTGGCTAAAAATTGATTCCCTAGTCCTTCACCTTTACTAGCTCCTTTAACCAACCCTGCAATATCTACAATTTCTACAGTTGCAGGAATCACTTTTTCTGGATTTACTAATTCCTCTAATTTTTCCAAACGAGTATCTGGCACATTAACTACACCAATATTTGGTTCTATAGTGCAAAATGGAAAATTAGCACTTTGTGCTTTCGCATTGGACAAACAATTAAATAAAGTTGATTTTCCAACATTTGGTAATCCTACAATTCCAGCTTTCATAAATCTTATAATTTCGGTTGCAAATATAATTGTTTTTATCACAAAAAAATCCCGAAAAATCGGGATTTGATATGATCTAATTTTTTAGTTTAATCTTGATGCATGAATTTTTGTTTGCCCAGTAATTCTTCCTCTGTTTCAACATTTTCTTCATCGGGTACACAACAATCTACAGGACAAACAGCTGCACATTGAGGTTCTTCGTGAAAACCAACACATTCTGTACATTTATCTGCTACTATAAAGTATATTTCATCAGAAATCGGCTCCTGCTCTTCATCAGAATTTATTGCAGTTCCATTAGGGAGAATTACATCTCCCGTTAGGTCTGTCCCATCTGAAAACTTCCAATCATCTGCTCCTTCATAAATAGCTGTGTTAGGGCATTCGGGTTCACAAGCACCGCAATTTATACATTCATCTGTAATGATAATAGCCATTTTTATTCTCTTTAGTTTGTGTAACTTTGCAGTGCAAAAATAACCTCAAAAAAGATAGCAACCAAAAATAATGAGTAGTATTCAAAGTAGAATAAATGCTTTTGTAGCATTGGGTAATTTTTTAGGTCAATTTTCATCACGAAAAATTGAAAAGTCGTCAACAGTTCTATTCAACGAATTGTTCTTTGACGGGTTTATTCATCAAATAAAATTAGCAGAAGAACAAAATAGTTGGTTTACTAAAAAAGCAATACTTTTTTCTATAGATAATTGGACTTCTGCCTTAACATATGAAAATTTAAATCAATGGATTTCTAATGAAAACATAGTTGAAAAATCATCAAAAACTGTTGCTATAGTAATGGCAGGAAATATACCCTTGGTTGGATTTCATGATTTTTTGTCTGTACTAATATGTGGGCATTCAGTTTTAGTAAAACAATCTTCAAATGATAAACACCTTATTCCTTATTTGGCAAAATACTTAGAGCACGTTGAAGAAAACTTAAAGGGAAAAATCTCATTTACTGAAGAAAATTTAAAAAACTTTGATGCTGTAATAGCCACTGGAAGCACCAATACAACTCGCTATTTTGAATATTATTTTAAGAATAAACCAAACATAATACGTAAAAATAGAAATTCAGTTGCAGTTATAACAGGAAAAGAAACTAAAGAAGATTTTGTAAATCTTAGTGAGGATATTTTTAGATATTTTGGTCTAGGCTGTAGAAGTGTATCAAAATTATTTGTACCAAAAGGGTATAATTTTGAGGGGTTTTTTAAGGGTATGTATGCCTACCACCCTATCATAAATAATGCAAAATATGCCAATAATTACGATTACAACAAGGCAGTCTATTTAATGAGTGAATTTTCTATTTTAGAAAATGGATTTTTAATGATTAAGGAAGATACGAATTTTGCTTCTCCTATAGCCACTGTTTTTTATGAATATTATGATAATTTAGATGATTTGAAATTAAAAATTCTTAGTCAATCAGAAAATATTCAATGTATTGTAGCCAATAATTTCATTGAAAATGAAGTGAAATTTGGACAAACACAACATCCAAAATTATGGGATTACGCAGACGGTGTCAATACCATTGAATTTTTATCTAAAATTTAATTTATACAGACAAAAAATTAATTAAAATATTAGAAATTTACCACTTGAAAATATAGTTATAATGAAAAAACACAACTTTAGTGCCGGACCATGCATCTTACCTGAAGAGGTTTTACAGCAAGCTTCAAAAGCAGTCATTGATTTTAATAATGATGATCTTTCTTTACTTGAAATATCTCACAGAAGCAAACCTTTTGTAGATGTTATAGAAAATGCTAAACTACTTACCTTGGAATTATTAGGACTTGAAAATAAAGGGTATCAAGTTTTATTCCTTCATGGTGGTGCTAGTACGCAATTTTTAATGACTGCCTATAACCTATTAAACAAGAAGGCTGCTTATCTTAACACCGGAACCTGGTCAGACAAAGCCATCAAAGAAGCAAAACTTTTTGGGGACTTAGTTGAAGTTGCTTCATCTAAAGATAAAAACTTTACGTACATACCCAAGAACTATAATGTTCCCTCTGATGTAGATTATTTTCACTGCACCAGTAACAATACCATTTTTGGAACACAAATTAAAGAATTCCCCTCATTAGATACACCATTGGTATGTGATATGAGTTCTGATATTTTTTCTCGTAAACTAGATTTTTCAAAATTTGATTTACTATATGCTGGAGCTCAAAAAAATATGGGGCCAGCTGGAACAACAGTTGTAGTTGTTAAGGAAGATGTTTTGGGGAAAGTAGAAAGAACGATACCATCTATGTTAAATTATAAGATACATATAAGTAAAGAAAGCATGTTCAATACACCTGCGGTGTTTCCTATTTATGTTTCTATGCTTACTTTAGAATGGTTAAAAGATTTGGGTGGAATTTCTTTTATTGAAAAAGTAAATAACAAGAAAGCTGATTTATTGTACAAAGAAATCGATAGAAACCCATTATTTAAAGGTATCGTAGCTAAAGAAGATAGAAGTATTATGAATGCAACTTTCTCTTTAATTGACGACTCGCTAACTAAACGTTTCGATTCATTGTGGAAAGAGGCAAGAATTAATGGATTAAATGGTCACAGAAGTGTAGGTGGTTATAGAGCAAGTATGTACAATGCATTGCCTTTGTTTAGTGTTCAAGCACTAGTAGACACAATGCAAGAATTAGAAAGAAAAGCATAAGATGAAAATATTAGCAAACGACGGAATCTCTCAAAGTGGTGTAGATGCATTACAAAATGGTGGGTTTGAAGTAATAACAACAAAAGTTGCACAAGTCCAATTAGAAAACTTCATTAATCAGCATCAAATAGATGCAATACTTGTCAGGAGCGCAACACAAATAAGACAAGAATTAATTGACGCTTGCCCAAGTATAAAACTCATCGGTCGCGGTGGTGTGGGCATGGATAATATTGATGTGGATTATGCTGTGAATCAAGGAATTCACGTTATTAATACTCCAAAAGCTTCCTCTAATTCTGTTGCAGAATTGGTTTTTGCACATCTTTTTGGAATGGTTCGTTTCCTTCATCAATCTAATAGAGAAATGCCTTTAGAAGGAGATTCTAGATTTAAGGACTTAAAAAAAGCATATGCTTTAGGCTCTGAACTTAGAGGTAAAAAAATTGGGATCGTAGGGTTTGGAAGAATTGGTCAAGAGGTCGCTAGGATAGCACTTGGTCTTGGAATGGAGGTACTAGCTACAGACCATTTTACCGAAAGTGCACCAATATCCATAACTTTTTTTAATGGTCAAAAAATTACCATTACAATTGAGACAACAGATTTAGACACCCTATTAAAAGAAAGCGACTTTATTAGCTTACATGTTCCTGTTCAAGAAAAATATGTAATTAGTACAAAAGAAATTTCAAAAATGAAAACCGGTGTAGGACTTATTAATGCAGCAAGAGGTGGTGTAGTTGATGAAATGGCACTAATAAAAGCAATTGAAGACAATAAAATAAAGTTTGCTGGCTTAGATGTTTATGAAAAAGAGCCTTCACCAGAAATACAATTACTAATGAATCCTGAATTATCTTTAACACCACACATAGGAGCTGCAACAGTTGAAGCTCAGGATAGAATAGGATTTGAATTGGCAACACAAATCATAGCGTTATTAAAAGAATAAAAGAATACTTCAATCCTTGAATTTAACAATGAATTCAAGTAATTATGATGAATAAATAACTAGTAATAATGGCCATTGTAAAACCATTTAAAGCCGTAAGACCAAGTAGAGATAAAGTAGCTTTGGTATCCTCCAAATCTTTTGATGCATATACTGATAAAGAGTTGGATGCTAAACTAGAATTTAACCCTTTTACTTTTTTACACATCCTTAATCCTGGATATAAATATCATCAAGAATTTTCTGGTGAGCAACGCTTCCAAATGATTCACAATAGATATGAGGAATTTAAAGAAAATAAAATTTTTATCAAAGACACGACAGATTCCTTTTACATCTATGAAAGTTCAGATACTCACAATTCATTTTGTGGAATTATTGCTGCTACAGCAGTTGATGACTACATTAACGGGTGTATAAAAAAGCATGAAGGAACTATAAAAAAAAGAGAGGAACTATTTGAAAGTTATTTAAAAACTACTGGTTTTAATGCGGAACCAGTATTACTTACCTATGAAGATGATGAAAATTTCAACAAACTGCTACTAACTATACAAGAAAAAAGACCAGAATACGAATTTTCAACAACAGATAAAAAGCTACACCGTTTATGGTTAGTTAATGATGAAATTCACATAGGAAAAATTACTTCTTTTTTTGAAAAAAAAG
>Ga0228628_1001127_pt1 | contig 10873 bp, 9 predicted proteins | sample 34DmetaG_FD_183172 | JGI IMG/M metagenome (GOLD analysis project Ga0228628, IMG submission 183172) | Seawater microbial communities from Monterey Bay, California, United States - 34D | ecosystem: Environmental > Aquatic > Marine > Coastal | place: USA: California | collected 2016-09-30
ACATTGATTAAGCCTGTCACAGCACGTAATGTGATTGTAGATCCACGTATCGTAGAATTTCATAACGCAATGCCAGATCTTTCTCATGCAATGACAGCACTACCAGAAGCCAAGAAAGCGTACTCTTTAGAGTCGATCAGAAAGGTATTCTCTATGAGTAAGTTAGTAGATAGAGTAGAAGAGATACAGGACTACATATCCGACTCCTCAATTCCACATAAGGATAGAGTTTATATAATAGTAGATAAAATCAAGAAGCAATTGCTTAATCTATTGGCGGTATCCACAGATTTTGATGGCTATCTCTCACGTTGGATCAGAGAGATGGGAGCTGATGAAGCGTATATAGAATTGATATATACCAAGACGTCGAAAGGCATAAATTATTTTACTGAGCAGATATTCGAAAAAGCTCTTAAGCCGCTCAGTATACATATACCAGAATATCAAGTCAAAGCCAAGACTAAAAAGTACATCAAGCTGCAAACCGAGTTCTAAGATGGATCGACTTTGTAGTCTTACTATTGAAGATGATAACCTCGGTAAAGATGCTAAAATATACAAACGATCCGAACTAGAAATGGACTCTCAACCTATAATCTCTACAAGTAAAAAGGGGGCAACGAATGACATCACATTACAACTTTATCGTGATGGCCTTACGGTCAAAGCGATATCAGAAATCAGATCGATGGCCGCGTCTACGATAGACACACACTTAGCACATTGGATCAAAGAAGGAGAAATTCCAATTACAGATTTGATGAAAGAAGAAAAAGTAGCTAAGATGATGGAATCATTCGATACGATTAAGTTTGAAGGATTTGGAGATCTTAGAGTAAAAATGGGTTATGATGTGAGCTATGGAGAACTCAATCAAATAAAAGCACATAGAGCTTGGCTCGAAGCTAAAGATTAGGAGCGGGTACAGAGGGAACAGAATAATGGATGATAGTCTACAACTTAGGTTACTTTTGATGAGTAACTCCACCATGTCGAATGATCAATTACATTTCTGAGTATATCAAATATCTATTTTAATTAATACTTTCAATTCTCCGCTTGAAAATATAAAAACATGAAACTAAATATCTGAAATGTATGTATATTTCAGTGTGGTGGGGGTATTAATCTTATATCTAGCCAGTAGACAATTATAATATAACAACAATGAGTAACGGTACAGTAAAGTTTTTTAATGACAGTAAAGGATTCGGATTCATTACGCCAGACGAGGGTGGAAAAGATGTGTTTGTTCATGTAAATGGATTAAACGGAAGTTCAATAGCCGAAGGAGACAAAGTCTCTTTTGACACAGAGGAAGGAAGAAAAGGATTAAATGCAGTAAATGTAGAAGTACTTTAGTACTGACATTTAGTTTTAAGACAAAAAAGCCCATTAACAAAGTTAATGGGCTTTTTTGTGTGTTTCAATTGGCATTATTAGCTTCTATCCAACGGAATAGTTGTATTCAAGGTAGACAATTGGCATTAAGCAAAAAAATAGGCTACACCAAAGATGTAAGCCTATTTTCATATAAAATTAAGCCGTTACTCGGTAATTAATCAAGCTCCCACATTGTTCCTTTCGGTCTATATTTTCCTTTGTAGTCAGATGATTTTTTTTGACCTTCTCTGAATTTTCTTTCAGTCTTAGATACGCCATCTTTCGTTTTTTTGCTCCTAGGATTATTGTTTCCTGATCTATTAGACGGGTTACTAGATTGTGATGATCTTGAATTTTGATCTTGTCTTTCTTCTCTTGGCTTATCGTTTCTGTTGTTTCTTCTTTTATTGTTTGGTTTACTATCTCTTGGCTTTTGTTCAGAGTTATTTCTATTCTCTGATCTTTCACCTTGATGTTTACTTCTACTAATGTCTTTTCTTCTCGGACGATCATTTTTTTTATCATTAGATCGATCTGATCTATTATCGTTTCTACTTTTATTTGGTCTTTTCTTTTTCGTAGCATCTCTATCGTCTCTGCTTGATCTACCTTGAGATCTGCCTCTGTTATTGTTTGCCTTGGAAGCCTTTATATCTTTGCTAGATGGTTCAGGTTCATTATCAACATATGAATGCTCTGTAATGACTGGGACCTTCTGGTTGATTAGCTTTTCGATATCTCTGAGATAAGCTCTCTCTTCTCCATTACAGAATGAAAGTGCGATACCACTAGCCGCCGCTCTACCAGTACGACCGATACGGTGTACATAAGTTTCTGGGATATTAGGCAGATCATAGTTGATTACCAATGCAAGATCATCTACATCAATACCACGAGCTGCTATATCAGTAGCTACAAGTATATGAATCTTTCCATCTTTGAATGCTTTCAGCGATTTCTGTCTAGATGCTTGAGATTTGTTCCCATGTATAGCTTCTGCTTTGAAACCTGACCTGTTCAGCACTTTGACGATCTTATTAGCACCATGTTTCGTTCTGGAGAATACTAGGGTAGAAACCTGACCTTTTTCATTGAGAATATCTTGTAACAGTACTCCTTTGTTTTTCTTACTGACCTTATATACCGCTTGTTCTACTTTCTCAGCAGTAGCCTGATCAGGTTTGATGGTTATTCTTTCAAATTTGTTTCCTAGTAGTGTTTGAGAGATCTCTACAATATCCTTAGGCATTGTAGCCGAGAATAATAGTGATTGTCTATTTTGTGGTAATAGCTTAATGATCTTACGCACATCATGAATAAAACCCATATCTAACATATGATCTGCTTCATCTAGTACGATATATTGGATATCACTTAGAGATATAAATCTTTGATTGATAAGGTCCAAAAGGCGACCAGGGGTAGCGACTAATACATCAATACCTTTATCAAGTCTAGCGGTTTGCCTTCCTTGTTTAACCCCGCCAAATATTACAGTGGTAGAGATGTTACGTGCATATTTTGTGTATTCTACAAAGTTGTCAGCGATTTGAATAGCTAGCTCTCTAGTCGGAGTCACTACTAATGCTTTGATTTTCTTCTTTCCCTTCTCCCGCTCCACATCATTGTATATCTGTTGGATGATCGGTATTGCAAATGCTGCGGTTTTACCGGTACCTGTCTGTGCACATCCTAATAAGTCCTTTTTGTCTAACAAGATTGGAATTGACTTTGCTTGTATTGGGCTAGGTGTTGCGTACCCTTTGTCTTCGAGCGCCTTGAGGATTGGCTCGATTAAACCTAATTGCTTGAATGTCATACTATATATATATTAAGTAAAGGTATAATAATAGTTGAAATGAATGGTATCATTATACACATTAAACCTGTGCTAGTATTGTTATAAAAAATGTTTGTGACTAGAAAAAATGCTAATCATCAGTATAAAGCCAAGTATCTTAAACGTTTACGTAGTTCTTTGGCGTTTATTAAAATAAACCGATATGATCAACTAATTATGCTCATCATCAGTAAATCAATCTAGTAGCAATAAAGTAAATAGGTCGAACAAAAAAAACGAGCAGTAAAGCATCCGCAGGAGAAGAATCAGAGATATAGCTTGACGGAATTATTATACTCTAATCATGTAGGTCTTTGATGGCTTGGAGAAGATAGCCAAATTGCACCGAAAATTGAAATGTTACTAACCTCACTAGATTAGTAAGAAAAAGCCATCAACACAAGTGTTGATGGCAAGTAATTTTTTAAAGTATATGTTGAGTTTAGTTAACTGATTAGCTAGTAAGTAGTTCAACACTCACCAAACATTTACCCATTTACTACTTTTACGTTTACGGCATTAAGCCCTTTACGCCCTTCTACTAATTCAAACTCTACGTTGTCACCTTCACGTACGTCGTCTTCTAGACCCGTGACATGTACAAAGTGTTCTTTGTTGGTTCCTTCTTCTGTGATAAACCCAAACCCTTTGGATTCGTTGAAGAATTTTACAGTTCCTGTACTCATTGTAATGTATTATGTTGTGAGGCACTTTATTACCTCGTAATTAATAATATCTGCAAGTTAGTTAGTAACTCTCAACTTACTAAACATCTAAAGGAATAAATTTGCTATAAAGTTTCACTAAAATTAAAATGGAAAGTGGAAATATCAAGTCAATTCTCTTTAGTCTCAATGATAATAGGTATTTCAGGTGTAAATAATAATTTATCTTTCCAGTATGAAAATACGAATAAAGGACTCATCTATACGGCTAAGGCTCTCCAAAAAGGATGTAAACAGCTTGTCTGAGGAAGGTTGTGTACTCTCAGAATGCCAAATTACTGTCGGAAATACATTGAAATATATGATATCACTATCGGATAAGGAGGAGATGTCAATAAAAATGAAATATAATACTATCGACCTCAAAGTGCCATATGAACAATTGGAAGCATTTCTAAGGGAAGATAAGGTTGGTTTTGAACACATTATAGTTAATGGTGTCGAAGGTGGTCTTCATATACTAGTTGAAAAAGACTTTCAATGTTTAGTGCCTAGAGTACGAGAAGATGAAACTAACCTATATACCAATCCACAAGCCAAATAATGGAAAAGACGAAAGGTGTAAAAGAAGTATTAATCTTAAAAATGAATCAAGGAGAATTGAAATCCAGACAGGATTATGTAATCATTGAGCAACCCTTGGAAATTAGGATACGACATAGAGGAAGACTGAGTCAGATTGCAATTACTATGCGGACACCAGGATTTGATATAGACTTGGCTAGTGGATTTCTTTTTACTGAAGGAATAGTGACTGATATCTCAGATGTATTAGAGTATCAGGTGATTGATGATAATGTAATTGAAGTATTGCTAAAGGATCGGGCTAATTTACCAGATGGGCTTCTATATCGCAATACATTTATGAGCAGTAGTTGTGGTATTTGCGGTAAAGCTTCTCTAGATATGATCAAGACGAATACTCAATACCTGCCATGGGCGTCTAAATTTACTGTTAGTCAAAGTATAATAGTTTCACTCAGAGATCAGCTAGATGACATGCAGAATTTGTTTAGCATCACCGGAGGAAATCATGCGGTGGCTCTATTTGACCTAGAAGCTAATCTATTGCATGTAGCTGAAGACGTCGGTAGACATAATGCTATGGATAAGCTTATTGGGAACAGATTGAAGAGTGGTAATTTACCTTTAAATAAAACTATTTGTTTACTAAGTGGACGCGCGAGTTTTGAATTGATCCAAAAAGCTATGATGGCAGGTATAGGCTGCATAGTAGCAGTAGGTGCACCATCAAGTTTAGCAATAAAATTAGCAGAGGAATGTGGAATGACCTTAATAGGATTTTTGAAAAGTGAAGGGGGTAATGTGTATTGTGGAAAGGAGAGAGTAAATATTTAGACATTTAGTTATGTGATTGAAATGGCTATTAAATTTTTATCATTGGAAATCAGATCTCGAGGACCACACTCAATCAAACACTAATATTCTCCACAATTTATCCACATTTCCAAAGAAAATAATTTTTCGTGAGGATTTGTTAAATTATGGTATTTATATTAGGAGATCTAAAATTAAATAAAGCACAATTACTATGAAGAATTCTGTCCTAAAGTTCAGTTTATTATTTATTACTTTTCTTAGTTGTAATTATTCCTTTGCACAAGTCACCACAGCGAGTATGAGTGGTTCGATTATGTCTGAGAATGAGGAGTTGATTGGGGCTACAATATTAGCCACACACTTGCCTTCAGGGGCTGCTTATGGAGCTATTGCAAATGAAAAGGGTAAGTACAATCTTCCAAATATGAGAATAGGAGGACCGTATAGAATAGAAACGAGCTATATCGGTTATACTAATAATAACATGGAAAATATTTTTTTAACTCTAGGTCAAAAATTAAAATTAGACTTTGAGTTGGTAGCGGAAGGGGTAACTATTGGAGGTGTGGAAATAATAGGCGCGTTGGATCCAATACTTAATGGTGAGAAAACTGGTGCAAGTACAACTATTGGAAGGGACGAATTGAAAAATTTGCCTACTATCTCAAGATCAGCTGAGGATTATACTAGGTTAAATCCAATGTCTGCCAAAGGCGGTTCATTTGCAGGGCGTAATGATCAGTTTAATAATTACAGTTTGAATGGTACAATATTCAATAATCCATTTGGCTTGGATGCCGCCACTCCAGGTGGTCAGTCAGATGCACAGCCGGTGTCACTTGATGCGATTGATCAGATATCAGTTAATATAGCTCCTTATGATATTACACAATCAGGTTTTACAGGAGCTTCAATAAACGCGGTTACAAAATCGGGAACTAATAATTTTGAAGGTACGGCGTATGGATTTTATCGCAATAGTGCAATGACCGGTGGAAAAGTAAATGATACTGAGGTACCAACGGGCGATCTCTCATCATTACAAACAGGTTTTTCAATTGGTGGTCCACTTATCAAAAATAAGGCATTCTTTTTTGCTAATCTGGAAATTACAAAAAGATCAGATCTAGGATCATTGTTTGAGCCGAATACAGGGTCGGGAGCTAGCAATGAGTCAAGAGTATTACAATCGGATATGCAATTAATTTCTGATTTGCTTATGTCAGAGCATGGCTATGATACTGGGGAATTTTCCAATTTTAGAAACAATAGAGATAATACAAAAGGAATAATTAAATTAGATTTTAACCTAAATAAAAATCATAAATTATCTGCATCATATAATTTTTTAGATGCTTTCAAAGAGCAACCTGCTCACCCTTCTGCGCTTGGTAGAAGAGGTCCAGATTTTACTACTCTTCAGTTTCAAAATAGCGGGTATAGAATAAATAATAAAATTAACTCAGGAATCATAGAATTGAATTCTGTATTCGGGTCTGGTATGGCAAATAATTTAAAAGTGGGATATACTACATTTAGAGATAATAGAAACCCTTTTTCTGAACCATTTCCTGTGTTGAATATTTCGAAGAACGGTATTAACTATATTATTGCTGGACATGAACCATTTTCTGTAAATAATGTACTTAGTCAAAATGTGTTTCAAATTACAAATGATTTTAATTTGTATAAAAACAATCACAGTTTAACTTTTGGAACCTCATTTGAGAAATTCAGTTTTGATAATTCATTCAATTTAACATCATATGGATTTAGATTGTTTGCTCCAGGAGTTGATATTAGTGAAGCAGAGGCTTTGATTAAATCAGATGACTTTGCAGGAGAAGTACAAGCTGCTCGAGATGCATTTACCAATAACAATACAGATGATAGCTGGGCATTGGCTCAAACTAAATTAGGGCAATGGTCTTTATATGCACAGGATGAGTATCAAGCGAATGACAAACTATCTTTAACTTTTGGATTAAGAATAGATATGCCACTTTATTTCAATACGGCAGATCTAATTCAAGAAAATATAGATAGAAAAGGTGGCTCTATAGATGATGGAGGAGTCTATGCACCAGACGTAACTTATTACAATGACAAGGGAGAAGCTATAAATTACAACCATACTGATCTTCCTGCTGGAAATATTTTATTTAATCCAAGGCTTGGATTTAATTACGATGTTGAAGGTGATAGATCATCACAGATTAGAGGAGGAACTGGTCTTTTTTCAGGACGATTTCCAGCGGTATGGATAGGTAACCAAGTTGCTAATCCAGATTTCTTCTTTTATAATATGACTGATCCTGATTTTAAATTTCCTCAAGTGTGGAGAACGAGTTTAGGATTTGATAAGAAAATTAAAGATTGGACGGGTACTGTAGATTTACTCTATACGAAAGATCTACATGCGCAGATGGTTCAAAATCAAGGATTAAAACTACCAACAAATACTCTTAATGGTGTAGATAATAGACCAATATATGGTGCTGAAGATAGAGCTGAAGGTCCATTTGGGGGTTCTACAAATGCATATGTATTTACTAATACAGATAAAGGATATTCTTTTAATGCCTCATTCCAATTGCAAAGATCTTGGGCTAATAATTTTGTTATGGTTGGGTATAATTACTTGAAAGCTGAAGAAGTAAATTCTGTGGATGCTGAAATTTCATCTGATGCATACGACAGAAATCCGGCAAATATATCACATACAAATGAAGCTGATTTAGCACCTTCATTGTATGGAAATAAGCATAGATTCATAGCAGCAATGTCTAAGAAATTTGAATACGGAGAAAGGTATGCAACTACGATTTCTTTATTTGGCGAATATGCACAAGGAGCTAGGTTTAGCTATACTTATGCTGGAGATATCAATAATGATGGATCAGGCTTAAATGATTTAATCTATATTCCGACAGATATTGAGATAGATGCACTTACTTTTTCAGGGGACGTTGCAAATCAATCTGCTCAGAAAGAAGCTTTTAAATCATACATAGAACAAGATGACTACTTGTCTGATAATAGAGGGGATTATGCTAAAAGATATGATGCTCTTTCGCCTTGGTTTGGAAGTCTTGATTTGAGAATACTTCAAGATATTGGGGTGTCTAGTGGAAATAAATTTCAGGTGAGTCTCGATGTTCTTAATCTAGGAAATCTAATTTCTAGTTCTTGGGGAGTAACTCAGAGAGCTACTAATACAGGATTAAATCAACCAATATCTGTTGCTGTTACTGATGGAGATCCCGTGTATACTTTTGATCAAGCTAATCAACAGACATTTTATGATGATTTTGGTCTTAGTAGTAGATGGCAGGCACAAATTGGACTGAGATATATTTTCAATTAGTATTTATTCTGAATAGATATTCTAATTTGGAATTCTGAATTGATGAATAAACAAAACGCGTCAGTGGTTATATGTCACTGGCGCTTTTTTTTGATATTAAATTAGATTTAGGAGAATTGTATTTCAATAAGTGGTACTTATCTAGGTTTATCTCCAACATGTTTATATGCAGTCACATTTAGAACTTTAATATTGAAATCTATACTATGTTATCAATCATTAAAACTATAGAATCCATAATTCGTTGGATAGGAGAGAAGAGTAGTTACATCAATGTATTCTTGGTGATAATTATATGTATTGATGTATTTATGCGATATATATTGAATACTACTCAGACTTGGGTGATTGAATTGGAATGGCATCTATTTGCTTTGATATTTTTATTGGGAGCTTCATATACTTTACAAGAAGATCAACATGTCAGAGTAGATCTTTTTTACGCAGACAGATCAATTAAATCCAAAGCATGGATAAATATTTCAGGAACCTTATTGTTTTTAGTGCCATGGTGTCTGGTTTTAATCAATAGTTCATTCAACTATGCGACTAACAGCTGGATGATGAATGAAGGATCACCAAATCCTGGAGGCCTACCAGCGAGATATATTATTAAGTACTGCATGACTTTTGGTTTTGTACTATTGCTTCTACAAGGTATTGCTGTGATCTACAGATCTGCACAGACGATTTTTTCATCAAACACTTAATCTGCTCAGAATGGAATTGATGATCGATACTGAAATTGTGGCGCTGATATTGTTTGTAGTAATATTTGCTTTGATACTTATCGGCTATCCAGTAGCATTTACTTTAGCTGGCTTATCGATATTAGTTGGCTACTTCTTGGTTCCTGACTTTTTGGATTTACTTCCATTGAGGATTATGGGGACTATGAAAAATTATGTTTTGCTCGCCGTTCCCTTATTTATATTTATGGGTTTGATGTTGGAGAGGTCTGGATTGGCAGAAAATCTTCTCAATACGATGGCTATTCTGTTTGGAAAAATAAAAGGGGGATTGGCAATTTCAGTTGTTATTGTTGGAGCGTTACTTGCGGCAAGTACAGGGATAGTAGGGGCGACTGTGATTACTATGGGATTGATTAGTATTCCCACTATGCTTAAGAGAAATTATAAACCAGAACTAGCCTCTGGTGTCATCGTATCTTCAGGAACACTTGGACAGATAATTCCTCCTTCAGTAGTATTAGTATTATTGGGCAGTGTACTCAATGTTTCAGTTGGTGACTTATTCGCAGCAGCGTTAGTGCCAGGATTGATATTGGTGGTGGCATATATTACATACGTCGCAATATACGCACATCTCTATCCTGAAAGTGCACCAGCAATTCCTGCCAAGGAGATAGACAAGTTTAAGTCTGAAGATTTTGTAAAGAAAGTAGTGAAGGCCTTTGTTTTACCAATGCTGTTAATCATAGCTGTGCTGGGATCTATATTCGCAGGAATCGCATCGCCAACAGAGGCAGCAGCAGTAGGTGCCTTAGGTGCTATATTGCTCACTATGACACAAGGACAATTTAGCATGAGTAAGCTATCAGAGGTGTGCAAGGAGACAACCAAGCTCACAAGTATGGTATTCATGATACTTTTGGGAGCTACTACTTTCGCATTAGTATTTCGAGGGCTTGGTGGAGACAGATATTTAGTAGACTTGATAGAGCAATCGGCATTAAGTCCAATGATGTTTTTATTCTTGGTGATGGTGGTAGTTTTTATAGCGGGGTTCTTTATTGATTTTATAGAAATTATATTTATCATAGTACCTGTAGTGACACCGATATTCATCGCAATGGATATCGACTTGATATGGATAGGTATTTTGCTTGCACTCAATCTTCAGACTTCATTTCTAACTCCACCATTTGGATTCGCGTTATTCTACCTCAAAGGGGTAGCGCCACCAGAGTTGAAAACATCAATGATCTATAAAGGAGTGATTCCTTTCTTATTAATACAGATATTAGTCTTGATATTGGTCGTTATGTTTCCAGGACTTATTGGAGTAGGATAGTAATAAAATTAAATTTCGTAATATGGATTCTTTAAAATCAAACTAGTGAGTTAACAGTTTTAAAATGAATCTTGACTTTTTAATTAAAGTATCATTATCTTTAAGATTGTTAAATAAAAATAATAAAATGGAGTTTTTCAAATACTTATTCGTAATAGCATTATTTTCAATTGTATCTTG
>Ga0228628_1001176_pt1 | contig 10548 bp, 10 predicted proteins | sample 34DmetaG_FD_183172 | JGI IMG/M metagenome (GOLD analysis project Ga0228628, IMG submission 183172) | Seawater microbial communities from Monterey Bay, California, United States - 34D | ecosystem: Environmental > Aquatic > Marine > Coastal | place: USA: California | collected 2016-09-30
GAACTAGACCTCGCTCGACCAATTCCGTTTCTGTCATTCGATACCAATTGCTTTTACCGGAAGTGGGGTTTTTCGGAGGTGCTGCTAGAAGGACAATCCTTTGAGAAAGTCCTTGAGTGTCCAAGTGCCGCAGGCATTCAATCGGGTGTTCGTTCAGGGCTTGGTATTGCCTTGTTGAACGGAATGCATGTGACGGACGACATGGATGTGATCGAAAACCTGTTTCCATTGCCGCCTAGCATTACATTCGTTGCACGGGTCAACTCCAAAAGTAGGTCCGCTCCAGTCAAGGCACTGGTCTCAGAAATCGCACGCGAGTTTCGAGTGCCTGCCTCATTGAGTGCCGCTGAATAAACCGCATTGCGGACATTCACTGCAGACAACCTTACGGCTGGTTTGTCCGCATAGCTGACCTTTGAACGCACTGCAGCTAATGACTGCAAAGGTAGGAAGCCAGACCTGGCAAGTGAGTCATCGTGGACCGCTTTCGGGACCGCTTGTCCAAAAGAGAACCTCACTAAGGCATTGATAATAAATAACCTTATTAAAGTTCGGTCGCATCCCCGGTGCGCCATTTTCAACAGACTTAAGCAGTCTACCGATAGATAACCTACTGATAACATTCTCATAAGTAGCTTTGCCTTAGCATTGGGCTGGAGAGAATGTTGACCAGATTACTGACCAAAAAAGTCCCTTACACGTTTAACCGTGCTGGGTATTACTATTTTTCAAGACGTGTTCCCGCCGATCTTTTGAGCCATTATTCCTATCCCCGTATTGTTCAGGGGCTTAAGACGAGGTCTGCGCAGACTGCTAAGTCGAGGGCCTTAGTGGCTGCGGCTAAGTTAGATGAATACTGGTCTCACCTTAGAATGACGGCCCCTGATCTTATTGGGCGCAGTTTGTTAAAGTCGGGATATGGTTTATTTGCCCGGAATACTCAGCTTGATTTGTCTAGTGCCACTGAGCAGTGTATTAAGCTGCCTGAGGCTTTAAAAACCTACGTTACGCAGAAAGGTGCTGGTAAGCCCAAGAGCTTTGAAGCAGCCTCTCAGAGAGCCTGTAGTTATCTGGTAGATGCCTGTGGAACAAAGACCTTGGCTGAGTACACTAGAGCAGATGCTCTGAGCTACAGGGATTACCTAATTGCCAAGGGTCTGGTTGGCTCCAGTGTTGGCAGAGTGATTAGTTCCATCAGAGCGGTCTTTAACTTCGCCATCTCTGAGTATGCGCTTGATCTTAAGAACCCCTTTGTAGGGATGTACTTTGATAAATCGGCTGGAGTAAGCAAACGGCTTCCCATACCGATAGAAGACATCCGCAAAGTCCAAAACCAGTGCCGATTAATAGATGATGACCTCAGGTGGCTCGTGGCTTTGGTCTCAGATACGGGTATGCGCTTGGCAGAAGCCGCGGCGCTACTCAAGAGCGATATAATCCTAGATGCTGACATACCTCACATAAGCCTCAAACCGCATCCATGGAGGCCTCTTAAGACTTCTGGTAGCAAAAGAGAGATATACCGCTTGTAGGGGCCTCTCTATGGGCCGCTCAGAGGCTCTCAGAGTCCTTTCCGGACAGCCCCTATGCTTTCCTCCGATACAACAGAAAGGACACTACCAACTCCAACTCAGCCAGTGCAGCATTGAACAAATGGCTGTACCAGTACGTGCCTGAGGGATGTACAATGCATAGCTTCAGACACTCCATGAGAGACAGGCTGAGAGCAGTAGAATGCCCGTCTGATGTGATTGATCAAATAGGCGGTTGGGCAACTGAGGGAGTAGGGCAGGGGTATGGTGAGGGTTACGAGCTAAAAGTATGTGCTAGGTGGATGCAATGCATTGCGCTTCACGATTGAGGTCTGCCGAGAGAAACTTTTAGTCCTTAAGTCCAACTTCGCGTAGTGCAGATATTACAGCGTCTCCAAAATCGCTTTTTTTATTACTTCCAGACACAATCCTGTTCACTTGAGCCGCAGTTATGGGGTTATCACTGTCGGTAAATTCAGCAAATCGTTCTTTTGCTTCTCGAACCTGATTTGTTTTAAGAAGAGAATAAACAAGAACGGTGGAAAGTCCTTTGCGATCTCCGGAATTAACAAAATCACTATCCACATATTTCCTAATGAAATCGATTGCCTCTTCATGTCTGCCAAATTCTGCTAAAATATTGGCATAGCCGCGTTTTACCCAGCTAGAGTAATGAGGTCCTAATTCGATGCTTTTGCCGTAATTGATTAATGCATTTTTTAAGTCACCACATCTATGTTGAATTCTTCCAGCAGCCGCCAGATTGAAAACGTCATAATCTAGCATACCGCTATCGGCCATCTCCATGGGGCGTTTACAGGCGTCCTCTAAGCGTCCTAGCGCCAGTTCTGCATATCCCGCCAAAGCATAATCTTCTATTTCCAGCGCAATTTGCAAAGCCTTTACGTTGTCTTGTTCTGGATTCTCGGACTTTGAGAAAAGTGGACGGCCCCAGTACCAATAGCCATAGAAACGTTTAATCAATCGGTTATTTGGTTCTATTTTTGCTGCTTCATCCAAAAGTTTAATGGCAGCTTGATGTCCTTCACTAGTAAATTTGTAGAACTCAGATCTAGCGAAAACATATTTTTTAAAGGCCTCAGGTTCGGTGAAATCGTCTAACCTTCCTATCGAAGCGGAATTTATGTCAACATTTAGTTTGTTGAGAATGCCAACGGAAATCTCATCCTGAATATCAAAAATGTCTTTTTCTTTGCTAAACTCAAAAATTTCGGACCATATTACTTCGTTAGAGGCGGTGTCTGTCATTTGAGCGGAAATACGCAATCGAGAACTAGATCCTTGTACATATCCTCGTAGAACGTATTTTATCCCGTAATCTGCCCTAACTTGTGCGTCGGTTAAATTATTTTTGGCAACAAACTTTCCAGTGTGTGATGATGGAATAAAGAGTAATTCACTTTTTGAAAGTGTAGAAACTAAGTTTTCTGTTATGCCACTGTTTAGATAGTTATTTTCATCTATGCCAGTTTGGTTCTCGAATGGCATGATCAATACCGAAGGTTTATCAGCCACAGCAGTAGATTGCGTTGGTGGTTTTGAAGTTGGCTTAAATGAGTTTGCCCCCAAAAAGACCAAAACCCCCACAATTGTAATGGCGAAAACGGCAACTATGGCCAAATTTTTCTTTTTGCTAATGTTTGTGTTATTTCCGTCCAGTTTACGTTTTTGCGACGGGTCTAAAATTAGATCGTAAGCGTGGAATTCGTTTTGTTTAATTTTTTGGATACCCAAATCGTGAAATTCATAACTGGTTTTACCCTTTATAAAATCATAGATCACCTTTGAGATAGAAATACCGCCAGTTTGCGCTAACGCCTCTAGTCTAGCGGCAATGTTCACACCATCACCTAGTAAATTGTCTTTTTCTTTAACCACATCACCAGAATTAATCCCGATCCGGAACTTTAGTTTAACAGAGGTTTCTTCAGATAAGTTTCTTTCGCTAATGCGTTTTTGGAATTCGACAGCACACTCAACTGCGGACACTGCACTTGGAAATTCTGCTAAAAAAGAGTCTCCGCCAGTATTAAATAAGCGGCCATCATACAGTTCAAACAGACTGGTTAGCAAAGTTTCACATTCGCGCAAGTTGTGAATGGTTTCACTTTCGTCAGCTTCCATATGTTTGCTGTAAGACACGACATCAGTCGCAAATATTACGGCTACTTTTCGCTCAATTTTTTGCTTTGCCATCTAACTTTGCTCTAAATCTTTTTTACAGGGATAAGATTACATCTGAACGTGCAGTAGTCCAGATGAATGAAACTGGATGTCGTATATAAAGACGAACTGCTGACTTCGTTTTTGTCAATGCTGCTTGGTAAAATTACTGCATTCAGTTTTATCTAAGGGCCTTACAATGCAAAGCCTCAGGCATTCGATTAGAGATCGTCTGAGAGCGGTAGAATGTCCGTCGGATGAATCGGTCAAATAGGCGGTTGGGCAACTGAGGGAGCAGGGCAGTGTTACGGTGAGAGGTATGAGTTAAAGGTGTGTATGAAATGGATGAATTTTATTTTGGCCTGATTTGACCATCGTCAAACGAGCCAATTGATTTGAGTCAAAGGTAAATGCTCGTTAGCATTTAATGGATCATAAAAGGTTAAGTGTGATGCATAGTTTGATTGAGATTGATCCGCAAAAAGCTGGTATGGATGGTAGCCTTCTTTCGAAAGCCATAGATTTCGCTATCAAGAACGAGTCCAGTATGGATCGCAATATAGGTGCAGCTTTAGAAAAAGGGCATTTCGAAGAGCCTTGGCCTATTGGCAAAACAATTGGGCCAGTGAAGTCTAGGAAAGCTGGTTCAGGCGTAATCCTTCGCAGTGGTCAACTTGTCAAAACTTGGGGTGATGTCGATTATGTTGATATGACTTTCGGTATCAGCAAAAGCTACCTGTCATTATGTATGGGAATTGCGGTTAAAGACGGCATTATTCCCGATATTCATGCCCCGATAAAAGATATCGTAAAAGACGGAGGCTTTGACAGCTTACAAAACAGAGATATCACTTGGGTGCATATGTTGCAGCTTACCAGTGAATGGGAAGGAACTCTCTGGGATAAGCCTGATTGGATCGACCATTACAGAGATGTGATGGGCGACACGACCCATGCCGAGAAAAGGGGAAGCAAACGTAAATTGCAGCCGCCAGGTACTTATTGGGAGTATAACGATGTTCGAGTAAATCAATTATCGTTTGCTCTGATGAAAGCATTTGGGCGCTCTTTGCCGGAAGTTTTACAAGAAAGAATTATGGGTCCCATTGGTGCTTCGAAGACTTGGGAATGGCACGGTTATCAGAATTCTTGGTCAGAGTTAAACGGGAAACAAATACACTCAGTATCTGGAGGCGCTCACTGGGGTGGTGGCCTTTGGATTAGTTCTATGGATCACGCCCTTGTCGGTCAATTAATGCTTAATAAGGGACGATGGAACGACCAAGAAATAATTCCGGAGAAATGGATAGAAGAATGTACGAAGCCTTGTCCTATAGCCCCTTTCTATGGGTATCTTTGGTGGTTGAACGATGTACGAAACGGTCTTCTATCTGGAACCCCAAAATCGGCATATTGTGCTATGGGTGTTGGAACGCAAGTCATCTATGTGGACCCTGAGAATGATTTAGTGGTTGTCGCAAGGTGGATCGAGCAAGATAAGGTCTCTGAATTTCTTAGTATGGTGTTGACGAGTATTGAGAAGTAAAACTGAGACAGACGTGGTGATCTAGATAAGTAATCTGGTCAACATTCTCTCCAGCCCAATACTAAGGCAAAGCTACTTATGAGAATGTTATCAGTAGGTTATCTATCGGTAGACTGCTTAAGTCTGATGAAAATGGCGCACCGGGGAGGTAGTTCTACTCCTTATTCCTGCGCTGAGTTACTGCTAACATCCTGATACTATTAGATACAGCATACCTGAGTTCATCACAATAAGGCGTATTCTGGTCAGTAATCTGGTCAGTAATCGACTAGGGGGCCAGTGCCATGGGGGTATACTGGGGTATTATACTCAGCCATGACCTGAGATTGGGGCTCTAGAACAGTAAACACCCTAATCCGCCATAACAGGTGTTTCTGCTGGGTTGACTGTTTCCATCGTAATTGGAGTAAGCCTCTTTGTGCATGGTTTATTGTGTTCTGGGAGTTCACATTGATGTTAGGATGTTATATGTTGTAAGTCCTACTAGTATGGGGAAGGGCCTCCCCGAGAGATGGACAATTGGATGGAGGATAGGCGAGCCTATTTCAATAATCTCATCGCTGAACGCTGACCAAATGCGCAACATACTCATAGCAATGATGATAACGTTTGCTACAGAGGCGGCGGCTGAAGAACAATGTGATGTTTTAGGCTCTCTTCAGGCTGATTCAATGGCTGTTGCAGATCCAATTGATTTTGCGAATATCGAACCCTTAGCGCTTATCGACGCGTGTGATAGAGCGTTAACAAGAGATGGCGAAAATAAGGCTCGATACATTTTGCATAGAGCGCGCGGTTATTTGAGACTTGGTGAAAGTTCTAAAGCTATCGCGGATATAAAACGATCTCATGAAATGGGTTACCCTGCTGCTACGTTTGCGCTCGCTACAGCATATTTTCTCGGAGACGATACCGCACAAAATTTTGTAAAAGCAGAAGAGTTGTTTTTACAAGCTTATGACAAAGGCGTGTTTTGGGCTGCACGTGGGCTTTCCTCAATATATTCAGACGAATTTTCTGATTTTTTTAACGAACAAAAATCTGTTGAATGGTCGACAAAGTTTGATAGCGCAGTGCGAAAAATTGAAAACCAGTAGACCAAATTCAGCCACTTCTTAGTATCTCAAGATCACTCCTTTTACCAAAAATAAGGGCTTAGTTTTAGAGGGTTAAGACAGTCAGTGCAGCTTGGAATGTTTATTCGTCTGGGTTTGCATGGCGGCGCATCCACGAGATCACTAGATAGAAGACGCCAATACTGATCATGAAAATTGGCAGGCCAAGCCGAATGTTCATATCAAGTAGAACACCGGCAATTCCGGGCCCCATGAGGTTTGCAGCTTCAAAGATGATCACAAAACCGGCATTTGCAGCAATAATTTCGCCGCCAGCGAACCGTTTAGAAAGCATAGCAAGTCCTATTGAATAAAGTCCGTAAACAAGACCCGCCCCGAGGAACGCTATCCCAATGGCTATGACGATCGAATCCAGGAAAAATGGAATTAGACTACAAAGAGAAAGACCACTCGTAGCGATGATAATGCTTACTTTGCGTAGGCCATAACGATCGGCGATGATGGCAATTGGATATTGTAGAAGCATTGTACCAAGCGCCATTGCCGGAACAAGCGAAAGCGCTAAGACTGGTTCGGCATCAGGACTCCGCGCGACCATCGCTGGAACGAGGCTGATTAAAGCAAGATCAACGCCACCAGCAACGATACAGGCCGAGGCGACGGTTGGTGCTTTTTGGATCAAGAGCAAGGGCGATCCGCCGCTAGAAAATTCTGCCTTTGGTTCGTGTCTGCGAAGTCTGTAAATGGGCCAGGCCGCAATAAGTAGAAACAATGCGATTAGGTAGAATGGTGTTGGCGTGGAAAAACCGAATAACAAGATGACAGCTGGGCCAGCGGCGAAGCCAACAGAAATGGCGGTGGCATAAATTGCCATTACCCGTGTACGTCCCTGGTCTGAAACGATATTTGCGAGCCATGCTTCGGTTAGAACCCAATGCAGGCCAAGGCCAAGCCCACTGACGAACCGGATCGCCAGCCATGCAGCGTAATTTTCGGTGTAGCGAAATAACACCGTCATGACCGCGGCAAGAACTAGTCCAATATTTATTGTGACAACATAGCCATATTTTTGAGCAAGTTGTGGTGCAAAATATGCGCTGCAAATGATACCAAGCGCGCTGGTGCCGCTTACAATACCAATTTGTTGGAATGAAACTTCTAGGGTTTCCATCCACAGAGCGATCAACGGCAGATAGCCACCGAATGCTGCGCCTAGGGCGATTGCTGATAATGAAATCATAGCCATGCCTGGCGCAATGGTCATGGCATCTGCAGCATTGGTTAATTTACGGAACATAGAATGGTTTTAAAAAGAGTAAGATGTCAGAGGTCCCACCAGAATTTTCCAAGCTCAGAAGAAGGGTCAACTCCCAATCGTATCACTCGCTAAACATCTGAAGCTTTGGCCTGCGTTTTATCTTCTAACAAAATCCTAATAAGTGTGTTTTGTCATGCTTTTTATTCTACTTTTACGTTAAAATTCGCTGTTCTTGCCGATAAAATTACCTGTTAATTTTTCAAGTAAAAGCTTTTCATTTTTCGCTAAAACAAGTTATTCGCAGATTGATTTAACGGAAGCTTTCACTGCCTCTGGTGCGAAAACTTGATCTAGCCATCCATCACGGAAGATGACTGGTTCGGCTTCTGAGATTGCCAACATACATCCGTCCGAGAGTTTTCCTCCCGGCTGAACACCGAATGCAACCGCCAGTAGAATTGTTAAGTGACCGAGTAAGAAGTCTTCCGCAGCTTGGTATGGAACCCCTCTGCGTGCTGCTTCGTCCGTGGCGTCCTTTAGTACCTTGGCGAAGGTCGCTCCAACGGACTCAGATAATGCTGGCTCAAGGAGAGCCATTTGCTCAACGGTGCAACGATGCGATCGCATTACAGGACGGTAGAAATCCCGCGCAATCTTTTCACACATCGCATAGTGTTCTTCGGGCCCTTGTGCGAGTGCACAGATGATATGCTGTTTTGCCGCGATCCCCCCGAAATAGTCTTTTTTTGCGTCTGGCGCGGTTTCATCATTGAATAGAGGTGGATGGCAGGGGTGAGCGACAAAATAAGTGATGTCGTCACGGTTTGGTAAGGTTTCAGCGTGCGGGGCTGCGGCGTCGAGCATGATGACAGCGGTCCCACTACTCAGTTCATTGACAAAGCCTGACAGTACCTTGCCAATTAACCGGTCCGGAACTGCCAAAATAACCGCTTCGGCCTCGCTCAGCGCTTGATTTTGGTTGACACAATCGATTCCAGTTTCATCCTTCAATCGTTGTTTGCCTACGGGATCAATCTCGACGTGCAACACATCATGATCAGACTCCATCAGGTTTGTCGCCAGACGCACCCCCATCTTTCCGCCTGCGCCCATCAGTGTAACTTTAGTCATGCTTTCACTCCCTTTTTTGTTGGCGCAGCAGTACTGTCGCCCTATTTTCCCGGTTCAAGTTTGTGGCCCGCCTTTGGCTTCGAGGAAAAAAGTTGGTTGTCCCATTTGGCCACCCTTCAAGGTAACTTCAAGACCATCAATTGCCGGATCAGCACGGGTATGGACGCGGCACAACGGCGCGCCTGGTGCGAGCGGAGCAACAGCTGAAAGAGCGTCGGCCCCAAGTTGCGTTAGCGCGTGCCCGGACGTATCGCCGCCACTGATAGCGATGCGCTGCATCTTTGTTTTGCGCCGGATATCAGACACGAGTTGTCCAAGGGCAGTACCCAGCCGAGCGTTTACGTCGCTGGATGTAGCTCTATACGTCGTGATGGCCTCAGCCACCCGTGCGACCATCGGGTCATCAGGGCCGCGCGCGGTTGTTACCAAGACGTCATGTCCTTGTGACAGTAATGACAGGCATTCTGCCTGTATAAATGCCATTTCCGCTGCCAACCGCCGTTGATCCGTCGCAGTGGAGGCATCAAGATTGAGGATCTGAAATCCTTTCGCTTCTGCCACCGCGATCTGATCAGCGGTGGTCAGCGCACAGGAGCCTGACACCACGAATATCTGATTAACTGAACTGAGAACCGGGGCTGTGTGCTGCGCGTCCAGAATGCCACGTGCGCGCCACTGAGCAATAAGCGCATATTCCACACCTTGCGAACCGACTGTAAAGACCGTCCGCTCATCAGAACAGATGATCCGTCCAGCTTCGGTAAGAGTTTCGTCATCCACCACATCGATTGCGATGATTTTTGCTCCAGCAGACCGGGCGCGACTGATAACGTAGTCACTTTCTCCCGCCTTCATTGCTACCAGATCAACGATTCCGACCTTAAGATGAGTTTGAGCTGCGAGATGCTTTCCCAAATCGGCTTCGCCCATTGGAGTAACCGGATGCCGGGACATCACCGGATGCCGGTCTAAACGATAGATGTCGGCGCCTGCGCCCGCAAAGAGCGTACCAAAGGCTTGAAAACGCCGTATCTCAGGGGCGCCGACTACAAGCGGCACCCAATCAGAGTCAAAAACAGCTGCCCCGAGTTCCGTCGCTGTGCCAATGGAACCAATATCCGGAGAAGAGTCGAAGGTAGAGCAGGTTTTGTAATGTGATACCGGTGCGCCTAGTTGTTTAAGTTTGGTAAACACGCCTGGCAAATTGGCTTTCATCCAACCGGGGTCTTTGGTGCGCGCGATGCCTGCGACGCCGATGGCCTGCAGCTCAGGGTACTCTTTAAGGATGTGAGGCGCGGGGGCCTCCATGAACACCATGGTGGGCACTCCTGCAAAACTCAAAACTTCCATGACGGCAGTTGAGCCAGTGAAATCATCGCCATAAAAAGTGAGTAGCGGTGCCATAATCTGCCTCTTCAAAATGTAGCGAGAGCGGTTGTAAGTTCATGGTGTTCTTTGGCATATACCTCAACATCAACTCCCTGCATTGCCGCATCATATGCCTGTCGCATTGCCTTTACACCTTCAGTCACACCATCGGGATGCGCGATAATCCCGCCTCCTGCAGTCACAAGCACATCGGGAGAACCTGCTGCGTTTAGTGTTGCGGCCGCCTGACGAACTGTCTGACCCGACGAAAATACGGGTACAGCGCACATCGGGGAGTTTCCGAACAGGGGATCTTTCAAGGATGCGACGGAGGCTGCAACGCTTTCGTTACTTTCAGTGAACTTGTTGTCGAACCCGTTCACGTGCATGTGGTCCGCTCCGGCCAATCGCCACAACTTTGACCATGCTGGATATGACCACCCAAGTAAGGGA
>Ga0228628_1001190_pt1 | contig 10434 bp, 8 predicted proteins | sample 34DmetaG_FD_183172 | JGI IMG/M metagenome (GOLD analysis project Ga0228628, IMG submission 183172) | Seawater microbial communities from Monterey Bay, California, United States - 34D | ecosystem: Environmental > Aquatic > Marine > Coastal | place: USA: California | collected 2016-09-30
TCAGACGTTTTGCATAAGCTTCAGCTTCTTCAGGGCATTTAGACAAAGCTTGCCTGATAAATGGACCATAGGCTTTCACTGCGTGTTTAGGCACACGGCGGTTATAAAAATAGGTGCCTGAACCGCATAATGTGTACGGAATGTGTGACACGACGGTCTCCTTCGACGGTTAAACTCGAAGGAATTTCAATAAGTTATGCTGAAAGTATTGGTGCCCAAGAGAGGACGTCGTACTTTATATACTTCTATTAAATTACAATTACTTATTTTCAATATGAAATCATAAAGCGGTCCCAGAAGTGGTCCTCCCAGTGTATAGTGGAGTGTTTGCCTCATGCATCAAGCCGCTGCGGTAGGAGGAGTGTGTCATTCTTTAGCTTTCGTTCCGCCAAGTGAGAATGGGGATGCATAGGTAATCTATCGCCAAGATTATATGATAACATGCATGCAAACATCGTAGTAAGGCTAAAGTGCCTTGTTGAAAATTGCTCAGGAAATCTTGGATGGTATCTCAGATTGCTCACAACTCACAAACATCAATGGTCGAAGTAAAAACCGGTCTCTCGCTGTATACCGTCGAACTCGGTAACCCAGATGGCGCACCGATGCTGGTCCTGCACGGCGGCTGGGGACCAGCGGACAATGAAGAGCACAGGTTGGATATTTTGAGCGCAGAGATACGTTCTAAGTTTCGAATAATCTACTTTCATCAACGCGGGTGGGGACGGTCGAAAATTGAAGAGGTTACTGGGACCGATACCTCCACCGGTATCGACGCAAACATCGACGATTGTGAAGTGTTAAGGCATTATTTTGTTATCGACAAATGGGCTGTTGTTTATGGCGGTTCGAATGGCGCTACTCTAGGGTTGGCGTATGCCACCAAATATTTTGGGAGTACTGTTTCCGGTTTAGTATTGCGCGGATTGTGGCTGATTCGGGAGCAGGATTTGGACCACGACTATGGGGATGGTAAAAACGGTAAGGGAAAGTATTATCCTGCGCAGTGGCGCCAGTTCATCGGGCATGTTGGTTACAAGACACGAGCTGATTTGGAAAGATTGGAAACATCTGAAAATCCCGGGTTAGAACTCGTAAACAAATATTGGGAATTGATGACGGGCGACAGCCCAGAAAAAAGTCGGAAAGCAGCGGCAAGCTGGTTGAAGTGGGATGGTCTGGGCGCAACTGTCGGTGCCGACAATGCTAATCTCCCCGCAACCAGTATCGAGCTACTGACTTCAGATGAGGATATCGTTAAGTTGGGTTTGAGCTTTTACAAGAGTTTGAATTCGCATGCCTCTTCAATTAACTCGAAAAACTTTCTTAAAACAGTAGTTGCGAAAATCAACGGAGATAGTGAACGTGTTATTGAAAGTCGCGAGGAACTTGTTCGCTCTTTACGAAAAAAAATAAGATTGATCACCGGCGAATTCGACATGCTCTGCCCCCCCAACTTTTGCCTACGAAGTTATCGAAAAGCTATTAGAGAGCGAAGCAGATACGGACGAGCAAACTGAAAGTGAAAGTTTTGCGCTGAAGAAAACATTTCAGATTGTAAAGGGAGCTTCCCATACGCAATACGACCCGGGCATGCCTGACGCTATTCAGAAAGCGATGCTTGAAATTGCGTTTGGTGAGCAATAGTGAAAGCAGGCATCATGATTTCACAACATGCAGGGCCTTGGCGGTCAAGGTATGGCTGCCTGAGCTTTGCAGATTCTTGTAAATGAATTGATAACAAATATTTACCATATGCTAATCCCCAAGCGAGACTGGTACCGGTTTATGGTTGTAACTCCTATGCACCTCGGCAATTATTGGTTTTCAGCTACTCATAGTCTTGGAAGGAAAATTTGATGACCACACCCAAACCCGCAGTTGGCGCTAAAATTAATGAAATAAGTTTTCCAATTGTGGGAAGTGATAACATGGTTTCAATTGGTCAACTAAAGGATCGTTGGACCATGTTGTTTGTCTATCGTGGCAAGCATTGCCCACGCTGTAAGCGGTTCCTCAATAAGTTGAACACCGTCTTGCCAGCGTGGTCTGCAGTTTTGGATGTAGTCGTTGTTTCTGCAGATACTGAAGATAAAGCAACAGCGGACAAAGCCGAGTTCGGTTGGAATTTTGAACTCGCCTATGGCATGAACGAAATTCAGATGCGATCGCTTGGTCTATATGTTTCAAGTCCGCTGTCAGATGCTGAAACAACTGGTTTGTTCGCAGAGCCTGGAGCCTTCGCTATTCGCCCAAATGGGACGCTGATGTTAGTTGATATTTCCAATGGCCCGGCTGCACGCCCTGATTTGGAAGAGCTGCTAGACGGCATGAAATTCAATATAGACAATGACAGACCTGAACGCGGTACAGCATGATTTTAGTTCAGGTAATGACACAATTCTCGACATCGGAAACCGATCTTTAGGAACTGTCAGAAAAAACATTTTCCAATGAGTCAGGGAATGAAAAAAGTGGTCCTGATGCTAGTCCATGGTCCTGCGGTTAAACTTGAGCTATTAAGCTAAATGGCTCCGCTTTCCACTGGCGGCGCTGTACAAAACAACTAAGTTTAACTTATGTCTAAGAAAACACTAAATAAGGCCAATCTTGCCGATCTTGGCGTCGATCGCCTGGCCGAGCTGTTAATAGAAGTCAGCCAAGGAAGCGCAGATATCAAACGCCGTCTGCGTCTCGAACTGAGCTATAATCTCGGCACAACAGAACTTGCCCATGAAGTCCGTAAACGGCTGGCCTCCCTGCGGAAATCCAAGAGCTTCGTAAGCTGGCGTAAACGCAAAGCGCTGGTAAGAGACCTCAACACACAAGTAGAGATGATCGTCAATAAAATTGCGCCGAGCGATCCGATAACAGCATTTGATCTCTTGTGGCAATTTATCGAACTCGCACCATCGCTTTATGAACGCGCAGATGACCGCCGCGGTGATATTGGTGAGGTTTTCCGATCTGCAACCCTACATTTTGCAGATATTGCACCTATCACAGATATTGATGCTGAAACACTTGCGAATCGTGTCTGGAGGGTAGTTTCTGGCAATGGATATGGCGAATGGGACGGGATCATAAGTATTTTGGCAGCTACGCTTGGCGAGGAGGGCTTGTCATATCTCAAGGCGCATGTTGAGCGCTTTGCTGACACGCCGCCCTTTGAAACAGAAGTTGAACATGAGGCCATTCTCTTCTTGCGTGAATTACGGGGCGAGGCAGATCAAAGCTCCGAGCGGAAGCAGCGCTTTGTTCAAAAATGCATGCAAGAAATTGCAATAGCGAGCGGGGATACCGACGCCTATATCGGACAGTATTCGTCAGACGATCTACGCAACAAGGTCGTTGCTGCAGAGGTTGCTATGCTCTTACTTAAAGATAGCAGAGCCAAGGACGCTTTGGTGCTTTTAAGTAATGTTGCAGATGTTGGGGGCAGCTTTGGTCAAGAACAATGGGATGATGCTTATATCTCGACCTTAACGGTACTTGGTCGCCATAATGGCGCACAAGCACACCGTTGGCTTTGTTTTGAGAATAGACTGAGCGTCGATCACTTGCGCGCTTTTCTGAAAGGACTACCCGATTTTGAGGATGTTGAAGCTGAAGATCGCGCCCGCGCTTATGCACTAACCTATCCTGATGTTCTGCGAGCTCTGCATTTCTGCTTGAAGTGGTCTGATTTATTGACGGCCGCCCAATTGGTTAAGACACGCGCTGATGAACTGGACGGTGACCACTACGAGTTGCTTACAACGGCAGCTGATGCTCTTAGAGAACGACATCCGCTCGCGGCGACATTGCTCTGGCGAGCTATAATCGACTTCGCTCTTGTTGAGGATCGTGCGTCGCGATACCGGCATGCGGCGAGCCACTTAAATGACTGTGACGCGGTTGCACCCGAAATCGATACATTCGATGCGTTTCCAAGTCATGACCAGTACGTTGATGAAATGAGAGTTAGACATCAGCGTAAATCTTCATTTTGGGCAAAGTTTGATGCGCAATGAGAGGTAATTTGGGTGCTGTCAGACTAATGACAACAATTATCAGATTGATCGAAAAGCCTGAATCTATGCGCTCAATAGGTGACGCCACTCAGCGAGAGCATTGGCGCGGTTCAATTCAGCTCTCCCACCTCACATCTCGACAGAGACGCAGGGTGGGCTTTGATGGTAGCACGCTAGAGCCGACTCTTAAATGATCACTGCTCCGGCAAATACATCCCATCCATGATATCCCTCTTCTGTCTTAGTCCTCCAAACCTGTTACAGGATTTAACTATCATATGAGAGTATAGGATGGCCCGGAAGCGGTACTCTGATGACGTTATGTTGAAGTTGTTGCGTGATATTGATGCTCATTGGCCCGCCGTAGCGGACCAGTTCATGCATTTTTCAAATTTTACGATACGAAGCTTAGCTTAAGAGATACTCCTCCACAGCTTTCGCATAAGCGACAGGTGCCTCTATCATCGGATAATGACCAGTCGACAGGATTACTTCTGAGTAATTCGGATACCAGTCTTTAAATTTGTCACGGTTGGCGTCCGCGCGAAGCCCCTCATTATCGTGGGCACCAAACATGACCATAATAGGAGTTTTACTCCCTCTTACTTCGTCGGCGAAGTTTTCTTTAGACCACATTGCAGCGTATTCTTTCATTGCTACTGCATCCACGGTGTTTCTGTTTTGCTCTAACTTCCGATTCGTCCAACCATTTCCATAGATCGAACTGGTCAAAGCATGCATACCGCCTTGAAAAGCCTCATCATTGCTGGCCATCGATTCAAAGAAGCCAAAAGTTTCCTTGTCCAAAGGAAACCCCGATGCCGGAATTGGTACAGTCGCAATGACTTTTTGTACTTTATCTGATAAGCGACACATAATTTTTTGTACGGCCATACCTGTCATTGAATGACCAATAAGCGAAAACTTTTCCCAACCAAGATTTTCAGCCACAGCCTGAATATCAGCGGTGATTTCATCCGTATTATAGCTGCCGATGATATATTTCGACCTGCCGTAACCTCGAACATCGACAAAAGCCATTGTTAGCTTTTCTAAATCAAAAAAAGGCAGCGCATATTCGTAATCTCCTTCGCAAGAAACAGACCAATCGTGCAGTACAATAACTTTATTAGAGCCCGACCCTACTACTCTATGTCCAAGTATCTCCGCCATGCAAACCTCCCGAATTTTCATAAAATAAGAGTGTAATGGGTACATAAACGCTTTTATATTGTAAAATGAATAAAAATTATACATACTATTAAGGTATGAATATTCTTAACACAGATTTAAATTTACTAAAAGTTTTTAGAGCTCTCTACGAACATAAAAATCAATCCATTGCAGCTAAGCAAATTAATATGAGCCAGCCTGCAATGAGCCATGCATTGAAGCGCTTAAAAGCCACCTTTAATGATGAATTATTTCTAAGAGTAGACGGTGGATATGTACCTACGCATCAGGCTGACCAGTTAGCTCAACCGATCATCGATGCACTTGCGAGCCTCGAAAAAACGTTGAGCCAAGAAATACCAGTTAAGATGGAGGAATCAACTAAGATCTTCCGTGTCGCGGTTAGCGACTACAGCGCAACCACAGTTGTGCCTAAGCTGAGCTTCGAACTGACAAAATCTGCCCCTAAAGCCCGTTTAATATTCGTACAGCTTGAATACGACCAGCTTGCGTTTCAACTTAGAACAGGAAAAATTGACGCTGCTATCGCTGCAAAAACCAGTGGTGATCTTGCGATTTTAGAGGAGAGCTTATTGTCTGAACGCGTAGTTACAGTTGCTCGTAATGGACACCCTAATTTAAAAGATTTAAGCACACTTAGTGGATTTCTAGCCGAGCAACACGTCGTAGTAAATTTATTTGGAAACTATCATACGTGGCTTGATGACCAACTGAAGCAAATAGGCAAAAGGCGGTTTGTTAGCCAAGTTGTTCCATTTTTTGGCTCTATCCCGCCAATAGTAATGAATTCTAATTTGATAGGGGGTATGCCAAAACGTCTCGCTGAAAAAGCAATGGAACAGCTTCCAATCACGGTCGTTCCAGTGCCATTCGATATGCCAGAAATAAAATTTTTATTATGTACAGCCAAGTTAAAAAAGCGTGATTTCGAAACCACTTGGCTGAGAGGAAAAATTCTCGAGGTTGGTCACACGCTTCATTAAGCTTATAGCCGCATATAAAGGTTGATTTCATTTATGAGTGGCAATTGCCCGTTACAAACAAATCATGAGCAAAAAAGTTTCATCATTATCTTATTGTATTTCTCATAGACTGCGTTTGGCGGTATCGAATTTTTTATCCCCACTCCACACCTCGAAGAACGATGTGGAGTGGGAGTTTTAAATACTTGAAATGTACCTATCCCTATTACTCCGCTGGCAACTTCACCCCATCTACGATTTCCGGTCGAGCATGTCCGCGGTTCGGGTGAAGCCAGCGGGCATAAGAACGAGCTGGTTGAAGCGAATGGCGTTGGCCGCCGCTTCCTCGCCGTCGGCGGTATTGAGGACGCGATAGCCTTCGAAGCAGCCGGATGTTTCGAGCCGTTTGGTGGCCAGGATGGTTTCACCGTCAAGGAGCGAGCAGTCGGTTTTGAAGTGCAATACCCCTGAAGGCGTGAAAACCTCGCGCAGGCTGTGGCCCCACTCCGAGACGATGGCGTCCAATTCCGAAACCCCTTCCGCATCGGTACGTGCCGACCGGCCCACCAGGATCTCGCGGCCGGTCACTAGGATATCGCCGCCCTCGATATGGCCGGGGCCTTCGATGCGGCGGACATCATCATAGACCTGATGCAGGGTTGGCGCCATTTCATCCACTTCGCCCAGGCGCGAAGCTGCGCTCGGGCGCATCAGTACCGCGCCCTGCGGCAGGCAAAGCGCTGTGTCCTCTACAAATACGCCGTCAGGGTATTCCTCCAGTGGCGGCAGGGCAGCGCGTGATGGCGCGGAAAAATTCGAAAGAGGAGTTGTTGGTCATGCGGAGGGTCCTGTCAACCGGATTGGGCATAATTGGGGGCCTGGATTTCAATCATCACCGGGCCGGGGGTGTCAGTGACGGTTTTCAGAACGGCCACGAGAGCATCCGCTTCTGACACGCAGGCGCAAAAAGGGATGGCGCAGGAAGCCGCGATAGCCTTGAAATCCGGCGGTGTGGGGTCGCATCCGAGCACGGTCACACCGGCAGCTTGCATGGATGTTTCGATCTCCTGATAGCCGTGGTTGTTCCAGACGAGGAAAACGATGGGAAGTTCCTCGTCTTTTGCCACCATCAATTCGGGAAGGCTGAACTGCGCGCCACCATCGCCGGTAATGCAGATCACCGGAGCATCAGGTTCGGCCAGGGCGGCTCCGATGGCTGCGGGAATGCCATAGCCCAAGGCACCGAAACCGGTTGCGGCATTGAACCAACCGCCGGGGCGGTCGTGATCATAATAGAGGTTCCCGGCATAAATGGGTTGTGCGGAATCCCCGACCATGATCGCCTCCGGAACGACGTCACGCAGCGCATTCAGCAGAAGCGTTTGTGCCTGCATCTGCGGGCCGATTTCATCGAACGCCTGTTGCCGGGCTTGATCCGCGCAGTCGGTGCCGGTGCCATCGTTCAGGCTTGGTTGGATTGCCGCATTCAACTGGTTCAGCACACCGTCCGCGTCACCTTGGATCGCCAGTTCGCTCGGATGGCGGGAAAGCTGGTCTTCGCTGATGTCGATGCGGATGAGGTTGCGCATTCGCGGCATCGTACCGGTTGCGTACATGTCATAATCGGTCGGGCCGAATTCAGTCCCCACGGCCAGCACCACATCGGCCGCGCCGATCAGGTCGCGGACAGCCTGAAGGCTGGGGCTTGCCGGAACTCCAAGAGGGTGACCATGCATCAGCCCACGCGCGTTGACGGTTTGAACGACGGGGGCGTCCAGCTTTTCGGCAAGGTCGCGAACCTGTTCGGGCGACCGGCGGATGCCGCCACCGGCAAGGATGACAGGCCTTTGCGACGTTTGCAGCATTTCAACCGCGCGGGCGATCTTGTGTTCGTCCGGTTGCGGCCGGGGCGGAGATGCGTCTGTTTTGTCCGGTTGATCGAATGTGTTGCCGGCGACGTCCAGGGGGACCTCGATATGGGCCGGGCCCGGGCGTCCCGACGAACAGGCCTGAAAAGCCCGATCAAGCGCCGGCAGCAGGTCAGCCGACGTTTCCACGCGGTCCGAACGCAGCGCGACCAAACCGACCAGGGCTTGCTGGTCGGGCAATTCATGCAGGTGCCCCAAGCCTTTGCCGAGGCTGGGCAAGGTGTTTACGCCCGAGACAACCAGCATCGGCACGGAATCGGCGCGCGCCTGCCCCATGGCGGTCAAGGTGTTGGTCAGGCCCGGGCCGGTAATGACAAAGGCGACACCGGGACGGCCCGAGGCGCGGGCATAGCCATCCGCCATGAAGCCCGCCCCCTGTTCGTGACGGGGGTTGACGTGACGGATGCCGGATGCCGCAAGTCCACGATAAAGTTCGATAGTGTGAACGCCGGGAATGCCAAAGACAGTGTCGACGCCCCGCTTGGCGAGTTGGAAGACAAGCTCCTCTCCAATGCTGCTCATGTGCTCTCCCTCATCAATTGTTTGGAATGCTGGATGATGCGGTCGCAGGCCGCCTGGAATTGGCTGTCATCGACCGTCAGCGCGATGCGGACCCAATCATCAATCGTGGTGCCGAACGAGACGCCGGGCATGACAGCGACACCACCATGTTCAAGCAGGCTCATGGCATAGGCGTTGCCATCCATGCCGGTTGAAGACACGTTGACCATTGCGAACATGCCGGCTTTGGGCTGATGCACGACAAGGCGCGTCTCGCTGGACAGGCGCTGGTGCAGCTGCACCGCGCGCACGGAAAAGCGTTGGCGCATTCCCTCCGCCACCGTGGAACCATCGCGCAGCGCCTTTTCGGTCATGTCGGCAATGAAAGGCTGGTTGCCGAACAGCATGGTCTCCGACAGCGGCAGCAGCTCTTCGACAAAAGCTGATGGCCCGACGCACCAGCCGCTGCGAAAGCCCGGCGCAGCATGGGACTTGGAAATCGAGGAAACCACGATCACCCGGTCTGCAAGGTCTGGGCGCGACAGGGGAGAGGTGAAGTCCGAGGCGTTGAATAACAGCTCTTCATAGACTTCGTCGGAAATGATCCAAAGATCGTGCTCGCGGGCCAGTTGTCCAATTGTATCTATATCGGAAGCCTTCAGAATCGCCCCGGTCGGGTTGTGCGGGCTGGTCAGCAGAATCGCGGTCGTTTTCGGTGTGATCCGTTCTGCGATATCCTGCGCTCTGATGCGGAATCCGTTCTCGGGTTTCAGCGGAACCGGCACGATATCTGCGCCGGTTGCTCGGATCACGCCTTCATAGGTCGCGTACATCGGATCCCCGACAAGAATCTCATCACCAGTCTCTGCCACACCCATGAGAACGGTAAACAACGCCGTTTGCGTACCCGGAAAGCACAGGATCTGATCCGAGGTGATGTCACGTCCCGAACTGCGCGTGTAGCGTTCAGCCAACGCGGCTAGCAGCCCTGGCTCCCCTCGGCCGCTGGCATAGGTCGTGCGACCCTGACGCATGGCGCACGTCGCCGCGTCCACCAGAACCTCGGGCGTTGGCACATCCGGCTCGCCAATCGTCATCTCGATGATGTCCCGGCCCTGGGCAATAAGGTCCTTGGCCTTCAGATAGACTTCCCACTTGGCGCCACCCAGACCGGATAGGCGCTTGGTTATTGCTGTGTTTTTCATGAAGAACCTGCTGTGTTTTTCAATTCCAATCCGATGATCGCACCCACGGAATTCAGGCCAATCGCCGGCAGTTCACCGGGTGCAAACGCGGTGGGCAAAGCGCCACCCTCCAACCACAAACCATCGATCACCGCGTTGCTGGCGATCGACACGTGTCGGAGTGTCCAGGGCTCAACCGAAATACCCGCTTCGCCCAGAGCCTCCTGGATCAGGCTCTCAAGCTGGTCGCGAAACTCGTAATATGTCTGTTCATGCATTTTGCGCATGTGCTCGTCTTCACGAATCTTGTTCAGAAAACTCGCCCAAACGGTGACAGAGCTTGGATCGACCACCGGTGGCTTCAGGGAAGCTACCACAAAGGCCGCGAGGTGCTCTTTGGCAGTCGAATCGGTACGGTCGGTCGAAGCCGAGGTCAGCTGAGTCATGCGGCCCATGTGATTCCTGTAGGCCGCTAAAATCAGATCATTCTTGGTCGAAAAATAGTGCCGAATTAGACCCTGAGTGGCGTCTGCCCGTTTCGCGATGGCTCGCACAGTTGCCGCCCGAACGCCCTGTTCGGCGATCAGCGAAAGCGTCGCTTGAATCAGGTCGTCCTTGCGCTGTTCAGCGGGCTCGCGCCTGAATTTCTGGG
>Ga0228628_1001251_pt1 | contig 10046 bp, 10 predicted proteins | sample 34DmetaG_FD_183172 | JGI IMG/M metagenome (GOLD analysis project Ga0228628, IMG submission 183172) | Seawater microbial communities from Monterey Bay, California, United States - 34D | ecosystem: Environmental > Aquatic > Marine > Coastal | place: USA: California | collected 2016-09-30
GTTAGAGGGGTCAAAGTAGGTAGAGAAAACAGAGTTTTTGTAGGGGGGCAAAATCAAATAGGTTATTTTGAAAATACAAAAAAAGGCTTTGAGTTCACTTCATTAATAGATAACTTAGAGCCTAACTCTAAATCAATAGCAGAAATATGGAAAATTATTGAAATTAATGGTAGTATTTTTTTTAATACAGAAAGTAAACTTTTAGTTTATAATGGTTCAGAAATAAGAGAATTGAACTCACCTGGCTTTTTACAAGCATCCTTTAAACATAGGAATAAACTTATAGTTCAAATCTATGAAAAAGGTTTATTTGAATTTGTTGACAGTGATTTTCAACATATCTCAGGTACACAATTATTACCAGAAATTGTTGGCATTTTGGAAAATGTAAATGATGATATTTATTTCAGCAGAAATGGTATTATTTTTAAGTCCAATCAATTAAATACACCATTTATAGATTATTCAATAAAATTTGGGTCAATTAATTCAGCTATTAAACTAAGCAATGGAGATTTTGCTATTGGTACTCAAAATAATGGGCTCTTTATTCTTAATCCTAATTTAACAATCAAAAAACATTTCACAAAAAATAATGGTATATCTGATAGAACAGTTAAGTCAATTTATGAAGATAATTTTAATAATTTATGGGTTGCACTAAATAACGGTATTGATTATTTGAAAATTAGTTTACCATTTTCTTTGATAAATGAAGAAGTTGGTGTTGAAGGTAGTGGATATGCAGTTCATAATTTTAAAAATAAAATTTATTTAGGAACTAATAATGGTGTATTTACTCAAAATTTATACAGCGAACTTACTTATCCATCTAAATATATTTTTTTTAAAGGGAGTGAGGGACAAGTATGGAATTTTTCACAAATTGATGACGAATTATTTTTAAATCATAATAAAGGTGCTTTTAAAATTAACGATAATAGTTTAGAAAAATTTCATGATATTGGAAGCTGGAAATTTAAAAAGACAAATGATCCTAATATTATATTAGGAGGAGATTATCAAGGTATTAGATCTTTTAAAAAGATAAATGGTAAATGGAATAGATCAGGAGAAATTCCTAACTTGAATGAATCTTCGAGAATTTTAGAGTTTGAAAATGATTCTACATTATGGATGACTCACGGTTATAAAGGTGCATACAGATTACATTTGGATAGTAATTTACAACTAAAAAAAACCATTCAGCATTTTGGAAAACACAGTGGATTTCCGTCTAACATTTTAATAAGTTCTTATATATTAAACGGTAAGTTAGTTTTTACTTCAGAGCAAGGTATTTATGATTTCAATCCAAAAACTTTAAAATTTTCTTCTAATACTTTTTTTGATAAAATGCTTGGTAAAGATCATGTAAGTAAATTAGTAACAGATGAAAATAATTCTATTTTTTATATCCAAAATCAAAAATTTGGTGTTCTAAAGGAAAAAAGCTATGGTAAATTTCAAAAAGACACCTCTGTATTTAAACATATTAATAAATTTATAAATGACGATCTTCAAAATATTACTATTATTAACAAACAAAATATTCTTGTTGGCGCCAAAGAAGGTTTTATTCATTACAACCCTTTAAAAGAACATTATATTAACAAAGATTTTTCAGTGATACTAAGATCTATAGAAGTTTCAAAAAGTACAAACCCTAAAAAGATCATTAAACATTTTTCTTTTACAAAAGAATTAGAATTAAATTCAGACCAAAACATAAAAATAAACTACGCATCACCTTACTTTGATGGTTATGAAAATATAACATATAGTTATAAATTATCACCTTTAGATAATAATTGGTCTAAATGGTCATCAATGAATGAAAAAGATTATAATCACCTACCTTATGGTAAATATACTTTTAAAGTAAAAGCAAAAAACTTATATGGAAATGAAAGTAAAATTTCAAGTATTTCATTTGAGATTTTAGCACCATGGTATGCTACAAAAGTAGCTAAATTAATTTATTTTGTTATTGGTTTATCTACTTTTATATTAATTCCATTAGTTCAACGTAAAAAGTATAAAACAGAAAAATTAATTATAACCAAAGAAAAAGAAAAAGAACTTAAAATTAAAGATGATGAGATTGATAAATTACATACTGAAAAACTACAAACTGAACTCGACCTTAAGAACGATCAATTGACATCAATTACGATGCAATTACTAAAAAACAAGGAATTTATTCAAAATGTTAAAGAAAAAATTAGTAATTCTATAAATAAAGGAGGATCTACTCAAGGACTCAAACACATAATTAAAAGTATTGATCAGGAATTGTCAGATGAAGATTATTGGAACAAATTTGCGTATCACTTTGATCAGGTTCATGGTAATTATTTAAAAAAATTATCAAACAACAATATTCGTTTATCTCCAAGAGAAATAAAATTAGCAGCTTTTCTTAGAATGAATATGAGTTCTAAGGAAATTTCAAAATTCTTAAATATTACAACAAGAGGCGTGGAACTTGCTAGGTACAGACTTAGAAAAAAACTAAAACTAAGTCGCGACCAAAACTTAGTTGAATATTTAATTGATTTGGATAAATAAAAATAAAATTTATTGTTAGTATTTTTCATAGATATGGTATAGAAATACAATCAGATTAAAAGTTTCTCTTTATCTATTTTTACACCATTACTTTGATGCTATTGCAATAAAATTGTTCTAGTTCTGAGGCTGATAGGTTTTGTTGTTAAATGGGTTTTTGTTTTCGACTGGGTTTTGGGTGACAAAAGCTATCATATCTACTTAGTAAAATTTATCTCATTACATTTTGTTAAGCTTTATTGGAATAGATAAATATATTAAAAGTTTTTATTAGGAAATCTGTATTTAACTTTACAAATTAAAAGCCTTTTCCATGAGTTCTATTTCTTTATTCGAAATACCAATTTTAGTCGCTATTTCTTTCCATTGTGCAACAGCTTCTAAGACTTGACTTAAAATGGTATTCATTTGGTTTTCATCTAAACGGAAATACATACCCACACTTTTTGCTAGGTCATAATCTAACGCATTGTTATCCATATCTATATTTAATGCTAAACCATCTTTATCTATAGATGGGTTGAGGTCGTAAGCAGGGGAAAGCTCCCAACCCTCTTTTTTAATGATAAACCCGTGATTCCGTAAGTGATCATCGGTATTAGAAATGGCAATGTTAAAAACAATACGCCTCCATAGCTGCTCGAGATTACTTTCTACATTACTACCATGGTTTTGAATGAACTCCGCTAACTCTAAATAACTGGCTTGATGATCTTTTATGTTGACTTCGTTATTACCAGTCATAGTCATTGCCGATGCAAAATGAATTCTTTCGCCATTTTCTCTATCGAATCGTTTTGTAAAAAAGGTATGGTAATTACCGGTTACCTTTTGGATTTTACATTCGGACATGTTTATACCCGCTTTTAATGCTAATTGATAGGCTAGAAATTCCCAAGTAGCTTTGTCTGTGGTGTCATTTTTTGCAGGGAATTTAGCGATCCATAAATTTTTATCGTTATCTATAATATTGGCTTTGGGTCTGGCACCACCTAAAGAAGATCCTGGAGCCATTAAAATAGCTAACCATTGTCTAGCTTCATCGCTTTTGGTATCATTTTCAAAGTTATGTGCAGCGTCTTGCAATTCACGTATTGAGGACCATGGTGGTGTTGGTGTTTGGTTGTTATTATCTAAAAATGGACCGTTTAGGTCTGTTTTAAACCTTAAAGCACCCATGCGACTTTCATCATAAACGCCTAATAAATAGTCAATTTCATAGAGTGTTTTTGCTTTTTCGTCAATTGTTGCTGCTTCTTGTGCGGCTCTTCTTTTCATTAATGTACGTCCCCAGGTATCTGGCATACTATCAAAAAAGACACCAAAATTTTCCTTATTATTTGGATATTGTGGACCACTATAAAACTGAATGTCTGGATCTAATAACATTTGGTTTTTAGATTTGATCCAGTTTTTATTATACTCGAAGCTAAAGGCCTTTTTTCCTTTTGCATTTAATGCAGAAAGTATGCCTATAAGTTCGGGTTCTTGAATTGGTTTCCAATGTGCGAATACGTATATGTCTAGTTTTCCTGTTTTCATTCTGATTCTATCCTAGAGATTCCTTCATCGTTTCACTCCTCGCAATGATCTGTGTTAAAAAACTAATATTTATTGTTAAATTTTCTTCTATTTGGCGCCACATAAACTTTGATAATTTTCATTGTAATATTGTTTATTTTTTGCGACAGCAAAGATTTGTTTTAATAATTTATTTGCTATTGCAATTTTAATAACTCTTTCAGGTTTTCCTTTTTCTTTTAATCTGTTATACATTTCTATACAAGTTTTATTCACTCTCTTTGCAGACCAAGAACACAAGTATAATAACTTTCTAATTTGTGGTTTCCCCATTTTACAAATATGTCCCTTTCCTTTTACACTTGTTCCTGATTGGTATAACCTTGGACTAAAACCTACAAAAGCTGTGAGTTGTTTGTAGTTCTCAAATTTTGTAAAGTTATCAGTAACAACACTGATCATAATTGCTGTTTTTATACCAACTCCAGGAATAGTTCTTAATCTTTGAATAGTGTCTTTATAGGCTAATTCGCCTAACTTTTCTATTTGTTTTTCAAATTTGATGATACGTCTTGTTAATAGCAGAAGTAATTGTTTTAATTCTTTTTTTAAGCTATTACTTAATACCCCAGTTACTTCAAAAGACTCTAATTGCCTTTTTGTTTGATGTTTTTGTTTCTTTAATAATTCTAAAGCGGTATAAAGTTGTTTAATTTCTATACAATGATTACTTTCTGGATACCATCTTTTTAATTCATACTGAGCACCATATTCCGCAATTGTTTTTGCATCTTTCTTATCTGTTTTAGCTCTATATAATCTTGTTTGGCTATAACGTCTAATAATTAAAGGGTTTAAAACACATACCTTATAATTACCTAAATTTAAAAAAGTTGCTAGTTGCACATAATAAGGTCCACTGGCCTCCATTACGATCCAATCAGCTGACTTTATTATTTTTTTAAACTGCTCAAAACCTGTACTTTGATTTTTAAAGACCTTATGTTCCCATTTATCTTTTTTTAAATAAGAAACATCAAAAGTGCTTTTACTAATGTCAATCCCTATAATTTTACTCATATTAAATGTTTTTATAGAAAAATTACTACATTTACTTATCAATCCTAAATACAGACTTGAAGGTCTAATGATCTGTTCAAGTTTAATGTAGTAAAGGGTAAAGTGATTAGCATTGCGAACGGTCTTCTATGACAAATGACAGACTATAATCTTGTCCTTTACCCTATTACTTTTCTTGTTAAATATTAAACCTAAATTTAAGCATTTTATCAAACAGATAAATATAGATTACAAACATAGGATGACGGGTGTTTTATAATAAATCTAAATCTTGTAATTTTCTTCCAAACTCGTCATCAGCTGCTAGTTTAAGGAAATCGTCTTGTAAGCCTAATACTCTTAATACATTGAAATAGGCACCTATAGATACTTTTGAACTACCTTTTTCTATTTTATATAAGGTAGTTCTGTCTATATCCGCACGTTCTGAAACTTGCACCGTAGTTAGCTTACGTCTTTTACGTGCTAGTTTAATATTTTCTCCCAAACGCTCCATAATTTCCTGATGTTTTGGGAATATTATGTTCTTCTTTGATTTCATTATGTTGATTATTTTCAACAAATATAATTTAATTGTAGATAATACACAACGTTTTGTTTTTTTTTAATCTTTTGCATTCTTTTTTGCATTGCCCAAAAAAGAAACAAAAAGTCAAGACTCACTTTTTTTTGTTTCTTATTATTCTTTTCCATTGATGAAAAGAATCAAAAATCTAGTCTTATTATAATTTTATTGAATTCTAAAAAGAAACTTCACTATCGCGTCCAGACCGTTACAATCTTTGGACACTTAGTCGTTTCATTTCTTTTGAATTCTTACTAAAATTATAAGTATGACAAAGAGAGATCACTACTTACTCATGAGATTTCTCGTAGTTTATTCTTCTCTCTGTCGAAATGGCAAACTACAAAGGTTCTGAGTAATCTTTATCAATGGCTGTCTTGAGGTTTTGGGGTTGAATGGATGTTTTTGAGTTGTTATTATTTCCGTTGTATTTTAAACTATTGAGCATCCAGTTTTTTGCTGCGGCTTTCCAGTTTTTCATTGGGGTCTTACCCCCTACTAACCATCCATTACTTGAAAAATAGTTGTAAAATTTGTTGGCTTCTAATTCTGGAAAGTTTTGTTCTTCGAAATATTTTAAAACCTCCTCTAAAACTGGTAATTTACCTTTATTTTTTTGGCGCAACTTTTTTTGTTTTGGGACCTCTTCTAAATTTTCTACATCAGAAGTTTTTGATTGCTCTTCTTTTAATTTATTTATAGTGTTTGTACTATTTGTATTGTTTATATAAGATACTTCTGCTTGTTCATTAGTTGGTAGGTTACTTGTCTGCTGCTTGTCTTGCACTTGTTTAGTATTTGATTTCTTTTTGGGCTTTAAATTTTGAGAAAAATTAAACATATACACCATACTCCCTTTATAAGGATTGTAGGATGGTTCAGCATTACACACAACGTGTTTGTATAAGATTAGTTGCGTGTTTTAAGCACTAAAGTTAGCAAATAAAAACCTACTTAAAAAAACTTAATTGTTTTCATAAGTAGGCTAAAATTAGCAATTAATTTTATACGTTGTTATGCCACGTTATTTTACTCTATCTTAAGAGCTTTTTGTTGGCTGTATTTTATAAATATAATCGAAATTATACCAGAAATAACACTGCTTATCTGCCAAAATAAATCTTGTCCCGATAAAAAACCAATCTTTAAAATTGTATAACTCATAATTCCACAAAAAATTACTGAAATAATAATTAAGCTTCTAAAAAGTATTTTGTACAAGTTATATATCTTAATGTCTTTATTTTTTATAATATTATGTGTTAAGAAAAGAGTTATGATTATAGCATTTCCAAAAACATTATTTAAACTTTGGAACGATAAAGTACCATCTGTAATAATTTCAGGTAAGGAAAAAATAATACTTAAAATTAAAAGCAAAACTGAAATAGTTATCAATATTCTATAAATAGTTATTTTTTTCATAATTATGATTTTATTCAGCGCATTCGATTAACATTTCAGCGTAAGCTATTACAGCGTATCCAACAGCTATTGGACAAGCAAATGGCGTTGATGGATTTGGAACACAAGTTGTACCAACTGCAACAGTTGATAATGTGAATTTTGCTATTTTAAGAGCACATCTCCATCCGTTTTTAGCTTGATAGTTACTGTTTTTTGCTTGATTTTGGAAATTAATTTTAGATAGTAATAGTATATTTGAAAAACTGTTATATTTTTCAAAGACAGTATTATCTACGTTTTTTTCATTCAAAAGATTGTTTAGGTTTAATATTGCATTATCTATTCCATTATTTTCCCAATCGATTGAAAAACTCTCTAATATTTCTGTATCTAATTCATTTTAAGTTGACTTTTTGTATGTATTTATATTATCAAATACTCTAATATCTAATACATTTTCACCAACTTGATTATTGATAGCTTTTGTTAATCCAATTTTATCTATTTCATTTCCAGATTTAAATTTTTTGTAATTTACTTTTGGTAAAGTTTTAACAATTTTTAATCCTTCTTTAGCAGTTGATAAATCAAATTTTCTTTCTGCTTTTAACTCTGTATCATCTGATGTGCAAGAAGAAAATGCGGACAACAGAAATACAATGCTTAAAATATAGGCGATTTTAGATTTAAATGTCTTAATAGTATTCATTTGTTTTAGATTTATAGGAAATATTATTTTGTTTTATTTCCTTGATTAAACTTGTTTTTTATCATACTTTTCGATTTCTGTTAGGTGAAATGTGGTTAATGCTTACATCTCTCGTTTTACTTTTTCTTTTATTTCGGTTTCAACTTTCAAAATTCCGATTTTGGATGGTCAGTCCTTTTTTGACCGTTATTTTTCTTTTATGTGGCATAACTGGTTATATGGAGAATAAAATTCCTGTTTCTGTGTTATTATTTCCGGATAAAAGGAACTTTTCTTCACGTTTATTCTTTTTTAACACCACCACCATAAGATTTGTTATAAACATAAGTATAAAAAATTAAATAAACTATCAAAAAGAAACCAGAAGAGATATACAGATAGTTGGGTTTTTAAATAGTCTTCTCTAAAACAAATATTAGACGTTCTTAGTAATTGGGCTATATATAGATTTCACAGACATTATCCAAAAAGGAAAACGACTTTTAAAATTGATAGGGGGCGTTGTTTTAAGAATTATGGTTGAAATTTTTTGGCGTTTTTTTTAACCTTTTTATTTTAATAGAAATTTATCAGCAGTAAACCTTTGTTAAATCCTATTGATACAAACAGGTATTAAATTGATGGCAGTATTGTCTTAATGTTATTGTTTAGCAATTACTAGAATAATAAAAAACTGTACATTTAAACTACAACTGACTAACAACTGACTAAAAATAGAAATAAAAAACCGTAAGTACTTATTAATAAAGTAATTACGGTTTTTAAATGCGGAGAAAGAGGGATTCGAACCCCCGGACCTGTTACAGTCAACAGTTTTCAAGACTGCCGCATTCGACCACTCTGCCATTTCTCCAGAAGTCTCATCAGATATTCTCTGAATGCGGATGCAAATATAGAAAGCTTTTTTATTTTGTGAAACAAAAAATTATGAAATTTTATCTTATCTTGAATATAAGACTAACAAATTTCTATCTTATTAATAATCAACACTTATTAAAAAATTAAATTTATTAGAAATCATCTTTTATAAATTAAAATCAAATTCCTTTTAGCTAGTTTCTTATATTTGCTAGCTAAATTATAAGTATTTCATATGTCATTTAATTCTTTTGGAAATTTATTAAAATTAACAACTTTTGGAGAATCTCATGGTACTGCTATTGGTGGTATTATTGATGGTTTTCCTGCTGGAGTAATATTAGATTTAGATGCTGTACAAGAAGAATTAAATAGGCGTAAACCTGGTCAGTCAAAAATTGTGACTCAACGTAAAGAACCTGATACAGTTGAATTTTTATCAGGAATTTTTGAAAATATTTCTACAGGAACATCTATAGGTTTTATTATTAAAAATACAAACCAAAAAAGTAAAGACTATAATCATAATACAGATGTATATAGACCTTCTCATGCAGATTATACTTATGATCAGAAATATGGTCTAAGAGATTTCAGAGGTGGAGGAAGAAGTTCTGCAAGAGAAACTGCAAATTGGGTTGTAGCTGGTGCTTTAGCAAAGCAATTATTATCAAGTATAAAAATTAATGCGTTTACCTCATCTGTTGGAGATATTTTTATTGATAAACCTTATCAAGAGTTAGATTTTAAAAAAACTGAAAGTAATATTGTACGTTGTCCAGATGAAAATTCTGCAGAAAAAATGATTTCTAAAATAAAAGAAATTAGAAAAGCTGGAGATACTATTGGTGGTACTATTACTTGTGTTGCACAAAATATGCCTATTGGTTTAGGTGAACCTATCTTTAATAAATTACATGCAGAACTTGGTAAAGCAATGTTATCTATAAATGCTGTAAAAGGATTTGAATTTGGAAGTGGTTTCTGTGGAGCAAGAATGAAAGGCTCTGAGCACAATGATATTTTTAATGCAGATGGTTCTACCCAATCTAATCTTTCTGGAGGTATACAAGGAGGGATTTCAAATGGTATGGATATTTATTTTAGAGTAGCTTTTAAACCTGTAGCTACAATTATGAGTAATCAACAAACCATAAACTCTAAAGGTGAAGAAACTGAAATTATGGGTAAAGGAAGACATGATCCTTGTGTTGTACCAAGAGCTGTACCTATAGTGGAAGCTATGACAGCTTTAGTTTTAGCTGATTTTTATTTATTAAATAAAACTAGAAAAGCTTAACTCTACTCAATTTTAAATTACAATACACTTATTTA
>Ga0228628_1001261_pt1 | contig 10000 bp, 9 predicted proteins | sample 34DmetaG_FD_183172 | JGI IMG/M metagenome (GOLD analysis project Ga0228628, IMG submission 183172) | Seawater microbial communities from Monterey Bay, California, United States - 34D | ecosystem: Environmental > Aquatic > Marine > Coastal | place: USA: California | collected 2016-09-30
ATAGAGTTTTTTTTGTTATCCCAACCGAAAACAGACCAGCGTGATCCAAACAACGAAAAATGGTTTGCAATGACATCTGATTTAGAATTGGTCGCACTCACGAAACGCTATGACGATGCCTTAGCCGTTGATGCAATATCTCATCGCTTCAAAACCGGCGGTTATGCCTGCCTTTTAGGGCCATCTGGCTGCGGAAAAACCTCGACGCTCAGGATGATTGCGGGGCATGAAACCGTTACCGATGGCGCTGTCATCTTGCAAAACAAAGATATTTCGTTGATGCCACCGGCCCGCCGCGGCACCGCGATGATGTTTCAAAATTACGCGCTTTTCCCGCATTTAAACATCATCGACAATGTTGCTTTCAGCTTAAAAATGAAGGGGGTGACCCGCAGCGATCGGCATAAGAAAGCTGCAGAAATACTTGAGCTGGTAGATATGGAGACGTTCCACAAGCGGTTTCCCGACCAACTTTCCGGTGGCCAGCAACAAAGGGTGGCGTTGGCGCGCGCGCTGGTGACACGGCCGCAAGTGTTGCTGCTGGATGAGCCGCTTTCGGCGCTGGATCCGTTTTTACGGATTAAAATGCGCGCCGAAATGAAAAAACTTCAAGCCGAACTGGGGATTAGTTTTATTCACGTCACCCATAGCCAAGAAGAGGCGCTGGGTTTAGCCGATGAAATTATCGTTATGAATAATGCTAAAATTGAACAAGCAGGCACGGCTCATAGCGTATTCAATGAACCCAAAACCGAATTTGTGGCGCGGTTTCTTGGCGGGCACAACGTACTTGATTTGCCGCATGGCCGCGTTGCCATTCGCCGCGATGCGATGCGCATTCTGCCCGAAACAGACGCGCTGATCTCGGCCCAAATTACCGCCGTTGAATACCAAGGTATTCACGTATCTCTCACAGCCAAAGTTTTTGGTGGGCAAGAAGTGACTATCCTGATGGCGGATAGCGCATTCTTTGCTTCACCAAGCCAACCCGGCGAGGCCGTTGGCCTGAGCTGGGATCAAAACGCTGTCCACGCTTTGGCAGCATAACCTTCCAACAACATCACCAACATTACTGGAGTACAGAAATGATTAAAGAAACCAAACTGAGCCGCAGAAATCTGCTTAAGGGCGCGGCTGCCACGGCTGCTTTTGCAGGAGGATCCACTTTGGGTGCCCCAATGATTTGGGCGCAGAATATCAAGGATGTGACCCTAAGACAGATCGGAACAGGCGTTTCCAACCTGAATGAAATTGCCGAAAAAGTGAAGGAAGATCTTGGCTTTAACCTCACGATGACGGCCCTAGATACCGACAGCGCAGCGCAGCGCGTTGCCACCCAACCGGGCAGCTTTGACATTGCAGATATTGAATATATCTCCTGCAAGAAAGTTTGGCCTGCCGGGAATCTGCAGGCTATGGATGCCAGTAAATTAGACAATTATGACAAGATCGCACAGACCTTTAGATCTGGAAAACTCACGCCCACCAGCACGATTGCACAGGGCACTGCGCCGCATACGGTGGGCTTTGTCGAAGGGCCCAACGGCAAAAGCTTTGCCGATCATGAATCCGGTTGGATGACGATGGTGCCGACCATTTATAACGCAGATACTCTGGGCATTCGCCCCGATCTGATCGGCCGGCCGATTGAAAGCTGGGCTGAACTTTTGAACCCCGAATTCAAGGGCAAAGCCTCTATTTTGGATATCTCGTCGATTGGCATTATGGATATGGCAATGGTTTGCGAAGCAATGGGCGAGATCACCTATGGCGACAAAGGCAATATGACCAAAGAGGAAATCGATAAAACGATTGCGATCTTCACGGAAGCCAAGAAAAACGGGCAATTCCGTGCCTTTTGGAAAACCTTCGATGAAAGCGTCAATTTAATGGCCAGTGGTGAAGTTGTGATCCAATCTATGTGGTCACCCGCCATCACAGCGGTAAAATCGCGCGGAATCCCATGCGTGTATCAACCCTTGAAAGAAGGCTATCGCAGCTGGGGCGGTGGTATGGGGCTTGCAGCCTCATTGTCAGGTATCGAAAAAGAAGCCGCTTATGAATATATCAACTGGTATCTCTCGGGCTGGGCCGGCGGGTTCTTGATGCGCCAAGGCTATTATTCAGCCGTGCCTGAAACCAGCAAAAACTTCATGACAGAAAATGAATGGGGCTATTGGTTCGAAGGCAAAGCCGCAACGGGTGATATTACCTCTCCATTTGGCGATAAACTGGCCGTAGCCGGCGAAACGCGTGATGGTGGATCTTTCTATGATCGCATGGGCGCGGTGAAATGCTGGAACTCTGTGATGACAGAAAACCAGTATATGGTGCGCAAATGGAACGAGTTTATCGCAGCCTAAACCACCACTGACACTCAGAGGGTCCCAGCGCCGCGCTGGGACCCTTCTTTACAAATTCAAAACCCTAAAAATTGTCTGGTTCAAAAATCTATGAGACGACATCTATTTTTCAACGCCCTGTGTTTAAAAGCGGCATGCTATGCGCGCTAGCAACACAATGATTGGCTGGCTTCAGGCGGCGCCTTTGGCCATAATACTGGGCGGCTTCCTAGTGATCCCGATTATAATGATCGTTGTGGTCAGTTTTTGGGGCGCAACCGAATGGTCCATTTATCCCGCCTTTCAATTTGACAATTACGAGTTTCTTTTTTCATCTTGGGTCACATATTCCGTCTTCCTCAAAACCTTTAAATACGCCCTTGTAACATGGGCATTAACGCTTCTTATTGGATTTACAGTTGCGTATTTCCTGGCATTCCATGTGCGCAAATTACCTTGGCAAATTGCCCTATTTTTATTGTGCACGGTGCCGTTTTGGACATCAAACATCATCCGTATGATTTCTTGGATCCCATTTCTGGGCCGCAATGGCATTGCCAATCAAACGCTCCTCAGTTGGGGCATTGTCGACGAACCGCTTGAATGGCTGCTGTTCTCAGATTTCTCGGTAATTTTGGCCTTCGTTCATCTGTACACGCTCTTCATGGTGGTTCCAATTTTTAACTCAATGATGCGAATTGACCGCTCTTTACTAGAGGCGGCCACGGATGCGGGGGCCAACGGGCTTCAGACATTGTGGAACGTGGTCATCCCTCTTTGCAAACCCGGCATTATGATCGGAACCATCTTTGTGGTGACGTTGGTCATGGGTGATTTTATTACAGTGCGCTTCATGAGTGGCAGCCAAAGCGCCAATGTTGGGCGTTTGATTTCAAACGATATCGGCCTGCTGCTTTATCCGTCAGCCTGCGCAACGGCCGTGGTATTGCTGTGTACGGTGCTTATCATCATCGCGATTTTTCTTCGCCTCGTCGACATCCGAAAAGAGCTTTAACATGGCCTCACGTTCCTTGAGTTTTTACATATTAGCCGGGTTTTTCATTCTATTTGTCATCTTTCTCTATGGCCCTATCCTCACCATCGGCATTTTGAGCTTTCAAGGGCCGCAAGGTGGGCTGACCTTTCCCATGAACGGCCTATCCTTATATTGGTTTCGCGATTTGTTCGAACAACAAGCTGTCGGCGATATCTGGGGCAGCTTTCGCAGATCACTGATCCTGGGCCTTGCCGTGATGGTCACAACGGTTGTGGTCTCAGTGCTGGGCGGTCTGGCGTTTCGCAAACGTTTTAAAGGGTCTACCATCCTATTTTATCTCACCGTCACGTCGCTGGTGATCCCGTCGATTTTGGTATCGCTGGGTGTGGGGCTGATGTTTGATCAATTGGGGTTTACCGTGCATTGGAGCAGCTCGGGATTTGGCGCACAATTAACATGGACGCTGCCCTTTGGTCTGCTGATCATGTTTGCAGTCTTCAACCGGTTTGACAAAAGCTATGAAGAAGCGGCCAGAGATCAAGGCGCAACAGCTTGGCAAACCTTCGCGCATGTGGTGTTGCCTATCATTGCCCCCTCTTTGCTGGGTGTGGCTCTGTTTGGATTTACGCTTAGCTATGATGAATTTGCGCGGACCCTCTTAACCTCTGGTAGCTATAACACTCTGCCGCTTGAGATTTTCGGCATGACAACCAACGTCACCACGCCGGTTCTCTACGCATTGGGCAGCCTAACCACAGGGTTTTCATTCATCATGATTGGCGTGTTCTTCTTAACGTTTTGGATCATGTCTTCGCGCAAGAAACGAGCCGGCTCTGATGCTGGCGATGGGATGTTGTAACGCGATGGCCGTGTATCTGATCAACCCAAATAGTACAAAAATCATGACGGAAAACGCGCTGCATGCCGCCCAAGCCGCCGCTCCGGATCTGGAGTTTATTGGATGGACTTCGCAAGACGGCCCGTCAGTCATCGAAGGGCCTGAAGATGGTGCAGCAAGCATTCCCCCGCTGCTCATATTGGTTCAAAAAGCATCGGATGCGGGGGCAGATGCAATAATAATCGCCTGTTTTGATGATACAGGCCTGAAGAAGGCAAAGGAAATTGCCCGATGCCCCGTCATAGGGATTGGACAAGCGAGCTATCACATGGCCTCACTTTTGGCCGAAAAAAGCGCAGTTATAACAACCGTTGAGGCAGCGGTTCCGATTCTTCAGAACAACATTTCCGCCTTGGGGTTCGCCGATCATATCCCGGTTGTAGAGGCCGCGCATATTGGCGTTGCCGAGTTAGACACGGACACGGAAAAAGCTCTTCAAAAATTCAATGCAACGGCGCAGAATATTCAACTGACAGCAAAAATAAACACGTTCATCTTAGGGTGCGCAGGCGCTGTTCAAATTTCATCGGATTTTGCCTTAACGGGCGGATTTACCGCAATAGACCCCGTGACCGCCGCGGCGCGGTTATGCCGGGCGATATCAACGCGCCTCTAAGCGCTGCATCGGGCCTCAGAATTTCTTATCCGCAGTGAAGGCAAAGCAAAGCACCACCAGATTGGTTTTGCCTTAAGGGCTGGAAAGCAATAAGAATTTAAATCTTAGCTGAAATTTAATCTGCTTTCACCCAATTTGGGTGCCATTGGCCTACAGAGCTTACGCATTTTTGGCAGGTTGCAAAGAGGCATGGCGGGTCATCATTTGCCGCCTAAAGAACGCGACAATAAAGATAGCTGTCATGATTAAAATGATCGTAGGGGCCGGAGCGCTATCTATAAAAAAACTGGCATAGGTTCCCAGCAGCATCGACACCATGCACACGATCACAGATACGAAAAGCATTGAGGAAAACCTGCGGACCAGTAAAAAGGCAATTGCCCCGGGCGCTATCAGAAGTCCGATTGCCAAAATAAGGCCTGCCGCAGACAGCGTGGCAATAATGGTTAAAGACAAAGCTGCCAACAAGCCATAATGTAAACCGTTCACCCAAAGCCCCGAAGCATAGGCCTGCGCAGGGTCAAAACTGTGCAACAGCCAATCTTTCCATTTCAACAGCAGTACAAGCCCAACACCCGCTGAAATCAGCCCCGATGTCCAAAGTTCATGCGGCTCTACCCCCAGCATATTTCCAAACAGGATATGATCCAGATGTGCCCCCGTCTCCACCCCCACATACAGCACGATGCCCAGCCCAAACATGCCCGAGAACACCACCCCCATCACCGTATCCTGTTTCACGCGGCTATTGCTTGCCAGATAGCCAGTGGCCAAAGCGCAGGTCATGCCAGCGGCAAAGGCACCAATCAGCAAAGGAATTCCAAGAATAGAGGCCACAACAATGCCGGGCAAAATGGCATGGCTGACAGCATCGCCCATCAACGCCCAGCCTTTCATCACCAAAAAACAAGACAGCAGTGCGGTGGGCACCGAAACAATGATCGAGATCAGAAAAGCGTTTTGCATGAATGCGAACTGAAACGGCAAAATAAGCGTGTTTACATCCATCACTCTTTTCCTACAGCATGCGAGGCAAAATACCCCTGCAGCGCATGTTTGGCTTTGCGTTTTGCGGCCAAAAGCCCATGCGCCGGGGCAAATATAAAGGCAATCAGAAAAATCAACGTCTGCAAAACCACGATGATGCCGCCGGTGGCCCCATCCAAAAAGAAACTTATATAGGCTCCAAAAAAACTGGTCAGCGCGCCAATGGCAACCGAGGTCACGATCAAGCGTGAAAATCTATCACAAAGCAAATAGGCGGTTGCACCCGGCGTCACGACCAAAGCGATCACCAGAAAAGCGCCGACGGTTTGCATGGCCGCCACCACCGATGCAGACAGTAAAACAAAGAAAATAGCTTTCAACAGGCCAGGCCGAAGCCCGATTGTACGGGCGTGGTTTTCATCAAAAAACGTCACCATCAAATCTTTCCATTTGGCCAGCAATACGGCCAGAGAAACGAAACCGATAAGCGCCAATTGCAGCGTATCTTCAGGTGTTATTGCCAAGATATTGCCCATTGTAATCGTTTGCACCGACACGGATATCGGGTTGATTGATACGATAAACAAACCCAATCCAAAAAAAGCGGTGAAAATCAATCCGATGATCACATCTGCCTTTAAACCTGATCGCTCGGATAAAAACAGCATGGCCCCGGCTGCCAAAGCGCCAGCAAGAAAGGCGCCAAGCGCGAATGGCAAGCCAAGAATATAGGCTCCCGCTACCCCTGGCACGACCGAGTGGGACAGCGCATCCCCAATCAGCGACCAGCCTTTCAGCATCAGATAGGCTGATAAAAAGGCACAGACACCTCCCACCAAAGCAGACACCCACATCGCATTCGCCATATAGCTATAGTTGAATGGCTGCAACAAAAGCTCCATCAGCTATTCCCATCGGTCCGCTGCGTTTTGTCGCCATATTGAACAAATGGGCGTTCATCATCGGTAAAGATGGTAATCGCGCGGGCATCTGCATCCTCATGCAGCGCCTCGCCCCCTAATGTGAAATGGCGCAAAACCCCACCAAAGGCGGCTTCAAGGTTTTCGCGGGTGAAGGTTGTTTCGGTTGGTCCATGGCTCAGCACAGTGCCCTTAACCAAAATCGTTCGGTCGCAAAATTCGGGCACCGATCCAAGGTTATGCGTCGAAACCAACATCACGCGCCCCTCGTCTCGCAGTTCTTGCAATAACGCGATAATTTGTTCTTCTGTTTTGACGTCAACGCCAGTGAAAGGTTCATCCAGCAAAATCACTTGTCCATCCTGCGCTAAAGCGCGCGCGAGAAAAACCCGTTTGCGCTGCCCGCCCGACAACTCGCCGATCTGGCGGGTTTTGAACGCCTGCATATTCACACGGCGCAAGGCCGTATCAACCGCATCATAATCGATTTGCTTAGGGCGCCGCAAAAACCCCATATGACCGTAACGCCCCATCATCACAACATCTTCGACCAAAACCGGAAACGCCCAATCCACCTCTTCGGATTGCGGTACATAAGCAACAAGATTTTTTGCCAAAGCCTGTTTCACGCTCTGGCCAAGAATTTTAATAGTGCCCTTGGCAGCGGGAACAAAACCCATAATGGCTTTAAACAAGGTTGATTTACCCGCCCCATTCACGCCCACCAATGCGGTAACCGTGCCGCGCGGAACGTCAAAACTGGCATCCCAAAGCGCGGTATGCCCGCTGCGATAGGTCACCGTAACATCTTGAGCCGATATCCCAATATCCGCCGAATTGTTCAGATCTGTGCGTGAACTGGGTAAGTCACTCATGGTCTTGTCCTTTGCCGCATGCACCGGCCTATTCTCTGGCAAACCCGCCGCTGCGCTTTGATCGATAGATCCGCCCGCGATGGTTACATAGTCTAATTTGAGGCTTCCGACAGCCCTTTCACAACAGTGCTTGACGTAACCCTTAGAAGATCAAGATAGGTTGGGACTGCGCCAGAAGCTGCGCTCAGACTATCAACGTAAAGAACCCCCCCATAAGTTGCGCCTGTTTCACGGGCCACTTGCTGGGCGGGCGCCGCGTTGACTGTGCTTTCGCAAAACACGGCTGGAACCTCGTGTTTCCGGACGCCATCAATCACCTTGCGCACTTGTTGCGGTGTGCCAACTTGATCGGCGTTCATTGGCCATAAATATAATTCTTTCAACCCAAAATCGCGGGCAAGATAACTAAAAGCCCCTTCGCAGGTTACCAACCAACGGCGCTCTTCAGGAATTTTTGCAAGCGCCGCGCGCAACGGCTCAATGGTTCTGCGCAACTCACCTATATAAGCCTGCGCATTGGCCTGGTAGATCGCCGCGTTATCAGGATCATGCTTGATAAAAGCGGCTCGAATATTCTCAATATAAATCACCGCATTGTCCAATCCCATCCAGGCATGCGGATTGGGCAAACCTGCATAACTTCCAGACTCAATGGAAATGGGTGTGATTCCGTCGGTCAGGGTGACGGAGGGCACCTGCTCCAAGTTTTTTAAGAACTGTTCAAACCAAAGTTCTAGGTTCATCCCGTTCCACAAGATCAGATCCGCATCAGAGGCCTTTACGATATCTTGCGGTGTCGGTTGATAGCCATGAATTTCGGCACCCGGCTTGGTAATCGAGACCACATCAGCAGCCTCTCCAGCAACATGTGCCGCCATATCGGCAAGCACTGTAAAGGTGGTCACCACTTTCAGCCGCGCCTCTGCCATTGCGTTTGTTGCGCTCAACCAGACAAAGAGAGCCGCCGCCAGATACAAGACGCGTGTAAGCATGAAAGATCCTTTGCATATCGCTGGCTTCTGTAAATGCAAATCACTCGCAACTGTCAAGCGTTATTGCGAGTTAATCGCAACAACGCCGTCGCCGGATCACGGGCCGCACCAAATTGAAAATAAGTACGCATGATCCCCTTTTTGCTTAAAGTGTTGAATGCCGCCGGCTGTCTAGGCGCCATCCCAGCGCCGCAGCAACCAATACCATTGGTCTGGATTCTCCAATATCCGTTTTGAAAGGCTATCATTGAACGCCTGGGTCATGGTTGTGCTGTCCGAATGCGGAATTGCGGCTTCAAATTCAACATCAAATTCATTGCCATCGGCAATCCGCGTTCCAAAGGCCGGGATCATTGGAATACCATATTTAATCGCCAAATTTGCCGCCGAAAGCGAGGTCAGCGCATCCCTGCCCAAAAAGGGAAGACGGGCACCGTCGGGATGTTTCTCATCTAACATAATGGCGATAACGCGCCCTGCTTTCAAATGCCGCACCAAAGCCCGTGTGCCGGCGCGCCCGGTCGACACGATTGGGTTTCCTGTTGCTTGAATGCCCGCCAGTAACCGCCTTTGATAGTGGCGATTGGCCTGCCGACGATAGACAGCACCAGTTTCTATACCGCGTTTTTTCAAAACCGCGCGGACCGCCTCCCACTGACCAAAATGACCCGAGACAACAATGGCCCCCTTGCCCGCGGCAAAGGCCTTCTCCAATGTTTGCAAACCCTCGCCTGAAACGTGAAATTTATGCGACGCGGCTTGAAATTCTTTCGAGTGATAAATTTCGAACAAGGTGCGCCCCATATGAACGCCCATACGCTGACAAATATTTAACCGCTTATCACGTGGCATATCGGGAAAAATTTTCAAAAATTCACGTTCAAACCAACGCCGCGCAGGCGGGTACCAACGCAGCACCCAACCAATCGAAACCCCCAAAGCCTGCGACCGTCGCGCGAAACTTCTTCCACGTGAAAACGTTATGGCCGACAATAAGGGCAGATATTTGAAGTGATGCCAGGTGGCTCTTATCGAACGAAAAATCATCACCCCTTTTGAAGTTTTGCTGCAGAAATTTCCAGACTAAAAGAACCACCCTGTCGAAAAATTCCAATTTAATACGGTTTTTGAGGCCTTATTTCGTCTATGAAATGCTCTGAAGCTTAAAATTAAAGGGGCAATCAATCGCCAGAGCGGTTCATTGCAGCTGTTTTATAGAATAGGTTGGCGGCTGGCAGGCAAGGTCTTTTAACAGAGTTTTTAGAACCACATCGTGATCGGCGTTGGAAAACGCGCTGGCATACAGCCCCTTCTGTATCAAAACGCTGTCCCATCCGACGGCCTGCGCACCCGCAATATCATGTTCCAAACTG
>Ga0228628_1001264_pt1 | contig 9990 bp, 9 predicted proteins | sample 34DmetaG_FD_183172 | JGI IMG/M metagenome (GOLD analysis project Ga0228628, IMG submission 183172) | Seawater microbial communities from Monterey Bay, California, United States - 34D | ecosystem: Environmental > Aquatic > Marine > Coastal | place: USA: California | collected 2016-09-30
ATAGCCTTGGTTTCCAGCCTCGGCTTGCAGTGTCTTTGCCAGTAGGTCTCGTTGCGTTAGTTCCATTTATTTAACCAAAACCCGGAAGGCCGCTGAAAGCTGCTAGAGTTCCAAGCAAGCCGGGTTGCCCCGGTTGCGTTACTTTGGCTCCCGGAAGAGCACTTAGCGTACCAGTGCCAGTTTGCAAAGCCTGACCGGGATAACCTAAGTTGCCTAGTGTCTGTTGACGCCCAGCATCTAGCATTGCCTGTTGTGCAGCTTGCGCTCTAGCCGCTGCCGCTTGTTGCTCTCTGAGGCCAGTCATGCCCTGACCGAACATAGTTGATCCAAGACCGCGCAAACCACCAGCCGCGCCAGATTGTACGTTAGCCGCTTGGAACTGACCCTGATAATTGGCTTGGTTTGCTTGTTGCTCAAGTTGAGCCTGTTGTAACGCAAACTGATTAGCAGCTTGCATATTGCCAGAACGCGCCGCTTGCTCACGCGCCGCCGCAGCTTCACGAGCTTGTTGTGCAAATTGGCTTGCTTGAAACTCTTGACCAGATGCAAGTGTCCGCGCCTGTTGCACGTTGCCAATGTCAAACTGACCAGATTGCAGTGCTTGAGAAAATGCTTGTTGCCGTTGTTGCGCAGACAGTTGACCAGCTTGACGCAAAGCCTCACCAGCAAGCACACCCTCTTGCACCGCTTGACGGGAACCACCAAAAGCGCCAGCAGCTTGTGCCTGTGCGCCCAATTGGTTTGATGCAAGTTGACGTTGCCGTTCAATGTCGGCCTGACCCGCCTCAATCACATTCTGCGTATAAGGGCTCATATATGGGTTGAGGTTTGTTGTGGCTAACTGATTGACACCAATCTGGCCGGGAGCTTGTGCGGATTGCACAGCACCGACACCCTGCATTTGTTGCGCAGAGCCGACTTGTGCTGATTGCATATTGGTTGGGCTAAAACTTCCCAAGCGTCCGTAAATATCACCCGCTTGAGTTTGATACTGCTGGGCTTGCCCAAATACGTTTGAACCGATCATTGGAACAACCTTTCATCACAATTTGTAGTCAGTAATACCGAGCGCATTGCCGATCCCTCCAAAAAAGTCGCCAACAGCGCCAAAATTGCCCACGCCATCTGCACCGCCACCGGAAAATGCAGGTGCATCAGAGCCAACCACACCATAACTATCAGTGTAATTAGTTGGCCCACCAGAATAATCAGCAGTGGGGAATAGACTGTTGTGTAAGTTTACAGCGTAAGCCGTGGAGTCGGAGTCGCTATTATTATATTGATTTCCACCACCAACGCCGCCAACAGGCATAGTGACAGCCGCGTTTGGATCAACATATCCATATGCGCGAGTTCCGGGTTCACCCGTTACACGATCTCGGTAAAAAGATCGCAAGAATTCGTATTGCCCCGGATAACGCTCTCCGTAAGCAGTTTCTATTTGCTCTTGGAATGGCTGGCTACTGTAAGCCTCAACACCGCCGACATTTACTGTGGGCATTGACGGAGGTGCAACCGTTCCTAAACCAAGAGATCTAAGAAGATCATTTGTGCCGCTATACATTGCAGCCGGGGCAACAGCTTGATATTGTGGAACATCTACTGGCCCAGCACTGTATTGCTCCAACATTTGATTAAGCAAAAAGTTTCTTGCCGCTTCCGTTTGCGGATCAAGTTTGCCTGTTTGCTCAGGTTTGCCAAATAAGAAATCCATGATGCCCATTTTATAACTCCGAACGGTTTAAACATTTATACCATATTTCTTGCACTTTGACACCCCTAGCCATGCAGCCTTGTGATTGACAGTGTTGAAGCCGGAATATTTGGCACAGGGGACGCTGCTGCTGTAGCGTTTAAAAAACCAGCAGTGCTGTCCACCATCCAGTTGACTTCAAGGTAATCATTGGCTGCCACCGTGAATATTTGCGTCCGAGACGTAATCAAAGTTGCGTTGTTTTGGTGCAGTGCAGTTGTCATCGCGCTGTTGTTGATGTCTGTACCGTTAACGCTTGGCCAAAAGTAGAAGTGAACTGTGCTGCTCGACGTAGATGAAATTTGCGCAGAGAAGGCTATAACGTACTCCCCAGCTTCCTCAAACACAATTCTAGTTGCTGGTGTGCCAAGAGTAATGCCGCTGTTTGAGGCTTCAGATGTGTAGGTTAATTTGTACTCTGTGTTTGCGCTTGCCGCCGTTACGTCTGCCGCAATGTAAAAGTCGCCGTGGCCATCCTCAAGCACAACCTGACGCCACTCACCGTTCTTTGAGACTACCGGGTAGCCCTCTTCGCGATCCCAGAGCAAAACGCCATCCTCTGCCGCCGACACGGACGCATCTTTGGCGTCGAGCTGATTCAGAGCTTTGCCAAGGTAGCGGCGCATATTCTCCGCCCACGCCGATAAGTCAAAGGTGATTGGCGGGACAACTCTCATCTTCGCCCACCCTGCCGCGCATCAAGCCGCATAATGCCGACACGCCAATCCGTTGCAACGCTACCCTCAACCCGCATACGCACCTGACGCCCTTGGAAGCGAACCGAAGTCGGGTTGCTCATGTTGAACGGCCCATATTGGCTTTCAGAGCCATTCGGATAGAAGCGCGTTTTGAACGTGGCAGTCACATCGCCCTGCGTTTTCTCGTCAGGGATAAGCTCAACAACATTCATCAGATTGTCGCCAGAACCAATAGAGATAGGCCCGGTTTCGGCATAGGGAGTGCTTGAGCCGTAACTGTAGCCGATCTCATGCTCGTATAGCTCACCATCGCTTGCAATGAACATTGGGTAACGGAACACGCCGCGATCAACGCCAGCGGTGCGATCCATTTCGCCTGTGATCCAGATATTTTCGACAAAGTCATATGCAACGTAGCGGTCGCACTCAATGCTGTCTGCGCTTGGATAGAACCACCAGATTTCATTCCACGCGCTATTAACCACGCAAGACACTTTTGAGCGCTGATCCTTGTTAATATCGCTGAATACATAGTCAGCCACATCACACGGGACGCTCTGAACCCTGCCGCCAGAGTAAACAAAGAAGCCACGCAAACCCATCCAGATCACGCCGTTATCAACAGAAGCCGCCGCACGGGGCGCTATAAGCCCACAGGAGTTGCCAACGCGCTCCACTCCATAAACAAACGGCGGGCCTGAGTAAGTCAATGTGTGGGCGTCTTCTGTGGTCAGAATGAGCGACTGGCCCCGTGTGCGCAGCCCAGCCAAAATAACGCCGTTGGTTTGCAGGTTTATGTCACCAGCTTCGTTTGTAGCTGCTGGCGTCCAAGTTGTGTTATCTTCTCTATCCGACCATTGGACTTTGCGAGGATCGTCGCCAGCGCCGAAGCATACAACAAAGCGCTCCTCCGTTACCATCATGCCAGTGCAATCTGTGGGGGCGTTTGCAATAAGCGCGGCGTCCGTTGCGACATCATTCCGCCACTCGTATAGCTTGCCGTCATCGTATGACATTGCCAGCAAATACTCCCCCCAATTCTCCAAAGACCAAGTTGTCGCCGGGAGGATGGTTTCAGTGTCAGCGCGTGGCAAGCCGTATTCTTCGTTGCCGTAAAACCCGCCGCCGTATGCCGTGTTGATGTTTGCATCGATGCGACCAGCGGTGAGGCCAGCCGGTGTAATGTCACTCACAGTGCCATTTGCGTTGATAACATACAGGCTATTGTATGTACCCGCCGCCACCAGCCGCAATCCGTCATTCTCTTCCCACGCAAGCATGGATCGGGCAACGCCGTTAAGATCAACAGATGCTCTCTGCCGCCATCCACCAACAGGACGCAGAGCATCCTCATGCCAGCGGACGAGGTTAATGTCCCGCCAGCGGCCCTGAGACATAAGGTCAGTGCCGTTGCGATACTGGCCAGCGGGGAGTTTGAGCGGAATTAGAGGCATGGTTTCGCCTTATGTTTTTACTATGAGCTTTGTAGCAGATATTGCCGTTCCCGCCAAGACGCTTGGGTCGGCGGGGGTCTCGCTTAGAGTGCCATCTGTCTGGACGTAATACTGCTGCCCAGCGGTGAGGCTTAGTTGGTTTGTGGATACAGTGCCTACGATGTCAACGGTTGCATTGTCGCCATCGGCTACTTCTGCTCTGGTGACGTTTGTATATCCTGTTTGAAACACGACCGAGGTTCCGTAGCTGGAGTTGCCACCGTCTCTATAACTTATAATTATTTTTCCTGCACTAGAGTCATACACAGAAGTTGTACGGGATACGGAGCTTGTATCAAATACAGAAGGCGATTCAAATGTAATAGAACTTCCAGACACAGCGCCCACAACTACGCTGCCCTTGTTGGAGTCCCCAGCATTTGGGTAGGCAATAACAACTCTATTTGCGGTAGCATCATAAGACGGTCCAAGCGTTTGCTCAGTTGAGGCGGAATTAAAAACAACCTCTGACCCAAAGCTAATAGAAGTACCACTAACGGCACCTACAACAGCAGTGCCGTAAAGAGAGTTTTCACCATCAACGTATGCAACAACCACCTTACCTGCACTAGAGTCATACGTTGCACCTACATAATAAGATTGCGCACTCGCAAAAGTAGTTGCTGAACCAAAACTAATTGACGTTCCGCTTACTGTGCCAACAATAGCCTTGCCGTAGTCGGATTCTCCAACATCTCTGTACGCAATAACAACCTTGTTGTTAACAGAGTCAAATACAGTTGCGGTATTGGATAGACTGGTGCTTGAAGAGGAAAAAACAACCTCGCTACCAAAGCTGATAGACGTACCACTTACTGTACCAACGATAGCCGTCCCATAGTTTGAGTTTGCACCGTCTCTATAAACAACAACAACTTTGTCGGCGCTGCTGTCGAAAGTTGCCGAAACGTCATATGTAGTAGCACTCGCAAAAGTAGTTGCTGAACCAAAACTAATTGACGTTCCGCTGACCGTTCCAACAATAGCCTTGCCATAATCTGAATTACCGTTGTCCCTAAAAACAACAACAACTTTTTCCGCTGTTGCTTCGTAGGTAATAGCAACGCTATAAGTGTTTCCCGTTTCAAAAACTACGGGAGTGCCAAAGCTGATAGAGGTGCCACTGACAGTGCCTACAACTGCGGTTCCTCTGTTGCTATTGCCTTGGTCTCTGTAAGCTAACACTAATCTATTTGCAGCGGCATCATATGTAGAAGACAAATTAACAATAGAGGCACTTTCAAAAACCGCAGGGGTTCCAATCTCCTGCTCTGCGCTACCCTCCACCGCAACCACCCCACCAGACATGCCGATGTAGTTCTCAGAGGTGAGGTTGGTGGAGGCGTTTTGAAGCACATTAGCTTTGCCGCTTGCGCTATCTTTTTGGTAAGAAATAACTATTTTGTTATTTGTCGAATCAAATACTGCCGATTGATATGAAGGGCCATACGAGTCAATTTGAAATGACGGGTCAAAGGTAATGGACGTCCCAGAAACGACTCCGACGACAGCGGTCACAGCTTGCGAGGCAACGTAAGCAATGACAATTTTGTTAGTTGATGAATCAAATGCTACCGAAGGCCTAACTGGAGAAACATCTTCAAAAATAACAGGCGTTCCAAAGCTAATTGACGTGCCGCTTACAGTGCCTACAATCGCAGTGGATTTATTAGTGCTATTTTTCCGGTACGCTGCAACTACTTTGCCATTTGTTGAGTCAAACCCGATCCCTATACTGTCAACACTTGAGTCCATAGACGCAACAGAACCGAAGGAAATGCTTGTACCGCTTACCGTCCCAACAATAGCTTCAGCGTTGTTGGAGTAGGGCCATGCAATAACAACCTTATTGTTGGTCGAATCAAATGTTGAAGAAATGGGGCCAATGCCTACACTTCTAAACACAACGGGCGTTCCAAAACTTATGGAGGTGCCGCTTACGGTTCCGACAATTGAAACCGAGTAATAAGAAGTTCCGGGGTCTTTGTATGAAATCACAACTTTATTATTACTGCTGTCAAAGACAGTTGATATATTGTCTACGTTTGCCGACGAGTCAAAGACCACCGGAGTGCCAAAGCTAATAGAGGTTCCAGAAACAGTACCTACAATTGCATAGCCTTGGTTGGGGCTTTCAGGCCTATAGCCAATAACAACTTTGCTGCTATTTGAATCGAAGGTAACGTCAGCACTGGAGACAGAACTGCTCACAAATGTTACGGGCGTCCCAAAGCTGATAGACGTGCCACTAACCGTTCCAACTACAACTCTCCCGTAATTTGCATTTCCACTATCTCGAAATATGATTACAACTTTTCCGATTGAAGAGTCAAAAGTTGACTTTACAAACTCGTTGACACCTGCCGACTCAAACTCAGATTGAGTACCTAATGTTTGGCTAGAATTCGCAATAACACTTACAGTGCCATCACTGTTCACAATAACAGGTTGGCCGCTTGGCAGTGTACCAGATGCAACGGCCTTGAGCTTACCGCCCTCTTGCTTTGGAATGGTATCTAGTGCCATGTCTTAGCCCTTCACGATAAGTTTGGTTGCAGCTACAGCAGTGCCAGCGAATACACTTGGATCTGCTGGTGTTGTACCCAACGTGCCGTCCGCCTGGACGTAGTAACTCTGACCTGCGGTCAAGCCAGATTGGTTCTCGTCTACAGCGCCCTTGATGTTGATCTTAGCGCCTTGGCCATCAGGTGCGCCTGTAGCGGCTATGCCGATGTAGCTGTCTGCATTGGTGAATGGTGGCGAAAACACTGAGGACTGCCCCTGCTGCGAATCTGTGAGGTTTCGATACGCCAAAACAAGTTTGTCGTTGTTGTCGAACGCACCAACTGTTTGATCTATGTTTTCTGATGAAATCGCAGAAGAGCTTCCAAAAGAAACATCCGTGCCGCTTAAAGTTACAGGGTAGATATCTACCCCGTAAACAATAAAGAACTTATTGCGACTGCTGTCAAAAACAACGCTGTCAACAGCTTTAACATCTGTAGTAAATTGTGTGCCTGCGCCAAAGCTAACCGAAGTTCCACTTACAGTTATGGATATGGCCTTGCCGTCATACGGCGATACGTTATTCCGATAACCTATAACACCCTGTCCAGTGCTGTCATTCATAGCCAGTATTCTATATGTGCCGCCAACACTCGATGATACAGGTGTCCCAAAACTAATAGACGTACCACTGACAGTGCCGACTACGGCTTCTATAATATTTGAAATTCCATACGCTATAACAATTTTATTGTTAGTGCTGTCAAACGCAGGAGACGTGGAATAAATGCCGCTCGATTTGAAAACTGCCGCCGAACCAAAGCTAATTGACGTGCCGCTTACTGTGCCAACAGCAGCCGTTCCAGCCTTAGAGCTATTATCATTACTCCAAATAGCTACAACCTTATTGCTGTTACTATCGAAGACAGAGCGGACATACTCCACCCCGCTTGACTGAAAGCTAGCTTTAGTACCAAAACTGATAGATGTTCCACTAACCGTGCCGACAACTGATTTGCCGTTGCCTGATGCACGATACGTTAAAACAACCTTATTATTGCTACTATCAAAAACAACAGTGGTGTCCTCCGTACCAGAACTTTCTGCAACAACTGGCGTACCAAAGCTAATAGACGTTCCGCTTACGGTTCCAACAGCAACAGTGGCGTAGTTAGTGTTGTTGAGGTAAGCAACCGCAACTTTGTTATTGCTCGTATCAAAAGTCGCAGACGGCTTCTGTATGGACGTTGTGGAAAAAACGGCTTCCGACCCAATACTCCCGGAACTCCCCTCAACAACACTCACAGTTCCATCGGAGTTCACAACAACAGTGTCACCAGAAGCTAACGCACCACTGGCAACGGCCTGTACTTCTCTCGCTTTTCCAGCGTTACCAATGATGCGCATTTAGATTATTCCTCGTCGTCGAGTGTCGGGTCTACCCAGTCAGGGTTCAAGGTCCAAGTTGTTCCGTCAAAGAAATACTTGTTGCCAGACCAATCGTCTGGGGCGTTTGTCACGTTGTCAGTGACGGTCACCGTGGTGCTGTTCAAGTCACCAATGATGAACTGTGCAGGATCACCAACTGTGATGTTATCAGCAGTAGCAGTGATGGTCACATCATCAGCAAGCAGGTACTTGCTCAAGCCGCTTGATGTTTCAACGATAGTCTTCATGGGAGTTACCCTTTCACGATAATAGAGTTAGAAGATATGGCCGTTCCAGCCACAACAGACGGATCGGCGGGGGTTGTACCCAACGTGCCGTCACCCTGCACATAGTAAGTCTCGCCAGCAGTTAAACCAGATTGGTTCTTGTCCACGGAGCAAGTCGAGTTAAGTGCTGCGGATTGTCCGTCAGCGTAGCCGCTATTGGCAAAACCTACGAAGTTCTCGGAGGTGAGGTTGGTGGAGGCTGGCGCAAAAACAACATAAGTCCCGTACCCAGAGTTGCTAGTATCCTTATAGGCTATAACTATTTTTTGAGCGTTAGCGTCATAAGTTGCGCTCTGTCTATCTGCATCTCCGCTTTCAAAAGCAACAGGCGAGTCAAAGCTGATAGAAGTGCCGTTAACAGTGCCAACAACAAGGTCTCCGGCAGAAGAGTCTGCGGAATCTTGATAAGTTATAATTACTTTTTTAGCAGTCGGGTCATAAACGGATGACCTTGCGGGTGCGTTGGATGCGTAAACCACAGATGTTCCAAAACTAATAGAGGTGCCACTAACCGTGCCTACAACAGCCTTGCCGTCATTGTTACTAAGTCGATAACCTGTAACTGTTTTCTGGGCATTCGCATCGTAAGTGGCGGTTATAGAGTCTGACTGTGCGCTTTCAAAAACTACACTAGAGCCAAAGCTGATAGACGTGCCACTAACCGTGCCTACAACAGCCTTGCCATACGTTGTGTTTCCTTGGTCAGTATAAAAGATGACAACCTTTTGCGCACTTGCATCATAAACAATAGAGTTGTTAGTGGCTTGATTGTAAAGGTGGACAGCTTCAGATCCAAAACTAATAGAGGTGCCGCTAATCGTGCCGACGATGGCAACACCGTAAAAACTCGAATTGCGGTATGCTATAACAACCTTTTGCGCATTGGCATCATATGTAATATCGTAATCACTAACATAAGCACCATGATAAGTTGCGATGCTTCCAAAGCTAATGGAAGTTCCGCTAACTGTTCCAACGACGGCCTGATTATCAAAAATTACAACAATTTTTTGAGCGTTGGCGTCATAGGCTAATTTTACAATATATCCTTGAGCAGCAACCACCACCTCAGAGCCAAAACTAATTGATGTCCCACTTACAGTGCCGACAACAGCCTTTAAATTTTGGGACGAATTGTCTGTAAAGACAATCACAACTTTCTGAGCATTATCGTCGTAAACTGCGGCGTTGCCTGAGTTAGCAACTGAAGAACTCCGGTACAATCCGGGGGAGCCTAATGCTTCAGAAGAACCGGCCACAACACTCACAGTGCCATCTGAGTTCACAGCAACAGTATCTCCAGTGGCTAACGCACCAGAGGCGATAGCACGAACTTCACCATCTACAGGGGCGTTGCCAATAAAGCGCATTAGCTGATCTCTTCGTAGCTTACGATAACTTCCAAGTCGTTTGCTGTGCCAGCAGTGACGGTGATGGAGCGATCTTCCTCAAGGTAAAGGGCTGTGTTCTTATCAACAGCAATAAGCGACGAGTCAGCAGGGACAGATGCAGTCGCAACCAGAGAGTAAGCTGTGCCACCGCCAGCAGCGGCGCTGTGCACATCCACAGTAACGTCGCAGGCATTTGTGCCATCGACATTGGCAATCTGGATCATGTTGATCTTGAAAACCTTGCCACTAGATGCAGCGTTGCTGACCAGCGTTGTTGCTGAGGTTGAAGACAAAGCCACCAACGCCGACTTGGCAGTGATAGTGGCTACATTTACTACGTTTGGTGCGGCCATGTGGCTTCTCCTTAACCGAAAACAATCGCCATTGCGATTGCCTTACCTGTTGTTGCAGCTGCATCGAGCTGCGGTTGAATAG
>Ga0228628_1001265_pt1 | contig 9982 bp, 9 predicted proteins | sample 34DmetaG_FD_183172 | JGI IMG/M metagenome (GOLD analysis project Ga0228628, IMG submission 183172) | Seawater microbial communities from Monterey Bay, California, United States - 34D | ecosystem: Environmental > Aquatic > Marine > Coastal | place: USA: California | collected 2016-09-30
CCAAGGCTGGCCGACTCAAGTTGTATGACCTAAAGGATTCCGGGGACATTGAGAATGATGCTGACATTGTTCTGCTTATGTATCCGTCAAGCGGTGATGTTGAGTCCTCAAAGGACGTAGACAGCCGAGGGGCGTTCACTCGCTTAACCTATGAGATCGCCAAGAACCGTGAAGGTGAACGTGATATCGGTGGGTTATTTAAATTCTATCACTGCACAGGGAGGTTCGGACAATGACGGAGGAAGAAGTAGCACAGTACATAATGGCAGCATTCCCAAGGATGCACAAGCTGACCAAAGCCGAGGACGAGTTCAGTCCTTTTGATTACGAGAGCATTGATTATCTGGTTGAGATTAAGGTACGCCGGAAGGCATATGACCCCTGGATCATAGAGCAGTTAAAGGTTGATACCAATATCGGTATAGCTGAATCAGTAAAGAAGGACTTCATTTATGTGAACGGATTCCAGCACCTGCTGTACGCTTGGAATATATCTAAGCTAATCCGGGATGACTATGACTTCGGGTTCGAGGATCGTGAGATGCCTTGGACTACGGACTTCGATGCAGTACAAATAATAACTAAGCGCACTGGGTACTTGTACAACGGCAGCGCACTAATCATCAACACGGAGGGACTATGATAACTAAAGAAACATCAAAGGACATAAAGGTAAACGGAGTAAGGGTAACTTGTTACTCAGATGGTAGCGTGGAGAGCCACGACAATCGCAGTCGCGGGAGATCATTTGGCAGTGATGACGGAAAAGGATACCGCAGGATAATGATGAAGTGGACATCATCATACGTTCACGAATTGATTGCAATGGCCTTCGTCGGCGATCGACCTAAGGGCTATGACGTTGATCACATCAACGGGAATAGGTCGGACAATAGACCATCTAACTTGCGGTACGTGACTCGATCACAGAACCTCAGGGGATACCAGAAGGTTCGAGGTAATTCCAAGTACAGAGGTGTATCCATCAATAAGTCAAACCCTAAGTTTATTGTGAGGGTGGGTCTAGGTAGAGATGGCAACTATAAGAATAAATACTTAGGGTCATTCACTGACGAGAAGGATGCAGCTATTGCTCGTGATACCTTCTGCTTTGAGGAACTAGGTTTTCCACTAGAAGGGTTAAATTTTCCTGAGTTATTTGTTGACAAGCAGGAGGATTCTGTACAGGTTTCCAGTATGCAAAACACTGAAGAAAACATTGAGCGAGTTCAGACCCAGATTGAAATGATTCGGCAGGAATCCAGGCTTCTGTCGTACCGTATTGACCGTATGACTGAACAGCGAAAAGGTCTTCAGGAAGAGAAGCGCAAGCTTAAAGATTTCCTTACGCAGGCTAGAAAGCCATAGTGTATAATGCAGTACGAGGTAAGCTGTAGGAGTAATCCGCAGCGGGGCTTTTATGTTCGTCCTTTTTGATCCCTCGTTTCGTTACGGTAGCCCCGTCCTCTGTGTGTTGAGGGCGGGGCTTTTTGTTACCTTGGGTTGTTACTCCCCTAGGGCTTCGGAGTACATTTCAGTCATCTTTTTGCGGAACTCAGGATCCGCATCAGCATCGTCCATCAATGCACGGGTAGAGTTGCTACCCACAAATAGACCACTTATGACCCTATTCATAAGTTTATTATACTGATCGCCACTTAATATCTTTTTAAACGGGAATGGAGTGGCAATTTGTGCAGCTAGAATATGCTTTGCAAACCGATCACTTACCGCAGCGGGAAGTTGGGAAAAGAACACACTGATAGCCGTTCCACTGGTTGCTGCCCCGACATTTCCAGATGGCTTCGCTCCACGTTGTACGGAGAACCTTTTGATTCCGTCGTTCATTGCTTTTATATTTTGGTAGGATTCCTTGCCCAGTATAGCGATTAGCTGATCCTCCTTAGCTATTAACTCCTTGGACATTAACCCTGGGTTCCATAACTGAAAACCAGCTTTTCCCATTTGTGCAGCATCAGTTCCTCGTCCAGCTTTACGGGTCAGCGATTGATAGATTGCCATTTTAAAGGAATCAAAAAGCTCTGGAGATTCGCCCTGCATTCTTTTGATCATTTTAGTGACATCGGATGGATTAGATTTTAAAATACCATCAGCAAGTGACTCCATTGTTGTTGAGTTATTCGGAAGCGGGATTTTACCCTGACCCATCAATTTAACTAGTTGTGATTTTGTTAATTTGTCCAGGGCTTTCTTCTGGGCTATTTCTTCCGCTCCAATTTTAGCTAATTCCCGTTGGCTTTTAGCTACACCCTCATTCATAATCCGATTGAAAGTTTCGGCAGTAAGTCCTTCGATGACTTCATCTTTACTATCAGCAAAAGCAGCAATTCGCTTTAATGTTTCAACCTTCCTGTTGAATCCTGCTTCTCCTGCCGCTGGCCAAAGGCTTCTGGCAATGTCTAAATCAGCTGGACTAAACTTTAACGCACTTCGCGGGATTGGCTGACCACCTGTCAATCCTTTGCTGCTCAACCAGGCTTCCCGAAGTAGCTTCTTAGCCTCCAAGGAATTACCAGATGACCGAAGGAAGTCCTTGACGTTTTTAGGGTTTCTGAGGGCAGTGCTAATAACTTCCGTGCCGCCCAATGATAGCTTAGGAAGCACTACATTTTCCCCTCTGGACGCAGAATTGATAGCCTTACTATAGTTTTGACCTATTTCGGGTCGAATAGATTTAAATATATCGCTTTCTCGGAACGGTAAAACTGTATTGCGGAAGTCCTTGTTTGCTGCATTAAATGCTTTCCGGGCTTCAGGTGAAGCGCGGTTAAGTAACGTTGCTCGCTTCTTCCTTAACTCATCTGCTAGCTTCCTGTATGAACTGGCATTAAATCCTGGTGTGGCTGCACCACGCTTTGTTTTTTGCTCTATAAGTTGAACCAGCTCGTTGATTTGCTTGAAGCTGATTGACTCCCCAGCAATGTCCTCCAGCGAGTCAACTGCTCGACCAGATGCTGTGCGACCCGTTGGTGCAAGGACACGTATTACATCGTCCTCATTGTCAAGAATCGCTTGATTCTTAATCTTTCCAAATACGCTGGATAACTCACTAGCACTTGCTCTCGCATTCTGCATCTTGAAATATGCATCCTCAAAAGCCTTCCTTGAAGCTGATTCAATCTCCACGTACTTGCTCGCCATCCTTTGCTGAAACTTCAGTCCAATTTTTTCTGGTGAAACGTCACCTGTAGTGACGACATTCTTAGCTTTACGTTGCAACTCCGCATCAAATGCCTTCTTTGCTTCTTTGCTTGCTCGTGATCTAGCTTGGCCCTCAGTAGATGCCTGGACACTAGCTTTTTCGATTGCCAGATTATCAAGAGATGATTGGATCTTATCTATATCATCCTTGGTCTGTTTGACCATATTGCCCATTCCCTTTCGGATGATCTTGTCGGATCCCTCAGCAGATAATTCTTCCACCCCGAATTCATTAATCACTCTTTGCCCTGCTGCATCTCGAACATCCTCCATAAACGCCGCCGCTGTACTATCAGGAAACTTCGATGCAATGTCTTGTGATCGCTTTATACCCTCCTCACCCTGCATCATATATGTAGGGACTCTTCGGTTGAGCATTTCTGAAGTCTTTGCAACCTCCTTAGAAGCAACGTCAACTCCCTCCTTCCCTAATAGCCCCTTAAATACTTTGCCAGCCTTCATTGTTCCTAAGTCAATAGCAAAGTTAACGGCCATTTCCTTAGCTCTTCTATCGCGTATTTCAGATAGATCAGTATCCAAATCAAATGCCTTCTTGGCAAATACGTCCTGAGCTGCCCCAACTGTTGCCTCTGCTGCTGCTGAAGCCGCTGCCGTTGTGGCTAGAGGTACTGTGCCAACCGATGCCACAGCGGTAGGAGATGACGCTAATAAAGCAGCCGTACCCGAAAGGATACCTGCACCAACAGGCAGGATGTCCCCGACAATATCTGCGGTTATATCTGCGAACTCAAATTCCATTGAGTCAGCTAGGCTCCACTCTCCAGTCTCTGGGTCCCTGAATAATAGAGTTGGGTTCCCCCCAAGGTTTAAACTGGCAACATTATCCTCTCCGTACTCTCTTCGCAGGATAGCTGACTTACTGGTTTGATCCTGCAAGAAATCCAATTTTGACCTCAATCCAAAGGGCAAGGACCTTGAATAATTGAACTTATCTTCCGGTATGTTTAGTGCCGCAGGAATACTCCGAGAGTAAAACTCCTTGGAGGGTTCCATCGTGCGTCTGCGTCTTCCCTTACTTGTGATTCCGGACTCCCTGAACTGGGGTCCAGCAGCTAGTGACTCAAGAGCTACCTTCTGCCTGTTCTTTAGGAATGCGGTAACATCATTGTACGTTATATTCCCATCAGCCTCAAGCGTAAGCAAAAGACCAGTATCTGTAGTAATGTTGTATACTGGCATATATATTTGGTGGTGTTTACTACTTTTTCTCTGTTATCACAATGCCGCTAGGGGCTTGGAATCCCGTAAGACCACTCGCCTCCGAAGAATACATTGACTCAATATTTCTTACGCCCGATGAAAGCACCTCGGATGGCATAAGCCCTTCAAAACTTGCTGGACCACCTCCACTTGCAATGTGATTAGCAAATGCATTTTTTGCATTTATAACATCAGAGAGTACATTGCGAGCATCCTTGAGTCGGGCAATGTTAGTTGCTTCATCGAGGGCGGGATTATAACTTGCTGACACCAATCTCTCAGCTTCGCGCTGAGTAAACTGAGCACCCAGAGTGTCCTTCAATCCCTGGAAAACAACCTGTCTGACTCTGTCAACCGCCTCTTGACCGCTTGGATTGACGAGCTGTCTAAACAAATCACTAATCCCAAGTGCCTCTGGCGTTAAGTCGGATATATTTCTTGTGGTTACTTCACCCGAAGTCAACTTATTTACAAGGGAGTCATATGTATTTAAATTTGCTTCAGCTTGTTGGCGACCACCAGTATACCAAGGGCTCAGGGATTTTGCCATCTCTTCTAGTAGTTTATCCTGACCTGAAGTTAATCCCGCATCTGCGTCCTGCGGTCTAAATGTTCCCATCTGTGTGACGTACATTTGCCCACTGGAGTCAAATTTTACTGTGGGGTCATATCCTTGATTCCTAAGATCGGTGACTTCCGCCTCAGTGACCTTCTTCCCTGTGATGCCTTTTTTCGTGATATCGTCAAAACCAAGTACCTTCCCTGGATCGTACTTCAATGCACTCAATAGGGCTGCACTAGATTGATCCTCAGTAATAGCACCCAACTCAACCAGACTATTCACTTCATCAATGGCCTTTCTCAAATCACTTGGTTTTGCGGATTCTGCGGCTTGCTTTAGTTCACTCTCTAGGATCGATTGCTGCTGTTTGTAGGCAGCTTCTTGAGCGGCCATCTGTTGCTCCTGGAGGTACTCTGCCTCAGCTTGCTTTCCTTGCATCTCAGCTTGCATTTGAGCTGCCCTTAAAGCCTTACCGCCACCAACTGCGCCACGCAGTTGAGCAGTTGTGTAACCACCGTAGGTACGAGGACCAGTAGTACGCTCTCCAGCTACACGTGTATCACGCTCAGTGATTGTCTCACCCGGTTGTTGCATACGTGCAGCCGGTCGTCCTTCACGTTCCGCAGAAGCATATTCATAGGCAGCTCTACCAGCATCTCCAGTAAACCCACGGGACATAGAGTCATCAGCGTACATAGGGGACTCAGCACGTAGTCCAGCACTAGGTATAGCAGCACCACTAAGAAACTCACTTAGAGGAATCCCCGATTGTGTTACTAGCCCAGATGTCACTGGGGCGGCTGGACCAGCTTGGACTGTAGCCTGTGAGAATCCAGTATCTGGATCAAACGTCCTGCCCATACGTGCGGCAGCGGCTTCACCGCGTGAAATTTGTTCTGGTGTCAACGGTCCTTGTGACCTGTACTCCTCAAAGAATGCTTGAGGGCTACCAGGTGCGCCCTGTGGTATTTCTGGTGCTGCTGGTTGAGAAATAGTAGGATCAACGCCACTATCGGTTGGATATGCCCCAAACAGATAGTCGTCAGTGTATCCGTACTGCATACCCTGTTCTGGGTACAGTAGTTCCTCTTCGGGTTGATATGCTCCAAAGGGAGAGAAGGGTGAGTAACGGTATGGTGAATAAAAATGTTGCGCCATAGAGGTATTATATCATAAGTAGTTTAGTTTCTATGAAACTTACAGTCAAAAAACTCTTAGCGTTTTCGACTGAATATGTCGTTGTTTAGGCGGTGTAAACGAGCCTGCTTTACCCATTCGGGTTCATAAACAGTTTCCTGAGGAATTTGATTCCTCAGGAAATGATGATACGCTAGAAGCTGATCCCGGCTCCCCGCCCTCATACGCGCCCTTTCATCACGCACTTTTTGGGCGTACGCAAAGTTTTTAGAGTTTGTCTGAGAACCACTAGAGCGTCCATTACCGAATAACATTCCCAAGATTGCTCTTTGTTGTTCTTCGGAATGGCTCGAAAATGATCCACCTATTTTTGGGATACTTCTACCTATAGTTTTACCCGTTGATTTTGAAATTACCTTGTCTGGGCCCCAGCCTTGCTGACCTTGACCAAATAGTCCTAGGAGGTTACTTGGATATTCATTCGGTATATTATAATTATAATTCATAATGTTATTGCTTCACAGGGTTATGTTGCCAAAAGGCTGAGAGGGTATTAGATTTACCGAGACCTTTTGGGACTCCTATGTCTTGACTATAATTATAAATAGGTATTAGTAATTCCGACTGAATGATGACCAATATTGATCTAGGTATTTGGTCGCGTCTTCTTTATTAAGTTGTCGAACCTCAGGCGGAAAAAAGATCGTACCAGGACTATCCTTCATTGCAATTTTATGCCTAACCATTGCTTCCTTGGCTAATTTGTTGTATACTAGGTCATTCATAGGATTACCTTTCTCGTGTGGTAAACCCCAGACTGGTGGACGAGATTGACCTATCGGTGTACCAGGAGGCACTGGCCCGGTCACACCCTGTCCCCAGCCTTGCTGACCTTGACCAAATAGTCCCGGGAAGTTACTTGAATATTGATTTTGTGTATTATAATTATAATTCATAATGATATTATATCATAGGGGTGAAGGGTCTAAGAGTAGGTGTAAAAATCCAGAGAGTCGATTTCGAAAGCAAATACATTTGGACTAGATTGCGTGAATTGAAGTGACTCCCAACTATATGTGTCAAAGTCATCTCGGATTCCACAATCTGATGATTGCATCATAGTGGTTACGCTATCTTGTTCAGGACAGTAAGCTGACCTTGGAATAGCGTGCGACCATCTCCACGTATCTGCAAATCAAGCTGAGTACTGTTACGAAGTTTCAGTCTCTCTGTAACATAGGAGTTAATCGGGTTCATAGTACCAACCCAATTGATTCCACTTTGTGACAGTGAAGCAGTAGCAACTGTCTCAGGTCGGATGACTAAGGTGCTGTGGTCATATTCAGTAACATTGGTCACCTGCCCGTCCGAGTAAGGGGATAAGGTAGTAGCGGCAATAATGTTATTACCACTCTCGTCGCGCTTAAATGGAAACTCATATTTCGGCCAATTCCCTTTTGCTTCAAGCACTGGCAGCCTGCCCGTGCCCGTAGCCGAAAGGGATGAAGCTTCTAAATATACTAATGGGGCGGATTGAAAACCAGCTCCTCCCGTATATAGATTTACATAAGTTATAAAACCACCACTGCCTGTGAAAGCACTAGCAGAAGCATAAGCTGTCCCGCTTGGATTCGTGTTTATTACGACATTTGAAGTGCCAAGGTAGCCAGCTAGACCCAGCCTAGTTCCATCTATATTTAGGGATAAAAAAGCACCAACCGAAAGAGACTTTCCAGGATCCAAAATTTGAATACTAGTTATGGCTCCATCTAACCTTGGGCCACGCAGAATATAAACACCATTTGTACCAACAACCCCACCGACGGGATTAGTATCAAAACTCAAGGTTGGTACACCACTGGATACGCTAATGCTTCCAGTGCTCTCATTATCCGCTCTATCAACCCACTTGAATGCATTATTGTAAGTCCCGTCGGGCAAGCCGTTAGTATGACCTACCCGCATAGTAACACCTGATGGTGCATAAAAATCCCCATCCTCATTTACAAATTTAAGCGTCCAATCATTGGTTGTATCACCAACGGTAAATGGGTTAAGTTCAGCTACGCCGTTAGCGCAGTCCCCGTCATTTGTGTAAATAGTAATTTCTGGCATAATAGTTAATTTAGTGTAAAGCTGCCATTAGGTATATAGCTAATGAAGTGAGGTCCCGTTCTATAATAGTCCGGTGGAGATGGTGGTGGTCCTTCTGATGAACCTGTAGAACTAGACCCTCCTGAGTGCCTAGTAATTTTTTTACTGTTCCAAATTACTTTAGCAGTCCACGGGGAAGTGCGATATTCGTAGGACCACCCGTCAAATGTATCAACACTTACAGTTGCACCAAGAGTCCAATCAGCTCCAGCAGCAATAGCCTCACTCCTGGTTACGATCCCTATTCGGAATCCGCTGGTTCGCCAGTTGGGATTTCCTCCTGGCGGTAAGTCCACGGACCCTCGATACCAATCCGCCGCCCTTTGTGGATTAAAAATATCAACTTCACCAATCCTTAGTCTCATATCGTCGTCAAATGGTCCAAGGGCAGTTACAATAATCTTCTCTGGAGATAATTCAATGTTGGTTCTCTCCTCCTTGTTAGGAAGAACTACATTGCCACTGGACATAAGTACACGGGAATATGGGGATTCCATTCTGCGCAGGGCATCCATATCCATCTTGGCACGTCGTAATCTGTCCTCTTGACTAAGCATTTGGTATTACTATATTACTCGCTTCAATAATCCTTTCGCCATTATCTGCACCAGGTAACTCCATTCTTTTGAATGGTCGTAATTGAGATTCAATGTCCGAAATTCTTTGATCTAAGGGTGGATCCTTAACCTTCCTAGTGGTCGGGACAATAGTCCTTTTAATAACTGGATTACCTTTACTCATTACTCAGCTTTAAATTGTGTTATCCTACGTTCCCAGATATCACCCTGCCAACGGTGAATGGATACTCGGTCATTTAAGTATTTCCCAGAATTAACATACCCAATGTATTCGTCAGCCGTTGGCACTGTGTTAGCAGTTAATACTGCTACTCGGTTCCCGTTCTCGTCAACTGGTCGAAATTCAGCAGGACGGCAAATCCTTTGTGGGTTTGATAGGAAAAAGTCACGGCATATCCTGACTGGCACAGCTTCACTATATGGCTGCGAACGGAAGGCAAAACCTTCATCAAGCTGGAATGGACCACGGTCAACACCAGGGAATCGAATAACCATTTCATCCCACTCATCTAAGTGCGTAGGTAGCATTGCAAATGTTCGTGTCAATACAGCACCATCTTTCCCATTTGGCTTTACTTCCTGGTCAACTATGTGTGCCTTCTGTGTACCGCCAGTGCCGTCAAATACTGGGTCATTGATTTCTGGAGGAATGAGTTTCTTGATGGAACTAGCTACATTAGCTGATGAGATTGAGTACTGACGCTCAATAATAAAGTCACTGCTTCCATCTGTCTGTATGCCCGTAGAAAAATTTACCCCAATCTGAGCATCGCCCAGCTCTGTTTCGGTAGTAGTTGATCTGATTTCAAATACATACCTAAAGCTGTTTAGTCCCTCGAAGTCATTGGTTGATTGTGACTTTAAACTATGGTTCGCCGTAACCTCAGTGACTGCGGTTCTGACCTGAGCTGCGGTCAGATTTAAAGCATTTACTGCGACCTCGTCAGTGATTGAATCCTTGTCAGTTGATACGGAGGTTACACCACTCTCCAGCCATACCTCCTGTATGCGCTTAAAACCGTCCTCAGAGGCTTCTAGTTGATCCTCTGATATCTGGGCTAGGGTAAGCACTGGAGACGTTCCTGTGGTCGATGTGCCAACAACGGAG
>Ga0228628_1001284_pt1 | contig 9881 bp, 9 predicted proteins | sample 34DmetaG_FD_183172 | JGI IMG/M metagenome (GOLD analysis project Ga0228628, IMG submission 183172) | Seawater microbial communities from Monterey Bay, California, United States - 34D | ecosystem: Environmental > Aquatic > Marine > Coastal | place: USA: California | collected 2016-09-30
CCATATTTTCAAGTACGATTCTGTAGAAGCACATACCGTGAAAATAACACGAGATGCAGAGCTTACTCTAGATGACGATGTCAGTAAGTCCTTTATGGAAAAAATTCAGAAAGGTCTTATGGAACGCCGCGAAGGAGATCCGGTGCGTTTTGTGTATGACCGAAATATATCAGACAAAACACTGAATTTATTAGTTAATGGTTTAGGTATTTCTGAGTTCGATGGACTTATTGCTGGAGGTCGTTACCACAATAAAAAGGATTTAATGCACTTCCCAAATGTGGGTGATAGTTCTTTAGAGCACGAAAAATTACCGGCTGTCCCCCATCCAGCCCTAGAAGAAGACCGGAGCATCATCGAAGTATTGAAGAAGCAAGATGTATTACTCTACACTCCGTACCATGATTTTGGAAAAGTGATTCGCTTATTGAGAGAGGCTGCTATTGATCCCAAAGTTCGTGTGGTAAAAGTTACGCTATATCGATTGGCCAGCCAGAGCCGTATCATTTCTGCCCTAGTAAATGCGGCTAAAAATGGAAAAGATGTAACGGTATTTATTGAGCTCCAGGCACGATTCGACGAGGCGAATAATATCAAATGGACGAATATGCTTCGTGCCGAAGGAATTAAGGTAGTCAGCGGAGTTCCCGGTTTAAAAGTGCATTCAAAATTGACTTTAATTCGCCGCGATGAAGGATTAGAAAAGTTAGTAGATTATTGTGTAGTTGGAACGGGAAATTACCATGAAGGCACTGCTAAGCTCTATACAGACTATCACTTACTTACTTCTCAAAAGCGCATCACCAAAGAAGTCAGAAAGGTGTTTACATTTATAGAATCACCATATAAGCAGTATAACTACAAGCATTTAATGGTCAGTCCCAATGGCACTCGCGAAGGAATTTATAAGCTGATCGATCGAGAAATTGCGCATGCAAATGCTGGCCGAGAAGCGAAATTCTGGGTAAAATTAAACAGTGTGAGTGATCACGGTATGATTGCTAAATTATACGAAGCAAGCGCTGCAGGAGTGTCTATTCGTATGGTAGTGCGCGGAATTAACTGTATCGATTTCAGTGATTTAGCACTTAGCGGAAATATTGAGGCTGTGAGTATCGTGGACCGGTTCTTAGAGCATACGCGCGCGTTTTGTTTTTATAACGACGGTCAATCTGAATATTTTATTTCTTCTGCAGATTGGATGACTCGAAATCTGAACAGACGGGTAGAGGTTACCGTTCCCATTTACGATGAGAAAATTAAGCGACAATTGCGAGATCATTTCGAAATTCTTTGGAAGGACAACACAAAATCACGAGTTTTCGATGCGAATCAAACCAATGCCTACCGTAAACTCAACGGACCTAAAATCCGGGCGCAATTGGATTTGTATGCATACGTTAAAAAGCAGCTTTTGAAAGGTTAGAAACTAATTACTATGATTGTTACCAAACTCGGAGCTATTGATATAGGTTCGAATTCCGTTCGTTGTCTTGTTGTTAATGTAGTTTACAAGGACGGTTATACCTATTATCGTAAAGCTGGAATGGTACGGCTTCCGATCCGTTTGGGGCAAGATGTTTTCGAACAGGGTAAAATCAAAGGCAAGACGAAAAAGCGTTTTATTGAAGGCATGAAAGCCTACGCCCATTACCTTAAAGTCCACGATGTGGTTGATTTTAGAGCCGTAGCCACTTCAGCCATGCGCGAAGCTGTTAATGGTCAGAAAATAGTAGCACAGGTAGCGAAGGAGACGGGCATTACCATTGAAATAATTGGCGGTAAAGAGGAGGCACGATTAGTTTTTAATTCTAAGATTTATGACATCATTAAGGCGCCACAGGAAAACTTTATTTATATCGATGTAGGTGGCGGTTCGACGGAAATATCGGTTATAAAAAATAAATTGGTGGAGGCATCCATGAGCTTTAAGATTGGTGGGGTAAGGTTGATGAACAACCTTGTCGATGAGGCTGAATGGACTCGAATGCAACACTGGTTACATAAATACGCAGCTCCTGTTTCAGATAAGGCTGCTATTGGTGCGGGCGGAAATATTAACAAACTACATAAGCTGAGTATGAAATCGCTTCAAACACCATTGGATTATACGTTTTTGTCTGAACAGCAAGAGGAATTAAAGACGTTATCTGCCGAAGAACGTGTGACTGAATTGGGACTAAACTTTGACCGAGCAGATGTTATTGTGCACGCCTTACCCATTTATCAAAAGGCTATGCTATGGTCGGGTTGTAAACATATTTATGTACCCAAAATAGGAGTTTCGGACGGACTGGTTAGGGACATGTATCACAAGGATTATAAAGCGCAAGTCGAACTTTGATAATAAGTGCATAGAGAACATCAATGCGAATGATTACTTCAGATGTTATGGTCTATGTATTTTTGATTACAGAATTAACTTAATACCTCTATACAATGGCAGTAACAATAGCTACCGACGCAGATTTCGATACATTGCTAAAGGACCACAGTCGAGTGGTTGTAAAATTCCATGCGGATTGGTGTGGTGCATGCAAGATGTTTGCGCCTAAATACAAGCGTGTAAGCAATGAAGAAGCGCACAGTGATGTTTTATTTTTAGATGTGAACGCAGAACACAATGAAGGCGCTCGAAAAGCGGCAGGTGTGAGCAATTTACCTTTCTTAGCTTCTTTTAAAGATGGAGCTTTAGTGGAAGGGTCAGCTGCAAGTAAAGAAGAATACCTGCGTAAATTGATCGATCTCACAAAGTAATATTCGAAATTAAAATGGAAACACCCCCGGGCGCGGAGCGCCCGGGGGTGTTTTTTTTGTCTGACAATTTTGCGCGTAGGTATATAAAAAACGAAAGGGAGCCGCCAAGCTCCCTTTCTACCTAAACCGCCATGAAAATCTGCTTGCGCAGAATGTTCCATATATACCTAAACGCAATTGTATCAGGGTAGTTCACGCTTGTTGCAAAAAAAGTGTAGTTTTTTCTAAAAAGATCAAATTTGTCTGAAACACGCGCGGCCGGGCCCAAAAAAAGCCGCTCCATCTGGAGCGGCTTTTAGTGTTTCAATCAAGGAAAATTCTAGTGCTTGGCAAGGTAATCAGCGACACCTTCGTGCGATTCTTTCATGGCTTCTTTACCTGGTGTCCAGTTTGCAGGACAAACTTCACCTTTTTCTTCGAAGTACTGCAGTGCATCCACCATGCGCATTGCCTCATCTACTGATCGGCCTAATGGGAAGAAGTTTACTAATTGATGCATTACTGTTCCTTCTCTATCGATTAAGAATAAACCGCGGTAGGCGATCATTTCTCCCGTAGAAGTTAAGTTACCGTCTTCATCATAGGACCATTCGCCATTAAGAACATCGTAGTTATGAGAAATGGTTTTATTCGTATCCGCAACGATAGGGTAAGTTACACCTTCAATACCGCCTTGGTCTTTACCCATCTGCAACCAACCCCAGTGGCTTTGCTCAGTATCTGTTGATACAGCGATCAATTCTACGCCTTTTGCTGCAAACTCCTCTTTACGCGCTTGGAAGGCGTGCAATTCAGTAGGACATACAAAAGTGAAGTCTTTTGGGTAGAAGAATAAGATTACATACTTTCCTGCGTAATCTGATAGTTTGAAGTTTTCAACGATTTCCTCGCCATTGATTACCGCAGAAGCAGTGAAATCTGGCGCTTTTTTACCGACTAATACAGCCATTTTATTTTGGTTTTAATTTATTACTTGTGCAAAAGTACGATAGTCAAACCCGTTGTCTTCATAAATCGCATTAGGTTTTATCTATGACCACATATAAGAAGCTAAAGCATCATCCCAGAATTGATCCAACCCGCTAAGAGCATTCCTGCGAGTACAAAAATCAATTTTACTGCATTGAACCTATGGTTCTGAGAACTCTCAAACAGAATGGTTGTACTGACATGTAGCAGGATACCTACCGCTATCGCTAACAATTGAAGACTCCACTGTTCAATGTTTATACGATTAACCACGAGCGCACCCAGGGGAGTGGCGAAAGCAAAAAGCCCCAATATCCCGAGCAATATTGTAAGTTTTACACCCGATTTTCGAAGCGCACCCGTAACGAGCAACGCGATAGGAAGCTTGTGTAAAGCAATGGCCCATAGGAATCCGCCGGTGGCGTGATTGTGACCAGAAGAACCAGTGCTAGAAAGCGGCATACCCTCTAAGAAAGCATGCAGGAGCAAACCAGAAATAGCAAGCCAAGGTATTTTTGATTGTTTCGAATGAAAATGACCGTGCTCTAATCCCTCGCTGAGATGGTCTAAAAGTAATTGGATGGCAAACCCCAACATAATCCACCATCCCATATTCCAATTCCCGTGTTCGAAAATCTCAGGAAGCATGTGCGTTAATAACGTAGCAAAGAGAAATGCACCTGAAAAAGACAATAAGTATTTAAAGGTTTTTGAATCCGTAGGCACAATCCACGCGGCTCCAGCACCTACAGCAACACTAAGAAGTAAGACAATCCAAATCATGAAAGCAAAGGTTTCTGAGCAATAATAATCAATCGATCGCTTTCTTCGGGTGAAAAAGGCGACAAGTCATAGTCCCCGTGTTGATCTAAAACGCATAGACCAGCGGCTTCCATGAAATTCTTAAGTTCATGCAATTCGAAAGCCCTTACACGTTCTTCAAACTGGAGGATGTTGCATCCGGGCTCCTCAAAAGAGATTCTTTTGACAATACTGTCGTCTTCAATATGACGAGTGATTTTATATCGAGCCAATTTGGTTTGTACCGTATCTTCTGGTACTAACCGCTTGGCAATTTTCTCTGCATTCATGTAATCTAAGACGAGTTTACCACCGGGTTTTAGCGCGCCGGCCATATTAGAAATAGCGAGGGCATGCATAGCATCGTTCTCAAAATAACCGAAGCTGGTAAATAGATTGAATACCCAATCTGCCTCAGGAACTTCGAACGGTTCGAGCATATTCCCTACTAGAAAGTCCAGTCCTTCGTGTGCGAATTGGTTCGCGTAAGAAATACTTTCGGGGCTTAAATCTAGGCCTATGGTATCTAATCCTTGATTTGCAAGAACTTGTGCGTGTCTGCCTCGACCACAAGCTACATCGATGGCGATTTCACCTTCTTTCACGCCTAACTTTCGACACAACGAAGCAATGAACGCCTTCGCCTCGTTTAGATCGCGGTGCTGATAGAGGTCGTGGTAATATGGGGTGTTAAACCAGGTTTGGTACCAGGGTAGGCTCATAGTTGTTTAGATCAATTGACCAATATACGGTTGAAACATTTTCACAATAGCCACAATAATCACAGCGATAAGAACCTTGCGTGTAATGGCATTGGCTTTTTTATGCTGCACTACCTTTTTGGCTCCAAATCTAGCCCCTAGCGAGGTTCCTAATGCCAGAGTTAGTCCATAGGCCCAGTCCATTCCTCCGCTCAATGCATATATGAAGAAGGCGGGAATGGTCATAAGAAAAGCAATAAATAATTTCATAATGTTGCCATCACGAAGTGCATATTTTGACAACAAGACGGAGATGGATAAAAAGAAAATACCGAACCCCATTTGAATAAACCCACCATAAAGACCAAGTCCAAAATAGGCCAGCCAGATCAAAGGGGTTCTTTTGTTTTTAGAACCATCGGTGGGAATAAGCCATTTCTTCGGGTTCGTTAATGTGGTAATGAGTAATAAAATCATGATGGACCCGATGGTAATTCGCATAACGTCTTCAGGCAGATCTACAGCTAAATTCGCTCCGATGATCGCCCCGATGAGTACAGGCGGAATGATAAAGTAACTTTGTTTTATCATGTATTTCGTCCGTGCAGTGCGAGATAACGAGCTTATAGCACTCGTGGTCTGAAACAAAGCGCCGATACGATTTGTAGCATTCGCTGCATTTGCATCTAGACCCAGGGACATTAGAAGGGGAAGGGTTATGGCGGAACCGTTGCCTGCAACAACATTGATTAATCCAGCGGCAAAGCCACCGAGCACCAAGGCAATAAATTCATACCACTCTATCATAGGGCCAAAGTTAGCGTACATTTGTAGTCTAAATAGCAGAAAGGTGCTCGAAAACAAAGATTACCGCCTCATCGTAAAAACGCTCTATGGGCTAGAAGAAATTCTAAGCAAAGAGCTACTCTCGCTTGGCGGACGAGAAATTCAAAAAATTAACCGTGCAGTAGCGGTGGTCGGAGACTTAGGCTTCGTTTACAAGATTAATATTGCGCTGCGCACGGGATTGCGCGTTCTGTTGCCATTGAATGAGATTCAAATGGAGACCGTTGACGACTACTATGACGCGGTTTATGAAATTCCTTGGGAAGAGCTGTTTGATGAAGGGAAAACCTTTGCCGTCCACGTGGTGGGTACAAACGAAGAACTCAATCACAGTAGTTTTGCTGGTCTTAAAGCGAAAGACGCCATCGTCGATCGGTTTCGTGATAAGCTAGGTGTACGTCCTTCTGTCGATAAATATGAGCCTGAAGTACCTGTACACATTCATATTTCGCGCGATACGGTTCGTATTTATCTTGATACCTCAGGAGAGAGCTTGCATCGCCGTGGTTACCGCCTCGAAGCTGCTAAGGCTCCTTTGAATGAAGTTTTAGCTGCTGGGATAATCCTTCATAGCAATTGGAATGGGGGGATGCCCGTTCTAGATCCTATGTGCGGTTCGGGAACGTTCTTAGTAGAATCGGCTTTAATTGCACATAACATGCCCGCGAATATCTACCGTGAGTCGTTTGCCTTCTTTAATTGGAAAGGATTTGAAGAAGAGTTATTTGTTAAGATCAGAGAAGGTCTATTAAGTCGAGCAAAAGAGTACGATGGGAAATTTTTCGGTCGAGATATTGACGTAGACAGTTTAGATGCTTCAGCTTCGAATATTGAACGCAGCATGTTTGAAGATGCTGTGCGCTTAAAGCGCGCTGACTTTTTTGAAGCAGATCCTCCGGCGGAGAAAGGAATCATGTTTGTGAATCCGCCTTATAATGTTCGTATTCAGGCCGATACACACCGTATGTATCGTGAAATGGGCGATACGTTAAAGGAAAAATACGCTGGCTGGGAAGTTTATTGGATAACCTCAGATATGGAAGCAATAAAAAGTATTGGTCTTCGGCCATCTAGAAAATGGAACCTCTTTAATGGTGAACTGGAATGTAAATTGCTACGTTTTGATATGTATGAAGGGACTAAAAAACTCCATAAATTGAATCGATAAACGCAGCTTATGAAACGCATCATTGTACTTCTTGTTTTACTCCTTCAGTTTCCTGCACAGTCGCAGAGTTACAGCAGTAATCTCCGTCGAGTTTCCAGGGAAATCGATAAAATTATGGCCATCACGTCCGACATTATTGATGGTACGATGACCTATGAGAAGTATAGAAAGATTCAGCCCTTCTTCGAGGAGCAAAGTAAAACTTGGCGCAAGAGTCAGCGTTCTTTGGGTCGATTAGATGAGGCCCCCGAGGCAGAACTTATTGCCGTTGTTGACGAAAATATTGGCGGGCTCATAGAAATCACACAGGAGAATCTCAAGTATTGGTTTCAAGAAGATCCGCGCTCTAATTACGGACATAAGTACGTTGACGAGGCAGGAAATTATTTAAACGCAGTATTGACGGCCATGGATGCCTATGCGGTAAAATATGATGTCAATACGCGCACTTCGGACGAATTGGAGCGATTCCAGACGCAGATGGAGCTGTTTATTTATACTAAGGAAATGAAGCGAGGAGCGAATGAGGTAGATAGCCTGGTTGGTTATTTGCAGTCTGAGGTCGGTTCTACGGATATAGATGAATTATACAAAGCACAAAAAGGCCTTGTTAAGGCCTTGAGTAAAGAACTCCGTGGCTATGGTGAGGAGCGATTTTTTAATGGACAAACGGAACTGCATGAGGCTTACCAGAAGTATTATATCGAATTATTAGAATTGGCTTCTGCAGATATTTTAGCTGATCTCACTAAAATGCGTTACGACCTCGTCGAATTTAACAGCATTGCAACAAGTACTGAGGCATCTGCAAAAAAGACCTTGAGTTTCTTTGACAACGAAATGCGATTGTTGAACAAACGAGAAGCTCGGTTTGTCAAACGCAACTTACCTAAAGCACCGAAACGCTAACTATGCAAGTCGCTGAGGTCATACTTCCACTGCCCTTAGACAAGCTTTTCCATTATGCTATACCGGCAGAGATGGTCGGCTCGGTATGTCCCGGTGTGCGTGTCCTGGTACAATTTGGTGCGCGAAAAGAATACGCTGCGATTGTTACGCGTGTTCTTGAAGCACCGGATGAGACGGAGTTGAAATACCTGATCAGTGTATTGGATGAATACCCGGTGGTTCTAGAGCATCAACTTCTGCAATGGTCTTGGATGGCCTCGTATTATATGGCACCTGTAGGCGATGTAATGAATGCCGCCTTACCCCCAGGTTTAAAGCTATCGTCACAAAGTATCGTTGTTTTAGATCCTGAAGTTGTACCCGATGAATCAGCAATGTCTGATGCTTTGTTCAGATTGTATGAAGCTTTACGTAACCACCCCAAGCTTACTCTTGAAGAGGTTCGCGACTATTGTCAAGTAAAGCAACCCATGCCTTTGGTTCAAAAGGCACTTGAGGAAGGGTGGGCACTGCTTGAAGAAGAATTAAAAAAAGTCGCACGCGCGAAAAGAAGAAAACTCATTCGTCTTTCACCCGCCGCACTCGAAGATCTCGATGGCGCTTTCGAGTCTACAAAAAGATCTAAGGTGCAAACGGAAGCGCTTTTAACCCTTGTTGCGCATTGTGGCTCGGAAAACAATTTTCAGGACAAGCGCGCATTTCAAAAAAAGAAAACCATCTCCTCGGGCACATTGCTTGCCTTGATTAAAAAGGGGATTCTTGAGGAAGTTGAAGAGATTGATGGCACTACCGCAGCTTCAGCACCCATGACGGAGATTACGCTTTCCGCACAACAACTCGAAGCCTTGTCTTCGATCCAAAAAGGATTTGATGCGAAGAAACCGGTTGTTTTGCACGGTGTTACGGCCTCCGGAAAAACAGAGCTCTACATTACGCTGATCAAGCAGGCGCTGACGAAACACAAGCGAGTTTTGTATCTATTACCAGAGATCGCCTTAACTACGCAACTAATAAGCCGTCTTCGTATTCACTTCACAGTAGCAGTAAGTCACAGCAAATTTTCTCCGGCCGAACGTTTAGCAGCATGGAGAGAAGCGTTAACGAACGATGCTCCATTACTTGTGTTGGGTGCGCGATCTGCTGTTTTCATGCCTTTGCCAGATTTAGGTTTGATCATTGTAGATGAAGAGCATGAAAGTAGCTTTAAGCAGTACGAACCTTCGCCGAGGTATAACGCGAGGGATACAGCGGTATGGATGTCAAATTCGCGCGATTGCCCCATACTATTAGGATCCGCCACGCCGAGCTTGGAGAGTATGTTCAATGCGCGTCAGGGTAGGTATGAATTGGCCCAATTGCATAAGCGATTCCACACGGCCCCATTGCCGGAACTTGAAGTGGTAGATATGCTTGGAGCGAAGCAACGGCGTGAAGTTCAGGGTAATTTTTCTATTGAATTGGTCGATGCCATGCGCCATACATTGAGCAAGGGAGAGAGCATTATTCTCTTTCAAAACCGCAGGGGCTTTAGCACATTTCAGCAATGCCAGACCTGCGGGCATATCGAAGGCTGTACGCGTTGTGATATTTCACTTACCTACCATAAAGGGCCGCAAAAACTCAAATGTCATTATTGTGGTTATACTGTGCCACCAGTGATGAAATGCAGTTCGTGTGGTGGTGAGAGTGTTTTGCATAAGGGCTTTGGGACAGAGCAGATTGCCGAGGAA
>Ga0228628_1001320_pt1 | contig 9705 bp, 8 predicted proteins | sample 34DmetaG_FD_183172 | JGI IMG/M metagenome (GOLD analysis project Ga0228628, IMG submission 183172) | Seawater microbial communities from Monterey Bay, California, United States - 34D | ecosystem: Environmental > Aquatic > Marine > Coastal | place: USA: California | collected 2016-09-30
ACAAGTGCAAAGGACATGAATACCAAGAACGTTAACGTTCCTGGTGGTAAGGCAGCAAAAGCTGGCAAAACCGAACCTGGCCACGGCGCTGAAAAGAAGTCAAAGCCAGAGACTGCTGACAACAAAACATCCGTTGTAGGCAAATAAAAGTAGTTAGGACCAATTGATGAGAAACTTACGAGAGCATTTGACATTTGACCAAGCTAACGTAGTATTAGAGAATGCTAACGAGGGTAAAGACCTTTATTTAAAAGGTATTATTATCCAAGGCGGTATTCGTAATGCTAATCAGCGAGTGTATCCTGTAGATGAAATCGGCAGGGCTGTCAAAACGCTCAATGATCAGATTAGCGGCGGCTATACTCCTCTCGGAGAAGTTGATCATCCAGAAGGACTTAACATTAACATTGACCGTGTAAGCCATATGATAACTGAATGTTGGATGGATGGTAGCAACGGTTACGGCAAGTTAAAAATATTACCAACCCCGATGGGACAACTAGTTAAAACAATGCTCGAGGCAGGTGTTAAACTAGGTGTTTCATCTAGGGGCTCTGGTGAAGTAGACGGCACCGGAAACGTTGCCGACTTTGAAATTATTACCGTGGACGTAGTTGCTCAACCATCTGCTCCTGGTGCATATCCTACTCCCATTTATGAACATCTTATGAATGCAAGAGGCGGATATAAGGCATATGAATTAGCACAGGCTACTAAAGAAGACCCAAAGGCACAAAAGTATCTAAAGGAATCACTGATTAGTATAATCAGTAAACTCCAGTGAAATTAGGAGAACACAATGATTGATGCACTGAAAACACTGTTTGAAAATGATGTTGTTTCAGAGGAAATCAGGGCTGAGTTAGAAGAGGCGTGGACCGCAAAGGTTTCTGAAAATAAGCAGCAAGTAGCTGCTGAACTTCGTGAAGAATTTGCACAGAAGTATGAGCATGATAAATCAACTATGGTTGAAGCTATTGACTCAATGCTTTCTGAGCGTCTTGCAGAAGAGATTGCAGAATTTCAAGAAGACCGTAAAGGTTTAGCAGAAGCAAAAGCGAAGTATGCTGTTGCAATGCGTGAAAATGCAGATCTTCTAAAAGGTTTTGTTGCTGAAAATTTAGCAGCAGAAATCAAAGAACTACGAGCAGACAAAGCTGCACTGGCTGAAAGTTATAGCCAGTTAGAAGAGTTTGTAGTAGACGCCCTGTCTAATGAAATTTCTGAGTTCTATGAAGACAAGAAAGACTTAGCAGAAACTAAAGTACGTTTAGTACGCGAAGCTAAGACACACTTCAATAAAGTTAAAACTGATTTTATTGAAAGAAGTGCTACAGCAGTATCTGAAATGGTTGGTAACTCACTTAAAACTGAAATTACTTCACTTAAAGAAGATATTGACGCAGCACGAAGAAACGATTTTGGTCGTAAAATCTTTGAAGCATTTGCAGGAGAGTATACAACTAGCCACTTGAATGAGAATTCAGAAGTAGCTAAACTTCTTAAAGTTGTTGATATTAAAGACAAGCAACTTGTAGAAGCAAAAGCATTTGCAACAAAGGCAAAAACTTTAGCTGAATCAGTTAACGTTGAAAAGCAACGTTTAGTTGAAACAGCAAAAAGAGAAAAGATTATGAACGAACTGATTGCTCCTTTGAGCAACGATCAGCGCGAGATTATGACAGACTTACTGGAATCAGTACAAACCACTAGACTACAAAAGTCTTTTGACAAGTACTTACCATCGGTTATCGACGGAAATACTCCAGCAAAGCGTAAGGCAGCAATTACAGAAGGCAAAGAAATTACAGGCAACAGAGAAGAAACAATGACAGCAACTAAAGCAGACGAAGAATCAATCAGTAATGTAGTTGATATTAAACGTCTTGCTGGATTATAATTAAGGAGATAATGATGTCAGAACTATTAGAAAGCCGCTGGGTAGACACCAAAACTGCTCTTCTTGAAGGCTTGCAAGGCAACAAGAAGTCTGTTATGGCTGCTACGCTAGAAAACACCCGCAAGTACTTGTCAGAGAGTGCTACAGCTGGTGCAACAAGTGCGGGTAATGTCGCAACACTAAATCGTGTGATCCTTCCAGTGATCAGACGTGTAATGCCAACCGTTATTGCTAACGAGTTAGTAGGCGTACAACCAATGACTGGTCCTGTGGGTCAAATCCACACTCTACGTGTTCGTTATTCAGACACAGTAGGCGCAGGCGCATCAGGTGCAACAGCAGGCGAAGAGGCTCTAAGCCCATTCAAAATTGCTGAAGCATATTCAGGTAATGCTACATCAGGTAAAGCTGATGCAACAGCAGCACTTGAAGGTGAAGCAGGCAACAGAATGTCAATTCAAATCTTGAAGCAGACAGTTGAAGCTAAGACACGTAAGTTGTCAGCTCGCTGGACGTTTGAAGCTGCACAAGACGCACAGTCTATGCACGGTATTGACGTTGAAGCAGAAATCATGGCTGCATTAGCACAAGAGATTACTGCTGAAATCGATCAAGAAGTACTAGCGTCTTTAGACACACTAGCTGGTGCTGCTGCTGAAACATATGTACAAACAGGTGTTTCAGGTACAGCTACATTCGTAGGTGACGAGCATGCCGCATTGGCAGTGCAGATCAACCGCGTAAGTAACTTGATTGCACAGCGCACACGTAGAGGTGCAGGTAACTGGGCTGTTGTATCGCCATTCGCGTTAACAATCCTACAATCTGCTACAACTTCAGCGTTTGCACGTACAACTGAAGGTGCTTTTGAAGCTCCAACTAACACTAAGATGGTTGGTACTTTGAACAACGCTATGAAAGTGTATGTAAACACTTATGCTGCTGATGATTCAGCGGTACTAATCGGCTACAAAGGTTCAAGCGAATCAGATGCGGCAGCATTCTATTGCCCATATATTCCGCTAATGAGCTCAGGAGTTGTATTGGATCCAGGTACATTCGAACCAACAGTATCATTCATGACACGTTATGGATATGTTGAGTTGAATAACACTGCGTCATCGCTTGGTAACGCAGCTGACTACTTGGGTAAAGTAGACATTACTGACACAGCAGTTAGCTTTAGCTAAGTTTAGTTTTACTAAACAGAAAATAGGTCCTACGGGGCCTATTTTTTTGACTTTAATATTAAAAGCTCAATACTTAACTGTGTTGAGCTTTTTTCTTATTTGATAAATACTAATGTCAGATAGCGAGCCGCAAGGCGGACTTATGCTGCACCACAGCGTAGCCCATAGAACGGGCATAGGACTACTTTTTATAGGAGAAAACAAATGGGAAGACCAATTAATAAAAGATTTTTCGGAGAGCCGACAGCAGACGGCAACGAAATTAAAGTACGTTTTCGTGCTACAGGCCAAGCAGAAGCAAACGGCTGGATTGTAAAGCAATTAGGATCTAAAAAGTTCCGTTGCTATGATGGTACTAATACAATGGATTGTACTTTAGTTGATAAAGCACAAGGTACTTTAGTAGCAGGCGAAATGACAATTACTGTAAAAGACGATGGCGGAACAGCTCGTCAAGTTACTAAAATTGCAGGACGTAAAGTAACACTTGACACAGGCACAAGTATTGCTTGGAACTTCAGTGATGCAGTTGATGACAATGCAGTTGAAATGGAAGAAGCTGGTACAGCTGATGATTTCACTGGCGCAGACGATTTTGAAGCTGACTAAGATTAGTTATGGGGGATTAAGTTCCCCCATATACTTTTTTAAATAGGATTAAAGAATGTCAAAATATCTTAACGTAGCAGGAACGCCGGGCGCACTCAATAGCGGAAACTATACAGTATCCGTTCAATCAGGTGGCTATATAAAACTGAACACTGGTGTTGCAGCAGGAACAGTTTTTGTTACCGGTGATTTAGTAGTTGAAGGCAACTTTACAAGACTAGAAACTACTGATACTGTTATTACAGATAGAGTTATTACACTTAACCAGGGTGATGACGGATCAAACGGAATTCAAGGAACTGAGAAATTTTCTGGATTAGAAATTAATCGAGGAAGTATTGCTAATGTATATTTTGGATATGATGAAGATATAAGCGGATTTATAATTTATGATCAAGATAGCAATTTACAAAAACTTAGAACAAGCGGATTAGACACCGGCGGAGCATCTCTATTACTAACTCCAGGAAATCCATCAACGGGTACAGGAGCAGCACCTACAGTTTCTGTTCAAAACGTAGTTAACTATGAATACGGTACATTTGAATATGATATTAGTGGCAACATTAACGGAGCATTAAGAAATCCAGATGCACTAACTAATGTACAAGGTGTAGCAGATTATGTTGCATATAACTTTGCTAATGTTTTCTTAAGTCAAATTGGCGACGGATCGTTATCAGTTACTAGTATTACTATTGAAGACGAAGAAACAACAAGTAATCCAAGTGTAATAAAATTCGCAATAGATAATAATACAGTTTCGCAATTGTATGCTGACCGTTGGGAATTTGATCAAATAAGAGTTGCAGGAACTACTATTGAAACACTAGCAAGTGATGCTGATTTAGTTCTTAGGGCACCAGGTGTTGGCGGAGTTAAGATTGAAGATTCATTAGTACTAACAAGTGTTCCAGGTGTAGATGATATATCACCTGAAAATTTAGAACCGTTATATACTAGTGAAGGTATTAAATTATATGCTTCAGATCAATCTAACGGAAAAACAGGGTTGTTTTTTGTAAACAAAGAACAAACACGAGATGAATTAATAAGTAAAAATAGATCACTGCTATTCAGCATGTTATTTTAAGGAAACAAAATGGCAATTAAAAACGCACAATTAAGACAAACATACGTAGACATATTAGACCCAGACGGAGACAATCCTGGTGCGTATGCAGGTGGAGTGCCACAGAATAAAACATATGCTATTACAAATATTTTAGTTTGTAATAACGGCTCAACAACTGCCCAATTCGATATACACATTGTACCACAAGGTGACGCAACAGACAACTTTGTAACTAGAGTTATTAATAACTTAGAATTACCAGCTGGTGAAACATTTACATTTGATAATGAAAAAATTGTTCTTGACGAAGGCGACAAAATTAGATTTCAATCTGAACCAGAATATGTAGGACCGTCTATTAGTGCTGGTAGTTTTGTAGCTGGAAAAGAATATACGATTGTTTCTGCTGGGACTACAGATTTTACAACACTGGGTGCAGCTGATAATAATCCTAATACAATTTTTATAGCAACTGGCGCAGGTGCAGGATCGGGCACAGCACGGTTGTCAAGATACACAGTATTATCAGCAACTGTAAGCTATTTGGAAGTATAATGAGATTAATAAAGCGCCAGACTACTAACCTAAGAAGTATTGCCGGAAAAGGTGTACAGTACGACATTGATGATCAAGTAATTGTTGATAGCGAACGTGCATTATTAGTACCTAAAGGCGCAACATCTGAACGTCCAAGCGAATCGGGTATTGCAACAGCACAGACTGAAGGACAACTTAGATATAACACATCAACCGAACAATTTGAAGCATATCAAAATGGATCTTGGAGAAATATAAGATTTAAAGAACCTAATAGAGATCCAGGGATTGTTCAACAAACACTAACAGGTGCCGATGCAACTAATATTATATTTGGCAAATTAGCAAACAATACTTTATTTGCGCCTTCTCAAGAAAAGCACATTTTAGTATTTGTTGAAAACGTTTTTCAAATAGCAACAACTAACTATACTATAATACAAAATCCTCCAGCAAGTGACTTAGGTGGAGAAATTGATGTAACAACAGCAACACAGGGCACAGAGTATAAAATAACAACTGTTGGAACTACAGATTTTACGTTGCTAGGCGCAGCTTCTAATGCCGTAGATACAGTATTCAGCATGAATAATGTCGCACCTACAGGAACCGGGCAAGTAAGAGCAACAGGACACTATCTAAGATTTACATCCCCGCCACCTTTTGGAAAAGACATTACAGTATTACATAACTTTGACAAATAAATACATTAGTCAAAGAGGGAAAATAAAATGTCGCAAGTAGGTAGAATTGGTGGTGGCGTACTTAAAAGTAATCTTGAACGTCAAGGTATTGATCTTGCATTTGAAAACGATTTACTTTATCTAGACGTTAATAATGATCGAATTGGTATTAATACTACATCGATGGCAAGTCCTGATGTACTTACTACAATTTCTCCAATTAGAACAACTAATGCAATAACAACTGGTACATTTAACTTAGGTAGTTTTGAATTGCAAGGTAATGCAATAACTCAGTTAGTTGAAAATACTATTAACTTAAATTCAACAGGTGATATCTTTGCAACAGGAATTGAAACTGAAAATTTAAAATTTGATGCCAATGAACTTTCGTCAACCACAGACAATACTAATATAGAACTAAGACCAAACGGAACAGGAACTATTGAAATCCAAAGCTCTTGGAATTCGACCGGTAGTATACATTCAACTGGTAATATAACATTTGCAGGCGATCTAACTTTAGGTGACGACAATAACGATAATGTTACGTTTGCTGCTGATGTTAATAGCGACATCTTACCAAACTCTTCAAATGCAAATGCGTTAGGATCGCAGACAAAACGATGGAATGCAATTTACAGTAACTTATTAAACGGTACGTCAACATTTGTAGATAATGTGATTGTAGAAAGTACAGCTCTGTCAAGGCGCCAAGGCAACATATTTTATGTAAGCACACTTGGTAGTAATACTAATGTCGGTGATCATCAACACGGAGCATTCCGTACATTGTCACATGCTCTTAGTGTAGTTGATGCAAGTACACAAGGTCCAGTAACTATTCATGTTTATCCGGGAGAATACGAAGAAATATTTCCTTTAGTTGTTCCTGAAAGAGTTACTATATCAGGCGAAGATATTAGAAACTGTATTATTAAACCTACAGCTGGAACAAATACAAACAATGCATTTGAAATGAATCAAAATGTTACAATTGAAAATCTTACAATTAAAGATTTTTATAGCCCAGGACATGCGTTTACTTTTGCTGCTAATACAATAATTACAGACCGCTCTCCGTATATTAGAAACATAACAGTTATTACAAAAGGTAGTGTTGTAAGTGCCAATGACCCAAGAGGTTTTGATCAAGGCGATGCAGGCAAAGGTGCTTTAATTGATGGAGCATCAACAGGGTCTAGTACTAGAGAAGCTAGTATGCTTTTCCATTCAGCTACATTCATTACCCCTGGCGTAGATTGTATTACAATGACAAATGGCGTTAGAGTAGAATGGCTAAACAGCTTTACATACTTTGCTAATAGAGGATTGTATGCAACAAACGGAACTGCTGGTAAAGCTAACGACGGCACAACATTTGGTGCAGAAATAAGATCAATAGGCTCGGCAAATGTGTATGGCACTAAAGGTGCAGAAGCAGATGGCGCAAATACACTAATGTATCTAATAGGACATAATTTTGCTTATATTGGCGTAGGAAAAGATGTATCAAATGATAGAACACTTACTGTTACAGCAAACGAAGTTACTGAATTAAATTCTGGAAATATATATTACACAACAACTGATGCAGACGGTACATTTAAAGTTGGAGACAACTTCTTTGTAGATTTTGAAACTGGTTCAACAAGCATTGATGCTAGTACAATTGACTTTAGTGGTATTGGTTCTATAACAGTGCGCAACGGTCTTGAAAGATCATTTATTGATGGATCAAAAGTTGATGTAGGCAATATTAGAATTAACGGAAATACAATAACTACTATTGATGGAGATTTAACACTATCTCCGGTTACTGGATTATTTAATACAGATAATAATGTTTCTTTAATTCTAAGTAATGGTACAGATATACAAAGAAATAACTTACAAGCTGATATTAGATATAATACAGATTCAAATTTATACGAAGGTTATTCTTCAGGTAATTTAAGTTTAGGTGGTATATATTCAAGCGATAGGCAAGAAAGTATAGATACACACGATACTAATAATACTATAATTCTCAGAGCTGCTGGCGCACAAGTAGGCTCCATTGACAGTAATAGTACTAATTTACACGGACTATCAACTGGCGATATATTGTTTGACAATAATTTAGTAACGACAACACTTTCACAGTCAGATCTAGAACTTAAAAGAACTACAGCTACAAATGTAGTAGATGTATATGACTTTGATTTAAAAAATAGTACATTTTACAATACATCGGCTAATAATTTAACACTGTCTACAACTAATAATGGTTATGTAAAATTTGGCGGTTCGACTGGCTTAGTTATTCCGGTCGGAACAGAAGCACAACAAAACCCATCTCCAATCGAAGGCGAGACTAGATACAACACAGACCAAGAATATCTCGAAACTTGGAACGGCGAAGAATGGCAGCGTTCAGCTGGTGAAGGCGCTGAAGTTACTGACGTAGTGCTTAAAGAATTAGTCGATATTTACGCCATAGTACTTGGTTAATCCCAAAAAACGATAAATAATATTAATGCAGAGTATGACCAATACCTGCAGGGTCAGACTGTGGTTAGCCAGCAAAGAACCTAAGGGGTGAAAATTCGGCTAGAGGGACAGGATCCCCGTACTGAGGAGAAGAGATGGCTATTGGTCGAATAAGTGGTCCGCTCTTAAAAGCAAACCTGCTTCGTGAGGGAGTGGATCTAGCTTTTGAGAATGACTTACTATATCTAGATGTTACAAACAGTCGCATCGGCATAAACAATGCAAGTCCCCAGTATGACCTAGATGTAACCGGAACTACAAGAACAACTAATTTAGAAGTACCAGGCGATGGTGCTTTCGGTGATGTTAGAATCTCTGGCAACACTGTATCTTCTGTAACAAATAGACTTCAACTTGGCGCAAATACAAATACTGTATATCAACAAAAATTAGTTATTGATGACTTCGATATCGAAAACAATGTTATCAGTACAAACTCTGAAAATACCAATTTACAAATAAATCCAAACGGCACCGGAACTGTTGAAATATACGGTGATACAAATGTCTATGGTAATATTACTGCAACTGGAAATATTACAGCTGACGGAAATATTACAATTGGCGATGCAGATACCGACAACGTTATTTTTAATGCAGAAATTGATTCAGATATTATTCCTAATGTAACAGACACATACAAGTTAGGTAGTGATCCAGGATCAGGCGGCCAACAGTGGCAAGACACATGGACTAATAACTTTTATGCAGATACTGTAACTACTAATAATATTATTGCAGATGGAATTAACTTAGCATTAAGACAGGGCAATATTTATTATGTTGCAGAAAACGGCGACGACACTAATACCGGCGACCATACTAATGATCCTCATGCAACTATTAAACATGCATTAAGCCAAGCAAGTGCCGGCGACACAGTCCACATTTATCCAGGAGTGTATGAAGAAATATTTCCAATGACTATACCAGCCGGTGTAACATTAAAAGGACACAGTCTGCGTAGTGTAAATATTCAACCAACAGCAGGAACAAATACTAACACAGCATTTTTGCTCAACGGTGAATCTACAATCGAAGATATTACAATTAAAGACTTCTTTGCTCCAGGATATGCTTTTGAGTTTGCAAACAACTTTACAGTAACATCAAGATCACCATATGTTAGAAATGTAAGTGTAATTACATCAGGAAGTGTTACACCTGCAGACGATCCAA